>Ga0247821_10001251_pt1 | contig 14156 bp, 14 predicted proteins | sample 13C_Glycerol_Day_FD_192481 | JGI IMG/M metagenome (GOLD analysis project Ga0247821, IMG submission 192481) | Soil microbial communities from agricultural site in Penn Yan, New York, United States - 13C_Glycerol_Day14 | ecosystem: Environmental > Terrestrial > Soil > Agricultural land | place... | reverse complement strand
CAGCCCACGTGGGTGCCGGTCAGGCGCAGGTGCTCGCGGATCGCGGTCACCAGCAGCGTGTTCGGCGGCACGTCCAGGCTCGCGGCCTTGCCGTTGACTTTCAATTGGACCTGCATGCTCGTCTCCAAAGGGGTTGGGGAACTCCTGACGGGCCATTCTTGGAGCCCCCTCCACCCCCCTACCTAGGCGAAACCCTAGAAGGTGGCGGGAGCTCGCGGAAATTCTCAAAATGGAACAACGGCCGCGCGAACATCGCCGGCGCCGCGCCAACCCATCGGAGACCACCGTCGTGCTCATCACGAACGAAACCCGCCTGCAGGACATCGAGCTCGCACGCCGCGCGGTGATGCTCGAAGGCCGCTCGGCCACGGATGTGCTGGTGGACCGCTGGTTCGAGCGCAGCTGGATCGAGCGCTCCTGGCGCCGTTGCCTCGCGCAGGGCCATCGCCCCGACCAGCGCGTCGGCTTCGACCTGCTGCCCGCGCAGGCCATGCGGCGCGCCGAGGAGGCAGGGCACGACCTGCTGCAGGCCGCGCGGCCGATCATGTCGCGCCTGGCGCGCGCCATCGCCGGAAGCCGCTATTTCGCGGTGCTCACCGATGAGCAGGGCACGGTCATCGGCGTGGACGGCGCCATCGATCGCGGCGACCGCCGCGCCGACCTCATCACGCGCGTGGGCGTCGATCTGTCCGAGCACGCGGTGGGCACCACGGCCATCTGCGCCGCGCTGATCGAACTGCAGCCGGTGTGGCTGCACCGCGGCGAGCACTTCTTCGACGACACCGCCTGCTACAGCTGCGCGGGCGCTCCGCTCATCGGGCCCGACGGCCGCTCGGTCGGCATGCTCGACCTCACCGGCATCGACGCGGCCGAGCGGCCCGAGCTCAAGCACCTGGTCGTGCAGTCGGCGCGCGGCATCGAGAACGCGCTGGCGCTCGCGCGTCCGCATGCGCTGCTGCTGCGCCTGAACTGGCCGGGGCGCGACTTCGGCGACGACGACGGCCTGCTCTGCCTGGACCGCGACGGCGCCATCGCCAGCGTCAATCCCGGCGCGCGCCAGATGCTGGGCGAGCTGGTGCAGGGCGCGGCGCATTGCAGCGAGCTGTTCGCGACGCCCTGGGAAGTCTTCTTCGACCTGGCGCGCAGGGACGCGTCGGCGCTCGAGGTGCCGCTGTGGTCGGGGCTGACGCTGCAGGTGCTGCCGCAGACGCCGGGCCACGCGCAGGTGCCGCGGCCCGCTGCCACGGATGCGCGCCTGCCGCTGAAGGACCTCGAGACCGAGCTCATCCGGCAGGCCGTGCAGGACGCTCGCGGCAACGTGATGGCGGCGGCGCGGCGGCTGGGGATCAGCCGGGCGACGGTGTATCGCAAGCTGGGGCAGCGCGGACGCTGAGGCCCCGTCATTCCCGCGAAGGCGGGAATCCAGGGCGTCCGCCTTCAGCGGACTTCACGGAAGCACTGGATCCCCGCCTCCGCGGGGATGACGGTTCAATCGCCGAGCGCGATCACCACCGCCGACTCGTCCACCCGCAGCGTCACCACGCTTCCCGCGCGCAGACCGCTGCGGGCCGCAGCGAACCCCACCATCGCCAGCCCGCCGGGCACCTGCACCGACACCTCGTCGCCCGCATCGCCGCGTGCTACGCGGGTCGCTCGACCTTCGAGCCGATTCGCGCCGGCAGCCTTTCGCGCGCCCGCCCGCGCAACCGTCACCGACGTCGCCTTGCACAGCGCCAGCACCGGAAGGTCCGCTTCCAGTCCGAGCAACTCCGCGCTCTCGGAGGTGATGCGCGCGGCCAGCGTGCCGCCGCCCGCCAGCGCCAGTTCCACGCGCACCAGCGGTCCGCGGGCTTCCAGCTGGGCCACGGTCGCCGGCAACTGGTTGCGCATGCTGGTGCGCAGCGCCAATCCGCCCAACCCGCTCAAGACCTTTTCGCGCGTGCACGCCATCGCCGCGCCGGCGCGCAGCACCTGTTCACCCGCCGGCGTCAGGTGCGCGCCTCCCCCGCCCGCGCCGCCGACCGCGCGCTCGACCAGCGGCAGGCCGGCCAGGTTGGACAGCATGTCCAGCGCCTGCCAGGCGGCCTTGTAGCTGACGCCGGCTTCGCGCGCGGCCTGCGAGATCGAACCGCATTCGCCGACGCGGCGCAGGATCTCCAGGCGCTTGTCGGTGGCGGCGTGGCCCAGGGCCTGGTCGAGGTGGAGTCGGGCGCGCGGCATGGCCTTCGATTGTGGCGTCAAACCCGGCGCCGTACACTGCGCGCTATTCCATGCATGAATAGCGCCATGCGGTCCGCCGCCCTCCTCCTCTGCACCGTCCTCCTGAATGGCGCGGCCCACGCGGCCGAAGTCAGCGTCGCCGTCGCCGCGAACTTCACCGTGCCCATGCAGAAGCTCGCCGTCGCCTTCGAGCAGGCCAGCGGGCACAAGGCCACCCTGGCCTTCGGTTCCACCGGCCGCTTCTACGCCCAGGTGAAGAACGGCGCACCCTTCCAGGTGCTGCTGGCGGCGGACGACGGGACGCCTGCCAAGCTGGAGAAGGAAGGACTGGCCGTGCCGGGAACCCGCTTCACCTACGCCACCGGCCGGCTGGTGCTGTGGAGCGCCAGCCCGGGCGTGGTGGACGAACGCGGCGAGGTGCTGAAGAAGCCCGGCACGGAGAAGATCGCCATGGCCGATCCGCGGCTCGCGCCGTATGGCGCCGCGGCGGTGGAAGCGATGGGCAGGCTCGGCGTCGCGCAGGCCCTGCAGCCGCGCATCGTTCAGGGCGAGAACATCTCGCAGGCCTACCAGTTCGTGCTCACCGGCAACGCGCAGATGGGTTTCGTCGCGCTGTCGCAGGTGATGGCGGACGGCCGCATCGAGAAAGGGTCGGCATGGCGGGTGCCCGCGGAGTTGCACGCGCCGATCAGGCAGGACGCCGTGGTGCTGAACGCGGGCAAGGACGCCCCCGCCGCCGCGGCGCTGATGGCGTTCCTGCGCAGCGACGCGGCGCGCGCCATCATCCGCGCGCACGGCTACGAGCTGTAGCGCATGCCCTTCTCGCGCGAAGACCTCGGCGCCATCTGGCTCACGTTCAAGCTGGCGAGCGCGACCACCGTCGTGCTGCTGGTGCTGGCCACGCCGCTGGCCTGGTGGCTGGCGCAGGCGCGCGGGCGCTGGGCCGCGGGGGTCGGTGCGATCGTGGCGCTGCCGCTGGTGCTGCCGCCGACGGTGCTCGGCTTCTACCTGCTGGTGGTGTTCGGGCCCCAGGGCTGGGGCGGGCAGCTGACGCAGGCGCTCGGTCTGGGGCTGCTGCCCTTCACCTTCGGTGGTCTGCTGGTGGCGTCGGTGATCTACTCGTTGCCCTTCGCGGTGCAACCGCTGCAGCATGCCTTCGAGGCCGTGGGCCGGCGGCCGATGGAAGTGGCCGCGACCTTGCGTGCGGGTCCCATCGACGCCTTCTTCACCGTCGCCATCCCGCTCGCGCGGCCCGGCTTCATCACGGCCGCGATCCTGAGCTTCGCGCACACGGTGGGCGAGTTCGGCGTCGTGCTGATGATCGGGGGCAACATCCCGCAGCAGACGCGCGTGGTGTCGACGCAGATCTACGGCCACGTGGAGTCGCTGGCTTACACGCAGGCGCACTGGCTCTCGGGCGGGATGCTGGCGTTCTCGTTCGTGGCGCTGCTGGGGCTCTCGCTGTTCACGCGGCGCACGGCGCGGGTGATGCCGTGAGCGACCCGAACCGCATCCGCCTTTCACTGCAGCGAACCGGGTTCACGCTGGACGTGGACCTCGCGTTGCCGCCGCGTGGCATCACCGTCCTGTTCGGGCCTTCGGGTTCCGGCAAGACGACCGTGCTGCGCTGTGTCGCAGGGCTGGAGCGCGCGCGGGGCGAGGTACGCGTCTCGGGGCGCACTTGGCAGGACGACGCGTACGGGGAGTTCCTCCCGACCTCTCGCCGCCCGCTCGGCTATGTGTTCCAGGAAGCGAGCCTGTTCCCGCACCTCAGCGTCGCGGGCAACCTGCACTACGCGCAGCGACGCGCGCGCGACGCAAACGCCATCTCGCTGGACCGCGCGGTGGAACTGCTCGGGATAGGCGAACTGCTCGACCGCTCGACCGCCGACCTCTCCGGCGGCGAACGCCAGCGCGTCGCCATCGCGCGCGCCCTCGCGACGCAGCCCGAGCTCCTGTTGCTCGACGAGCCGCTGGCCTCGCTCGACCCCGCGCGCCGCCGCGAGCTCCTGCCCTGGCTGGAGCACCTGCGTGACGGCCTCGGCATCCCGATGCTCTACGTCACGCACTCGGCCGACGAGATGGCGCGGCTGGCGGACACCGTGGTGCTGATGGACGCCGGGCGCGTCGTCGCCAGCGGCCCGCCCGCCGTCACCCTCTCCCGGCTGGACCTGCCGATCGCGAAGGACGAGGACGCCGGCGCGCTGTTGCAAGGCACCGTCGTGCAGATCGATGCGGCCTGGCACCTGGCGCGCGTCGACTTCGGCGGCGGTTCGGTCTGGCTCCGGGACGACGGCCTGCGCGAAGGCGAGCGGGTGCGAGTGCGCGTACTCGCGCGCGAAGTGAGCCTGGCCCTGGGGCCGCCGGTGCCTGGCACGGCCAGCGTCCAGAACGTCCTGGCCTGCACGGTGGTCGGATTGCAGGCCGGGCCGCATCCCTCGCAGGCGCTGGTGGCGCTCGATTGCGGCGGGCACCGGCTGCTCTCACGCATCACGGCCCGCGCCGCCGATTCGCTGGGGCTGGCCGCGGGGATGCGGGTGTTCGCGCAGGTGAAGTCGGTGGGATTGGTGCGCTGAGGCGAGTCTCGGGGCCAGCTCAGCGGTGGCAGAATGCCGCGGAACCCCTACCGAAGAGCTCGCAGTAATGCTGTTCAGCACCTGGCAGTTCGTCCTGGTCTTCCTGCCGGTCGTCTTCGCCGTCTATTTCCTGCTGAACCGATGGCGGTGGGTGCGTGCCGCCAAGCTGTTCCTGGTGGCCGCGAGCCTGTACTTCTACGCGTACTGGAGCGTCGCCGACCTCGGCGTGGTCCTGCTGTCGATCGGCGGCAACTTCGCGTTCGGCTCCTGGCTGGCGCAAAGCCATGGCGCGCCAGGCCCGGTCCGCCTGCGCAAGGCCGTCCTGGGAGCGGCCATCGCCCTGAACCTGCTGGCGCTCGCCTACTTCAAGTACGCGGACTTCCTGATCGGAAACCTCAACGCCCTCGCCGGCAGCAGCCACCCGGCCCTGAACCTGGCGCTGCCGCTGGCGATCAGCTTCTTCACGTTCACGCAGATCGCCTACCTGGTCGACAGCTACCGCGGCGAAACCGCCGAATACGGGCTGGCCAACTACTGCCTGTTCGTCACCTTCTTCCCGCACCTGATCGCCGGCCCCATCGTGCACCACGGCCAGCTCATGGGGCAGTTCGCGTCGCCGTGGAACCTGGTGCCTCGATACCCGAACATCCTGCGCGGCCTGTTCATCTTCGGGCTGGGCCTGGGCAAGAAGCTGATGATCGCCGACCCGCTCGGGGCATGGGCGACCGCGGGGTTCGACGGGGGCCAGACGCTGGACTTCTTCGCGGCCTGGTCCGCGAGCCTTTCCTACACGTTCCAGCTGTACTTCGACTTCAGCGGCTATTGCGACATGGCGATCGGCGCGGCGCTGCTGTTCAACATCCGGATGCCGGTCAATTTCGACTCGCCGTACAAGGCCAGGAGCATCCAGGAGTTCTGGCGGCGCTGGCACATCACGCTCGGCGCCTTCCTGCGCGACTACCTCTACGTTCCGCTCGGCGGCAATCGCCGGGGCGAGCTGCGCACCTGCGTCAACCTGTTCCTGACGTTCGCGATCGCCGGGCTCTGGCACGGCGCGTCCTGGATGTTCGTCGCATGGGGCGCGCTGCACGGGGCGGCCCTGGTCGTGCACAGGCTGTGGCAGAAGCTGGGACGGCCGCTGCCGCAGGCCGCCGCCTGGGCGCTCACGTTCCTGTTCGTGAATCTCACCTGGGTGTTCTTCCGGGCCCGCAGCATGGACGACGCGCTTCGCGTGCTCGCCGGGATGGCCGACGTGCGCTCGGCATTCGAGCCGCCCGCCGCCGCCCCCTCGGCCGGCCCCGTCTTCAGCGGCTGGCTCGCCGACGGACTGCTGGCGGTCCTGCCCGCCGGGCTGGTGGGCTCGCTGGCCACCTACGTCGCCGTCGCCGCGGCCTTCTTCATCGCGTCCCGGCGCAATTCGCAGGAACTCGCGGCGGGCGCGATCGATGCTCGCAAGGTTCTCGCGGGAGCACTCCTCTTCGGCTGGGCCCTGCAGCTCACGATCGCCCAGACCAGCCCCGTGTTCCTGTACTACAACTTCTAGCGATGCTGCGGACGCGCACCTTCCTGTTCGTCGGCATCGTGCTCGCAGCCCTGCTGGCCTTGCCGGCGCTGAACGTCGCCCGCAGCCTGCAGGCCGGGCGGTCACCGTCGTGGACGCCCGGCGCACTCCTGAACACCGGTGCCCCCGCGAGCTGGCGCAACTACGTGCTGTACCGCGCCGGCATCAGCGCCTCGCCTGCCGAGGTGGTCGTAGGCCGCGAAGGCTGGTTGTACCTGGGTGACAAGTACGAAGGCACGCTCACCGCGTCGCAGCGTGGCCAGACGGCGGCCGACGTCGACAAGGCGATCCGCATCGGTGCCGCGGCGCAAGCCTGGGATGCGTGGATGAAGCAGCACGGCGTGAAGCTGTACCGGGTGCTGGTGGGACCGAACAAGACTTCGGTGTATCCGGAGTACCTGCCGCGCTGGGCGCGGCCGGCGGCGTCCGCCCCCATGGATGCCCTGGTGTCGCGCGCAGCGCCCTGGTACGTGGATCCCCGGCCCGCGCTGCTGCACGCCAAATCAGGTGGCGCGGAGCTGCTGTATTTCCGCACCGACACCCACTGGACCCAGCTCGGCGCCGCCGTGGCATTCCAGGCCTTCGCGGAGGCGGTCGCGCCGCACGCGCCGGATATCCGCTGGCCGCAAGAGCGCTCGATGCGCCTGCAAACGGTCGGGCCGCTCCACGAGGGGGACTTGACGGGGCTTCTGCGGCTCAACCACTGGCTCGCCGATGTCGAGCCCCAGGTGGGCGTGACGTCCGAACCCCTGCACACCACCGAACACGACTACCTGACCGGCCGGCTGCTGCGGGAGGGCCAGAACGCCGCGATACAGGACCCGAAGCGGACGCTCCTCGTCACGTCCCGCGGCGCGCTGAACCAGCGCAAGGTCCTGTGGCTGCGTGACTCCTTCGGGTCGGATCTGGCTCCCCTGATGGCCGCGACCTTTTCGGAAACACTGCAGCTTCACTGGAACCGCGCCCTTGCCCAGCCCGCCGATCTGGCTCAGCTGATCGCGGCGTGGCGGCCGGATTACGTGTTCGTGACGGTGGTGGAGCGCGACGCGCTCACCGGTCCCTTCATGAATCCACCACCATCAGGCGCTGGGCGCTCCTGAGGTCACCGGGCGCGCCCGGTAGAAACGCGCGCGGCATCAAGCCACCCCGAATCCGAAGCGCGCCAGCATGGCCTGCGCCGACGCCTCGCGCAGGAACTCCGCGAACCGCCGTGCGCCGGCCGGCGCACCGGAGCGCACGCTGAGCCCGTACTCCACGCTCACCTGCAGCGCGGGCGGCAACTCGACGAGTCGCGCCTTCGGCCACTCGCGGCAGCAGGCCATCGCGTTGCTGCGGTAGGTGATGAAGGCATCGGCCTGGCCGCTCTCCATGATCCACGAGTAGGTACCGCGGCCCGGCGGTCCCTTGGGCGATTGCGGCGAACCGGTCAGCCTCAGCGCCTTCTTCGCCAGCCGATCGCCCGCGCCGGGCGACAGCGCTCCGGCCCGCGCGAACATGGCCAGCGCGTAGTCGCCGGAAGGATCGCAACCGGGCGTGGACATGCCGACGCGGACGCGGTCGTCGAGCAGCGCGTCCAGCAATCGCCCGCTGTCGGCCGCGACGTGCGGCGCGACGATGGCGCACAAGGCATTGCGCGCGAACACCACCGGTTCGCTCCAGCCGGCGCGCGCCACCAACCTCCGAGGCTGGTGAAGATCGGCCGAAGCGAACACGTCGGCCGCCTCGCCGCGCTCGATGCGCTCGCGCAGCAGGCCGGCCGCGCCGAAGACCGTCTCGACCGGGCCGCCTCCCCTCGCGCGCCACAACCCCGCGATGGCGCCGAAGGCCTGGCGCAGGCTGCCGGCGGCGAAGACCGGCCCCATCGTCACTTCGCGTCGGCGTTCGGGAAGAACAGCTGCTCGCCGCCCACCTTGTAGGCCGCGATCGCCTGCTGGCCGTCCGGCGAGATCACCCAGTCGACGAACTTCCGGGCCTCGGCGTTCTTCACGTGCGGATGCCTGGCCGGGCTGACGGCCATCACGCCGTACTGGTTGAACAGGCGCTTGTCGCCTTCCACCAGCACGGCCAGGTCGCCGCGGTTCTTGAACGACAACCAGGTGCCGCGATCGGTCAGCGCGTAGCCGTTCGACGACGAGGCGATGTTCAGCGCCGGCCCCATGCCGCAGCCGCATTCCCTGTAGCCGGAGCCCTTGGCGTTGGCCAGGCCCGCCTGGTTCCAGTAGCGCAGCTCCGCCGCGTGCGTGCCGCTCTTGTCGCCGCGCGAGACGAAGGGCGCATTGGCCGCGGCCAGCTTCTTCAGGCCCTCGACGATGTCCTTGCCCTTGGTGCCCGCCGGATCGTTCTTCGGGCCCACCAGCACGAAGTCGTTGTACATGACCGGGTAGCGGCGCGGCGCGAAGCCTTCGGCGACGAACTTCTCCTCGGCCGGCTGGTCGTGCACGAACAACACGTCGGCGTCGCCGCGGCGCGCCATGTCGATGGCCTGGCCGGTGCCGACGGCGACCACCTTGATGTCGATCCCGCTGGCCTTCCTGAACTCCGGCAGCAGGTGGCCGAACAGGCCCGACTGCTCGGTGGAGGTGGTCGAGGCCATGGTGATGGATCGCTGCGCCGAGGCGGCGCCGGCGCCCAGCGCCGCCAACGCGAGCGCGGCCACGGCGCGGCGGGTGATGCGGATCATGCGATTTCTCCCTTGACGAACAGGTCGGCCTCGCGCGACAGCACGGGCAGCCGCACGCGGTCGAAGAACTGGTCCACCGGCGCATCGGCCAGCACGCGGCCCTGCTCCAGGTAGACGACGCGCGTGGCCAGGCGCTTGACCTGGCCCAGGTTGTGGCTGGCGAAAACCATCGTCATGCCGGCGAGCGCGAACTCCGCCATCAGCGACTCGACCTCGCGCTTGGCATGCGGGTCCAGGCTGGCGGTGGGTTCGTCCAGCAGCAGCACGCGCGGCTGCAGCGCCCACGCGCGCGCGAGGGCCAGGCGCTGTTGCTGGCCGCCAGAGAGCACGCGCGCGTTGCGCAGAGCCGCTTCGCCCAGGCCGACCCGGCCCAGCGCCAGCAGCGCGCGCTCGCGCGCTTCGCGCCAGCGCATGCCGCGCAGCCACAGCGCCAGCGCGACGTTGTTCATCGCGCTGGTGCGCAGCATGAAGGGGCGCTGGAACACCATCGCCTGGCCCGCGCCGCTGTCGCGCAGCACGGTGCCGCGGCGCGGCGTGACCAGGCCATGCAGCACGCGCAGCAGCGTGCTCTTGCCGCTGCCGTTGGCGCCGATCAGCGCCACGCGCTCGCCCGCCTCGATGCGAAGGTCGATGCCGTGCAGCGCCGTCATGCGCCCGAACGTGACGTCCACGCCCTGCAGCCGCAGCACGCCGCTCATGACGCCACCGCCGCGCTCGGCAGGCCGGCGTCGCCGCGCGACAGGCGCCAGCGCCGCAGGACCACCACGACCGCGTTGAGTCCCAGCACCACCGAGAGCAGCACCAGGCCCAGGCCCAGGGCCAGCGGCAGGTCGCCCTTGCTGGTCTCCAGCGCGATGGCGGTCGTCATCACGCGGGTGAAGCCGTCGATGTTGCCGCCCACGATCATCACGGCGCCCACTTCGGAGATCGCGCGGCCGAAGCAGGCGATCAGCACGGTGAGCAGCGCGTAGCGTTCGTCCCAGGCCAGCAGCAGGCTGCGCAGCAGCGGCCCCGCGCCCATCGAAGCGAGCTGCTCGCCATGCTGCACGTCGGCGTCCTCCACCACCTGGCGCGTGAGCGCCGCGGCGACCGGCAGCACCAGCAGCGACTGCGCGAACACCATGGCGGGAAAGGAGAACAGCCAACCCAGGAAGCCCAAAGGGCCGCTGCGCGAAAGCAGCAGGTACACCACCAGGCCGACCACCACCGAGGGAACGGCCAGCGCGGTGTTCAGCAGCGCGAGCACCGCCGCGCGGCCACGCATGCGAGCCACGCCGAGCCATGCGCCCAGCGCGATGCCGAAGCCGCAAGCGAGCGCGCACGCCGTTCCGCTGATGGCGAGGGAGCGCAGGACGATCTCGGCCAGCGTGGGATCGGGGGTGAAGATCAGCTGGAGCGCGCGCGCCAGGCTGTCCGAAAAGCTGTTCATGGGCGGGCGGATGCTAGTGGCGCCCGCCCTCGGCGACCATAAGTTCTTCGCCTTATGAACCACCGTGCATAGCGCATACTGCGCCGCGCATGCACAAGGTCGAACTCTCGTACTCGCTCACCGGCCGCCGGCCCGCCGGCGCCGCCATCCGCAATCCGCTGATCGAGCTGCTGCAGGCGGTGCGTGCGCAGGGTTCGATCTCCGGCGCGGCCAAGTCGCTGGGGCAGTCGTACCGGCACGTCTGGGGCGAGCTCAAACGCTGGGAAGCGGAGCTGGACCGCAGCCTCATCGTCTGGGAAAAGGGCCAGCCCGCGCAATTGACCGTGTTCGGCGACAAGCTCTTGTGGGCCGAGCGGCAGGCGCAGGCGCGCCTGGCGCCGCAGATCGATTCGCTGCACGCCGACCTGGAGCGCGCCTTCGCGGTCGCCTTCGACGACGCCACCCACGTGCTCACGCTGCACGCCAGCCACGACGACGCGCTGGCGCTGCTGCGCGAGCAGGCCGCGGCGCGCGCGCGGCTGCACCTGGACATCCGCTTCATGGGCAGCGTGGACGCGATCTCCGCGCTGAACGAGGGCCGCTGCACCATCGCGGGCTTCCACACGCCGCCGCGGCCGGCGCCGGGCTCGCGCGCGCAGCGCACCTACCAGCCGCTGCTGCGGCCGGGCGAACACAAGATCATCGGGTTCGCGCGGCGGCGGCAGGGGCTCGTGGTCGCTGCGGGCAATCCGCTGGGCATCACGGGATTGAGCGACCTCGTCCAGCGCCGTGCGCGCTACGTGAACCGCGCGCTGGGCACGGGCACGCGCCTGGTGGCGGAAGACCTGCTGGCCGGCGCCGGCATCGCGCCGGGCAATATCGACGGCTGGGACCGCATCGAGCCTTCGCACGCGGCGGTGGCCGAGGCGGTGGCATCGGGCAGCGCGGACGCGGGCATGGCGATCGAGTCGGCCACGCAGGGGCGAGGCCTGGGCTTCGTGCCGCTGCTTGAAGAGGATTACTACCTGGTCTGCCTGCGGTCGGTGCTGGAACAGCCGGCCACGCGGGCCCTGCGCGAGGTGCTGGCAAGTCCTGAGTGGCAGGCGCGGCTGGGGACGCTGGCGGGCTACCAGCCGCTGCGCAGCGGCGAGGTGCTGAGCCTCAGCCGGCAGCTGCCGTGGTGGAAGTTCAGGACGGCGAAGCCGGGATGACGGCGCTCAGCCTCCGCGCTTGCGGGGCGCGGCCTTCACCGTAGCGCGCGCCTTCGTGCCGTTCTTGCTGGCGGCCGCGCGCTTGCGCGGCACCGGCTCTTCCTCGTCGTTGGCCGCGACCGTCGTCTTCCGCGGTGCGGCCGGCGCGGGCGCCGTCTTGCTCTGCAAGCTGCGCCGCAGCAGGTCCGTGAGGTCGATCACCTCCGCGCTCGCCGCCGGCGCTTCCTCGCCCGGCAGCGGCTGCAGCGTCGCCACGTCGCCCGCGGCGGCCTTGGCCTGCACCAGCTGCTGCAGCTTTTCCTTGAACTCGTCGTGGAACAGGTCGGGACTCCAGGCCGCCGCCATGTCTTCCACCAGCTGCTCGGCCATCTTCAGCTCGCGGTCGCTCACCGCCACCGAGGTGGTGTCGCCGAAGGTGGAGACGGGCGCGTCGCGCACCTCGTCGGCCCAGCGCAGCAGGTCCAGCACCAACCCGTCGCCCGAAGGCATCAGCGCGGCCAGATGCTGCTTGGTCGAGATCACCACCTTGGCCACGCCGACCTTGCCGCTCTTGCGCAGCACGTCGCGCAGCAGCGCGTAAGGCTTGAGCCCGCGCGCGCCCGGCGCCACGTAGTAGGGCTTGTTGAAGAAGGTGGCCGGGATGTCGTCCTCGCCCACGAAGGCCTCGATCTCGATGGTCTGGGTGGTGCGCGGCAAGGCGTTGCGGATCTCCTCCTTGCTCAGCACCACGTACTGGCCTTCCTCGACCTGGATGCCCTTGACCAGCTCCTCGCGCGCGACCGCCTCGCCGGTGGTCTTGCTCACCTGCTTGTTGCCCACCGGGCTCATGCTGTTGGGGTCGATCAGGTTGAACTTGGGCCGCGTCTCGGCCGTCGCGCTGTAGAGCACGACCGGGATGTGCACGAGTCCGAAGCTGATGGCGCCTTTCCAGACGGCGCGGGTGCTGGGAGGGGCGGCCATCCGGCCACAGTAGGCGGCGGCAAGCCCAGCCGCTGTAGGCGGGGCGATCCACGCGCTGTCGGACGGCGCGCGCAAGCGCGGCCTTCCATGCGCGACCTCAGCGGGCGCAGGTGCGAAAGCCGGTGAAGCCGTCGTCGCGCTCGGGCAGCGCGAAGCCGCGGTACTTGGGCGACTTCACGCGGGCGCGGGTCGCGAAAGAGGCGCCGCGCAGCACGCGGGCGCGGCCGAACAGCGGCTCGGCCTCGAACTCGGTGTGGCGCGTCCAGGCCTGCGATTCGAAGCCCGGCCAGGGCCGCAGCGTGCCGGCGGTCCACTCCCACACGTCGCCCCAGCGGAAACCGCGGCTCGCGGCGCGGTGGGCCGCGACTTCCCATTCGACTTCGGTGGGCAGCCGCCGGCCGCACCAGCGCGCGAAGGCATCGGCCTCCCACCAGCTCACGTGCATCACGGGCTGCTGCGCGGCCATGCGCGTCGCGCGGCCGAACAGGGTCTGGAGCACCGCGCCGCTGGCCACGCCGATCTGGTCGACGTGGCGCGGCCCGCGCCGCCCTTCGATCTGCGCGGCCGTCTCGAGCCACTGCCAGCCCTGCGGATGCCAGAGCTCTTCGCGGTCGTAGCCGCCGTCGTCCACGAACTCCACGTACTGGCCCCAGCTCACCGGCTGCGCGTCGATCTCGAACTCGGGCACATCGACCTCGTGCGCCCACTGCTCGACATCGAAGACGAAGCCGCCCGTCTCGGCGCCGAGGCGCCAGCGCATCGCGGGCAGCACCAGCGGCTCGCGCAGCACCGCAGCTTGCGGCGCCACGAGCGGCAGGGGCAGTCCGAGCGCCTGGGCCTGCCGCACCAGTTGCTCGCCGCGCAGGTCCTCATGGAACAGCGCGGCGCGGAAGAAGAACAGGCCTTCATCGTCGGGCGCCGCATGGTCCAGCAGTTCGAGCGTGCGCTCCAGCGTCTCCATCAGCCAGGCGCGCAGGTCGGCGAAGCCGGGCAGCGGCAGGTCCCAGCGATCGTCGTGCGGCGCGAGAAGCGGGTGGTACCAGCGATCGGCCATCGGCTCGATGGAGCCGAGCCGCGGCGCGTCGGCCGGGCAGCGCGAGCCCTGGCCGCGGCGCGGGTTGCGCGCGATCCAGTACTCGTCGAACCAGCCGATGTGCCCGGCGATCCACTGCGGCAGTTCCAGCGTGGGCTCGCGCGGCACCGCAAGACCGCGGCCCATGGCGTGCTCCCAGCACGCGAGCAGCTGCAGCGTGTGGTTGCGCGCGTCCATGCGCGCCAGCGACAGGAGGTCGGGGGAGCCCGCCCGCACGAGGTGGGTGTCGTGCGGGGCTTCCACGGCGGAGTTGCCGGAGGCCATCGCTTATTATTCCCGCCCCTGTCATCGCGCCCGATGAGTTCGGGTTAACCCGCGCCGGCAGCGTCAGGGTTCTCTCAGTGCCCTCGACTTAGCATTTACGTTTCCCTGCGCGCGCGGGGAGAATCCCTTTTCCTTACCGGAGACAAGCGTGCCTGCCCTGCTGAAATTCGCGCTGGCCATGGA
>Ga0247821_10001248_pt1 | contig 14174 bp, 13 predicted proteins | sample 13C_Glycerol_Day_FD_192481 | JGI IMG/M metagenome (GOLD analysis project Ga0247821, IMG submission 192481) | Soil microbial communities from agricultural site in Penn Yan, New York, United States - 13C_Glycerol_Day14 | ecosystem: Environmental > Terrestrial > Soil > Agricultural land | place... | reverse complement strand
GGCTGTCCAGGTGGCTGCGCATGTAGTCGATGGCGCGCTGCACCAGCGGATCCTGGTAGACATGGGCCACACCGCTGTCGGTGCTGCGCTGGACTTCCTCGTCATTGACCAGCAGGTATTCCAGGCCCTTCTGGGCCCGCCGCTTGCCGCAGTGGCGACTGATAATCTCGGCCGCCAGTTCGAACGCGGTGCCGCCCGGGCAGGTGAAGATGCCGTTGTCTTCCACATAGGCCTTGTCGACGACGATCCGGGTGTCGGGGAACAGCGCCGCGAACTCATCACGCACGGTGAAGTGCACTGCGCAGCGCCGGCCCTTGAGTACGCCGGCAAGGCCAAGGGTAAAGTACGAAGCGCACAACGCGATGATCGGCACTTTGCGCTCGACCAGTTGATGGATGTAGCCGAGCAGTTCGGGTGTCGGGTTCATGACCCCTGACAGCAGTCCGCCAGCCAGCACCACGTAGTCGTAACGGGCATTCGGGTCCAGGCGCATGGTCGGGGCAATCGGCAGGCCGCAGCTGGCGCTGACCGCTTCGCCGCTCACACTCAGCCAGTCCCACTGGCAGTAGATCTGTCGGCTGTCGAACGAGCGGTCGGCAGCGAAGCGCAACGAGTCGACGAAGCCGGCCACCGGCGTCAGGGTGAACTGCTCGATCAGCACGATGGCGACCCGCAGGTCGGGCTTGCGAGGCGGTGCCCGCTCATCGTGCGGGGCTTCGAAATGGCTCTGGGTTTTCATTGTTTTTTTAGGCGGCGCAGGACGAAAACGATCCTACTCCGCGCCATTACGGCCGTACAGCACCGTCCTTTGACACCTACAGTTCCATGACCATCTCGTGCCAGGCCATGCCACCGTGGTCGGAGGCCGAAGGCTGCACATAGCGATAGCCCATGCGTTCGTAGAGCGCCACGTGACGTTCCTTGCACATCAGGTGGATGCTCTGTTTGCCCAGCGCTTTCATGCGCTGGATGAACGCTTTCATCATCCTTGGGGCATAGCCTTTGCCCTGGCGGGCAGGGTCGATCACCACCGACATGATCACCACGTTCGGCGCTTGTGGCGAGTGACCGACCAGCTCCTTGAAGGCTTCATCGGACATCACCACCTCGAAGGCGCAGCCGCTGTTGATGAAGCCAATGACCTTACCGGCCTCTTCCATGATCAGAAAGCCTTCAGGGTACTGGGCAATACGCGTGGTGATCTTCTCCAGGGTGGCGGCTTCGTCGCCTTCGTAGGCGCTGGTTTCGATCTGGTAGCAGCGGGGCGCGTCGGACAGCGCGGCTTCACGAAAACGGAGTGAGGGCATTTGAGTTCCACAGGCAAAGGGCTTGTCGCCGGCCAGTATAAAAAATATTGCAGCTAGCCTTCAGTTTTTTGAATTACCACCGCCTGGCGCTTCACCGGCAGAATCCGCGCACGCAACACCCCAAAAAAATTCCATCTCCATGGACGGAGCCATTAGGTATTGCCCCTCGCAATACTCAGCCCAGTCACGTTGGCCGGGCTTTTTTCTACTGCCAGGTACACGATTTTCCCATGTCTACACGCAACGGGTTCAGCCGGCTGCTGCCAGCATCGCTGAACATTCCCCCAAAAGAATGGTTGCGCGCCGGTGTTGGCGCGTTGCTCGGTCTGTTTCTTGCCGGTCTGGCGTGCAGTTACGCCTTTGGTCCCACTGTGGCGCTGCACCTGCTCGGGCCTTTGGCGGCGACGGCGGTGCTGTTGTTTGCCGTGCATTCCGGCGCATTGGCGCAGCCTTGGCCTGTGATCGGCAGCTATGCCTGCGCGACGGCCGTGGGATTGGTCATGCACCATTTGTTCGGATCGGCCCTGTGGGTGGCGGCATCGGCCCTGGGTGTGGCGCTGGTGCTGATGTGCCTGTTGCGTTGCCTGCACCCCCCCGGTGGCGGGGTGGCGGTGAGTGTGGTGCTGGCCGATTCAACGCTGGCGGCGCTGGGCGACCAGGTGTTCGAGCCGATCATGCTCAATGTCCTGGTGCTGGTGGCGGTGGCGGTCATCTACAACCGCCTGACCGGGGTGCGTTATCCGAAGACCGCCGCGCCGCGCAAAGACCTGCACCACACCGCCGATGCGCTGCCCGGTGAACGGGTCGGGGTCAGCGGGGCGGATCTGGACCAGGCACTGGAAGAGCTGGGTGAGTTCGTCGACGTGACCCGCGACGAGCTGGAGCGGATCATCCTGGCCACCGAACAGCATGCCCTGCAGCGCAGCCTGGGCGGGATTACCGCGGCCTCGGTGATGTCGCGGGATGTGCAGCAAGCCACGCCCAGGACCACCTTGCAGCAAGCCTGGCAACTGCTGTCGGGCCACCATTTGAAGACCTTGCCGGTGCTGGATGAGGCGCGGCGCCTGGTGGGGATTGTCAGCCTGAGCGACCTGGTCGGGCCCGCCATGGCCCAGGCGCGCTTCAGCTGGCGTGGCGTGTTCGGCCGCAGTCCCCAGGTGCTGATGGAGCAGCTGATGAGCCGGCCGGTGATCACGGTGCGCAGTGACGAGCCGGCGGTGGCGTTGATTCCGCTGCTCAGCGAGCAGGGCCTGCACTGCCTGCCGGTGATGGACGGGGAGCGGCTGGTCGGGGTGATCACCCAGACCGACCTGATCGCCGGGCTCAAGCGCCACCTGCTCAGCGCCGCGCAGGTGTCAGATCACCGGGTCCCAGCGTTGTGACCAGTCACTGTCGCCTGCCGCCACTCGTTCGCGCAGGATCCTGAAGGCCTGCTGCAAGGCCTCGCTGTCACGCTCACGGGCGTGCACCAGGTAGGTGGGGTAGGTGAACTCCGGGGCCTGGGGCACGCGTTCGAACACACCGCTGTCCAGGTAGCTCTGCACCACGCGGGTACGAAAGTAGCCGCTGCCGCCGTGCTCGAGGATGAACTGCAGGGCCAGCGGGCCGAGGTTGAAACTCAGGGCAGGGCGCGCACATTCGGGCAGGGCGGCGTCGTGCTGGCGGCGAAAGGCTTCGCCCCAGTCGATATAGATGTAGGGCTCGGGCTTGTCCGTGCGGCGGATGCGGATGAGCTTTTCTTCCATCAACTGCTCCACCTGCAGGCCTGGCCCGTAGGTGGGCTGGTACACCAGCACGGCGTCGAGCACGCCCATCTCCAGTTTGCGCAGCAAGGATTCGCCATCGCTGACTTCGTTGCGGATGGCGTGGCTGGGCATCTGCTGGTGCAGGGCGCCGACCCAGTCGAGCACCATGGGGTTGCCCAGGCTCACTTCGCCGCCGATGTGCAGCACCTGATGGCAGCCTTCGGGCAGGGGCAGGTCGCGGCGCGCGGCTTCCCAGGTCTGCACCAGCTGGTTGGCATAGACCACGAAGGCTTCACCGTCGGCGGTGAGGCTGGCGCCGCTGCGGCTGCGGATGAACAGCTGGCAGGACAGGTGTTGTTCGAGCTTCTGTACGCGAGCCGTGATGGCGGTCTGGGTGACATGCAGGCGCTCGGCGGCGGCGACCAGGCTGCCGCTGCGGACGATTTCAAGGAAGGTGCGGGCCAGCTCGATATCCATGGAGGTTGCCAGGTCGGGAAGGTTGCCCATTCTAGAGGTTTTGCACCGAGTCAGGGCAAGCCCGCTCCCACTGGGGGTACTTTCAAATGGGTTCTTGAATTGTTATGTTATTACATAATTATTAGGAGCCTCCATGAACCCGTTCCCCGCACGGCTGTCCCTCGGCCTGTCCGCCTCCCTGCTTGCCTTGCCCACCGCCGCCGCAGAGCCCGTATTGCTCGAAGCCCTGAACGTCAACGAACGCCAGTTCGAGGAAACCGCCAGCGGCCCGGTCCAGGGTTATCGCGCCACCCGTTCCAGCACCGCGACGAAAACCGACACCGATATCCGCGACACCCCGCAGAGCATCGCCGTGGTCCCGGCCCAGGTGCTCGAAGACCTCAACAGCACGCGCATCGACCGCGCCCTGGACTTTGCCGGCGGGGTGAGCCGGCAGAACAATTTCGGTGGCCTGACCTTCCTCAACTACAGCGTGCGCGGCTTCACCACCGGCGAGCTGTACAAGAACGGCTTCGCGGTCAACCGTGGCAGCTACAGCGCCCCGGACACCTCCAGCATCGAGCGCATCGAGGTCCTCAAGGGGCCGGCGGCCAGCCTGTACGGGCGTGGTGATCCGGGTGGCCTGGTGAACATCGTCAGCAAACGACCGCAGGCGGATGCGTTCAGCCATTTCAAGGTCAGCGCCGGTAGCTGGGACCGTTACCGCAGCAGCCTGGACGTGAACACGCCGCTCGATGACGACGGCCGCCTGCTGTCGCGGGTCAACCTGGCGGTGGAAGACAACGGTAGCTTTCGCGATTATGTCGGCAGCGAGCGACGCATCGTCAGCCCGTCGCTGAGTTGGCAACTGAGCCCGGACACGCTGCTGTCGATCGACAGCGAGTTCTCGCGCACCGAGTCGGTGTTCGACCGTGGCATTCCTGCGGTGAACAACGAGCTGGGACCGGTCAGCCGCTCGCGCTTTTTCGGCGAGCCGAACGACGGGCGCATCCGCAACGACAACCAGACCCTGGACCTGACCCTGGAACATTACCTGGACGAGAACTGGAAGCTGCGCCTGGCCAACCACTACACCCAGGGCCGGCTCAAGGGCAACAGCTCCGAACCCCAGCGCCTGGTCGGCGAAACGCTGAGCCGCTTCTACCGCGAGCGCGATTTCGAGTGGAACGACAGCATCACCCAGGCCGAACTGCATGGCCAGTTCCAGTTCGCCGGCTGGCAGCACCAGAGCCTGATCGGCCTGGAGTACGAGAACTACCGCAACAGCCAGAAGTACCCGCAGAGCGTCACCTCGCAGGCGTACGGCCTGAACATCTACAACCCGGTGTACGGCAAGCCGAAGCCGGCCCTGGTCAACCCCAACGACTTCTTCGAGCGCACCGAAAGCTATGCCCTGAATCTGCAGGACCAGATCACCTTCACGGATCGATTGCGAGGATTGCTCGGGGTCCGCCTGGAGCATGTCGAGCAGACGGCGCAGAACCGCACCCGCCAGGTCAGTAACCAGCAGGAAAAGGATGTCGCCACGCCCCGCGCAGGGCTGCTGTATCAACTCACCCCTGAAGTCGGTGTGTTCGCCAACGCCTCCACCTCGTTCAAACCCAACAGCATCGGCACCCAGGGCCAGGTGTACAAGCCGGAGAAGGGCCTGGGCTATGAAACCGGCCTCAAGCTCGACCTGTTCGACAGCCGTCTGGGGGCGACTGTCGCGTTGTTCCATATCGACAAGGAAAACGTCATCACCACCGACGCCCTGGGCAACAGCATCGCAGCCGGCAAGGCCCGTAGCCAGGGTGTCGACTTGCAGTTCAGCGGCCAGCTCAGTGAAGCACTGCGGCTGATCGGAGCCTATGCCTATATCGATGCCGAAGTGACCAAGGGCGATGCCAACCTGCCCGAGGGCAGTGACCTGCTGGGGATCCCCCGGCACAGCGGCAGTGTGATGGCGGTGTATGAATTCCAGCAGGGCGTGCTGCAAGGGTCGGATGTCGGTGCAGCGGCCAACTATGTAGGTGAACGCTCCGGCCAGGCGGGCAGCAGTTTTCGCTTGCCGAGCTACAGCACCCTCGACCTGCTGGCCCACTACAAGGTCAATGAGCACGCCACCGTTGGCCTGAACCTCAACAACCTGTTCGACCGCAAATACTACGAGCGTGGCTACAACGCGGTGTGGAACCTGCCGGGCGAGCCACGCAACCTGATGCTCAGTTTGAGCCTGGCGTTGTGAGCGGGCTATAGTCCAGGCTTTGACCCCTGGCAATGGAAGGCCCTTGATGAACGACTCGATGGAACTGAACCGCCTCAACTGGGATGAACGGGCGCCGTTGCATGCGGCGTCCAGTGAGTATGAGGTGGACGCGTTCATTGCCGACTCCGCTCACCTGTCCGAAGTCGTGCGTTTCGACCTGCCGCGCCTGGGCGATATCCGCGGCCTGCGCGCGGTGCACCTGCAGTGTCATATCGGTACCGACACCTTGTCGCTGGCGCGGTTGGGGGCGCAGGTGAGCGGGCTGGACTTTTCTGCACAGTCGCTGCTCCAGGCACGCGCACTGGCAGAGCGCTGCGGGGCGAAGATCGACTACGTCGAATCGGACGTCTACGCCGCCGACCAGGTGCTGGCTGCGGGCAGCTTCGACCTGGTCTACACCGGCATCGGTGCCTTGATCTGGCTGCCGGACATCGAGCGCTGGGCGCGCACGGTCGCGGCCCTGCTCAAGCCCGGTGGCCGGCTGTTCCTGCGTGAAGGCCATCCGATGTTGCTGGCGGTGAACGAGGACCATCAGGACAAGCTGCTGATCGAGTTTCCCTATTTCGAGCGAGAAGCACCGACGGTGTGGGACAGCGACCAGACCTACGTCGACACGGACACGCCGCTGACCCGCACGGTGACCCATGAATGGAACCACGGCCTGGGCGAAGTCATCAGCGCCTTGCTGGCCCATGGCTTGCAGATCAGCGCGCTGGTGGAACACGACAGTATTCCCTGGGAGGCGCTGCCGGGGCAGATGAGCAAGCGCGAGGATGGGGAGTGGATGCTGAGCAAGGATCGCTGGCGCTTGCCGTTGAGCTATACCTTGCAGGCGGTGAAGCAGAGGTGAGGGCAAACCCTCGTGCATGGGTAGCCGCTGCCGAGGAACGAGGCTGCGATCGACTGCGCAGCAGTCGCAACCCGGTTACCTCGTTGTACCTGACGTACTGAGGTCGCCAGGTTCTACGGCCGTTTCACGGCCGATCGCAGCCTGGCGGCAGCGGCTACATCGTTGTGATCAGGCCGTCAGCCTTGCGCCTTGCCCCGTGGCTTGCGCGTCCGCTTGGCCGGCGTTGAACTGCTCTTGCGCTTCTTCTTCCACGGCGCACGCTGGGTCGGTGGTCCGCTGATGGTCAGGCTCAGCCCCGCGCAGCGCTCCACCTGCTTGCTCATCCACGCCGACTGCTTGGCGACGAACTCCTCAAGGCTCATCTCACCGCTCTGGACCATGTCCAGGGCCTGCTCCCAGATCGCCGTGGTGCCCGGGTCGGCAATGGCCCGGGGCACCGCGTCGATCAGGCTGAAGGCCGCCGGGGTGGCGCTCAGTGCCTTGCCGTTCTTGACCAGGTAGCCGCGGTCGAGCAGGCCCTGGATGATCCCGGCGCGGGTGGCCTCGGTGCCGATGCCGGTGGTGTCCTTGAGCTTCTGCTTGAGGCGCGGGTCGTCGACCAGCTTGGCCACGTTCTTCATCGCCTTGATCAGGTCGCCCTCGGTAAACGGCTTGGGCGGCTGGGTCCACAGGTCCTTGAGGTTGACCTCGACCACGGCGCAGTCCTGGCCCTGGCGCAAGGCGGGCAACACCTGGGCAACCGGTGCCTCGCGACCTTTGCCGGGCGCCAGCGCCTCGGGCAGGGCACGGCGCCAACCCGGCTCGACGATCTGCTTGCCCACCGCGCGCAGGTCGAAACCTGCACAGTCGAAATCGGCCTGGGTGCGGTCGTACTCGTGGTTGGGCAGGAACTGGGCCAGGTAGCGGGCGCGGACCAGAGTGTAGACCGCCTTGTACTTGGGCGGCAGGCGTGACGGGTCGCTGGCCGCAGCGGTGGGGATGATGCCGTGGTGGGCGCTGACCTTGGCATCGTTCCAGGCCCGCGAGCGGCGCTGCGCCTGCAGGTGTCCCTGCAAGGGCGCAAGGCCGGGGTCGGCACGCAGCAACGCGGCGAGAATTCCCGGCGCCTCGGCGTGCTGGCTCATTGGCAGGTAGCCGCAGTCGCTGCGCGGGTAGGTGATCAGCTTGTGGGTCTCGTACAGCGCCTGGGCGATGTCGAGGGTTTCCTGGGCACCGAGGCCGAGCTTTTTCGAGCACAGCTCCTGCAGGGTGCCGAGGTCGAAGGGCAGGGGCGCCGCCTCGCGCACGCGCTCGGTGGCCAGCTTGACCAGACGGGCCGTGCCGGCATTGCCGATGGCAGCGACCGCCTGCCGCGCCAGGTCCTGGTTGAGGCAACGACCCTGGTCGTCGCAGGCGTCTTCGCCGGCGCGCCATTGCGCGGTGAAACGCGCCCCGGCGCTGTCGAGCTGGACATCGATGGCCCAGAACGGCACCGGCACGAAGTCGGCGATGCTGCGGTCGCGGTCCACCACCAGGCGCAGGGTCGGCGTCTGTACCCGGCCCACGGGCAGCACGCCCTGGTAGCCGGACTGTTGACCGAGCAGGGTGAACAGCCGGCTCATGTTCATGCCGATCAGCCAGTCGGCCCGCGAGCGGCCCAGGGCCGAGTGATACAGGCTGAAGGTTTCGCTGCCCGGCTTGAGCGTGGCCAGGGCCTTGCGGATCGAGGCGTCGTCCAGGGCCGACAGCCACAGGCGCTGGATCGGCCCACGGTAGCGACAGTGCTCGACCAGCTCGCGGGCGATCATCTCGCCTTCGCGGTCGGCGTCGGTGGCGATCACCAGCTCCCGCGCTTCGCCCAGCAGGCGCTTGACCGCCTTGAACTGACTGGCGGTCTTGGGTTTGACCAGCATTTTCCACTGGCTGGGGATGATCGGCAGGTCGGCCAGCACCCAGCGCTTGTAGCGCGCGTCGTAGCTGTCGGGCGGTGCGGTTTCCAGCAGGTGGCCGATGCACCAGGTGACGGTGACGTCAGTGCCCACCCAGCAGCCATCGCCGCGGCGGTCGGCGCCGAGGACCTTGGCGATATCCTTGGCCTGGGAGGGTTTTTCGCAGAGAAACAGGCGCATGCCGGTGGGGTGTCGTTCAGTGGCTTGGGTGGGGCATAGGATGCGCAGGATTGGCGGTGGAGGCAAGTTTTATCTGTATGCATATACAGGCGTGTGTGCCAGGGGCGACTGCTGCGCAGTCGATCGCAGGCTCCTACACCCTGTGGGAGCTGGCGAAGCCTGCGATGGCGATTACCCGGTTTTGCGCGCCAGCACCGACCAGGTGTGCCAATGCTTGGTACGTCCCATCAGGGTTTTCCCGCTCTGGTTGTACTCGTACACATCCAGCAGCTCGAACGTGCTGAACAACGGCTCCAACTGCTCACGCCGATGAACGCTCAGGTCACTGCGCCCCAACTGCGCCCAACTGTCTTGCGGCCCCATGAAATGCCCGCAGAACACACCGCCCGGGCGCAAGGCCCGGACAATGTTCAGCCAGGCCCGCTCGAAGGCCTCTGGAGGACAGAAGAACAGGCTGGAACAGGCCGTGATCAGATCGGCCTGCGGGTAGTCAAAGTCGTCGAAACGGCTTTGCCGGACCTTGAGGTCAGGGTGCCCATCCAGGTCCTGCAGGTACTCGAGGGCTTGGGCATCATGGTCGAAGGCATGCACCTCGAACCCTTGCTCCAGCAGGTAGCGAGTATCGCGACCGGCCCCGCAGCCGACGTCGACGGCAACCCGCCCGGGCACCAACCCTGGCTGCTCCAGCGCCTGGCGCAGATGCGGGTAGACCTCCACCTGCAGCGAAGCGGCATGAAAGGATGGCTTGCAGGTCGCGCCGCTCACGAACGGCTCGCCTCCAGGGCCTGGCTCAGGTCGGCCATGATGTCATCGGCGTGCTCGATGCCGATCGACAGGCGCACCATGTCCCGCGGCACACCCGCCCGTTCCAGTTCTTCATCGTTGAGCTGGCGATGGGTGGTGGAGGCAGGGTGGCAGGCCAGGGATTTGGCGTCGCCGATATTGACCAGGCGAACGACCAGTTTCAACGCATCGATAAAGCGTGCACCGGCCTCCTGGCCACCCTTGATGCCGAACGACAGGATCGAGGCCGGTTTGCCCTGGGTGTAGCGCAGGGCCAGTTCATGCTCCGGATGATCAGGCAAGCCTGCGTATTTCACCCAGGCCACTTGCTCGTGGGCTTGCAGGTAACGGGCGACCTTCAGCGCGTTCTCGGTGTGGCGCTCCATGCGCAGGGCCAGGGTTTCCAGGCCCTGCAGGATCAGGAAGGCGTTGAACGGCGACAGCGCGGCCCCGGTGTTGCGCAGCGGCACCACCCGGCAACGACCGATGAAGGCGGCAGGGCCGAAGGCTTCGGTGTAGGTCACGCCGTGGTAGGACGGGTCCGGGGTGTTGAGCAGGGCAAAGCGCTCCTTGTGCTCGGCCCAGGGGAACTTGCCCGAATCGATGACGATGCCACCGATGCTGGTGCCGTGGCCGCCGATGTACTTGGTCAGCGAGTGCACGACGATATCGGCGCCATGCTCGAACGGCCGGCACAGGATCGGCGTGGCCACGGTGTTGTCGACGATCAGCGGCACGCCGTGACGGTGGGCGGCATCGGCCAGGGCCTTGAGGTCGACGATATTGCCCGCCGGGTTGCCGATCGATTCGCAGAACACCGCCTTGGTGCGACTGTCGATCAAGGCTTCGAGGGCGGCGATGTCGTCGTGGGCAGCGAAGCGCGTCTGGATACCGAAGCGGGGCAGGGTATGGGCCAGAAGGTTATAGGTGCCACCATACAGCTTGGCCACCGAGACGATATTGTCACCGGCTTCGGCCACGGTCTGGATGGCATAGGTGATCGCCGCCATGCCCGAGGCCACCGCCAGGGCGCCGACACCGCCTTCAAGGGCGGCCATGCGCTGCTCCAGCACATCGTTGGTCGGGTTCATGATCCGGCTATAGATGTTGCCGGCGACCTTCAGGTCGAACAGGTCGGCGCCGTGCTGGGTGTCGTCGAAGGCAAAGGAGGTGGTCTGGTAGATCGGTACCGCGACGGCCTTGGTGGTCGGATCGGGGCTGAAGCCCGCGTGGATGGCCAGGGTTTCCAGCTTCATGCAATCATTCCTTGAAAGTCTGACGGAGGCCAGAGCATGGAGCGCAGCGATTGCGCCGGTCAAGGGGCACGCCTGGGGCCTTCAGCCGGCCTTGCGCAAGGTCAGGTTGATACGCAGATTGCCCAGCAGCGGATGGGCGCCGGGTTTGAGCGGCAGCACCCCATGAAAGCGCAGCCTGTCCTCGCCACCCCAGACCAGCACATCACCGTGGCGCAGGCCGATACGCTGGGTGGGTGCGTTGCGCACATGCCCGCCCAGCAGGAACACTGCCGGCAAACCCAGTGACACGGACACGATCGGCTGGCTGAAGTCCTGCTCGTCGCGGTCCTGGTGCAGGCTCAGGCGATTGCCGGGGCGATAGCAGTTGACCAGACAGGCATCGGGGCGAAAATCCGCGAACCCGGCCTGGGCGGCAGCGCGACCGGCCAGCTCCAGCAACACCTCGGGCAGCGCCGGCCAGGGTTGGTGGCTCAAGGGGTCGAACGGGCTGTAGCGGTACCCCTTACCGTCGCTGACCCAACCCAGTTCGCCGCAATTGGTCAGGCCGACCGCCATCTTCTGCCCGCCGGGCGTGAGCATATGGCGAAAGGGCGCGGCGGCGACGACTTTGCGCAACGCTGGCAACAAGGCATCGACCTGCGGCAGGGCAAAGCCTGGCAGCACCACGGCCTGCGCCGCCACCCACTGCGGTTGCAGCGGGGCGCCAGGGTCGAAAAGGTCCAGTTCGGTCTGCATCATCGTCAACGGCCAGGTAGGCGGGCAGGGGCAATACCCGTATGATAAGGCGCTTTGGTGTGGGTGCGTCATCCCGGATCCTGGGTTGAAACCCCGTGTCCATGGCACTTGAACCCCCTTGGCAGAAAAAAATAAAACTTTTTGAATTCAAGGGGTTGCCAGCTCAATCGAATGAGTCCATAATTCACCCCATCGAAAGCGACACAGCTGAAAAGCCTAGCGTTTTCAAGGAGATAGCGGTTTTGGTGAGTTGTTTCCTTACAGAGTTGTATATGTTTGAGATCGCTGGTTGAAGGGTCTTGGGCATTTGAGGCCGAGTAGCAAAGTGGTTATGCTCCGGATTGCAAATCCGTCTACGCCGGTTCGATTCCGACCTCGGCCTCCATTATTGAAAGCCCCGCAGATCAAGGTCTGCGGGGTTTTTCGTTTGGGCCCTGAAAAGCCGATCATTTCCGCATCTTTCAGCATCGTTTCCGCAACTACGGGTTATTTGGTCGGACTCACGACCTCACCGACCCGGCGGTAAACCTCCTGCGTGATCTTCTCTTTCGAGTGACCCAGCAGCCGGCTTGCATGGCTGAGGTCTTCGATTTCAGATGCCGCTTTCGGTCGGATGTCTCGAAACTGGAACTGCCTGATGTCATCCGCGAGATCCGGGTTGCTGTCAGCAATCGCCTGCTTGATGGCTTCGTCCCGCGCTTCGTTCCAGCGATTGTTCATCATCTTCCAGCTCATACGCAGCCCCGACCTGTTGGTGATAAGGCGAGAGCTGCGGATACCCGCGATGCGCCGGCGCTCCAGCAGGCCGGCCAGGAACGTACCAAGGCTGGTGTCTTCGCCATTTATGACCAGGCGGATGCGCAGGTGCTTACCGGTCTTGCCCTGGACCACCGAGTAAAACTCGCTATCCAGATCGTTCGTGGTCGCCTTCAGCGTGTCCGCCGGGCGTTGGCCGCTGAGGTAGGTGAGGTCCATGGCGTCCTTCAGCTCCTGCACCGCCTTTTCGTACACCGCTTTCCATACGGCGTCACCGGCATAAAAGTCGCGCGCCTTCTCTTTGTTCCGGCGCAGGCCGAAGCAAGGGTTGGCCTTCTCGGTCAGCCCCCATTCACGGGCGATGGTAAAAACGTGGGAGAGCAGGGCGATCTCCCGATTGGCCCGCACTTTCGCCGTGCGTGCATCCCTGTACTGTGCGACTGTCGCGGTCGTGATTGCATCGATGGGGGCGCTGCCGAAGGCTTTACGCAAGCGCTTCATCTCGGCCAGGTTGTCCTTCTGCGTGCGTGGCGCCTTGGTCGGTACGATCGAATCCACATACCGGTCGAACACGCTGTCCATCAGACACACAGCCGGCGGCAGTGTTTTGCGCTCGAGTCTGGCCCATTCCAATCTGGCCTCATTGAGGTCCGTCCCCAGCGGTATCTCACGCCGCTTTCCGTTTTCATCCCTCCCGTCGTAGTAGTACCCAATCCACAGTTTCCCGCTTTTCATCGTGCGGACCCGCCGCAACATCCTGGGCGGCAGGTCTCTGTTCGGTGTCTTCTTGATGCGCATCCATTACCCCACGCGCGATAAATCCAATGTCCAAGTCTCCGCCACGGCATTCGTTGCCGTGGGCTTCACGCCAGCCAGCTTGAGTCGGGCATAGACACGGCCGACAACTGGCCGCCTGGCGCCGGTGAGCGCATATTGCCAGCCGTTTCGGGCCAGCCAGGCGATTTGTTTACTGGGAAGCTGGTAGCCGGTGATGCGGGCAACCTCTTCCTCATCAAGGGTTTCGCTTGCATGTTCCATGAGTGTCTCCACGCCGCACATGGCGGCAGAGCAGGGTAATGATCAGGCGAGGAAATGATGTCCAACGGTTGCGGCCAATGCGCCTTGCTCAGTGCGGAACATGAGCTGGGTTTTGCTGGTGCAACCGTAGGCCTGGTACTCGACGTCGACCCACCAGGCGCCGAACCTGCGATACGGCTTGCCCAGGATCTTGCTGACGTAGCAGTCAATCAGGTTCATGAGGGGTTCCACGCCGCCATATCGCGGCATTGAATAGAGGAGAGAGGGAAAAAGCAGGGTGGAGTACATTTGTACTCCTATGGCTATTTGTTAGTGTTGAGGCGGTCCAGGCGCTCAATCTCGGCCAGGATCAGGGCACCGGCCTTTACCAGGTCACGGCGCGGGGTAGTGGGCTTCCAGTGCTCGTTGTCCCAGCCGAACAGGGAACGCCCAATCTTCGGTGCACCGCCGGCGCTGCACGCGTAGGCCGCAGCGGCCAGGGCCAGTTCGCCGAAGGTGTAGCAATCATCGCGCTCAGGCTTGTAGCCCTCGGCTCTGATTTGGCGCTGGCGTTCAGCAACAACGTCGCGGGCAGCGCCGGTCTGGTCGGCTGGCTGTGCAAGAAGGGAGCGCAGCTCTTCGCACTCGCCATAGATGCTCATGCCATCTGCGTACATGCGGTCTATCTTCTGCAGCAGATCACGCGGCACGCTGACCATCTCGGTGTTGCTGGATCGGTTTTCTGTGGGCATGGGGATACCTCGCAGTGCTTGGCTACAATCTTGTTGGGGGTACTGTAGGAGGTCGCATGTACACCGAATTTCGTTGCCAGAACGAAGCATGTAGCATCACGTTCAAAGGCCAGATCACGCATGACGTAGTGTCAGATGGA
>Ga0247821_10001245_pt1 | contig 14180 bp, 16 predicted proteins | sample 13C_Glycerol_Day_FD_192481 | JGI IMG/M metagenome (GOLD analysis project Ga0247821, IMG submission 192481) | Soil microbial communities from agricultural site in Penn Yan, New York, United States - 13C_Glycerol_Day14 | ecosystem: Environmental > Terrestrial > Soil > Agricultural land | place... | reverse complement strand
GGCTGGGTAGAAGAACACCACGGACCATTTGCCCTTGAGGTCGGCTTCAGACACTTCGACGAACTTGCCCTGGTGGTAAGCAGTGGCTTTGAACGGTTTTACCTGGCTGTTGATGATAGGCATAAGTGACTCTCCTTCAGGGGGTTGAAAAATCTGATGGGAGAATCGTAGCTAATACACTGGCTCAATGCTCATTGGCAAAGCTGATGCTGCTGATTGGTTTTGGCTATAACGGGTGAGTATTAATAGAAGGGATTGGATGGAAGCAACGCGGGACAAGCCCGCTCCTACCAACCCTGTAGGAGCGGGCTTGCCCCGCGATAATCTCAAGCCTTAACGAGTCGGCGTACGCAGCGTCACGAACTCCTCGGCCGCCGTCGGATGCACCCCGATGGTCTCATCGAACTGCTGCTTGGTTGCGCCGGCCTTGAGCGCAATGCCCAGGCCCTGGATGATCTCGCCCGCGTCCGGGCCGACCATGTGGCAACCCAGCACGCGGTCGGTATCGGCATCGACCACCAGCTTCATCAGGGTCTTTTCCTGCACGTGGGTCAGGGTCAGCTTCATCGGCCGGAAGCGGCTTTCAAAGATCTGCACCTGATGCCCCTGCTCCAGCGCCTGCTCTTCGGTCAGGCCCACGGTGCCAATCGGCGGCTGGCTGAACACTGCCGTCGGAATGTTCTGGTAGTCCACCGGGCGGTACTGCTCTGGCTTGAACAGCCGGCGGGCCACGGCCATGCCTTCGGCCAACGCGACCGGGGTGAGTTGCACGCGGCCGATCACATCGCCGATGGCCAGGATCGACGGTGCGGTGGTCTGGTACAGGTCATCGACGCGGATGAATCCACGCGGGTCCAGCTCAACCCCGGTGTTTTCCAGGCCCAGGTTGTCGAGCATCGGGCGACGGCCCGTGGCGTAGAACACACAGTCGGCCACCAGCTCGCGGCCGTCCTTGAGGGTGGCCTTGAGGCTGCCGTCGTCCTGGCGGTCGATGCGCTGGATGTCGCTGTTGAACTGCAGGTCCATGCCGCGCTTTTCCAGCTCTTCCTTGAGGTGGGTACGCACCCCGCCATCAAAGCCGCGCAGGAACAGGTCGCCGCGGTACAGCAGCGAGGTCTTGGCACCCAGGCCCTGGAAGATACCGGCGAATTCGACGGCAATGTAACCGCCGCCCACCACCAGTACGCGCTTGGGCAGTTCCTTGAGGTAGAACGCCTCGTTGGAGCTGATCGCCAGGTCCTTGCCAGGAATGTCGGGGATCTGCGGCCAGCCGCCGGTGGCGATGAGGATGTGCTTGGCGCTGTAGCGCTGGCCATCGACTTCCACTTCGTGGGCGCCGGTGAGCTTGGCGTGCCCTTCAAGCAAGGTGACCCCGCTGTTGACCAGCAGGTTGCGGTAGATGCCATTGAGCCGCTCGATCTCGCGGTTCTTGTTGGCGATCAGTTGGCCCCAGTCGAACTGGGCATCTTCCAGCGACCAGCCAAAGCCTGCCGCCTGCTCGAAGTCATCGGAAAAGTGGGCGCCGTACACCAGCAGTTTTTTCGGTACGCAGCCAACGTTGACGCAGGTGCCACCCAGGTAGCGGCTTTCAGCCACCGCCACCTTCGCACCGAAGCCGGCAGCAAAACGCGCAGCGCGCACACCGCCGGAACCGGCGCCAATTACGAACAGATCAAAATCATGGGCCATTTCAGTCTCCTTGCCAGGCCGACAGCATACCCCCTGTCAGGGGCCGCAAACAAAAAAGCCACCCGAAGGTGGCTTTTTCATACAACACCGGAAATCAGTAGGCCTTGCCGGTCTTGTAGAAGTTCTCGAAGCAGAAGTTGGTCGCTTCGATGTAGCCTTCAGCACCACCGCAGTCAAAACGCTTGCCCTTGAACTTGTAGGCAATTACGCAACCGTTCTGCGCCTGCTTCATCAGGGCGTCGGTGATCTGGATCTCGCCGCCTTTGCCTGGCTCGGTTTCTTCGATCAGCTTGAAGATGTCCGGGGTCAGGATGTAGCGGCCGATGATGGCCAGGTTCGACGGCGCGTCTTCAGGGGCCGGCTTCTCGACCATGCTGTTCACGCGGTAGATGTCGTCACGGATCATCTCGCCGGAGATCACGCCGTACTTGTTGGTTTCCTGCGGATCGACTTCCTGGATGGCGACGATCGAGCAGCGGAACTGGTTGTACAGCTTGACCATCTGCTGCAGTACACCGTCACCTTCGAGGTTGACGCACAGGTCGTCAGCCAGCACGACCGCGAACGGCTCGTCGCCGATCAGCGGGCGGCCAGTCAGGATGGCGTGGCCCAGGCCTTTCATTTCGGTCTGGCGGGTGTAGGAGAACGAGCACTCGTCGAGCAGGCGACGGATACCGACCAGGTACTTCTCTTTGTCGGTGCCCTTGATCTGGTTTTCCAGCTCATAGCTGATGTCGAAGTGGTCTTCCAGGGCGCGCTTGCCGCGGCCGGTAACGATGGAAATCTCGTTCAATCCAGCTTCCAGCGCTTCTTCAACGCCGTACTGGATCAGTGGCTTGTTCACCACCGGCAGCATTTCCTTGGGCATGGCTTTGGTAGCAGGCAGGAAGCGGGTGCCGTAACCGGCTGCCGGGAACAAGCATTTCTTGATCATAAACGTCCTTAACAAGGGCTTTGCGTACGAAATTCGGCGCAGTCTAATCAGGCGGCAGTCACCTTACAATGCCCTGCCACCGGGCGACCGATGCCATGATAGAGAAATCCTAGTGTAGATAGTTCCCCCGGATCATAAATATTGCGCCCATCGAAGACCACGGGCATGCGCATCAGGCCGCGCAAGCGGACGAAATCCGGCTGGCGATACTGCTTCCACTCGGTTACCAGCACCAGGGCATCGGCGCCTTCGGCGCACCCGTAGGGGTTGCCCGACAAACGCAGGCGACCACTGGCCACGGCCTCGGGATAGCGCTGGGCCGCAGCCTCCAGGGCCGCAGGGTCAGTGGCCTGGACCCGCGCCCCGGCCGCCAGCAGCGCCTCGATCAGCACCAGGCTCGGCGCTTCGCGCAGGTCGTCGGTGCCCGGCTTGAACGCCAGCCCCCAGACCGCCACCACGCGTCCGTGCAAAAAGCCGCCAAAGTGCTGGGCCAGTGCCTGGAACAACAGGGTCTTCTGCAGTGCATTGCGCGCCTGTACGGCCTCCAGGATCGCGCTGGGGTAGCCCACCGCTTGCGCGGTATGCAGCAAGGCGCGAACGTCCTTGGGGAAACAGGAGCCGCCATAACCGCAGCCGGCGTAGATGAAGTGAGTGCCGATGCGCGTATCGCTGCCGATGCCACGGCGCACCTGTTCGATGTCCACGTCCAGCTGTGCACACAGCCCGGCCAGTTCATTGATGAAGGAGATTTTCGTCGCCAGGAAGGCGTTGGCGGCGTACTTGCTGAACTCGGCCGCCCTTGGGGTCATCAGCAGTACCCGGTCATGGTTGCGCACGAACGGGCTGTACAGGCGCTGCAACAGCGCCGTGGCATCCGGGTTGTCGCAACCGAGGATGATACGGTCGGGGCGCATGAAGTCGTCGATGGCGCTGCCTTCCTTGAGAAACTCCGGGTTGCTCGCCACCGTCACGGGCAGCTTCAGCCCGCGAGCCTTGAGGCCCTGCAGGATATGCCGGGCCACCCGCTCGCAGGTACCCACCGGCACGGTCGACTTGTTGACCACAAGACAGGGTCGGGTCAGCAGCTGTCCCAGCGCGTCGGCCACCGCCAGTACATGACCCAGATCAGCCGAGCCATCTTCCTGGCTGGGCGTCCCGACGGCGATAAAGGCCACCTCGGCCTGTGCCACGCCTTTGTCCAGGGCCTCGGTAAAGCTGAGCTGACCGCTTGCCAGTTGCGCCTTCAGCAGCGCTTCAAGGCCGGGCTCATGGATCGGGCATTCGCCGCGCTGCAAGCGCGCCAGCCGTTGCCGGTCGCGTTCCACGCACACCACCTGGTTGCCCATTTCGGCAAAACAGGCCGCCGTCACCAGCCCCACATAACCCGCTCCGATTACACACAGTCGCATGGCCGCATCTCCTTGCTGGGATGCGGTCATTGCAACCAAGGGGTGTTGCACCGGCATGACGACTTGGCGTCATGCCGGTGACAAGGCGTTACTTGCCGGTGCCCTGCCCGATCAACACACCGTCAAGCTTCTGCCCGTACAGGTTGACCCCGTCGTTGGCGTGGTACTTGAGGCGGGTCTTCTCGATCGAGCCTTCCACCAGGCGCGGGTCCTGCGGGCGTTCATGGCGGTTGATGAAGGCGGCGACGTCCCAGGCCTGCTGGTCGCTCAGGCTGCCAGGCTTGCCCAGGGGCATGTTGTACTTGATGAAGGACGCGGCGGTGTTGATCCGGTGCATGCCAGCGCCCCAGTTGTACGAGTCCTTGCCCCACAGCGGCGGCATCACGTAGTCCTTGGCCACCTTCTGACCTTCGCCATTGGCGCCGTGGCAAATCGAGCATTGCTGCTGATAGACCTGCTCGCCGCGCTTGAAGTCATAACCCTGGGCAGGCTTGGGCACCTCGGGATAACCGCGGCCCGGCGCTTCCACGCCAATCGGCGCCTTGCTCGCCAGCCAGTAGGCATACACCGACAGGGCCGTCATCTCCGGGCTGTCCGCCGCCGGTGGCGTGCCGTTCATGCTGAACTGGAAGCACCCCTGGATACGCTCGGCGAAGGTGTTGACCTTGTCGTTTTTCTTGCGGTACGCCGGGTACATGGGGTACGCGCCCCACAGGGGTGCCGAATTGCCCAGGCGCCCCTGGTCCAGGTGGCAGTTGCTGCAGTTCAGGCCGTTGCCGACCTTGTCCGGCATCAGCCGCCGGGTATCGACAAACAACGCGTGGCCCTGGCGGACCATCTTGCCGTAGGCGTTGTCTGGCAGTTCACTCTCGGCAGGCGGCGCAAACCCCGGGGCGCCGCTGGCAGGCGGTACCTTGATCTGCGACTGATCGTCCATGGCTATCGGTGCGGCGTGGGCAGTGCCCAAGGCCAGGGCCAGGGCCCCGAACATCAACGGTTTCATGGCTTGGCCTCCGGGCTTGCTGGGTTGGCGAAGTAGTCGGCTACCGCCTTGATTTCCTCATCGCTCATCGCCTTGGCAACACCGACCATCAACTGATTCGGGTCGTTGCTGCGCGTGCCGTCGCGCCAGGCATTGAGTTGCGCCACCAGGTAGGCGGCCGGCTGATGCGCCAGTGGAGGAAAGTGCTCGCCAACGCCGACGCCACCCGGGCCGTGGCATTGCACGCAGCCAGGCAGCTTGCGGCTCCAGTCGCCATACAGCGCCAGCTTCTGGGTGGCATCGCCGGCCATCTGCTGGCGCCGGGTGTCGGCCACCGGGTCGCTGGGCATGGCGGCCAGGGTGCTGGCAACCGCCTGGATTTCCTCATCGCTGAGGGCCTTGGCCAGTGGCTCCATGATCGGGTTCTTGCGGGTGCCGTCACGGAAATCGTGCAGCTGTTTGCTCAAGTACCCGGCCGGCAACCCGGCCAGGCGCGGAAAACCAGCCGCCGCCATGCCCTTGCCATCGGGGCCGTGGCAACCCAGGCAGGCCATTGCGGCGGGGTTTTGCCCACCCTGGCTGAAGATTTTCTGACCGTCTGCGGCATGCGCTGCGGTGACTGAGAACAGCAACAGGCTGCTCATCAGGATTCGATCCAGTGGGATCATCACGGACTCCATTTTCTTGTTATAAGCTTAGGCTTATTAGTCATAAGCCTACAGATAGTAGGCCCATACACCGCCAGCGACAACGCTGTAGGACACAAGAAAATGGCAAATCGCCAGCTGAAACGATTAGCTTGCTACTAAATACCGTCTACCGGACTCAACCCGAGATGCAGTGCGTGGCGGCGGTTTTCACATCGCCCAGGCGCAGGGGGAAATTGTTCAAGCGTTCATACAGCTTGATGCTGCTGCCGCCACCGCGTTCGTTGATGTCGACCAGGGCTGCAGGGCCAGCGCCGACCTTCTGCGGCACGACCAGGCGCAAGCCATCGTGATGTTTTTCCACTTCCAGCGGACCGCGGGTCTCGGCCAGTTCCTGTTGCACGCACACGGCGTATTCCTGAGGCTTTTTGCCGGAGATCACGCTCAGGGTTTCCGGGGTGTTTTCAAGTTCCGAGACACTTGCACAACCACCCAATGTCACTGCCAGCGCTGCTACAACCCACTTCATCAAGCTACACCTCCACCACGGAAAGACAGTCTGACCACGTCCAGTCCATTTTGCTCCCTTCGTTGGCAGATTTATCGCGCTGGCCGGTACGAAGGGCGCCAGCCCGACCAACGATCATGGTATCGTTTCGGTTTGCCGACAGATCCATTGCGGAGAGCAACATGAAATTCGTACACCAGCGCGAGCACCTCAACGAGGATGACATCGTCGTCATCCACTGCTCCCAGCGCTGCAATATCCGCCTGATGAACGACGCCAACTTCCGCAGCTTCAAGAATGGCGGCCGCCACACCTATCACGGCGGTGCGTTCGTCGACTTCCCGGCCAAGATCACTGTGCCCAGCACCGGATTCTGGAACATCACCATCGATACCGTCGGCCCGCGCGCGCTGTCGGCCGTGACCAAGCCGACCTTCACCCACACCATCAAGATCATCCGTCGTTCGTCCTCGAAGCTGAGATAAGCCCATGAGTCAGACCATCAAGTACGTCATCAAGTACAAGCTCGACGGCGAGCGTCGTTTCGACTTCGCCCTGCTCAGCAGCGACGCGCCGGACCAGGTCCAGGCCGCGCTGGAAAAGCTCCACGGCGAAGACGCCAAGAAAATCACCGACATCAAGGTAAGCAAAGCCCTGTAATAGCCCCACCGCACAAGGAAGCCCAGGCATGACCCGTTGGCCAGATACCCGACTTCTTGACATGTTCGGCATCGAAGTGCCGATCATCCAGGCACCCATGGCCGGTTCCACCGGTTCGGCCATGGCCATTGCCGTGAGCAATGCCGGCGGCCTGGGTTCCTTACCGTGCGCAACCCTGGGCCTTGAGCAGATCCGCAGTGAACTTGAAGCGTTCAGGCAGGCCAGCAACGGCCCGCTCAACGTCAATTTTTTCTGCCATCTGCCGCCCCAGCCCGATCCGGCCCGTGACGCGGCCTGGAAGCAGGCGCTCAAACCCTACTACGAAGAACTTGGCGCCGACTTCGACGCGCCGACGCCGGTGTCCAACCGCGCGCCGTTCGATGACGCCGCGTGCCAGTTGATCGAGCAGTACAAGCCCGCCGTGGTCAGTTTTCACTTCGGCCTGCCCGAGGCGAGCCTGCTGGAGCGGGTCAAGGCTAGCGGGGCCAAGGTGCTGTCCAGCGCCACCACCGTTGACGAAGCCCGCTGGCTGGAGCAGCACGGTTGCGATGCGATCATCGCCATGGGCTATGAGGCCGGCGGTCATCGCGGGATGTTCCTCAGTGACGACCTGAACACCCAGGTCGGCACGATGGCACTCGTGCCCCAGGTGGTCGATGCCGTGAAGGTGCCGGTGATCGCGGCAGGCGGCATCGGTGACCATCGCGGCATTGTTGCCGCCATGGCCCTGGGCGCCTCGGCGGTGCAACTGGGCACTGCCTATCTGCTGTGCCCGGAAGCCAAGGTGTCGGCGGCCCATCGCCAGGCACTGCTGAACGCCAAGGACAGCGACACCGCCGTGACCAACCTGTTCACCGGCCGCCCGGCTCGCGGCATCAATACCCGGATCATGCGCGAGCTGGGGCCAATGAGCGCGCTGGCACCGCACTTTCCTCTGGCAGGGGGTGCGCTGATGCCGCTACGGGCAATCAGCGAACCCAACGGCAACAGCGACTTCAGCAACCTCTGGTCTGGCCAGGCAGCGCGTCTGGGCCAAGCGTTGCCGGCCGGCGAGCTGACCTGCAGCCTGGCGCAAAAAGCCCTCGCTCAGTTACTTCGTTGAATCAGAGCTTTCCGTTTGTCGGACAATCGCTATATATTCTCGTATACAACGATTACCCCTCAGTCCGTGGAGCTGTGTTTCATGAGTACATGCGCACCTCGTTTTGCCCTGGCCGCCCTCGCCACCCTGGTGACCCTCAACAGTGCCTGGGCCGATGAAGTCCAGGTTGCTGTCGCCGCCAACTTCACAGCCCCCATCCAGGCCATCGCCAAGGATTTTGAAAAAGACACCGGGCACAAGCTGGTAGCCGCCTACGGCGCCACCGGGCAGTTCTACGCGCAGATCAAGAACGGCGCCCCGTTCGAGGTGTTTCTCGCTGCCGACGACAGCACCCCGGCCAAGCTCGAAAGCGAAGGCGACAGCGTCAAGGGTTCGCGCTTCACCTATGCCGTGGGCACCCTGGCCCTGTGGTCGGCCAAAGAGGGTTACGTCGATGCCAAGGGCGAGGTCCTGAAGCAGAACCAGTTCAAGCACCTCTCTATCGCCAACCCCAAAGCCGCCCCCTATGGCCTGGCCGCCACCCAGGTGCTGGACAAGCTCAAGCTGACCGACGCCACCAAGGCCAAGATCGTCGAAGGCCAGAACATTACCCAGGCCTATCAGTTCGTCTCCACCGGCAATGCCGAGCTGGGCTTTGTCGCCCTGTCGCAGATCTACAAGGACGGCAAAGTCAGCCAGGGCTCGGCCTGGATCGTACCGGCCACCCTGCATGAGCCGATCAAGCAAGACGCGCTGATCCTCAACAAGGGCAAGGACAACCCGGCCGCCCAGGCGCTGGTCGATTACCTCAAAGGCCCGAAAGCCGCTGCGGTGATCAAGTCGTACGGCTACGAAATCTGATGCCACTGGATGCCAGCGACCTGGGTGCCATCTGGCTGACCTTGAAACTGGCCAGCCTGACCACCTTGATTCTGCTGCTGGTCGGCACCCCCATCGCCTGGTGGCTGGCGCGCACGCGCTCCTGGCTGCGCGGGCCGGTGGGGGCCGTGGTGGCGTTGCCCCTGGTGCTGCCACCCACGGTCATCGGCTTCTACCTGCTACTGGCCCTCGGCCCGCACGGCTGGATCGGCCAGGCCACCCAGGCCATGGGGCTGGGCACCGTGGTGTTCAGCTTCACAGGCCTTGTGATCGGTTCGGTGATCTACTCGATGCCCTTTGTCGTGCAACCGCTGCAGAACGCCTTCAGCGCCATCGGTGAACGCCCGCTGGAAGTGGCCGCGACCCTGCGCGCCACGCCCTGGGACTGCTTCGTCCATGTGGTGTTGCCGCTTGCCCGCCCCGGCTTCATCACCGCCAGCATCCTTGGCTTTGCCCATACCGTGGGCGAGTTCGGTGTGGTGCTGATGATCGGCGGCAATATCCCCGACAAGACCCGCGTGGTGTCGGTGCAGATCTTCGACCACGTCGAGGCCATGGAGTACGCCCAGGCGCATTGGCTGGCCGGTGCCATGCTGGTGTTCTCGTTCCTCGTGCTGCTGGCGCTGTATACCAGTCGCCGGGGCAAGTCGGCCTGGAGCTGAAGGATGAATGCAGGGATTCACGCGCGGCTCAAGGTCGCCCGCAACGATTTTGAACTGGATGTCGACCTGCAACTGCCTGGGCGGGGCATCAGCGCGCTGTTTGGCCACTCCGGTTCCGGCAAGACCACCTGCCTGCGTTGCCTGGCCGGCCTGGAGCGCGCCCCCGAGGCCTACATCGAGGTCAACGGCCAGGTATGGCAAGACTCGCAGCGCAAGCATTTTCTGGCGCCGCACCTGCGCCCGATCGGCTATGTGTTCCAGGAAGCCAGCCTGTTCCCGCACCTGTCGGTGCATGGCAACCTGACCTTCGGCTGGCGGCGCATTGAGGCAAACCAGCGCAAGGTCAGCCTGGACCAGGCCTGTGCGCTGCTGGGTATCGAGCACCTGCTCGAGCGCAAGCCCGCTACCCTGTCCGGCGGCGAAGCCCAGCGCGTGGGGATCGCCCGAGCGTTGCTCAGCAGCCCCCAGCTTTTATTGATGGACGAGCCCCTGGCGGCCCTCGATGGGCCGCGCAAGCGCGAAATCCTGCCTTACCTTGAGCGCCTGCACGACGAACTGGAGATCCCGCTGATCTACGTCAGCCATGCCCAGGATGAAGTCGCCCGTCTCGCCGATCATCTGGTGCTGCTGGAGCACGGCAAAGTCCAGGCCAGCGGCCCGATTGCCGCCACCCTCGCCCGCCTCGACCTGCCCCTGGCACGGGGCGACGATGCCGGGGTCATCATCGAAGGCCAGGTGAACAGCTACGATCCTGGATATCAATTGCTCGGCCTGCAGTTGCCCGGCAGCGCCCTGCAATTGCGCCTGACCCACGACCCCATGGCCCTCGGCACCTCGCTGCGCCTGAAGATCCAGGCCCGCGATGTCAGCCTGAGCCTGGCCCACGAGAGCCAGTCGAGCATTCTCAATCGCCTGCCGGTGAAGGTAACCGGTCATCAAGCGGCGGATAACAGCGCCCATGTACTGGTGAGCCTGGATGCCGATGGCAGCGTGCTGCTGGCGCGGATCACGCGCTATTCGGCCGACCAACTGGGCCTGCACACGGGCCAGCGATTGGTGGCGCAGATCAAGTCGGTGGCACTGCTGGGCTGATTGCGCGGTCCATAGAACACGCCCCCGTGATCGGACCCGGACCATGCCCGACATTCCCCTGCCCGACGACCTGCACTATGTCGATGACAGCCAGCCGGGCCTGCGTCGTAAAAAGCTGCGTGGGGCCTTCGTCTATGTCGATGCCGCTGGCCAGCGCATCAGCGACCCCATCACCCTGGCGCGCATCAAGGCACTGGCCATTCCCCCGGCCTACACCGAGGTGTGGATCTGCGCCGACCCGCGCGGCCACCTGCAAGCCACCGGGCGCGATGCACGCGGCCGCAAGCAGTATCGCTATCACGCGCAGTGGCGGGACTTTCGCGACAGCCACAAGTACGGCCGCATGCTGGCGTTCGCCGGCCTGCTGCCGAAACTGCGCAGCCAGCTGGACAGCCACCTGGCACGTCCCGGGCTGGACCGGGAAAAGGTCCTGGCCCTGGTGGTGAGCCTGCTCGATACCACGTTGATACGTGTGGGCAACCGCCAGTATGTCCGCGACAACCAATCATTTGGCCTGACCACCCTGCGCAATCGCCACGTCAAGGTCCAGGGCAGCGCCATACGCTTCTGCTTTCGCGGCAAGAGCGGCATCGAGCACCAGGTAACCCTGCGCAACCGCCGCCTGGCCAACCTGGTCAAGCGGTGCATGGACTTGCCGGGGCAGGACCTGTTCCAGTACCAGGATGAACAGGGTCAGCGCCATTGCATCGGCTCGGCCGACGTCAACGCCTTCCTGCAACAGCTGACCGGCAGCGACTTTACCGCCAAGGACTACCGCACCTGGGCGGGCAGCACCCTGGCCCTGAACCACTTGCGCAGGTTGCAGTGGCAACCGGAGCCACAGGCCCGCCAGCAAATCGTTGAAACGGTCAAGCACGTGGCCCTGCGCCTGGGCAATACACCGGCGGTGTGCCGACGTTGCTATATCCACCCGGCCTTGCTGGAGTGTTTTGCCCGGGGCGAACTGGCCAAATTGCCTACTGCGCGAAAACGCAAGGGCCTGGAGGTGGAGGAAGTTCGGCTGTTGCTATTTCTACAGGCTATTGCCCCTTGAAATCGCCTTCCGTTGACCATAGTTCTCATATCATGCAGAGAAATTTCCCATATTCGCTCAACCCCCCTATGCTTGCGGGTGTGAGCAGCGTTCGCTGCTGCAGAGCGCTCAATTGCCCCCTGGGGACCTGTTACTAAAGACTCACTACAGAATCTGTGTTCGGAGGAATTACTATCCGCCGAAAGCGTCTTTAATGAAGGAATAGAGGAACGCGTTGCGCGTGTTTCCGGCCGCTGCGGGCAAGGCCTGCGGGGCAACTAACGTTACCAAGGAGATATAAATGCTGATACTCACCCGCAAGGTTGGCGAAAGCATCGTCATCAATGACGACATCAAAGTCACCATTCTGGGCGTCAAGGGCATGCAAGTGAGGATCGGCATCGATGCACCCAAAGATGTCCAGGTGCACCGTGAGGAGATTTTCAAACGCATCCAGGCCGGCAGCCCGGCACCGGACAAAGGAGACGAGCATCACGAGTAACCCTCGCTGACTCAAGCCGCACGGATGCGCTTGACCCTGCCGAGCAAGCCCTGGCAGCGGGCCGCAATGGCCTTATGGTGATTCGGGCGCACCGACCAGCTCCTTGACCTTGGCGATCATCTTGTCGATGTCGAACGGCTTGTCGAACACTGCCACGAACAAATCGGGATTGTCTCGCCCCTCATGGGCCTGTGCACCACTCATCAAAATGACCGGCAAACCCTGCAATTGCGGTTCTTCGCGGATCTTCCTCGCCAGCTCTTCGCCATTGAGCTGCGGCATCATGTAGTCGGTGATCACCAGCTCCACCCGCTTTTCCCTCAAGAAATCCAACGCTTTCTGGCCGTTGCTGGCCGTTTCGACCACGTAACCTTCGTCCTCAAGGGCATAGCCGAGGATATCGGCGATCAAGTACTCGTCGTCGACGACCAGAATCGTGCTCATGGCAGTGCAGCCTGCAGGCTCACGCGCCCTGCACCGGCGTCGCGGAACCGGACAGCACCGCCGTGGCCTGGGTGAAGGCTTTTTTCAGATCAATACCCTGGTCACTGATGATCAGCTCCAAGAGCGCCGGGTCGTAATAGCTGTCCCTCACCTTGAGAATCGACAACAGGCGCTTGAGCTCCGAATCCAGCTCGACAAAGCGCATCAACAGCAAGTTATCGACGATGCTCGAGAGGTCTGGCGCTGGCGCATTGATTTCCGACCCGAAGATATCGCGCATTTCCCACGTTGCCATGACGCAGACGTCACGGGCGCGCAGCTCGCCAGTCAGGGCGCGGAAGAATTCGTTCAGCCTCGCAGGGTTGGTCGCCAGCCGGGTGAAGGCGCCCAGGCTGTCGATCAGCACGCGGCGAATGCCATGGGCTTGAACGTGGTGCAGCAAGCGCGCACCGACATCGTCGAGCAACCCCTCGGTGGTCGGCTGCCAGGCAATATGCAGCGCGCCACTGCGCTCCAGGGCCGTAAAATCATGGCCAAGGGCGCTGGCCTTGAGGCGCAAGCGCTGGGGTGTTTCATAGAAGCCGAAATGCAGGCCGGGGGCATCGACAGTGGAGGCTGACAGGAAGCTCACACCCAGGGATGTCTTGCCGATCCCCGAAGGCCCCATCACCAGGGTCATCGACGCGTCCGGCAAGCCACCGCCCAGCAATTCATCGAGCACCTTCACCCCGCTGCCAACCCGCCTCTGCACATCACTGCCCAGGCTGCTCGGGTGGCTGTAGAGCGCTTCCAGCCTGGGGTAGACCTGCAGGCCGTGATCGGTGATCTCGCATTCATGCAAACCCGAGAGCGCCCCACTGCCGCGCGTCTTGCGCAGCTGGATGCGGCGGACCGAGCGGCTGCCGACCAACTCCTCACCCAGTTCGATCACACCATCGACCATCGTGTGCTCCGGACTGCCGTCGTCCAGTCGCGAGCTGGTGAGAAACACCACCGTGCAGCCCGCGAACGCGGCATGCCCTTGCAACTCGGCAATGAACTTCTTGGTGTCCAGAGGGGTTTCAGCCCGGGAGCGGGCAGTGAGCAAGCCATCGACGATCAACAGCGTGGCCTGGTGGCGATTGATCTCACCGCGCAGCAATTTGACCACCTGGTCCAGCCCCTCGCTCTCAAGCGTGTCGAATGCGCTGACGAACTGGATCTGGTTGCCGATCAGCGCCGCGTCGAAAAAGGCCAGGGTCGAGAGGTACTGGAACAAGCGCTCGTGCGATTCGCTCAACAAGGTCGCTACCAGTACCCGCCCACCCTGGCCAACGTGGTTGAAGGCCAGCTGATTGGCCAGGATCGTCTTGCCCGACCCCGGGCGCCCTTGAACGATGTAGGAGGCGCCGACGATCAAACCACCCTTGAGTAGCGCATCGAGCCCACTGATCTCAGTGGTAAGTCGTTTGAGCTGTTCCACGATAGTGCGACCTGTTCAATTCGTCGTTGGCGTGACCGGCTGGGAGGCTGGCAGGTACAGCGTCATGCACGTGCCGGCGTCGGCGCTGCTGGCAACACTGACGGCACCATTGCTTTGCCTGGCAAATCCATAGACCTGGCTCAACCCCAATCCAGTTCCCTTGCCAAAGGCTTTGGTGGTGAAAAAAGGTTCAAAG
>Ga0247821_10001243_pt1 | contig 14190 bp, 13 predicted proteins | sample 13C_Glycerol_Day_FD_192481 | JGI IMG/M metagenome (GOLD analysis project Ga0247821, IMG submission 192481) | Soil microbial communities from agricultural site in Penn Yan, New York, United States - 13C_Glycerol_Day14 | ecosystem: Environmental > Terrestrial > Soil > Agricultural land | place... | reverse complement strand
CTGACGGCGTACGTTCGCAAGTCACTCGTCAGCCTCACTCAGGCTCCTCAGGACCGGCAGCTGGTACCGCGTGACGCCAACAATCGCGCGACTGTGCCAGTTGCCGGACGCATGACGGATCCGCGCGTCAAGAGCGTGCAGCTGACGGTGACCGGCAACGGTGAGACCGAGGTCTACACCTCCGCGTCCCGAGACTTCCGCTTCACCCCGCGGATCAAGGCCGGGCTGCGCGAGTACACGTTCGAGCTGAAGGCGCTCGGCCGGGTCGTCGCCCGGCGTGAAGGCATCGTGGCCGGTGACGTGTACGTCGTGCACGGGCAGTCCAACGCCGAGGCGTCGATGTACAACGGCGCCGCGAGTGGCGAGGAATCGCCATACCTGCGGAGTTTCGGCAGCCCTGTCTCCGATCCGTCGATCTCGGCGGCGGACCGAGTCTGGAACTACGCGACCGGTGACGTGTCCCGGCAGTCGGGCTCGGTCGGGCAGTGGGCGATCCGGATGGGTCGGCAGCTCGTCGACAAGTACAAGGTTCCGATCGCACTGATCAACGGAGCGCATGGCGGGCAGCCGATCAGCTTCTTCCAGCGCAACGACGCGAACCCGGACGACATCACCACCAACTACGGCCGGCTTCGGCAGCGCCTGGTGGCGGCGGGCGTCATCGGCCACATCCGCGGCGTGCTCTGGTACCAGGGCGAGTCCGACAACGACAACGCGGCGGTGCACGTCAGCGGCTTCACGGCGCTCCTCCAGGACTGGCGCTCCGACTTCGGCCCGATGCCGAAGTACTACGCCTACCAGGTGCGTACGTCGCCGTGCGGCAACTCGACGAGCACCAACCTCCGCGAGGCACAGCGCGAGATGGGTGACACCCTCGGCGTCACCGTGCTGTCGACCACGGGCCTTTCCGGTCACGACGGGTGCCACTACGCGTATGCCGGCGGGTACCGCGACATGGGCGACCACACGTACGCCGTCCTCGCGCGCGACCTGTACGGCGGGCCGTCGGCCGGAGTGGCTCCGCCGAACCCGCGCACTGTCACGGCCAGCGGCTCACAGCTGATCGTCCAGCTCCGGTCCACCGATCCGCTCAGTGTGGAGGACGGCGTCGCTGCTGACTTCCGGGTGGACGGCGCGCCGGTCACGGTGACCTCGGTCGCCTACCAGTCGGGTCAGCTGGTTCTCCAGTTGTCGGGTCCGCCAACCGGAGCGACCAGCCTCACCTACCAGGCCCATCTGCGTGCCGGACCGTGGATCACGAACGCCGTCGGCGCGGGTCTGCTGACCTTCACGCTGCCGATCACCTGATTGGTCTGATGCCGACGTACCGTAGATGGCATGTCAGTCACAGGGGGACCGCCTTCCACCAGCGAGGAGGAGGTGGAAGAGCGGGTCGGGCCTTACCGGTTGATCCGGCGGCTCGGACAGGGCGGCATGGGCGTCGTTTACCTCGCCGAGGGCGCCGAGCACCAAGAGGTTGCGCTGAAGGTCTTGCGGCCGCATGTTGCCCACGACCCGATCGCCCGCGCACGGCTGCAGCGTGAGGCGACCACGCTGCAGAAGGTGAACCACCCTGGTGTGGCCGGCATCCTCGACCATGACCTGGAGGGCGAGCAGCCTTACCTGGTGACCCGCTTCGTCCCTGGTCGGCCACTGGACGAACAGGTGGACGAGCGCGGGCCGCTGACGCCGCGCAAGTGGCTGCCGCTGGCCGGGTGCCTGGCCGAGTCGCTGCAGGCGATCCACGCGGTCGGGGTGATACACCGCGACCTCAAGCCCGGCAACGTGATGATGTGCAACGGCAAGCCGGTGATGATCGACTTCGGCATCGCCCAGGCCGCCGACGACCTGCGACTCACCCAGACCGGTCTGGTGATCGGTACGCCGGGTTACCTGGCGCCTGAGCTCATCGAGGGCGAGATGGTGTCGGAGTCCGCCGACTGGTGGGGCTGGGCGGCCACGGTCGCGTTCGCCGCGACCGGGCGTCGCCCGTTCGGCAAGGGACCGTTCGAGGCCGTGCTGGCCCGGGTGCATTCCGGCCAGGCCGATCTGGACGGGCTGGACCCACGGCTGAAGCCGTTGCTCGCCGCGGCGCTCTCACCGAACAAGGCCGACCGGCCGACGCAGCAAGAGGTCATGACCGGCCTCAACCGGTACGCCGAGGGACGCGACGCGCTCCCGCCGCGTGAAACGCCGACCGTAGCCGCCGTAGCGCCGACCAGGCTGGTCACCAAGCTCATGCCGACGGAGGAGCCTGCCGCCGCGGTGCCGGCAGGGCCGACGCCGACCGAGGTGGCGCAACTGGTTCCGCCGGTGATTCCGCCGCTGTCGGCGTTCACTCCGATTCGGGACAAGATCCGGGACGCCGCCGCGAAGAAGCCTGTCGCGGAGGCGCCGCCTGTGCAGCCGTACGGTCCGGCCTCTTATGTGCCCGCGCCGTACCAAGCTGGTGCGCCCTACCAGCAGCCGGTGCAGCCTTCTCAGCCGGCGCATCCGGTGCCGGTGCAGCCGGCGCATCCGGAGAAGCCCGTCAAGGCCCCGCCGACCGGTCGCCGTACGGCGGTCATCGTCGGCTTCATGCTCGCGCTGACCGGGCTCGTCGCTCTGACGCCAGGACTCGGCACAGTCGTCGCGATCCTGTTGCTGGTGCTGGCCCGGACGGTCGACCGCTCGAGCACGGCGCTGATGCGGCGCCGTCAGGTGCGTGGCCGGTCCGGACGGTCGGACGGTGTGGTCGCGTTTGCCGCCAGCCCACTGCAGCTCGCCATCGCAGCCCTGATCACACTGCCCTGCTTGATCCTCCCGCTGCTGACAGCGGCGGTTGTCGGCGGCATCGTCACCGGCGTCGCCGCCTCGACGTACGGGCTCGACTGGCAGCCGCTGTCCGCCGTCGGGTTCGCGAGTGCGGCCCTGACCGCTTTGTTCTGCTGCTGGTGGGGGCCGGGTGGTAGCTCGTTGCGCCGCGGCGCTCACATCACGGCACGCAACATCTTCCGGCCGCACTGGCTGTCCGCACTCGTCGCCGTCGTCCTGCTGGCCATCGGCGGCCTCACGTTCTACCAGGCGACACAAGGCGCCGGCGCCGACTGGGCGCGTTCGCCGATCCAGACGCCGAACATCGAGCGTCCGACCTTCGGTGACCTGCGGAACGCCCCGTTCATCCGGGACCTCCCCATCATCGGCAACTGACGACGGGGAGGCCTTCGGCTCGTCTCAGAGCTGGATGATCTGGCTGCGCTCCGGGCCCACGCCGATGGCGGAGATCCGGGCGCCGCTGAGCGACTCGACGGCGCGGACGTACGTCTGCGCCTCCTTGGGCAGCTCGTCGAACGTGCGGCAGCCCGAGATGTCGTCCGACCAGCCGTCGAACTCCTCGTAGATCGGCGTCGCGTGGTGGAAGTCGGTCTGGGTCATCGGCATCTCGTCGTGCCGGACGCCGTTCACGTCGTACGCGACGCAGACCGGGATCCGCTCGCGGCCGGTCAGGGTGTCCACCTTGGTGAGGACGAAGTCGGACACGCCGTTCACGCGCGCGGCGTACCGGGCGATGACCGAGTCGTACCACCCGCAGCGGCGCGGGCGACCGGTGGTGACACCGAACTCGCCGCCCTGGGTCCGCAGCCACTCACCGTCGGCGTCCAGCAGCTCGGTCGGGAACGGGCCTTCGCCGACCCGCGTGGTGTACGCCTTCACGACCGCGATCACGCGGTCGATCCGGGTCGGCGGGATGCCGGTCCCGGTGCAGGCGCCGGCGGAGATCGCGTTCGAGGAGGTGACGAACGGGTACGTGCCGTGGTCGACGTCGAGCAGCGTGGCCTGACCCGCCTCCATCAGCACGGTCTTGCCGTCGTCGAGAGCCTTGTTCAGCAGCAGGCTGGTGTCGGCGACCATCGGCTTCAGCCGGTCGGCGTACCCGAGCAGCTCGTCGAGAACCTCGCGGATCTCGACCGCGCGCCGGTTGTACACCTTCACCAGCAGCTGGTTCTTCTGCTCCAGCGCGCCGGTGACCTTCTGCTCGAGGATCTTCTCGTCGTACAGGTCCTGGATCCGGATGCCGATCCGGTTCATCTTGTCGGCGTACGTCGGGCCGATACCGCGGCCCGTCGTCCCGATCCGGCGGCTGCCCAGGAAGCGCTCGGTGACCTTGTCGAGCGTCCGGTTGTACGGCGGGATCACGTGCGCGCTCGCGCTCACCACCAGGCGCGACGTGTCCAGCCCGCGCGCCTGCAGCGCCTCGAGCTCCTCGAACAGCACGCCGAGGTCGACCACGACCCCGTTGCCGATCACCGGGGTGACGCCCGGTGTCAGGATGCCGCTCGGAAGCAGGTGCAGCGCGTATTTCTCGGACCCGATCACCACCGTGTGGCCGGCGTTGTTGCCGCCGTTGAACTTCACCACGTAGTCGATGACCTCGCCCGTGTTACCGAGCAGATCGGTCGCTTTACCCTTGCCCTCATCGCCCCACTGGGCGCCGACGAGCACGATTGCGGGCATCTCAGCCCTCCTCTTTCACGCGCCGGCCTCACACCCCGTGGCGGCCCGCGCTGGAAACGGTGAAGCCCGGAGACGTTCACCGGACATTCATCCGGCGACGCATCCAGGCTCTTGCGACCAAAGCCTACCGGACACCGGCGCACTCGTTTCGGGCCTGTCCACAACCCCTAATCGATCGTTTCAAGTCCTTGTTTCATCAGGTGACGGGTTGCCAATTTGCGTGATCGCGTGCACACTCTTAGTCAGCGGCCCGCCGAAACTGCCGCAGGGGACGGTTCCGGCGGGCCGCTTCCTCTTTTACTCCAGGCCCTCCGGGTTGCCGGCCAGCCACTCCTTCACCCGCCGGTCCGCCTCTTCGCGCGAGACGTCCTCGACCTTCGTCAGGATCGCCCACCGGTGCCCGAACGGGTCGATCACGGTGCCGAACCGGTCACCGGTCATGAAGGTCTGCACCGGCTCGACCGACGTGGCGCCGGCCTCGAGCGCCTTCGCGTACGTCGCGTCCACGTCCGGCACGTAGTGCACCAGCGACGAGTGCACCCACTCGCCGTTCGGCGCCCGCAGCCCGATCTGCGGCATCTGGTCGCTGAGCTGCAGCATCGAGTTGCCGAACTTGAGCTCGGCCTGTCCGACCCGCCCGTCCGGCATGTCCTGCCGGCTGACCACCTCGGCCCCGAACACCTCACGGTAGAACTCGATCGCCTTCGGCCCGTCCGGCACCGCGAGGTACGGGGTCAGCGAGTGATAACCGTCGGGGATGGGGTTTACCGTGTTCGTCGTCATGACACACAGTCAATCCGCCGCCCGCCGAACGGTCTTGGAAGAAAGCGACAGCCCCCTGTGACCCAGCCATCCGACAGCGAGAAGGGCATCCTGCATCCGCGGGAGCAGGCCCGGCACCGCTCGCTCAGCCGGCTCGCGCCAGGGCCCGAGGCCGGGCGCTTCGTGGAGTGGTACTGGATCGTCGAGTGGGACCTGGACGAGCCGTACACGGCCGAGGTGCTGCCGTTCCCGAGTGTGAACGTGACGTTCGAGCAGCCGGGTGGCGCGTTCGTGCACGGCGTCTGCACCCGCAAGTTCGAGCGGGAGCTGCGCGGGCGGGGGCGCGCGTTCGGTGTGAAGTTCTGGGCCGGCGGCTTCGGCGCGATCACCGGGCTCGACGTCGGCTCGTTCCGCGACGAGGTGCTGCCGCTGACAGCGGTGTTCCCGGACGGCGACCGGCTCGCGGACCTGATGTTCGAAGCCGAGTCCGATGTCCGGCGGCGTGCGGTGTTCGAGGCGTTCCTGCGTGACCACCTGGCGCCGCCCGATCCGTCGTACGAGCTGGTCCGGGAGATCGTCACCACGATGGCCGCGGATCGCACGCTGGCCCGCGTGGACGAGATCACCGAGCGCTTCGGCGTACCGATCCGCACGCTGCAGCGGCTGTTCCGCCGGTACGTCGGTGTCGGCCCGAAATGGGTGCTCCGGCGCTACCGGCTGCACGACGGCGCGGAGCTGCTCGCCCAGGGCGAAGTCGCCGAGCTCGCGGAGCTGTCCGCATCGCTCGGCTACTTCGACCAGGCCCACTTCTCCAACGAGTTCAAACAGCAGATCGGGCTCACGCCGGCCGAGTACGCATCGCGCGCCGCGGCCGAGCGGCAGATCACCTATCGCTGAACTTCACCGCGACCGCCATCATCGTTGCGGTCAGCGCCGCACCCAGCGCGACGGCGAAGCCGTACTGGGGACTGTGGCCGTCGACGACCCAGCCCGCGAAGGCGGAGCCCAGCGCGATCCCTGCCGCGCCGCCCGAGTTCAGCCAGGTGAAGGCCTGGGTCAGGACAGCGGAGTCGACGGTCGACTCGGTCAGCACCGCCGACAACGTCTGGAACGGCGCGATCGCGAGGCCCGGGAGCGCCAGCGCGACAGCAGTCATCAGCGGACCGTGCGCCGCGATCAAGGGCAGGCAGCTGAGCGACAGCCAGACGAAGGCGATGACGAACTGCGTCTCCGGAGCGATCCGCCAACGTCTGGCGCCGTACACGAGTCCGGCGAAGAGGCTCACCAAGCTGGTGATGCTGTAGAGCGGCCCGGCCAGGCCCGGCGTACCTCGCGAGACCGCGAACGCCGTGACCGAGACCTGCATGCTGCCGAAGAACAGTCCGATGCCGATGTTCGTACCCACCAGGCCTACGAAGCGCTTGTGCAGCAGGCGTTTCGAGCTGCTGTGCCCACCACGTGCGGTCGGCGGTGGCGCCGTACCGCGTTGTGCTGCGAGCAGGAAGCCGCCTGCCAACAGCAGACCGGCCGCGAGGGTAGAGCCGGTCGCCGGACCAGAGGACGAGCTCACCAGGCCGATCAGCACCGGGCCGACCATGAAGGCGACGCCGACGCTGAGCGACTCCAGTGCGAACGCCGTCGCCAGGAGTGGCGTGTCCCGGAGCGCATGCGACCACCGCGCCCCGGTTTGCGCACTGACCTGCGGTAGCGAACCGCCGGCCAGCACTCCAGCCGCGATCAAGGCCGCGAGCGGTGCACCCGACAGTGTCAGGACGATCAGGAGCGCGACCGCCGCCGCGTGGGCGAGCAGCGTGACCGGCAACATGCGGGTCTGACCGAAACGGTCGATGAGCCGGGCGACCTGCGGCCCGGCCACCGCCTCAGCGACGGCGAAGCCGCCGGTGACGCTACCGGCCGCGGCGTACGAGCCGGTCGATCCGTGGACCAGCCAGACGATGCCGAGACCGGTCATCGCGATCCCGATCCGGGCCGGGGCCGCTGCGAGATAGAACTTCCACGCGCCAGGAGTACGCAGTACCTCTGCGTAGGTGTTGGTGGGCGCGTCGATCCGTCCGGTGAGAGCCGGCACGGGTGACCTTCCGCTGCCCGATGGGGCGGGGACCCGACCGTGGGCGTCCAGCTGCTTCGGTCTGTCCGTCCGCCGAGAACCGTCCATGTTCGGCAAGAAGCGGGGACGCTCGCCGCCTGCCGGCACTGTCAACGGGCAGAACCTCGAAAGCTTCAGGTTGACCGGAACAGTCTACCGTCCCGGAGCACCGGCACGCTGCGGCTCTCGTCGACCTCCGCCGCGATCGCGACGTCCTCCGGAAAGCCGTACTGCGTGAGCTCGCGGCCGCCGGCACACTCGTGCAGCATCCGGGGCAGCTCGTCTGCGACCGCCTCGTACGCCGCTTCCGCCGCCCTCGCCTCCGGCGACAGGTCGTCGCGCTGCAGGGCGCTCAGGAAGCCACCTGCACCCCAAAGGTCCTCTACCGCCGGCCTGAGCGAGCCGTCCTTCCAGCGCTCGCCCGCCGCGATCGCCACGACCTTCGCCGTCGGGCGCTCGGTGAGCTGCTTCGTCACCCACTCGGCGGCCGCGGTCCGGTTACGCAGCGACACCGCGATCACCGTCGCGCCGGTGTCACTGAGCTGCTTCGCGATCGTCGACCCGTTCGGCGACGGGAGGACCAGCTTGGTGATTCCCGTCACGCGCCTGATCGACACCGGCGACAGGCTGACATCAGCCGGCCCGGCCGCGGACCGCCCGACCGCGAGTGTCGCGCTGTTCTGCTCGGCGTACGCGACCGCCGTCTCGTCACGCCACCGGTACGGGTACACGTCGATGCCGAGATCGGCCGCCACCGTCACCGCTGTCGTGAACGACAGCACGTCGACGACCGCGACGATGTCCCCGGCAACGACCTCAGCTCCGATCGGTCCCCAGTCGAACCCGACGCCGAATCCGTCCTGTGCGTAAGGGCTGGTCACCCGGCAGATCATTCCGCCGGACAACCAACCCCACAAGCAGGTTTCAGCCCAGCACGTCGGCGGCGGTCGGCGACGAGTCCCGCAGGAACGTGACGCAGCGCTCGGCCTCGTCCTTCTCATCGATGAGCGCCGCGGCCTTCCCGAGCGCGGCCAGCGCGCGCAGGAACCCGCGGTTCGGCTCGTGCTCCCACGGAACCGGGCCGTGGCCCTTCCAGCCGTTCCGCCGGAGCAGGTCCAGCGCGCGGTGGTAACCGGTCCGCGCGTAGGCGTACCCCTCGATCGTGCGCCCGTCCGCCAGCGCCCCCTCGGCCAGCACGGCCCAGGCGAGCGACGACGTCGGGTACTTCGCGGCCACGTCCGCGGGAGCGGCCCCGTCGGCGAGTTCCGCCGCGGCCGGGTCGACCGGTAGTAGTGTCTCGGGTGGACCGGACAGCAGATTGTTCAATTCCATAAGCACATCTTCGCCGATCACGCATCCGTACCGGCACGTGACCGTCTGGCGAAATCCGTTGACCGTTCACCCGGCGGCCACGGATGCTTGAGACCCTGCGTCAACCGCCGTGGTTCCCAGCTACGGCCGGAAGGAGGCACCGGATGAGCGTCATCGTCCTGAACGCGTCGTACGAACCGCTGCACACCGTATCGATCCAGCACGCCATCCGGATGCTGGTTCGTGAGGTCGCAGTGGTGGAAGAGGCGCACGGAGAGCGAACCATCGGCCCGTTCCCGGTCCCCCGAGTCCTCCGCCTGGTCCGGTATGTGGTGACCCACTGGCGCTACGCCGCCGGCCGGATGAAGTACAGCAAGCACGGCGTCCTGCGGCGGGACAAGTTCCGGTGCGCGTACTGCGGCCTGGAGAACGCCGACACCATGGACCACGTCCAACCCAGGTCCAGGGGCGGCCGCACCGAGTGGCTGAACGCGGTCGCCGCCCACGCCTCGTGCAACGAGCGCAAAGGCAACCGCACCCCGTCCGAGGCCAACATGCCCCTCCTCTGGCAACCCTGGGTACCAACCCGCGCGGAGCTCGTCATAGACACATGACGGGCCTTTTTTATGCCCGGAGTTCTCCACAGATCTGAAATCGCCGGCTCCGGGACGGCCGGATCGCGGCACTTTCTCGGGCATGAATCCTCAGCTTGCCGTGATGGCGTCGATCCGGGGTGGCGTGTTCACCCGGGCCGACGCGCGTGCCTGTGGTTACCCCGACGCTGATATCGACTCCCTGCTCGACTCCGGCTCCTGGCGCCGGATCCGGCGGGGCACCTATGCCGCCCATCGTTCCCTCATGCTCGTCACCGACGAGGTTGTCCACCTGCGCCGGATCCACCACGTCCTCCGGACCAGTGGGCCCAACGTGTTCGCGAGCCACCAGTCGGCCGCGGCGCTGCATGCCCTCCCCGTCTGGGGTCTCGACCTGACGCGCGTCCACGTGACCGCGCCGGACGGTCGCTCCGGCCGGCAGCGTGGCGTCCACCGGCACATCCGCGACCCAGTGGGACCCGGCCTCCAGCTGTGGAACAAGCTGCGTCTGGTCTCACCGGCCCGCGCGATCGCCGAGGTCGCCGCGACCGCACCAGCGGAGCCGGCGGTCGTGCTTGCCGACGCCGCGATGTATGCCGGACTCGTCGACCGGCGCAGGCTGAACCACGCGGTGAACAATCTCGATCACGGCAGCAGACGTGCCCTGCAGGTTCTCGGCCGGCTCACCGGATCGACCTCGATCGCGGAGTCCCGGCTGCGCTTCATCCTCGCCGACGCGGGGCTCCCGGCTCCGAGCCCATCGCCGCCCCCGGACACCGAACCAGCCGATCCCGACAGCTCCGCAGCCGAAAGCCTGTGGTTCCCCGACGAGCGCACCATCGTCGAGTTCGAGCCGCGGTTTCCCTTCTGGTGCGAGGAATTCGAGCCTTCCACCGAAGAACCACTCCCCGAGCCGATCGCCGCCGATCCCGAAGGACCGCAACCCGTCGAGCACTGCTGGATCTCCTGGACCGACCTCACCGACCCGCCGACCGTGGCCGACCGCATCCGCACCACGTTCGCCCGGGCCGCCCGCCGGACCGGAATCCGACCCTTCACCCTCGCCCGGATGTGACGAAGGGCCCACCGCCCGACGGCGGTGAGCCCTTCACAGACCCCCTACAGGAGGACCAGATGATGTCAGGCGTTCAGCGACGTGCCCGTCGAGCGAAGGTCCTCGCACGCCTCGCCGACGCGCTTCGCCATACCCTCTTCGGCCGCCTTGCCCCAGGCGCGCGGGTCGTAGGCCTTCTTGTTGCCGACCTCGCCGTCGACCTTCAGCACACCGTCGTAGTTGCTGAACATGTGCGCCGCCGCCGGCCGGGTGAACGCGTACTGCGTGTCGGTGTCGACGTTCATCTTGATGACGCCGTTGTCGACCGCGGCCCGGATCTCCTCCAGGGTCGAGCCGGACCCGCCGTGGAACACCAGGTCGAACGGGCGCTCCTTGCCGAGCTTGGCGCCGACCGCGTCCTGGATCTCCGCGAGGATCTCCGGCCGCAGCTTGACCGCGCCCGGCTTGTAGACGCCGTGCACGTTGCCGAAGGTCAGCGCGGTCAGGTAGCGGCCGTTCTCGCCGACACCGAGCGCCTCGACCGTGGCCAGACCGTCCTCGACGGTGGTGTAGAGCTTGTCGTTGATCTCGTTGGCGACACCGTCCTCCTCGCCGCCGACGACGCCGACCTCGATCTCCAGGACGATCTTCGCCGCGGCCGTCTTGGCCAGCAGGTCCTTGGCGATCTCCAGGTTCTCGGTCAGCGGCACCGCGGAGCCGTCCCACATGTGCGACTGGAAGAGCGGGTTCTCACCGCGCGCGACGCGCTCGGCGGAGATCTCCAGCAGCGGCCGGACGAAGCCGTCGAGCTTGTCCTTCGGGCAGTGGTCGGTGTGCAGCGCGATGTTCACCGGGTAGCCCTTGGCGACCTCGTGCGCGTAGGCGGCCAGCGCGACGGCGCCGGAAACCATGTTCTTGACGGTCGGACCGGACAGGTACTCGGCTCCGCCGGTGGAGACCTGGACGATGCCGTCCGAGCCCGCCTCGGCGAAACCGCGGATCGCGGCGTTCAGCGTCTGCGAGGAGCTGACATTGATGGCCGGGTAGGCGAAGCGGTTCTGCTTGGCCTTGTCCAGCATCTCGGCGTAGACCTCAGGGGTTGCAATAGGCATGTCTCGCGGTACTCCTCACAACACAGTTCTTGTGGGTTCGGCTCCAGTATTGCCGCCGGGCACTTCGTCGGATCCGGCGGCCCACCTGCTGAACCGGCCCGGTGGCCGGGGAGCGATCGGCAGGGATGTAGACCAGTTCGTGAACAGGACCGATCCAGTTCGTTGCGTCCGGATGTCCTCCAGGGGCGAAGGACGCTCCGGGGCCGGTCAGGCGGACCCGGTTCGCGGGCCGCGGGGGGTGAGGGCCATGTGCAGCCGGTAGCGGTCGGCGCGGTAGGCCGACCAGGACAGCTCGACGACCTTGCGGCCGGCGAAGGTGGTGCGCTCGAGGACCAGCAGGGGTGCCCGCCGGGCCACACCGAGCACCCGGGCGACATGACCGTCGGCGTTGTCCGCCCGCACGGTCTGCTCACCGGAGGTGACGACGACGTCGTACTCGCTGGCGAAGACGTCGTAGAGAGTGCCGAGCTCACGGCCGAGCAGGCCGGGAAAGAGCGCGGACGGGTAGTAGCCGACCTCATAGGCCATCGGCGACGCGTCGGCCGTGCGGAGCCGCTCGACCCGGATCACCTTGGTTCCCTTCGCGACCCGCAGGCCCTTGGCGGTCTCCTCGGAGGCCTCGATCTCGCTCGCCGACAGCACCACGGTCCCCGGCTCGAGCCCGCGGGCCCGCATCTCCCGGGAGAACGAGGTGAGATGCAGTTGCGAGTCGACCTGGGGACCGGTGACGAAGGTGCCCTTGCCGTGCACCCGCTCCAGCGCGCCGGACTCGACCAGGTCGCTGATCGCCTGCCGGACGGTCACCCGGGAGACGTTCAGTTTGTCCACCAGGGCCCGTTCGGAGGGGATCGGGTCCCCGGGATGCAGCTCGACGTCGATCAGCCGTTCCAGCACCGATCGGACCTGGGCCCGCTTCGTCGCCACCATGGAATCTCGATCCTCCAGACCTGGGCGGGCCTCGGGGGTGCCCCGGAGCGCCGCTCACTGCTATCGTGCGCAGCATACCTGTTAAGACCAGATAGGACCAGTGATCGCAGTGGTGTCTGTCCCCGCCCAGGAAACCCGGATGGCGGCCGAGATCGCCGAGCAGCCGGCCGCGCTCGCGGCGACGTTCGAGCACGTTCTGCCGCTGCGGCACGACATCACCCGGCTGGCCGCCGGGCGCCGGAACGTGATCTTCGTGGCCCGCGGCTCCTCGGACAACGCGGGTGTCTACGGCCGCTACCTGACCGAGATCCACGCCGGCCGGCAGGCGTCCCTGGCGGCGCCGTCGGTGGCCACGCTGTACGGCGCGAACCTCGACCTCTCGAACTCGCTGGTCGTCGCGGTCAGCCAGTCCGGCGCGACCCAGGAGATCGTCGACACGGCCGAGTGGGCGAAGCGCAACGGCGCGGCGATCGTCGGCATCACGAACGACGGCAACAGCCCGCTGGCGTCGACGGCCGACGTCGCCCTGATCACCCAGGCGGGCCAGGAGCTCGCCGTACCGGCCACCAAGACGTACACGACCCAGCTGGCCGCGATCACGGTCGCCGTGGACGCGCTGGCACCGCGGCCGGGGACGCTCGACGCCGACATCGCGCGGGTCCCGGACGCCGCGACCAAGATGCTGTCCGGCTCGGTCGACGCGGCCGCGGACCTGCTGGCGGGGGCGCACGACGTGCTCGCAAGCGGTCGCGGACTGACGTTCGGGACGACGCTCGAGGTCGCGCTGAAGCTCGAGGAGACCTGCCTGCAGCCGGTCCGCGGTCTGTCGTACGCCGATCTGAAGCACGGCCCGATCGCGGTCGTCGACGCCGACCTCGTGACGATCCTGGTCGCCGCCGGCGACGGCCCCGCCCTGCCCGGGATGACCGAGCTGGCCGGCCTCGTCCGCGAGAAGGGCAGCAAGATTCTCGGCATCGGCGGCGACCCCACCTTCGCCTCCCGCTGCGACGTGAACCTCGCCGGCCCCGACCTGCCCGAGACCCTCGCCCCGCTCGCCCTGGTCATCCCGGCCCAGCGCGCGATCGAACTCCTGGCCCGCAAACTCGGCCTCGACCCCGACGCCCCGCGCGGACTCCGCAAGGTCACCCAGACCGACTGAACAAAGTGCTCACTCGGTGAGCACTTTGGCTGGAATCGTGGTGGTCATCAACCGGGGAACACCTGAGAGAGGACCACCACGATGTTGCGAGGACTTGCCACCGTCAGCTTCTACGCGAGCGACGTCAAGGCGGCGCGGCGTTGGTACGAGGAGCTGCTGGGGATCGAGGCGTACTACGCGGTGCCGAGCGCGGACGAGCCGGCGTATGTCGAGTTCCGGTTCGGGGATCTTCAGTGCGAGCTGGGGATCATCGATGCGAAGTACGCGCCGCACGCGGTCGGGCCGACGGCGGCGGGGGCGATCGTCAACTGGCATGTCGACGATCTGGAGGGCACGCTCGCGCGGCTGCTCGAGCTCGGGGCGACGGTCAACGAAGGAATCGTTGAGCGAGGCAACAACACGGGATTCCGCACCGCGTCGGTCGTGGATCCGTTCGGCAACCTGATCGGCATCATGAACAACCCGCACTACCTGCGGATCCTCGAGGAACTGAAGGGCTGAGGGTCAGAAGTCGATGCGCATCACGGCGCGGCGTCTGCCCGGACGGCTCGCCTCGGCGTACCCGGCGTCGGCGAACGTGGCGAGCGTGCCGACGTACCCGCCGTCGACCAGGTCCGGGTAGCCCTCGACGGCGCGTGCGCCGCGGTCCCGGGCGAAGTCGACGGCGGCGC
>Ga0247821_10001242_pt1 | contig 14193 bp, 15 predicted proteins | sample 13C_Glycerol_Day_FD_192481 | JGI IMG/M metagenome (GOLD analysis project Ga0247821, IMG submission 192481) | Soil microbial communities from agricultural site in Penn Yan, New York, United States - 13C_Glycerol_Day14 | ecosystem: Environmental > Terrestrial > Soil > Agricultural land | place... | reverse complement strand
TTCCTCGGCTCCACGTTGCGCAAGCAGCAGCTGGAGATGGGGCAGCGGACCTACTCGGGCACGTTCGAGGCGGAGTTCGAGGCGCTCACCCACTACAACCGGTTCGTGAACGGCACCGAAGCGGAGATCATCCTGAACTTCCAGGGCGGCGTGATCTCCGGCGCGTTCAACTACGAAGCCAAGATCACCGCCAACGTCCGTTTCGACGGCGAGACCCCGAGCATCGGTGGTACCGAGATCGTCGGGCAGACGCTGCCGTTCAAGGTCGTCGACAACGGCACCACCAGCATCAAGCTGGAGTACCAGACCACAGACACGGCTCCGTAAGCGAGGTGCGCCGTGGTCGTGCAGATCAAGGTCGTTGGCACAGAGCAGTTCCAGAAGCTCGCCCGCGACCTGAAGCAGGCCGGCAACGGCAGCCTCGCCAGGGACATGGGCAAGGAGATGAAGCGCGCCGCCGAACCCATGGTCGACGACATGCAGAACACGGTGCGCGGCCTCACCACCTTGGGCGGTGGTGGACGTGGCGGGGCATCCGCGCGAGCGGCCCGCACGGCGCACTTTCTGAGGCGGCGCAAGCTCACCGCGAAAGCGATCGCCGCAGCCCGCACCTCATCGGGTCTGCGTGCGTCTGCTGCCCGCACTGTCGGCACGACCGTGTCCACTTCGGCCCGCTCGGCGGGCGTGCGAGTCAGGTCCCGCTCCTCGCTCATGCCACCGGATCAGCGGAAGCTGCCGATGCACATGAACCGTGGCACGTGGCGGCACCCGGTGTTCGGCGGGGACACGTGGGTGACACAGACCGTGACTCCCGGTTGGTTCGACAAGCCTGCTCGCCGTCACGCCCCTCGTGTCAGGGAAGGCGCGTTCCGTGCAGTCATCAACACCATCAACAAGCTTGGCTCGTGAGGGGAACTCTCTTGGCCACCATGTGCTACCGCTTCACGCTCGGAGATCGAGCGTGGGAGATCGACCTCATGACCCTGTCGATCGATGACTCGATCGTCCTACAGGAGCTCGCCCGCAGAACGTGGCCGCAGATCCTCGTCGGCCTGGACGAGGGCGATGCGGCAGTGGTGAAGGTCGTGTGGTGGGCGGCCAGGCGGGCGTGCGGGGACGCAGTCGCGATCGACTCGCCCGAGATGAACCCGCGGTGGACTGACTTCACCATGCGGGCTGTCCCGCATCTCACCCAGGCTGAGCCCGCTCCGGCGCCGCCTCCACCTGCCAAGCCTGCAGCGAAACCCGCCCCGAAGAAGCCGTCAGGGCCCAAGAGGTAGTCACTTCGATCCCGTGGGGGTGCGATGTCCGCGCGGGACTTGATTTTCACGATCCTCGGCATCGACAAGGCAAGCCCGGCGTTCGACAAGGTCGGCAACTCGGCACAGCGGGCCGGGGATCGCATCGACAAGGCCGGCACCCTGGCCATCAAGTCGATGCTGGGCATCGAGGCCGCCGGGATCGCTTCCGGGCTGGCGATCGCGGGCGCCCTAGGTGGCGTCCCGGTCTTGTTCGCCGGTGTCGCGGCAGCGGCGCTGAAGTCGAACAAGGAAGTTCAGGACTCGTTCAAGAACCTGGCGAGCCACGTTCGCGACGACGTCAAGTCGATGACCGAACCGCTCGTCGATGACTTCCTTGGCGTCGCGAACGACCTTGGCACTGCCTGGGGTCGGGATGTCGCCCCGGTCCTGAAGTCCATCTTTGCCGATCCAGCCCTGGGGCAAGGGATCCGGGAGATCTCCAAGGGCATCGGCGAACTCGCCGCGGAAGCCATGCCCGGCTTCCTTACGGCGGTACGCGCCTCGCCGCCGGTGATGTCGGCGTTCCGCAGTGTCCTCAAGGACACCGGTACTGGCGTCAACGACTTCTTCACCAACATCTCCAAGGGCTCTGAGGCCTCGGGGCAGATCGTGTCGAGCTTCGGCCGCATCACCAGCGACGTCCTGGGCGACGTGGGCGACCTGGTTGCCAAGCTGGCCAATGCGGTCGCGCCTCACATGGGTCAGGTCGAGCAGCTGTTCGACCGCAGCACCAACTCCGTCCTGGGGCTGGCGACCAACGCGCTGCCGGTTCTCACCTCCGCCAGCGGCGCCACCGTAGGCGTGCTCAACAGTGTCCTCGGTGTTCTGGAGCCGATCTCCGGCACGCTGGGTACCGGCCTGGGCCTGACGCTCGCCGCGGCTGGCGGATGGAAGGTTCTCACTGGGGCGGGGAACGCGTTCACCAAGCTCGACCTCGGCGGAAAGCTGGAACGCACCGCCCTGTCCGCCGGCGTGATGACCGAGTCCCTCACGGGGTCCGCGGTAGCCGGTGAGCGGGTTGCAACGGCCGGTTCGAGGATGGCCACGGTCCTGCGCGGTGTTGGCACGGCGATCCCCTTTGTCGGCGCTGCTGCCATCGCCCTGTCGCTTGCCCTTGAGTCGTCGAACAAGACGATGGAGCAGGCCGCCGATCGCGGCAAGGCCTTGGGTGAGTCCCTAATCAAGGGCGGATCGGAGGCCGACCGGGCACGTCTGCAGATCTCGAATCTGTCTGGCGAGAACAGTCAGCTGCAGAAGCAGCTCGACGGAATGCGGGCTTCTTGGGACGGCAACGCAGAAGGCGCCCAGGCGTTCGCGGCTGAAGCCCAGGGCCTGCAAGACAAGATCAACCTCAACAACGTCACCCTCACTGAAGCGCGCAAGCAGTACGACGACATTCGCAGCAAGCTCACCGGAGCCGAGCTGGCTCAGGTCAAGTACAACGAGGCTGTCGACCGTTACGGCACGGCTTCGCCGGAGGCGGCTGCTGCTGGTACGGCGTGGCGCGCCGCACTCGACGAGGAAGCCCGCAAGTCTCGGGCCGCCGCTGACGCGGTGAAGACTCACACCGACAGGATCGTTGAGCAGCAGGCGATCAAGCTCGGCGCCATCGGTGCAGAGATCGCGCATCAGAACGCGCTTCTTGGTGTTGAACAGGCACAGAAGGGCTATACCGAGGCTGTTCAGCAGCACGGGGCGGCGAGCTTCGAGGCGCGTTCCGCGCTCAATGCCTACGAAGCATCGATCATGCAGGTTGTTGTGGCGGCAGGCGAGAAGAGCCGTGCGGAGAACCAGTCGCGTTCGGAAGCCGATCAGGTGCGTCTTGCTTCGGAAGCGGAAGCCCTGGCGATCCTCAACATGGCTGCGGCGGCGGGCTCAAGTGCTCCGCCAGCGTTGCAGTCGATGGTCAACAGCCTCAGCGCCACCACCCTCGCGGCGATCGGAGTGACCGGTCGCATCAACGAGACCGGACAAGCCGTGTACCGCCTGCCTGACGGCAAAGAGATCGTCATCAGCGGCAACAACGCGGAAGCGATGTCCAAGATGCAGGCCGTCAACAACTACCGGATCGCGGACAAGACGTTCTACATCCACCAGATCACTCTCGCGGAGACACGGGTCTCCCAAGGTCTCGGCGGCATGGCCCGTGGCGGTGAGCCTGAGCTCGGACGCCCGTTGAAGGTCAACGAAGAGGGCAAGGAACTCTTCGTTCCCACCACTCCCGGTGTGATCATCCCGCACAGCGCCACCGTCGCGCTCCAGCGGGCGGGTCGAATGGGAGAGGGCAAGGGCAAGGTGGAGAAGCATTTCCACCTCACCGTCAACGCCTCGAACAGCACCGTCGACCTACGTCGCCAGTTCGAAATCATGGAGCACCTCGCGGGGGTGATGTAGCCCGTGGCGGAGACCGTGACCTGGATTGACCCGGACGGGATCGAAACCATCCTTGCTGTCGAGTGGGATGTGGCCGGCAGGTTCAGCCCGCCGACCCGGTTCGAGGAGGAAGGCATCCCGGACCAGGACGGCATGCGCCTGCGGGCTGTGCACCACGATGCACGGGACTTCGTGCTGCCGTTGTGGATCGAGGGCTCATCCGAGGCCGACTTGCGTACGAAGATGCGCAACCTGGTGTCGTCCATGAACCCTCTCCGGGGTGACGGACGGATCCGCGTCACGTCTCCTGTGGGGGATCAGCGTGAGATCGTGTGCCGTGCCGCCTCCGGCCTGGAAATGGGCGAGCGGCTCAACGAGACCAGCGGCCCCGAAGTACAGCGGGCAGCGGTGGTATTCAGGGCGTGGGAGCCGTACTGGCAGGAGTCGACAGATTCCGTATCGGGCCCGTGGACGGTCGGAGGAAGTCCAGGAAGCTTCTTCCCGATCTTCCCGTTGCGGCTGGCCTCCAGTGAGGTGTTCGCGTCGGTCTCTGTCGTCAACTCCGGCGATGTCGACGCGTGGCCCGTGTGGACGATCACCGGACCGGGTGCGAATCCCCGGCTGAGGAACCTCACCACCGGTAAGGACTTCTATCTCCCCCTCTACACGATCCAAGAGGGGGAGGTGGTGACCATCGACACCCGGCCGACCGGGTCGACCCGCAAGACGGTCACTTCAAGCACTGTCGGCAACCTGTACGGCAAGCTGTCCGGCACTACCGCGTTGTGGCCTTTCGCCCCCGGCACCAACGCGGTGAGCATCGAGATGGGTGCCGCCACGTCAGCCACGTCGATTCAGGTGGCTCGCCGGCACCGCTACTTGGCGGTGTGACATGTCGTGGACGGTGTTCGCCCGGCATCCCTTGCTGCTGCGGCACGGCGAGATCGATTTCAGTCAGATCGATCTCGTGACTCGGTTCAACGCTGTCGGCTCGTGGGTGATGGATCTCGACGGCCGCTCTCCCCTGGTGCAGCAGATGACCCTGCCGGGGTGGGGGATCGAGGTCGTCAACGACTCGGGCGTGACAGTCCTTTCGGGACCTGTCGACAAGGTCACGAGAGACCGTGACGAGCGCACGAACAAACTCACCTTCTACGGCAGCGACGACAACACCTACCTCGCGGAGCGCCTGGTTCACCCCGAACCCGCCACCGCAGCCCCGCCGTACAGCACCAACGAGCACGACGTCCGCACGGGTGTGTGCTCGACCGTGCTGAGGGCATACGTCAACGCCAACCTCGGCCCCGCAGCCCTCGGCCCCCGCAAGGTGACCGGACTGACCCTCGACATCGACCCCCTCGCCGGAAGCGCCATCACCGGCCGGGGTAGGTGGCAGAACTTCCTGGAGTTCCTTCAGGACCGGGCGCTTGAGGGTGGGGGTTTGGGGTTCCGGATCAAGCAGGTCTCCAACGCCCTGAAGTTCCAGACGTACCTGCCGGTGGACCGGTCGGGAACAGTGCAGTTCAGTGTGGACAAGGGGAATCTCGCGTCCTACTCGTACTCCACTTCGCGATCGAGCGCCAACTACATCTACGTCGGCGGCGGAGGCGAAGGCACCGCCCGCACGATCAAAGAGGGTCAGGACTCCGCGGGGATCGCCCAGTGGCGGCGCATCGAGATGTTCGCTGACCGCCGCGACACCACTGACACGTCCGAGCTCACCCAAGAAGTCACCAAGCAGCTTGAGGAAGGCAAGGGTGAGACCGCGGTGTCCGTCGTGCCCATCGACCTTCCCGGCAGCGCGTTCCTGGAGGACTACGACTTGGGCGACACCGTCTCGGCGCTGGTGGACGGCACTGTCACTGACGTCATCCGCGAAGTGAAGGTCTCCCTGACCCCTGACGGACCGCAGAGGGTCGTGCCGTCCATCGGAACCCCCGGCTATCGGGATGTTCTGAAGTTGTTCAAGGCACTGCAGAAGCTGAACGGTCGAGTGACCAACCTGGAGAGGAGGTAGCGCGTGGTTGCCGTGGACGCTTACGGCCCCTTCGACAGCGGGGCCGGCGCCAACATCACTGAGAACACGTGGCGCCGGTTCATGCGCCGCATGCGCGGAGACCTCGTCGCCGGTCGCTCCGGCGTGATCCGCGACGTCGCCAACACCTGCCAGGTGTACGACGACAACACCGGCATGCAGGTCAAGGTGAAGACCGGCGAGGTGTGGATCGAAGGTCACTGGGGTGAGATCACCGCGGAGAAGACCGTGTCGATCGCGACCGCGGACACCACGTTCGCCCGCAAGGACCGCATCGTCGCGGCGGCCGATTTCGTGAACAACTCGATCGACGTGTACGCGGTCACGGGAACCCCGGCGGCGTCGCCGACGATCCCGGCCGTCACCCAGGACGCCACCAAGTGGGAGATCTCCCTCGGGATCGTGGACGTCCCGGCGAACGACACCTCGATCAGCTCCCAGACCACCGACGCACGGCACTACCTCGACCTCCCGCACATCGCGAAGGTGACCAACGCCGATGTGGTCGTGAACAACACCACCACCACGACGGACGTCACCCAGCTCACCTTCCCGGTGTCATCGGGACGCGTCTACGCGATCGAGGGCTTGTTCGTCTACACCGCCTCCACCGCGGCGGACGCCAAGGTCGTCGTCACCGGCCCTTCGGGTGCGTCGCTGCGCCTCGCCGGCGGCAGGCTCATTACCGGCACTACGGGCACCTCGTCGGACATGGAACTGTCCGCCGCGGCCATCAGCACCTCGTTCGTGATGGGTGGCGCGGGCACAGGCAACACCATCGGCGTTCCCGTAATCGGCCGCCTGTCCACCTCCGACGCCGGAGGGAACATGCAGATCGGTTTCGCCCAGAACACCGCCGATGCCACGAACACCACCCTCGTTCAGGGGTCGTGGTTGAAGCTCACACCGATGGCCTGATCGGAGGATCCGTGACCGCGTTGCACGCCTTCCGCCGCCGGCTGTCCCGCAGGTATTTCGAACCCGTGAACATCCTCTGCGTCGGCACCTCCACCACCTTCGGTACAGGCGCGAGCCAGGTTGAGTCAGGGTTCGTACCCCGTCTCGGGCAGGCGTTGCGGCAGCGGTACGGGTTCACCGGGGGATGCCACTACCTGCCCACCCACTCGGGGTGGACGAGGAATGCCGCAGGGAATTCGGATCTGGACTTCGGCCAGGGATCGATGACCCTCACCACCGGCTCGTATCTCGAACGCGCCATGACCTGCACCGGGTTCAGGGTGTTGTTCAAGCGTGGCACCGCCGCCGGCGCGTTCAGCGTGTCCATCGACGGTGGCACAGCGCAGACGATCTCGGTTCAAGCGGGGGTCTCCGTCACCTTCGACGGCGTGTGGGACTCCGCTCCCCTGACGAGAGGCCAGCACACGATCCGCATCACCGGGACTACCGGGACTGCGGAGATCGGTGGGGTGTACGCGTTCGACGGCGACGAGTCCTTCGGGATCCGAACGTGGAACGGGGGCCGGCCCGGTGTCACCACCGCCGTGTGGGCGCCCACTGCGATCGGCGCCCCGTCCCATTGGGTTCGGGCGGGAAGTCTTGATCCGGCCCTGCTGGTGATGACGGTGTCGACGAACGACTTCAACACCCAAGTCGACCCCGCGGTGTTCAAGGCGAACGTGAAGAGCTCGATCGAGTACTTCCGCCTGGCGTGCCGGAAGTCTCCGAGTGTCCTGCTGGTACACCCGTTCCTCCGTCCCGGCGCGGGAAGCCCTCCGTACTCGTGGGATTCCTACAAGGCCAAGCTGGACGAGATCGCCGCGGAGCTCCCGGATGTGGGCGTGCTGGACGTCGGCCAGCACTGGCCGGTGGACCAGGTGGCCGACGAGGACGACCTGTTGTCCGTTGATGACCTTCACCCCACGGACGCCGGGCACGCGTGGCTCGCGGACATCGTCGCCGAGCACCTGGTGGGTCTTCCTTCGGCCCCCTCATCCCTGGGGGATGTAATCACCGCGCCTGATCCTGGCGCCGTGACGGGCCTCGTCTCCGCGTGGAGGGCATCGGACTTACCTCAGGTCGACGGTGCCGCGGTGAGTTCGTGGACGCCCTACGCCGGTAGCGCCACCGCGCCTCTCGTTCAGGCCGTGACCGGGAAGCAACCCGTTCTGGCGCTGAACCAGGTGGGAGGAAAGGCGGCGGTGAAGTTCCGCCAGCCCACCTCCCCGTACAGCACCTCAGGGCCCTTCCTGACCACACCCGCATGGTTGTCGACCGCGGAGACGGTGTCGGTGGTCGTGGTGGCGAGGCTGGACCGCAACTACGGCAACGTCTTCTCGGGCGTCTCGTCCGCGGCGCTGTCGATGCTGATCCTCGGCGGCGACATGTCCATGGGCATGATGGCGGGGACCTCGACGAACGGCGCCTACGTCACCACCGGCCGGAACCGATGGGCGGTGTATGTGGCGGTGTTCAACAAAACCGAGTCGAAGTTCTGGCAGACCGGCTGGCCGGTGCAGAGCGTCACCATCCCCGACCATGCCGCGGACGGCTTGTCAGGGCTGACGCTGGGCGCGAACTACATGGGTGGAAACACCGCGAACATGGACGTCGCCGAACTCATGGTGTTCGACCGTGCACTGACGGACACCGAAGCCCAGGGCTGCCTCGACGTTCTGGCCCGGCGGTATGGAATCGACCGGGTGGGGCGGACGTCGGTCTGATCAGCAGGGCGGCAACGACTCCAGGTGCTCCTCGTACTCCTCGTCATCGACGGGGCGGGAGGCACGCTGCCACAGGTGCAGCAGCCATACGCGAATCGCGTTCAGGACTCTCATGAGGACTCCCTCTCCACCCTGAGTGTCGCACCCGATCTTCATTGTGTGACAGGCCAAGCGCCTCTTCCTCGGTACAGCACACGAAGGGGCGCATAGGCACTGCTAATGGCATCTCCGGCCTGGGGGTCGGCTGCAAGTCCCAATCTGTCGGCCCTGTCGGGGGGTACGGAGACATGCTCGTGAACCGAGCCGGTAGACATCCTCACGAGGTGTTCCTACTTGCTGTGTGCTTCCTGTTCAGTCCCTTGGGGTTGATCGCGAAGGACACCGTGTCGGGCACCGCGATCCTGTCCCTCGCCGCCCCACTGGCCTACGCCTTCTATGCGGTGATGTGGATCGGCGCGACCGTTTCCCTCGCCGGACTCTTCCTGCCCTTCAAGGGAGTCAAGGGCCCCCTGGTGGAACGAGGAGGCCTGCTCCTCCTCGCGGCGGTCTGGTACGGCTACGGCGGTCTGGCGCTGGCCACCTCCGGCCTCAGGGCGCTCGGGTTCACCTTCGTGGTGCTGGGCTTCGCCGCCGCGAACTCCTATCGGGCCCTCGTGCAGATCCCTGAGGACATCAAGAACATCGCAGGGGCCGCGGCGATGACGAACACCCTGGACGATCTGGCCGGGGAGGAGCTGTGAACGGCAACATCCCCACCCTGTGGGCTGTGGTCATAGCCATGGTGGTCGCAATCGTCGGCACCGCCGGCATCACCTCTCTCCTGACGGTGAAAGCGGTCAACCGCAAGACCCTGGCGGGAGCACGGCTGGACGAGGAGAACGCCGACAAGGCCGACGCTGAGGCAAGAAAGGTCGTCGCTGAAGCGTCCGCGTTCCTCATCGATCCGCTCACCAGGCGGGCCAAGGTTCTGGAGCAGGACCTAGCCACGGCGAGCGCGGAGCTTTCGGCGCTGCGCAACCAGATGGCGGAGATGGCGAAGGAACTCACCGCACTCCGAGAGGAGAACGCGGAGTTGCGGGGTAACACGTCCGCCTAGTGCGGGCGGTCGGGGGTCCAACGAGATCCCAACAGGAGGGCGAAACCGTATGGGCGTACGAGGAATAGACATCTCAGAGTGGCAGTCCGCAATGGACGTGGAACGTGTCGCTCGGGACAACAACATCGAGTTCGGGTTCGTCCGGACCAACTACGGCGCGAACCACGACGACGCCTACTTCCACCGTCACGCCGACGCGCTCGAACGTGCCGGGGCGATTGTCCTGCCGTACGTGTACCCGCTCGCCTCGGACACCCGGGGGTCGATCGACGACGCGGTCCGGATCATCGGCGGCAGGTACAAGGCGTGCATCGTCGACTGGGAGAACGACTCCGGCGACGGTTCGCATCTGCGCCTCGCGCACGAACTGCTGTGGCAGCGAGGCTTCTCCACCCCCGTGGTCTACGACCCGAAGTGGTACTGGGAGCGCATGGGCTCCCCGGACGTGTCCTGGATGCAGGGCAAGGTCAAGGGTCACTGGAAGTCCTGGTACGCCGACAACGTCCCCAAGCCCTTCGACGCCGCTCTGGCGCAGGTGCCGGGCTACGTCTGGCAGGACAACCGTGGCGGAATCCCCACGGTCATCGTCCAGTTCACCGGTACCGGTCGCTTGTCCGGCTACGGCGGGAACTTGGACCTCAACTACTTCCCTGGAACCAGGGCAGAACTCGCTGCCCTGCTGGGCAGCACTCAGGAGGGCGAAGACGAAATGAGCGCTGACGAGCTGCTCGACACCGTGATCGACCAGGAGTTCTCGAAGGAGATCGCCGAACGGCTGGGCATCCAGCCGGACAAGGACGGAAAATACATCAAGCCCGGCGTGTCCCTGCGCGTCCTGGAGCGGTGGTCGGACAATCGGCACGAATCACTGCGAGCCGACCTCGCGGAGATCAGGGCGAAGCAGGACGAGCCGGTCGAACTGAAGATGTCCGACGAGGACCGTGCTGCCATCGTCTCCGCGGTCCAGTCGAGCATGAATGCGACCGTACAGGCCGCAGTGCGCAACGCCTTGCAGACCATGCAGGCCAACCTCCCGGCCGGAACGGCCACCTTCTCCCCGAAGCCCCCGACCGGACAGTGAGGCTGCCATGAACTACTCGAAGCTCGCGTGGGCCCTCCTGGGCACCCTCGCCCTGGGCCTCAAGGCCGCCCTGTCCGACGACGTCATGTCCGTCGAGGACTGGGTGACGGTCGGCGCTGCCCTCCTCGCCGCGGTCGGCACCTGGCTCGTCCCGAACACCCCCGTTCTCGCAGCGGCGAAGACGTGGGTGAACGCGTTCGTTCTCGGCGCCGGCGTCCTGCTCCCGCTACTGCCTGACGGACTGTCCGGCCCGGAGTGGTGGACGGTCGTCATCGCGGTCATGACCGCGGCAGGCGTGTACGTCCTGCCCGGCCCGCAGAACAGGGACTACCGGCTCACCGCCGACTAGCCCCCTCAGGATGTGCCGCTATTCCCCTCCGGCGGCGCAGCGATAGCCCCCGTCTTGCTCTTCGGCTCAGCGCCGGATCGAGCAGGGCGGGGGCTATTCGTGTGCCTGGAGAAGGTCGGTTGCGATCACCGGTCGCGCCCGGGTACGTTGGCCGAGCACTCCCGGTGCGAAGCCAGCGGATACTTCCTTGCTATGGACAAAGCTCCGTCGGCGCCTTGATCTCGGGAGCCCACAACTCCACACGTGCCCGGTGCGCAGGCAACGGATACTTCAACGGGAACTAAGTGTCGCTGGTTCGAATCCAGCCGCTCCGCCTCAGGGCGGGACGTAGCGCAGCGGTAGCGCATTAGTAGCAAGCCCGTCGCCGACTCTGATCTCGGGCCACGTGTGGGGCTGTAGCTCCCCTCTCAGGAGGGTTGAGAATGAGCAAGTTCAACACCGCGGACGTCAAGTCCGCCGTGTTCTCCCCAGTGAAGACCGAGTCGGTCGCGAGTGGACACACCTTCGAGGGTGCTCCCGGTTACGCGCGTGACGTGAAGTCCGAGCTGTTCCTTCTGGCTGTGTCCAACATGGTCGGCGAGGACTCGTTCTACGAGAAGGCAGGCGAGCGAGACAGCCGCTACCGCGAACTCGTCCGTGAGGCCACGCTCTCCGACCCTGAGTGGACCGCGCGGCTGCTGAAGTGGCTGCGCACCGAGGCGAACATGCGCACTGCATCCCTCGTGGGTGCAGCGGAGTACACCAAGGCACGACTGGACGAGCGCATCGTCTCCAACATCACTCCGACCTGCCGACAGGTCGTCGACTCTGTTCTCCAGCGCGCCGACGAACCAGGCGAGATGCTCGCCTACTGGACCTCCACCTACGGCCGCTCCGTCCCGAAGCCGGTCAAGCGCGGTGTAGCCGATGCGGTGAAGCGTCTCTACAACGAGCGCTCGTTCCTCAAGTGGGACGGCGACTCGAAGGGCTACCGGTTCGGTGACGTCATCGACCTCGTTCACCCGACTGCATCGGCGGAGTGGCAGGGCGACCTGTTCGCCCACGCACTCGACAAGCGGCACGGTCGGCCCGACGCCATCCCGTCAACCGCGCTGCGCATGCTGCACGCGCGCGCGGCCTTGATGGCGCTTCCGGTCGCAGACCGCCGAGCCATTCTCGCGGACACTTCGGTACTTGCTGCCGCTGGCATGACGTGGGAGTCCCTCGCCGGGTGGCTTAAGGGTCCGATGGACGCGAAGGCGTGGGAGGCCGTGATCCCGTCCATGGGCTACATGGCGCTCGTGAGAAACCTCAGGAACTTCGACCAGGCCGGCGTCTCGGACGAAATGGCCGCCCAGGTTGCGGCCAAACTGGCCGATCCGGAGCAGGTGGCTCGGTCGCGGCAGTTGCCTCTGCGGTTCCTCTCCGCCTACAGGGCGGCTCCTTCGCTGCGCTGGGCTCTGCCGCTGGAGAAGGCAATCACGCACTCCCTCGCGAACGTCCCTCGCCTGAAAGGTCGCACGCTGATCCTGGTTGACACGTCGGGGTCGATGCACGCCGGGTTCTCGAAGGACGGAACCCTGATGCGTTGGGACGCTGCGGCGGTGTTCGGTATCGCCCTCGGGTCCCGCTGCGAGCAGGCGTCCGTTGTGTCGTTCTCAGGCGGCTGGGGCACGGCGGCCACGAAGGTCTTCCCAATCCAGAAGGGCGAGTCGCTCCTTCGCAGCGTCGACCGCTGGAACTCGGGCGGCTACTTCCTTGGCGGAGGAACCGAGACCGCCGCGGCAATCCAGGCGCACCTCCGCGGGCACGACCGGTTGGTGATCCTGACCGACGAGCAGGCGGCGCACAGCGTGGAGCACGTCGTTCCGACGAGCACCGCGCTCTATACGTGGAACCTCGCGGGCTACAAGTACGGTCACGCCCCGAGCGGATCGCAGAACCGTCACACGTTCGGCGGACTCACTGACGCGGCGTTCGGCATGATCCCGCTGCTGGAGGCGGGACGGAACGCCGACTGGCCGTTCTGACAGCGCGACCCCCCTCTTCGCTACGGCTGCGAGGGGGCGTTCGTGTGTCTGGGGTGAGCGGGCTTTAGCCCAGGCTGAGCGAGGTCCGCCCCGCCTTTGCGTCCTCGGCCTGAACCGCCACCTTGCCGCGATGACTCACCTGGACCTGGTAGAACTCCTCGCCATCGGGAACGCCCGCGACAGCGAACGTGAACACGCAGGGCGAGTCCAAGCCCTTCGACGCGAACCGTCCTTCGTCAAGGGATCCGGTGGCGATCACCTTGTCGCCCGAGTCGTACACGACGACGCTAGCGCCCTTGTTGATGTCGTCGTAGCCGTCCTTGCCTCCACACCTCGGGTTCATCGAGAACGCCCCATCCGAGGTGAGTGTCAGTTCGCCACGAAGCTCGAAGGGGGTGGACGTGGGCTTCAAGATGAGGAAGAGGCCCGCCAGCGCCAGGACGGCAATCCCGACGAGCAGGTACGTGGTCTGCCTGTTCTTGACGGGGCGCTGGGCTTCTGGCGACTCGGGAGGCACTTCGCCTGGCACTGATCCTGGGCTCGTCATCGAATCCCCTCGCCGTTCCGGTCGTCTCTTCCCTCAGTCGCCTACCTGTTCGTCCTGATCTCCCCGCCTGTTACGCAGAGACCCCCACCTCCAGATCCCAGGGAGGTGGGGGTCTTCTCGCGTCCGCACCGTCTACAGGGGAGGCCTAGGCGGTGCGGTCAGTTCTGCGGCTGGGGTCCGGGATCCTCTCCGGTCACCAGGTCGTGCACGGCAGCGAGTCCGGACACGTCCCTGCCTTCGAGGGCAGACTGGACCGCCGCGGCCCGCAGCTGCTTCAGGTCTTCCTCGGATGGCTTGGCCACCTGGTTCCCTTCGATCGAGATGAGTCGGGTGCGGCCCCTACTGGTCCGAGAGGGACCGCACCCTGACGGGCATCGCCTTGCCCGCCCTTCGGGATCCGCCGCAGGACCCGAAGCTTCTACCTGGGTGCGTCTTTCGGGGGGATCTGTCTGGAGGCGGCGACCATCGCCAGCACCGCCTCGTAGATCCTTCGCCCGTCGCACTCCAGCACTTGGGCCATGAAGACATCCGCCGCATCGACTTGGCCCGTGTCGAGCAGACGCGACAGTCTCGTGTGGATGTCGACGGCCAGCGCTACTTCTCCCGCGAACTGGCCGGGGATGTAGAGGCTCATGCCGCCCTCCGGTGCCTTGCGATTCCAAGGTCACCGAACACGATCCTGCGTCGCATCCGATGGGAGTTGGGGGCGGAGGGGAAGGTC
>Ga0247821_10001241_pt1 | contig 14194 bp, 15 predicted proteins | sample 13C_Glycerol_Day_FD_192481 | JGI IMG/M metagenome (GOLD analysis project Ga0247821, IMG submission 192481) | Soil microbial communities from agricultural site in Penn Yan, New York, United States - 13C_Glycerol_Day14 | ecosystem: Environmental > Terrestrial > Soil > Agricultural land | place... | reverse complement strand
TCCAGGCACTGGGCGGCGTCAGCCACCTGTGGCAGGATTTTTTTGCCCGCGCCCTGGCCGAGCAACAAGCCGAAGGCAGCCAGGCTGGCGGCATGGCCCCCGAGCAATTCGACAAGATCACCGGTGAGCCCCTGAGCGGCAGCCAGGTGCTGGCACAGATTCACACTCAGCGCCTGTGCAACGTGCAGGAAACCGAGATCGCGCCCCCTGAGCCGTTGTTCCTGCCGATTGCCGAGTTCGAACCAGAACTGCTGGAAAAACTCGCCCCGCCATTCAGTGCAATTGAACTGATCGAACAGCAGCGTCAGTTGGACATCAGTAACACCTGGGTTCGTCCGGTAGTCATGAGCCAGGGCCATCCGCTGCCTGAGCCTGGGCCGGGCCCTGCGCCAAAATCACTGTACCTGCCCATTGCCGAGCTTGAAGCTGATCTGCTGGACACGGCGCCTGAGCCCTTCGATGAGCCGACACTGGTTGCCCAGCAATCAGCCCTGGACTTCGACACCCGTTGGGCCCGTCCCGTCGTGCTTAACAACGTACGCATCGCCGCCTGAGCCTCAGCGACAGATCTGCCAAAGACCCATGTCCAGGTGAAAGTGATTGCGATGCGCGGCGTTGTACTCCGGCCCCAGCACGGTATTGAAGCTGTCACAGGCGCCGGCATGCACCTCGCGTAGAAAACGCGCCTTGGCGCCCTCACCTTTCCAGTCGTTCAATAAATTGATCCGTTGCCCGTCCGCCAGGCGAAAGCCGGCGATGTCCAGGGCATTGGCCGAGGCATGCTGACTAAGCCGAGCGTTCTTGCGGTTGTAGACATTGCGACAGGCAAAGCTGCCCAGATGATCGACCTGCACCACTGCCTGGGAAAACGCGCGCTGCGCCGCCGGTTGCAAGGCATGACGCTCGAACAGGGCATAGGCCACCGCCAAAGGACAGGAGGCAAGAAAGCTGCTGCTCAGGCGCACGGATGAACCTTCGACCCGCAACACGTTCTGCAACGGACAAGGCGCCTGTGCCGGACTGTCAGCTTGGGGCCGATAGCGCAGCTCGGAGGTCGCCAACGCCTGGGCGCAGCGTTGGGGATCATCATCCAGGCGGCTCAACTTATAAGGCGTCAGCAGGTTCGGTGGCAGGCGCACATCAAGCACAGCCCAAGGGTTCCAGGCGTCAGGCAAGCGCACACCCTGATACCAGGCAAACAGCGCCGCCGCCACCAGCAACAGACACAGCAGCAGGCCTTTGCCCATGCTTGATCAGCGCCTGAACAGTTGGTTCAGCTGATCAAAGCTCAGTGCCTGCTCACCATAGCTGAAACGGCCCTGCCCTTTGATCTCCTCGGCGGCGCGATAGAACGCCCCATAGGCAGCACGAGCCAATGACGAACCAACGCTGATCCGCCGAACGCCCAGGTCCTGCAACTGATTAACGCTCAGATCCACACCAGACATGCCCATCAGTACGTTTACAGGTTTGGGTGCCACGGCCTGGACCACCGCACGAATTTCTTCAGCGGTGCGCAACCCTGGCGCATAGAGCACATCAGCACCGGCCTCAGCGAAGGCTTGCAGCCGAGCAATGGTGTCGTCCAGGTCCAGGCGCCCGTGCAACAGGTTTTCGGCGCGGGCACAGAGCATGAACGGGAAGTCCAGACTGCGGGCGGCCGCTACGGCAGCCTCAACCCGCTCCACGGCGTGGTGAAAGCTGTAAATGGGGTCTTCACTGTTACCGCTGGCATCCTCGATAGAGCCACCCACCAACCCTGCCTGTGCCGCCTGCAAGATGGCATCGGCGCAGCCCTTGGGATCGTCGCTAAAACAATTCTCCAGATCGGCGGCCACCGGCAAGGCCGTGGCATCGACAATGGCGCGGGCATTGTCGAGGGTTTCTTCCAGGCTCATGGCGCCTTCGGCGTCCGGTCGCCCTAGGGAGAAGGCCAGGCCGGCACTGGTGGTGGCCAGGGCCTCGAAGCCCAGGCTCGCTAACAACTTGGCGGAACCAGCATCCCAAGGGTTGGGGATAACGAACGCGACTTCGCGTTCATGCAAGGCTTTAAAGGCTTCGGCACGCAGGGTTTGTACATCCATGATCACAGCTCCCGGGCAGACGGCAGGACGCGTTCAGAGCAGACCGAGTTGTTCGGCCTCAGGCGTCCTGTCCAGTTCAGGCAAAGCCGGCAACCCCGGCAGACGCTCCATCAGTCCACGATGAAAACGCTGCGCCAGCGCTGCGGCCAGGCGATTATCAGCAGTATGCAGGAAAACATAGGGGCTGCGACCTTCCTCGATCCAGGCCGCAACCTTGTCCAGCCATGGCAATAGAAAGGGCTCGTTGGCCGCCAGTTCCGGATGACCGATGAAGCGCACCTGCGGATGCTGGCTGAAAGCTGTGGGACGCGGCGGCACCCGCGGTTTTTTCGCCTGGGCATGGAGCACCCCCAGTTCACGTGAGGTACAGCTGAACAACGCGCGCGGGTCCAGGCAGATACGTTCGACACCCCGCTCAAGCAGCAAGCGATTGAGCAGGCGCTCTTCTTCACCCTTGGCAAAGAAAGCCTGGTTGCGCACTTCGACCGCGATAGGCACGCCAACCTCGTCGATAAACGCCACTAACTCTGCCAAGCGGGCCGGGCTAAACGCCGCCGGCAATTGCAGCCAGTAGGGCGCAACCCGTGCACCCAGTGGTTTGAGCAGCTCAATGAAGGTTTGCGCCGCGACCAATTGCTCCCGCAGGTCCCCACCATGGCTGATATCACCGGGGAACTTGGCAGTGAAACGAAAGTGCGCGGGCATGATCTGGGCCCAGCGCTCGAGGGTAGCCGGGGACGGGCGGGCATAAAAGGTGGTGTTGCCTTCTACGGCATTGAAGACCTGGCTGTAGAGGCCAAGAAAATCCCCGCTTTTAGCGTCAGCCGGGTACAGGTACTCGCGCCAGGCGTTTTCACTCCAGGACGGGCAACCGAGAAAATAGGGCAGTGTAGACAGACTCATCCATCAAATGTACAGGTCCAACCCCAGCACTTCCATCTCCCAGTCAACGAAACCTGCGGTGGTCAGGTAACTGGTAAGGGCCTGGGCGGTGCGTTTATTGCGTGCACGGGGAAAGATCATGTCTTGCTGACGGGCCGGCAATCCACCGCTGCGGGCCTGGCCAGTGCTGGCCTGCGGCTGCACTTCGAACTCGCCCGGCAAATCCTCGTCCACGTCATCACTACGAACCGGTGCTTTGCGCGGGGCCCGCTTGATGGGGTAGGACTGTGAGGAAAAACCGTCGATACGCATGGCGATCTTCTCAGGAGCAATGATGGCAATTTAGCAGCATCAGAGTACCTACGCTAATGCCCGACTGATAACTGGACCACAGTTCGGGCAAAAGGTTTTATTTGGCCTGGGAATAACCGATGAACAGCACTCAGCGCGCTTTCGGTGTCGCCACGTTGTCACGCAGGTACACAGGTTGCGCGAGATCAGCGGCGATCGCCTCACCACGCTGCCAGGCAAAGGTGGCCAGGCTCAGCAGGTCCAGGGCATGCGGTAACAATGTTGCATCCTGGCCACTGAGTACCACCGGGATACGCTCAGCATAGCCCCAGCCAGTACCGGCGCCAAACCACTCGCCGCTAGCGTCCTCCGGCAACACGGCACGCTCCGGTGGCAACACCGCTTCGCTACCGAGCAAACGCATTTCGCCGTCGACTTGCTGATAGCAGCCCCAGTACACCTCATCCATGCGCGCATCGATGGCTGCTGCGACCTGACTTGCACCCTGCTCGCGCAAGGCACGCTGGGCCAGCACCGCCAGGTTCGACACCGGCAGCACGGGGCGCTCCAAGGCAAAGGCCAAGCCTTGCACGACACCGATGGCAATGCGCACACCAGTGAACGCGCCTGGCCCACGACCAAAGGCAATGGCATCGACGGCCGACAGTGTCGTGCCGGCATCGGCCAACAACTGCTGGATCATCGGCAGCAGCTTCTGCGCGTGCAGGCGCGGGATCACCTCGTAATGGCTGGAAACCTTGCCGTCATGCAGCAAGGCAACGGAGCAGGCTTCAGTGGCGGTATCCAGGGCCAGCAAGGTGGTCATCGGTGTATCCAGGCGAGAGAAAAAAGAGCGGCATTATAAACAACAACGGCCCGCAAGCGGGCCGTTGTCTGCACCAACAGGTCGTGATCAGCCCAGAGCGGCCAGAACCTTGGCGGTGATCGCGTCGACCGAGCCAACGCCTTCAATATGGGCGTACTTCGGCTTGCCGCCGTTAGCAGCCGACAGCTTCTGGTAGAAGTCTACCAGTGGCTTGGTCTGCTCGTGGTAGACCGACAGGCGATGACGCACGGTTTCTTCGGTGTCGTCTTTACGCTGCACCAGCGCTTCACCGGTTTCGTCGTCCTGGCCTGCCACTTTCGGCGGGTTGTAGACCACATGGTAAACGCGGCCCGAACCTTCGTGAACGCGGCGACCAGCAATACGCTGAACGATTTCTTCGTCTTCAACGGCGATTTCAACCACAGCATCCAGCTCGACGCCATTGGTCACCAGCGCTTGCGCCTGAGGAATGGTGCGTGGGAAACCGTCGAACAGGAAGCCGTTCGCGCAGTCAGGCTGAGCAATGCGGTCCTTGACCAGGTTGATGATCAGCTCGTCGGAAACCAGCTTGCCAGCGTCCATGATCGCCTTGGCTTCGAGGCCCAGCGGAGTGCCGGCCTTGACTGCGGCGCGCAGCATGTCGCCAGTGGAGATCTGTGGAATACCGAATTTTTCGGTGATGAACTTTGCCTGAGTACCTTTACCGGCCCCGGGAGCTCCCAGCAGAATCACGCGCATATTGTGCTCCTCATTTTTGTAAGCAAATCAGTGGATTCGGCGCAGAGGGCCAAGTCCGGAATTGGGTCATGACCACAAATCGGTCAAAAGGCTGCTCAAGATACACAGCGCCTTCAAGCCACACAAGCGGTCGAAAGTCGGAAAAATCTCTGCACACGGGGCTGGCAAAGCACCGGTTGCGCCGAGCGCAACCTATTGCTTTGCAAGCATTCTCATCGTTCTTGAACGATACTTGGCGTCCCCGTGTTTACGATCAACCGGTGTTGCGCAAGCCTGCCGCAATACCGGCCACAGTGACCAGCAAGGCCTGTTCCAGCGGGCTATCCAGAGCGGCTTCGCGCTGGCGTGAACGGGCCAGCAGCTCGGCCTGCAATAGATGTAGCGGGTCCAGGTAGGTGTTACGCAAACGGATGAATTCCAGGGTCTCTGGGCTGTGCGCCAGTAGCACCGGCTGCCCGGTCAGACCCAGTACCACGTGGCAGGCCTGCGACAATAGGTCGCGCAAATGTGCACCCAAAGGTCGCAGTTCTGGTTGCACTAGACGTTCGTCGTAGGAGCGGGCGATCTCGGCATCGGCCTTGGCCAGCACCATTTCCAGCATGTCGATACGGGTGCGGAAAAACGGCCATTGTTCGCGCATCTCGGCCAGCAACGGGCCCTGTCCGCGCGTCAGCGCATTATTGAGTGCCGCTTCCCAGCCGAGCCAGGCCGGCAACATCAAACGGGTCTGGGTCCAGCCAAAGATCCACGGAATCGCCCGCAGGCTTTCTATACCACCGGCACGGCGCTTGGCCGGACGGCTGCCCAACGGCAGGCGACCCAGTTCCTGCTCCGGAGTGGACTGACGAAAGTACTCGACGAACTCGGGGTTGTCACGCACCACGCCGCGGTAGGCCTTGACGCCGTCGGCGGCCAATTCGTCCATGAGCACACGCCAGGCCGGTTGCGGCGGTGGTGGCGGCAACAACGTCGCTTCCAGTACCGCGGCCAGGTACAGGTTGAGGTTCTGTTCAGCGATGTCCGGCAGACCGAACTTGAAGCGGATCATCTCGCCCTGTTCGGTGGTACGGAAACGCCCGGCCACCGACCCCGGTGGCTGTGAAAGGATCGCCGCGTGGGCCGGGCCACCGCCGCGTCCAACAGTGCCGCCACGCCCATGAAACAACAACAGTTCGACCTGTTGTTCGCGACAGATCCGCACCAACGTCTCCTGGGCCCGGTACTGGGCCCAGGCCGCCGCCGTAGTGCCAGCGTCCTTGGCCGAATCGGAATAGCCGATCATCACTTCCTGCGGGCCGTGCAAGCCGGCGCGATAACCCGGCAAGCCGAGCAGACGCTCCATGACCGGTCCGGCGTTATCCAGGTCAGCCAGGGTTTCAAACAGCGGCACCACGCGCATAGGCCGCCGTACACCTGCTTCTTTGAGCAGCAGTTGCACGGCGAGCACATCAGAAGCGGCACCGGCCATGGAGATCACATAAGAGCCCAGGGAGGCGGCAGGTGCGGCGGCGATTTCCCGACACGTGGCCAACACCTCGGCCGTATCAGCCTGGGGCTTGAAGTCTCCAGGCAACAGCGGGCGACGGCTGTTGAGTTCTTGTTGGAGGAAGGCAATACGCGCGTCTTCGTCCCAATCGGTATAACGCCCCAAGCCCAGGTACTCGGTGATCTCACTGAGCGCCGCCGTGTGTCGGGCGGCATCCTGACGTACGTCCAGGCGCACCAGGAACAGGCCGAAGGTGACTGCCCGGCGTAGACAGTCAAGCAATGGACCATTGGCGATCACGCCCATGCCGCAGGCATGCAAAGACTCGAAACACAGGTGCAGGGGCTCAAACAGGTCATGGTTGTCTTGCAGAACCAAGGGCGATGGCGCTTGCGCCGAGGTCAACGCACTATGCGCCCAGCTACGGGTTTCGCGCAGGCGATCACGCAACTGTTTGAGCAGCGCGCGGTAAGGCTCGGCAGACTCGCCCACCTTGGCCCTGAGTGCCTCGCTGGCCTGCTGCATGGACAGTTCCGAGGCCAGGGCATCGATATCACGCAGGAACAAGTCAGCGGCCATCCAGCGCGCCAGCAACAGCACCTCGCGGGTCACCGCGGCGGTGACATTGGGATTGCCGTCACGGTCGCCGCCCATCCACGAGGCAAAGCGGATTGGCGCAGCCTCAAGCGGCAAGTGCAGGCCAGTGGCTGCGTGCAGGGCTTTGTCGACTTTGCCCAGATGATGAGGAATGGCCTGCCAGAGCGAATGCTCGATCACCGCAAAACCCCACTTGGCTTCGTCCACCGGCGTTGGCCGGGTGCGGCGGATTTCCTCGGTATGCCAGGCTTCGGCGATCAAGCGCTGCAAGCGTTCACGGACCTGCTCGCGTTCCGCGGGAATCAGGTCACGATGATCCTGAGCGGCCAATTGTGCGGCAATGGCATCGTACTTCTGGATCAGCGTGCGGCGCGCCACTTCGGTGGGGTGGGCGGTCAGCACCAGTTCAATGCTCAGCTTGCCCACCTGACGCGCCAGTGCATCGTCGCTGTGCCCGGCGGCCTTGAGTCGCGCCAGCAGCTCAGGCAATACCCGCGATTCAAAGGGTTCGTCCTGGCCGGCATCGCGACGGCGAATCAATTGATACTGCTCGGCGATGTTGGCCAGATTGAGAAACTGGTTGAAGGCCCGCGCCACAGGTAACAGCTCATCTTCGGCGAGGTCGTCGAGGCTTGAGCTCAGCTGCTCGGCACTCCCACTTCGATCAGCCTTGGCGCTGCGGCGAATGGCTTCGATTTTCTGCAGGAACGCTTCGCCGTGCTGCTCACGAATGGTGTCCCCCAACAACTCACCCAGCAAATGAACATCTTCACGCAAGCGCACATCGATATCAGTCATCAGCCTTGTCTCCGGCATTCCTGGAAAACCGCTCTGGGTCCAGAGTGCCCCAGTACCGGTCGTGCTTTCAAGGCAGACCAAAGCCTGCACAGTGTCTACGCTCAAATCAGGTACCCAGGCTTTTACGAGGTGATCATGAAAATCCGCGAGCTTGCGCAGCATTGGGAGCAGAACGCCAAAGGCCGCCTGAGCCCCACCGGCCATGTCCTGCATCTTGACGTGGAATCGGCGGCGCGTCTGGCCGCACTCACCGAGATGTACCCCAAGCGTCGCCCCGAAGAACTGCTCGGTGAATTACTCGGCGCGGCACTGGAAGAGCTGGAAGCGAGCTTTCCCTACATCCAGGGCCAGCAGGTCATTGCCACCGATGAAGAAGGTGATCCGCTTTACGAAGACATCGGCCCGACACCGCGCTTTCTGGCATTGTCCCGTCGTTATCTGCACGACATGAGCAGTCGCAAAGACGAACAACCCCACTGACGCCCCTCCTCCAAGCCGTTAGCGAGCGCCTGAACAGGCGCCCGCATACTACGGCCCGCGCTTGAAGTTCAAAAAATCAAGCTAGCCAATCCGTCGCCAAAACCGGCGAACGTGCAGCAATTTTTCTGAACTATTGAAAAAACGCCAAAGTCAGAACCTGTAGCCATCCTGGCAAAGACCCTCTGCAAGCGCGTGGACCGCATTTCCCGCCGCAGCTGATTGGCGCCAATGGACTGTTATGGAATTCGTTGTTCATCAGGAGCGATCCAATGGAGTTGACCACCATGAAGACCCGTACCGCTACGACCACATCGAACCACCTGCGCGGGCTCAAACTGGCCGCACTGGCACTGGGCAGCAGCCTGGTGCTGGCCGGTTGTGCCGGCAACCCACCCAGCGAACAGTTCGCTGTGAGCCAATCAGCCGTCAACGCTGCGGTCAGCGCTGGCGGCACCGAGTTTGCCGCGGTTGAAATGAAAGCGGCCCAAGACAAGCTCAAGCAGGCTGAAATCGCCATGCACGACAAACACTACGACGACGCCAAGCGCCTGGCCGAACAGGCCGAGTGGGACGCCCGGGTCGCCGAACGCAAGGCTCAGGCCGCCAAGGCCGAAAAAACCGTACAGGATGCCCAAGAGGGCGTACAGGACGTGCGTGAGGAAGGTATGCGCAACGCCCAGTGAGGCGACGCTGTCGACCCGTGCATTGGTAAACAATCAAAGGATGAACTGTTATGCGTAAAGACATGATGATCCCCGCCCTTCTGGCCCTTAGCGTTGGCCTGGCCGCTTGTTCCACGCAACCAAACGCCAACCTGGAATCGGCCCGGACCAACTTCTCGACCCTGCAAAGCAACCCGCAGGCGAGCAAAGTCGCCGCCCTGGAAACCAAAGAAGCTCAGGATTATTTGAACAAAGCCGATCAGGCCTACATGGAGAAGGAAGACCAGGAAAAAGTTGACCAGCTCGCCTACCTGACCAACCAGCGTATCGAAGTGGCCAAGCAAACCATCGCCCTGCGCAGTGCCGAAGCCACGCTCAACGATGCCTCAGACAAGCGCGCTCAGGCGCAGCTTGATGCCCGCGATGCGCAGATCAAAAAACTGCAGGACAGCCTCAACGCCAAGCAGACCGATCGCGGCACCCTGGTGACCTTCGGCGACGTACTGTTCGACTTCGACAAAGCCACCCTAAAAAGCAGTGCCTACCCCAACATCACCCAGCTGGCGCAGTTTCTCCAGCAAAACCCTGACCGCAAGGTGATTGTCGAGGGTTATACCGATAGCAAAGGCAGCGCCAACTACAACCAGTCGCTGTCTGAGCGCCGTGCAACCTCGGTACGCATGGCCCTGGTGCGTGCCGGAGTGGATCCGGCGCGGATTGTTGCCCAAGGCTATGGCAAAGAGTTCCCGGTGGCGGATAACTCAAGCAACTCGGGACGGGCGCAAAACCGTCGGGTGGAAGTGACCATCTCCAATGACAACCAGCCGGTGGCGCCGCGGACAGTGAGTCAGGCGCATTGAAGATTGTGAGAGCCAATGCCATGTGATGGTCTTGTGGGAGCTGGCCTTGTCAGCGATGTAGGCGACGCGCAGCAACTGATACCGCGCTGATGCCATCGCCAGAAAGGCTGGCTCCCACAGTTCAACTTCAGCTCTCACATCAATTGGCGATGCTGTTACTCCTGAACTTCCTGCGGGGTCTCCTGCCCCATGCAACGCACCGCCTGCTTCTTGTTGTCGACCAGCACACCGGTCAGCCCCTTCTGTGACATGTCGAACAATACCAGGACTCCATCAACGCACTGCGCTACCTGATTGGCGGGCTTGAGGGAGATTTTGTAGTCCTCCCCCGGAACTGTCTTGAGCATGGTGAAATCGGACAACAACAGCGCATCTTCAGGCTTGGCGAAATGCAGGTAGCCGTAATACCACAGCGCCCCTACGGTACCGATGATGCTGCATACACCCGTGATAATCAGGGGAATCGCGTTACGTTCTTCACTCATTGTGACGTCTCGTCAGGGTAATTGGGGATTTCGGCCAAACGCCGCAATCCATTGAAATGTTCCGGGTCTTCGAGAAACCGCAGCATCACTTGTCGCCAGGTCTTGTCGGCGAAGGTCTGCACATGACCGCCACGAGTCAGTTGCAATACGCGCGGCGGTGGGGCCGCCTGGTAGAGCTGCAGACCATTGACCAGCGGCACGATCGGGTCATCGATGCTGTGGAAAAAAAGCTTTGGCGGGGTTTTGATCTGGGCAATCGAATAAATCGCACTGTCACCATCGGGCACCAACCATGACAGCGGCACCTGAAACGGCCAGGTCAGCCAGGAGGTACTCAGGGCAAAGCGTCCGACTTGACGGTAGCTGGCCGGCACACCATCGAACACCAGCGCCTTGAAACGCTTGGCCTGCTGCGGGTGCTGGGCCAGGTAATGAATGGCCATGGCACCGCCCAAGCTCTGCCCGAGCAGCACTTGTGGCTTGCCCTGTACTTCGGGCGCTTGGTCCAGCCAGTCCAGTGCGGCGCCGATGTCCTGGTAGACCTCGGGCAATGCGGGGTTGCCCTGGGACAGCCCATAACCGCGGTAATCGAGCAACAGCACCTGATAGCCCTGCTTGGGCAACCACCAACTGCCACCCAGGTGCCAGGCCAGGTTGCCGCCATTGCCATGCAGATGCAGCACCGTACCCTTGACCTCGACGCCCGCCTTGGCCGGCAGCCACCAGCCGTGCAAGCGCGTGCCATCGGCTGCCGTGAGGGTTACGTCACGGTACTCAAGCTTGGCTTTCTCTGGAGTGAACGGCTGGCCAGGTTCGGGGTAGAACAGCAGCGAACTGCAGCCACCCAGACTCAGCAGCACCAGCAGCAGGCCCAGGGGCCTGCGCCATGCTTCAGAGAATGTTCGAATAATCGGCTTCAATCCGGTCCAGGCTCAGGTGATTGAGGAAGTTGGAGAAACACATCCAGGCCGACAGTGCATTGAGGTCGCGAAACTGCTCCGGTAAGTACTTGGGCGGTTCCACGAGGCCTTCGTCGACCAGTTGGCGCAAGGTGCGCATGTCTTCAAGGGTGGTCTTGCCGCAAAACAGCAAGGGGATCTGTTCGAGCTTGCCCTTGCGCACGGCCAACTGAATATAGTTGTAAACCATGATGAAGCCCTTGAGGTAGGACAAGTCCTTGGTAAATGGCAAACCATTGGGCACCGAGCCACGGAACACTCGACTGGCATTGCCGTAGCTTTCCGGCATACCGAAGCCCTGGGCGCGGAAGAATTCGTAGACCTGCATGAAGTCGGCGCCCTCCTCGACCATGTGGATGGCCCGGGTGCGGTTGGTCAGTTTGCGCAGGCGGCTCGGGTAGGAGGCAAAAGCAATCACTTCCATGAGAATCGCCAGGCCTTCCTGGGTCACCGTCGATGAGGGGGGGCCCTTGGCCAGGAAGGTACAGATCGGCTGGTTCAAGCCGTTGAGGGTGGTGCCGACATGCACCAGGCCTTCGTGGACTTCCAGTGCGCGTACGTCACGGCTGTTGAACATGGCATCAGCGCGGATCTTGATGTAATCGGCACCCGCCGCGGCATCGGCGACGATACCGTCAGACTCGAACACCCGAATGGTGTCCTCGGCCTCGTTGAACACTTTGTTCAAGCGTCCCTGGAGGAGCTCTACGGCTTGTTTGGCGGTGAGGTTTTTCGGTTCGTCCTTGAGATCGCCGCGACCATCGATGTTGTTCAGATAGTCCGAAAGCATCAGGCCCAGGTCGGCCAGGGTCGGATCACCGGCATGGAACGCATCGGATGCCGCGCCGTACAGCTCTTGGGAGATCAGGCCAAAGTCTTCAGTGCCGCGCGCTTCAAGCATGCGCACCACCATGCGGTATTCCTTGCACATACGCCGCATGATCTGCCCGACCGGGTTGAACTGCCCCAACTGGCGGGTGATGTCACGCTCGATGTTCTGGAACTCGAGTTTGACTGCACTTGAGTCGAACGACAGCGGCCGCGCCTGGTAATAGGCACGGTCCACCGCGGGTGGCTCCTTGCCCTTGGCGTTGAGAAAACCCTGGCGGATGGTGTCGTCCCACTTCACCGCATCGAGCACGCGAATCGGCGTTTGTGCCAGGACAATGCGATCAGACAAGGCACGAATCGTCTGCTGGTACTCGTCCACCCTACACTCCTTGATTGGTCTGTATCGCTAACCTTGATTACTTGCCGGCCCGCTGAAACCGCGCCACTTCGATGAACAGGTCGGAGTTGGCCGGGTCGTCCAGGTAGGCCAGGACCCGCTCGGCCGGGCTGTCGATCAGCACACCCTCACCATTGTCCTCGGGTACCTCGTAGGTACGCCCGCTCAGCTCTTTTTTCGCCACGGCCTGGTTAACCTGTTCAACATCGAGGTTGTAGATCACCAACTCCTTGCCATCTATGACGTCAAAGCCGCCAATCAGGAAGTTGCCGCCCAGGCGCTTGGGCACGCCCGCCGAGAGGTACCAGCGGTTGCCGTGTCTGGACACCGTGAAGACGTACTCGTCACGTTTTTTGTCCTTGCCGATGGCCACTGCCTTGTAAGCGTCACCGCCACTGCGACTGATCTGCAGGGTCAGTGGCTCACCCCAGGCGTCTTTGCTGGACCATTTGCCCAGCAAGGTCTTGGGCGCGGCCTCATTGGCCGGCATTGGCTCATTGAAGGTCACCAGACAACCACCCAGCAGCAGGAACGACAGCGCCAACAGCAGACTTCTGGCTTTCATCGGGTTCTCCTTGAAATAGGGTCGCGCCTCACACGGCGGCCAGCACCAAATGCAGGTACCGGGTAAGGATAGCGAGCATCTGCGCTTGCGCATCAACGCGTGAGTCGTCGAGCAGGCCCTGATATTCCATCTGCTCGATAATCGCCGTCAACACCAGCGCGTCTTGCTGTGGCTGGCGCGAGCCCACGACCTGAAGCATCTGGCAGGCACCACGGAGCAAAATCTGCTCATGCAGCTTGACCAGTTCAGCCAGGCGCGGGCACAGCAAAGCCTCCTGGCGAAAGGCCTGCTCGGCCATAAGAAAGTCACGACGGTTGTGTAACTGACGCTGCACGTATTCAGCCGTCATCTTCGCCACTTCATCGGCCAGGCGCGCCCGGCACTGCGGGCTTTGGTCACCCTGAGAAAGCAACTGGCGCAGCACGACCTCGGTGTGCTCCCACAGTTTGGCCATGTAGGCCGCACTGCGCTCGACATACTGGGCGAAGGTATCGGTGAGCAGGTCTTCGATGTCTTTGAAATAGTAGGTAGTCGCCGACAGCGGCACCCCGGCCTCAGCCGCCACGGCGCGGTGGCGTACACCGCGCACGCCCTCACGCACGACAATGCGCATGGCGGCATCGAGTATGTCCTGGCGGCGCTGTTCGCTGCCCTGACGACTGGCCTTGCGGCCCTGATACTGAACACTTTCGGCAACTGTCGTGGCAACGCCAGCGGCACCTTGTTGAGCCATTGCAGGAGTCACGGCTGATCTACCCCCATGAGTTGGATCCGATGGATGAATTTTCTACGGGCATGAAAAAGCCGCCCCGGAAGGCGGCTTGTTCAGATCACTCAGGCCTGTGGGCGCATGTGCGGGAACAGGATCACATCACGAATTGAAGGCGAGTTGGTCAGCAGCATCACCAGACGGTCGATACCGATACCTTCACCGGCGGTTGGCGGCATGCCGTATTCCAGGGCACGGACGAAGTCAGCGTCGTAGTGCATGGCTTCGTCGTCGCCGGCGTCCTTGTCAGCCACCTGGGCCATGAAACGCTCGGCCTGATCTTCTGCGTCATTGAGCTCGGAGTAGGCGTTGGCGATCTCGCGACCACCGATAAACAGCTCAAAGCGGTCGGTAACGTTCGGGTTTTCGTCGTTGCGACGGGCCAGCGGCGACACTTCGAACGGGTACTGGGTGATGAAGTGCGGCTGCTCCAGCTTGTGCTCGACCAACTCTTCGAAAATCATCACCTGCAGCTTGCCCAGAC
>Ga0247821_10001239_pt1 | contig 14219 bp, 9 predicted proteins | sample 13C_Glycerol_Day_FD_192481 | JGI IMG/M metagenome (GOLD analysis project Ga0247821, IMG submission 192481) | Soil microbial communities from agricultural site in Penn Yan, New York, United States - 13C_Glycerol_Day14 | ecosystem: Environmental > Terrestrial > Soil > Agricultural land | place... | reverse complement strand
AAACAGGCTCAGAACCCGCCGCGGCCGCCTCGGCCTCGGCCTTCTCTTGTTGAGCGATCAGTTGCGGCCGTACAGGGTCACCACGCAAGCGCCCCCCAGGCCGAGGTTGTGTTGCAGGGCCAGGCGGGCATCATCCACCTGACGCGCATCGGCGCTACCGCGCAGTTGGTGGGTCAGCTCGTAGCATTGGGCCAGTCCGGTGGCACCCAAGGGATGGCCTTTACACAGCAAGCCACCGGAAGGGTTGGTGACCACTCGCCCGCCGTAGGTGTTGTCACCGTCCAGCACGAACTGCTCAGCCGTTCCTTCAGCGCACAGGCCCAGGGACTCATAGGTCAACAGCTCGTTATGCGCGAAGCAGTCGTGCAGCTCCACCACACTGATATCGCGGGGACCGACGCCGGCCTGCTCGTACACTGCCTGGGCGGCGCGTTGCGCCATGTGCGCGCCGACGAAACCGGTCATGGTCTGCGGCTCGAACGACTCCACCGGGTCGGTGGTCATCGCCTGGCCGAGAATCGCAACATCGGTGCGCAGGCCATGGCGACGGGCAAAGGCTTCGCTGCAGATCACCGCAGCAGCGGCGCCGCAGGTGGGCGGACAAGCCATCATGCGGGTCATGACCCCGGGCCACATCAGGGTGTCGTTCATCACCTCCTCAGTGCTGACCACCTTGCGGAACAACGCCAGCGGATTATTGGCGGCATGCCGGCTGGCCTTGGCGCGGATAGCGGCGAAGGTTTCCATCTTCGTGCCGTACTTGCGCATGTGCTCGCGGCCGGCACCGCCGAAGGTGATCAGGTTGCGCGGGATATCACCGGCATCGGCACACAGCAGGTCCTGAATCGGCAGGTAGTCGCTGCGCGGCAATGGCCGGTCAGGGAAATTGGAGCGGGTCGCCCCCGGTTGCATCTGTTCGAAGCCCACGGCCAGGGCACACTCCACCACGCCGCTCTGCACCGCCTGACGTGCCAGGTAAAGAGCACTGGAACCGCTGGCGCAGGCATTGTTGACGTTGAACACCGGGATCGCTGTGCGACCGATGCGGTAGAGCACCGCCTGGCCGCAGCTGGTGTCGCCGTAGACATAACCGGCAAACGCCATCTGCACCTGAGCGTAATCCAGGCCGCCATCTTTGAGGGCCAGGCGCACGGCATCAGCCCCCATGTCGATGTAACTGGGGCTGGCTCCCGGTTTGCTGAAAGGGATCATGCCGACCCCGGCTACCACAACTTTGTTGCTCATGGCATCACTCCGTACTGTGGCGCGGCAACGCCGCGCGAGGTAAAGGCAGGGATTCAGACCTTCCAGGCACCCGCCAGGTCGCCACGCGCAAGCGCAGCCATGACCCCGTGGGTGTGTTCGCCGCGGCAGGGAACCGGCCCTGGGGTTCGCACCACGCGGCGCGGCTGCGGCTGGCGAAAATCTCGGCCAGGTCCTGGCGTTGCTGCGGCCATTGCCTGACATCCCACTGCCGGCTAAAACGGGGGTCATCGGTCAGGCCGAGCTTGTCCAGCAGCAACGCGTAAAATTGCGGCTCCATCGAGCCGAGGGCGATGTACTGCTCATCGGCGCAGCGATACGTGGCATAGAAGTGCGAGCCGTCATGCACGCTGGCGCCCCGCTCGTCGCGCAGCAGTCCGCGCCCACGCAGGGCATTCATCAGTTGCATCATGTGCGCCGAGCCGTCGACGATCGCAGCGTCGACCACCGTGCCGCGCCCGCTTGTGCGGGCGTTGAGAATGCCGGCCAGCAGGCCCACCGCCAGGTACAAGGCACCTCCGCCAATATCGCCGATCAGGGTAATCGGGGCCGACGGTGCCTCGCCTGCGCTGCCGCTGTGATAGAGCGCGCCGGACAAGGCGATGTAGTTGTTGTCGTGACCGGCCGCCTTGGCCATGGGCCCGGACTGGCCCCAGCCGGTCATGCGCCCGTAGACCAGACGCGGATTGCGGGCCAGGCAAACCTCTGGCCCCAGGCCCAGGCGCTCCATCACTCCCGGACGCATGCCTTCGATCAGGGCGTCGGCACCCTCGATCAGTTGCAACAGAATTTCGCGGCCTTCAGCGGTCTTGAGGTCCGCCACCACAGAGCGCTTGCCCCGGTTCAATGGATTGAGCGCGGCATTGGCCTCCCCCGTGACAGACACCGAGGCCTCACGCTCGACGGCTATGACCTCAGCCCCGAGGTCAGCCAGGTGCATGGCGCAGAACGGCCCGGGGCCGATTCCACAAACTTCGACGATCTTGATCCCGCTGAGCATGTGCATCCCTCATGAAGCATGGGCGGTACAGCACCCCGTTGTAGATGGCAGTCACGGTAACAAGTCGAAACATGCGAGCTCAGCCACCCTTGCTGGGGGGCGTTAAGCGCTTGATCAAGGCGCCCCCCGCCACGGGGGGCCGACGCTGCAGGTGGGCATTTGTATGGTCGCGGTGGCAATGCACAGGTGCGCCGTCATGCGGGGCACCGAAAACCCATCGACAACAAGAGAACAAAGATGATGAACGCTGCTTGCTCCCGACTTGGCATACTGGCGACCTGCCTTACCCTGCCCTTGCTGGCCGGTGCCGAAGAACAGATGCCACCGTCCAATCCCTATCTGGCCCAGTCGTACAACAACCAGACGCACTGGAACGATGGCGCCTCGGACAGTACCGAGATCGCCGTCGCGCGCGGTTCGTACAAAGTCACGCCCGAGTCCTTCCGCGTGGTGCCCAACGAGTCCGCCGGTCTGATGCAGTTCTACGATAAGGTCAATGGCACGGACGTCTACTGGTACTGGGCGGGTTTCTCGCTGCGCAAGCTGAAGGTCGAAGATGATTTGCGCTTCACCGAAATCGCGCGTGTCGACTTGCCGGTGACCTTGCCCAACTACCAGCAGATCACCCCGCAGCAGCGCCTGGAGCAAGCGGCGCAGACTCGCAAGTACCTTGAGGCCGGCGACGAAAAGGGCCTGCTGACGTACATGCAGGCCCAACCCAACCGCATGCTCTCGGCCACGACCGATCAGGTGCTGAACGGGAGCATTTACGCGTTGCTGACCCGTGAAAACGCCTTTATCGGCGCCAGCGGCCGCCAGGTGTTTCGCATCGACCAGAACGATCCGAAAGACGCCAATTCGGGTATGCGCCTGAGTCAAAAGATCCAGCTGCCTGGCGAGCTGTTCAGTGACACCAAGGTCAAGACCAACCTGGGCCTGCCTGCCGACGTGACGCTCGGCATGGGCATGACCACCAACGGCTTTCTGGTGATCAGCACCATGGGTGGCACGGTTGCCACACTCGATCGCAATAGCCTGGCGCTGATCGATAGCTACCGCCTGCAAGGGGCAGACGAACTGTTCTATAACTCCTTCGCCACCGGCCCGGAACTCAACGGCGGGGCGGTTTATGTCGCGTCCAACCAGAACATGTACCGCCTGGCGGTGGACACTGATGGCAAGATCCATGCCGACGAGCGCAGCGGCGCCTGGAAAGCGGCCTACGATCGCGGCGTACGCTTCGACGCGGTGAAGATCGCCGATGGCACCGGCGCTACGCCGACCTTGATGGGCTTTGGCGCGGACGATGACAAGCTGGTCGTCATCACCGATGGGGCGAAAAAGATGCGCCTGGTCGCTTTCTGGCGTGATGGCATCCCGGCTGGCTGGAAGCAGAAACCAGGCACGCTGTCGCCCCGCATTGCCGACCAGAAGACCGTCGAGATGGGCGCCGGCATCGACACCGTGCAGTCCGAACAATCGGTGGCGGTCTATGGCAACTACGCGTTTGTGGTCAATAACATTCCTGCCGAGCCGAAACCCACCGAAGTCAAGTCCAACTACTACGTGACCCTGCTCAACGGCGTGACCCGGCCCATGCCACAGGGCGTAGCCATGTTGAAGTGGGACAGCAGCAAGGATGTCTGGAGCCCGCAGTGGGCCCGCAGCGATGTCAGCTCGATTTCGGTGGTGCCGATGATCAGCGGTGGCAGCCGCATGGCGATCATCAATGGCTTCTACACCCAGCAGCCGGGCCAGGGTTATCACATCGGCATGGACCTGGACAGCGGCAAGACCATCCTGGAAATCGCCTCAGGCAGTGATCCGCTGTTCAACGGCATGTACGCGCCGGTGAAAGTCGACCATCAAGGCCGCCTGATGTACGGCATGGCCTTCGGCCTGGTGCTGATGGACACCACCCGCATGGAGAAAGTCAAACCCGCCGACCTGTCGCAACGCTAAGCCAGTGCGCCCCAGCCAGCCGGCGCGACGTGCCGGTGACTGGGGCTGCCTGCATCCACCTCCTTCAGGTGTGGATGTCCCGGAATTACAAGAGGTACACAGAACATGCCCGCCCTCCTGCCTAGTGTCGACGCCACCTCACGCGCCCTGCCCCCGCCTGCTGCCATTACGTCGATCAAGTTTGCGTCGCCGACGCTTGGCGCCAGCCACCTGACACGCCCTCGGCTGCTGGAGCAACTGACCGGCAGCGACACCGCGCGGCTGATCCTGATCCGCGCCGCAGCAGGCTTCGGCAAGTCGACCTTGTTGTGCCAGTACCACCTGCAGCGTCTGGCGCAAGGTGCTGCCAGCCTGTGGATCAACCTCGACGCAACCGACAACGACCTGCAACGCTTCGTGGCAACGCTAGGCGAGGCACTGCAGGGGCTGTGCAGCTTTGAGCGCGCGGTGCGCGAGCCTCAGGATTTGCTGGAGCAACTGATGACCGTGGGCGAGCCGTTCGCCCTGCTGCTGGACGAATTTGAAGCCTTGCACAACGCCGAGGTGTTCGGCTTCGTACAGCAAATGCTCAACGTATTGCCCCACGGCTGTCTGCTGGCCATCGCCTCGCGGGCAGTGCCAGGTATCGGCCTGGGGCGCTTGCGCGCTCGCGGACAATTGCTGGAGGTGCGCCCGGATGACCTGCGCTTTACCTGCGCCGAGGCCCACAGCTTTCTCTGCGAACAGCGCCGGCTGCCGCTTTGCGGCGACGATACCCGTGCCCTGCACCGGCGTACTGACGGCTGGATCACCGGACTCTACCTGGCCAGCCTGTCGCTGACCGGGCGCGATGACCACGCGGCGTTCATCGAATCGTTCTCAGGCTCGCACCTGGAGCTGGCCGAATACCTGGCCGAAGACGTGCTGGCCCGCCTGTCGCCTGAACTGCGCGACTTCCTGTTGCTGTCGAGTATCCCGGAACAGTTCAACCCTGCTCTGTGCAATGCCTTGAGCGGCCAAAACAACGGCCAGGCGATGATCGAGCAGCTCGAGCGCGAAAACCTGTTTCTGGCCTCGGTCGACAGTGCGCAGCACGGCTATCGCTACCATCCGTTGTTCGCCAGCTTCCTGCGCGTCGCCTTGCACCGCCAGGATCCGCAGCGGGTTGCCAGGCTGCACGAGACCGCTGCGCGCTGGTTCCTCGAGCAGCGCCAGCCGATCGCCGCCATCGAACACCTGTTCCAGGCCGGTCATGACGACGAAGCGGTCTTGGAAATCGACCAGCACCTGCATACCCTGCTTGGCATCGGCCGCACCAACCTGATACTGCGTTGGCTGGACCGCCTGCCGGCCGCGACTGTCTACCGCTATCCAGCCGTAGCGCAGGCGTACGCGCTGCTCTTGGCGCTCACCAGCCGCTTCAAGGACGCCACCGACATCGCCGAACGTCTGGCGATACTGGCCGGACATAAGTACGCCTACGTCCCGGAGGCGATCCATTGTCTGCACCTGGGCGTGATTGACCAGATCGACCCGCTGTGCGAGCTCGGCCCGCACATTCTTGCGCGCATGCCCGAAGACGACCTGCACCTTTACGTTGCCCTGTCGCACAGCCTGACGGCGGCCTTGCTGTCCAGCGGCCGGCATGAGGAGGCGAGCCGCCTGATGGCGGCGGCAATGCAACGTGAAGCGCGGGTACACCAGGGTTTCATGGGCTATACCTTCAGCGTCAATGAAGGCATTCTCGACCTCGTCCAGGGCCGTCTTGAAAGTGCCTTGACGCGCTTGACCGGGATGCGCAACGCCCCCCGTCACGACCGCATCGGCAAACCCCACGACACGCTGCTGGCGCTGGATGCACTGCTGGCGCTGATCCATTACGAGCGCGGCGAGCTGGAACAGGCAGAGCGTTTGCTCGTGCATTGCCTGCCCTTCACCAAACTGGTCAGCTCACCGGATCTGCAGATCGCCAACCACGTCCTCTGCGCACGTCTGGCCCTGCTGCGGGGAGACCGCCACGGCTGGCTACGCCATTTGGTCGAACTGCAACATCTGGGTGAACGCTGCGACTCCCAACGCATGCGCTGTGCCTCGTGGCTGGAACGCGCGCGCGTAGCCACCCTGGAGCGCCAGTTCGACGGTGCCGGCCAGGCCCTGCGCAATGCTGAACAACTCGCCGACTGGGATCGACCCGGTTTCAGCAAATTCAGTACCGATAGCGACACCCTGACTATCGCCCGTCAACGTCTGCGTATTGCCCAGGGTGAATACAGCGCCGCACTACGTGCACTGCGCCCGGCGCTGGAAACTGCGCTGCACTGGCAGCATCACCGTCGAGCACTGAAGCTGCGCCTGCTCCTGGCGTTGGCGCTCGACGGCCAGGGCCAACGCCAGGAGGCCTTCGAGGTACTTGGCCAGGCCTTGCATCTTGCCCGGCAGGAGGGATTCATCAGCAGCTTCTGCGAAGAGGGGCAATGTCTGCACCTGCTGCTGCAAGGCTGGGCCGCCCAGCAACGTGGCGCTGGCCGCGAAGCGAGCGAGCAGCAGGCTTTCGTCGAAGACCTGCTGCAACGCACAGCCCACCACCCTAACGGCGCCAGACCTTCCCTGCCGGCCCCGGGTATGCCCTCGTCGCTGACTGAACGAGAGACTCAAGTACTGCGCCTTTTGGCTGCAGGTCACCGGAACAAGGTTATCGCTGCAAAGATCTTTCTGTCTGAGTGCACGGTCAAATCTCATCTGCAGAAAATCTATGCAAAACTGCAGGTCAGTGGTCGCACCGAGGCCCTGGCAACGGCCCGTCGGCATGGATGGATTGATTGAAAAACCGCCTTGATGAGCCCTGAACAGCAACGGCCCGGGTAAAAAAGGGGCGACGCGGACCTGCCACAGGCTACCCACGGCGCCCCCTAAACCTCACTGATCGAAGACAATCACCGAACGTGCCAGCTCGCCACGACGCAGTTCATCGAAGCCTTCGTTGATCTGCTCCAGCCGGATACGCTGAGAGATCAACTGGTCGAGCTTCAAACGGCCCTGCATATAGAAATTGACCAGGTTTGGCAGGTCCACCGGGAAGCGGTTGGAGCCCATGAACGAGCCCTGAATGCGCCGTTCATGCAGCAGCGCGTAGGGGTCGATGTCCAGCCGGGTACCGGGTTTGAGCATGCCGATGATGGTGGCGGTACCGCCGCGGGCGAGCATGCCGAAGGCTTGCTCGGCAGTCTGCTTGAGACCGATACACTCGAAGGCATGCTGCACACCGCCGCGGGTCAGCTCCAGCACCTGCTGCACCGGGTCGCCGTGCTTCGGGTTCACCCGGTCGGTGGCGCCAAACGTACGGGCCAGTTCCAGCTTCGAATCGAGCATGTCCACGGCGATGATGCGGCTGGCGCCCGCGAGCGCAGCACCGTTGACCGCCGACAGGCCAATACCGCCGCAGCCAATCACCACCACCGTATCCCCTGGACGCACCTTGGCCGTGTTGAACACCGCCCCCGTGCCGGTAGTGACCGCGCAGCCCAGCAATGCGGCGCGGTCCAGTGGCATATCGCGGTTGATGGCCACCAGCGCGTTCTCATGGACCAACATCTGCTCGGCATAGGCCGAGAGGTTGACGAACTGCACCATCGGTTTGTGCGCCAGCGACAGCCGCGGCGCCTCGTCCGGGCCGCGCTTGGTTTCCGGTGACACGCACAGCGACAAGCGGCCGGTGACACAGTGTGCGCAGTGGCCACAGAACGCCGACAGGCAAGTGACCACATGATCGCCCGGCTTGACGGTATGGACATCGCAACCCACTGCCTCGACGATGCCGGCGGCTTCATGCCCCAACACTACCGGTGCCGGGAAAGGATACAGGCCATCGACGAAGTGCAAGTCCGAATGGCACATGCCGACGGCGACGGTGCGCACCAGCACCTCGCGCGGACCTGGCTTGCCAATGCTCACCTGTTCGATGGTCAATGGGCTACCCGGTTTATGGAACACAGCTGCTTTCATGGTTCACCTCAACGTGGAATGGGCGACGCAGGCTCCCTGCCTCGCGTGGGATCAGCGCTGAACAAGGGAGCGAATGAGCTGTCGGGCAGGCTCGCTGTAGGGCGGACGCATGATGTCCGGGCCATCGGCGGCTCGCAGTACAGCCTTGGCATGACTGAAGGTCTTGAAACCCTCGAAACCGTGGTAACAACCCATGCCGCTGGGGCCGACGCCACCAAATGGCAGGGTATCGACCCCGGCGTGCTTGAGCGCATCGTTGATGGTCACACCACCGGAACAGGTGCGGTTGATGACCTGTGCCTCTTCGGCGGCATCGTTGCCGAAGTAGTACAAGCCCAATGGGCGCGGGCGCGCATTGATAAACGCCAACGCTTGGTCGAAGGTCTGGTACGGCTTGATCGGCAACAGCGGACCGAAGATCTCGTCCTGCATGACCTGCAGGTGATCGTGCGGATCGATCAGCAGGGTCGGTACCAGCTTGTGGTGAGGCTGGTTGCTGAAGTCTTCGTCGGCGGGGTTGAGTGCTACCAACTCCACGCCCGACGCACTGGCCTCCTGCAGATAGCCGCGCAGGCGCTGGTAATGGCGGGCATTGATCACCGAGGTGTAGTCAGGGTTGTTCAGCAACGTCGGGAACAGCTGGGCGACTACGCTGCGGGCGCAGGCGACGAAATCAGCCACGCATTCCTGGGGCACAAGCACGTAGTCCGGCGCCAGGCAGATCTGCCCGGCGTTGTGCAGCTTCGCGGTCATGATTTTGCTGACCGCCGTTTGCAAATCGGCGGAACGCGACACCAGAGTCGGTGACTTGCCACCCAGTTCCAGGGTCACCGGCACCAGATTCTCGGCAGCGGCGCGCATGACCTGACGGCCAATGCTTCCAGCACCGGTGAACAGCAGGTGGTCAAACGGCAGGCTGCAGAACGCCTGGCCGACATCCGCTGCGCCGGCGATCACCACCACTTCACCGTCCGGATAGGCCTCGGCCACCAGGCGCGCGAACAGCGCCGAAGTCATCGGGGTGAACTCGGACACTTTGATCATCACCCGGTTACCGGCGGCCAGAGCATCGGCCAGGCCGCCGAACACCATCACCCCCGGGAAGTTCCAGGCGGTGACGATGCCCACCACCCCCAGAGGCTGATACTGCACCCAGGCATCGCCGCGATTGCTGGCGCGGACCTCGGGCTCCATCCAGCGGGCAAGGTTGGCTTTGGCGTACTTGAGCGATGCCAGCGGGCTGAGCACATCGTAGATACGGGAAAAATCCTCGCTGCGGTGACCGAAATCCTCATTCAACGCAGCGAGGATTTCGGCTTGGTGGTCAACCAGCAGGCCGATGGCACGATCGATCAGGGCGATGCGCTGCGCTGCGCTCCATGCATCGCTGTTCAGGCTGGCTTGGCGCTGCTGCTGCAGAATCGCGCGCAAGGCGTCATCGTTCACTGACTCGGTGCTGCTCATCTCAGGACTCCTCGGTCAAGGCACTCGGCCCAGGGGCTGGCCTCAGTCGTGTGAATGCGCGCGATACACTCAAGCACCGCTGCGCAGGTGTCCGTCGATACTAGGAATGCCCGCAGGGCAATGGCGACCACCAAAGGGAGGACAACAGGAGGGTTTTGCCGCTGGTTCAAAAGAACTAATGGCAGGCGTAATCTCTGAGTAGTCCGCGCCCCGCCCCGCTTGCGTGCGCGCCATCGATCGATCGTGGCCCGCCATGGCCTTTTCGGCGGGCGCCCCACCCTGTTTTCGGCGCGAGTGCTCGGCAATAATGGCGCCATCGATTCTTCAATGGAGAACCCCGTGACCCGTGCCCGGAGCGTCCCCCCACTACTCGACTTCAGCGTCGATCCCGGCGCGCCCATCAGCGACGACGCGACGGTGCCCGGCACGCCGTTCAAATTCAGTGAACCGGCCGCCAGCGCGATCCACCTTCCGCGTGACACCCTGCTTGCCCACCTGGAGCGTGTCCCGCCGCGCTTGCTGCTGGTTTGTGCGCCCGCCGGATTCGGCAAGACCACCTTCCTGCAGCAATACCACCAGCAGTGTCTGGACGCAGGGCGTGATGTGCTCTGGTGCAACCTGGATGGCGCCGACAACGACCTCGGGCATTTCCTCCAGGTGTTTGGCGCTCGGCTGGCGCAGGTCTGGCAGCTGCCTCAGGCGCCCCTGTCGGCAGGTGAGCTGCTGGCCTGTATCAGCCACCGTGTAACGCCTTTCACCTTGATCTTCGATGAATTCGAAGTGCTCGACAGTCCGGCGCTGTTGGCATTCATCCAGCACCTGCTGGACACCCTGCCGGTGCATGGCACCCTGGTCATCGCTTCGCGTCATGTGCCTGAGCTGAACCTCGGTCGCCTGCGGGCACGCGGGCAAGTGCAGGAAATCAGCCAGGGAGCCCTGCGCTTCAGCCTTGAAGAAGCCCGGCGCTACATTCGTGAATGCTGCAAGCTACCCTTGTGCGACGACGACATTGCCCGGTTGCTCGCCCGCACCGAAGGCTGGGTCACCGCGCTGTACCTGGCGACCCTGTCGCTACGGTGGCAGGATAACGCCAGTGCCTTCATCGACGCGTTCAACGGCAGCAACCTCGAAGTAGCCGAATACCTGAGCGAGGACTTGCTGTTACGCCAGGCCCCGGCCACCCGCGACTTCCTCCTCGACACGTGCATGCTCGACGCCTTTTGCGCGCCATTGTGTGACGCCGTCACCGGTCGCGACGACAGTCAGGCGCAGCTCGAGCACCTGCTGCGGGCCAACCTGTTTGTCCTGCCCCTGGACCATCACCAGCACTGGTACCGCTATCATCCGCTGTTTGCCAGTTTCCTCCGGGGCCTGCCGCACCGGGCGCAACCGCAGCATGCCCGGCAGCGGCATCTGCGCGCCGCACACTGGTACCAGCAGCAGGGCCGCTACGAACAGGCGCTGGAGCACCTGTTTGCCGCCGGTGAGAACGCACAGGCGGTAGACCTGCTGGCCGCCCATGCCGGCGCCTGGATGCTTGGCGGCCATGCGCGGATGCTGCTCTCCTACCTGCAACGACTTCCGGAAAGCACCTTCAATACCCAGCCTGAACTCGGCATGGTGTACATCTGGGCACTGCTCCATGCCCGCCGTAACGCAGATGCCGCACGTCTGATTGCCCAACCGGGACTTGCCGCCCGCGCCAATATCGCCAAGGTGCAATGGCTGGCCCTGAGTGACCGCATGGAAGACGCCTACTGCGCGGGACTGGCGCAGCTGGACAGCCTGAGTGTGCAAGCGGACGATCCCGCCTATGTGCAGGTTGCCTATTACCTCTCTTTTTGCATGATCTGCACCAACCGCTTCGATCAGGCCCGTGCACTGCTGGCCCGGTTGCCGCGCCAATCGGGCTACCTGCGCAACGGCGCTGACGGCCTGGCGTCGCTGCTGGACCTGCATCAGGGGCAGCTGGACAGTGCGCTCGCCCGCCTGCGCGCCACCGAGGAAGAGAACCTGCGTCTGAACGAGAATCCGACCACCTCGATGCAAACGTGCTTCTCCCTGCTGCTGTACGAAAACGACCAGTTGAGCGAAGCCAGACAACGCCTGGAACAGGTGCTGGCACAAATCAAAGAGATGAGTTCCCCGGATGCCTTGATTACCTCGCATGTGCTGCTGGCGCGCATGGCCGCGCTGGAGGGCGAGCACGACACCTGGATGCGCTATCTGACACAGCTGGAACAGTTCGGCCAGCAGAGCGGATCGCAGCGTATGATCTGCTCAGCCTGGCTGGAGCGTGCCCGCCTGGCGACTCAGAGCGGGCGCTACGACACCGCTCGACAGGCTGTGCAGTCAGCCGAGCAAGTCGGTGACTGGGCGAAAACCGGCGTGCTTTTTTACGCCAACGAAGTGGATACGCCGTTCATCGCGCGCCAGCGCCTGGCCATTGCGCTGGGCGAGCGCCAAGCCGTGGCAGAGTTGCGCGACGCTTTGGCCCAAGCACGGCGTGAGCAGCGCCTGCGCCGCGCGTTGAAGCTGCAACTGCTGCTGGCGATGGCCCTGGACAGCAACGGCGAGCACCGAGCGGCGCTGGACGAGCTCAGCGCGGCGTTGCGCTTTGCCAGCCAGGTGGGCTTCAAGCGCAGTTTTCTCGATGAGGGCCCGGCACTGGCGCCTTTGCTGGAACGCTGGGCAGTGACCCTGCACGGGCAAGAACAAGCACTGGCGATCGCACCAGGCTTCGTCGCGGCACTCCAGGCGAGCCTGGCGCAGCCTGCGCCCGGCAATCAAGCCGATGCAAACTCGGCCCAGGCCGGCCTGACCCTGCGCGAGCTGCAGGTTGTACGCTTAATGGCCCTGGGTTACCGCAATCGGGAAATCGCCGAGAGGCTGTTTCTCTCCGAACTTACCGTCAAGTCGCATCTGCGCCGGGTCAATGCCAAGCTCGGTGCCCAAGGCCGTACCGAAGCGCTCGCCATTGCCAGGCAGCGCGGGCTGCTGGAATGAACAGGCTCAACGCGGCGCCACGGCCAGCGCCGCGTTGACGAAATCGAGCAGTTGCCGTTGTACCGCAGCCAGTTCGACGCTCACCGGGTCCAGCAAATGCTGCAACATTACACCCCGTAAGGTCGCCAGGAGCAAAGTGGCACTGGCTGTGGCATCGACGTTGCGGCGAATGTCGCCATTGGCGATGCCGGTGCGGATGTGCGCGGCCAGATGGTCCTGTACCGAGCGGTTGTACTCGGCGAGGATCTCGCGGGTTTCAGCGTCCTCAGTCACCGCTTCGGCCATCAGCGCCAGCAGCGCCCGGGTGTTGGTCCAGTCACTGCCGTCGCGGCCCAGATAGACCCTGACGAAACCAAGCAAGGCGTCCAGACCGGGTTGCCGGCTCGGTAGTTCAATGTCCACCAAGGCCATGAAATTGCGGTTGACGTACGCCGCCAGGGCACGCAACAGCCCCGCCTTGCTGCCGAAATGGTGCGCCGCCAGGCCGCGGCTATAACCGGCCTCCTCACCGACTTCGGCCAGGGTCATGCCGACCCAGCCCTTGCGCGCAACAATCTGCCGCGCCGCTTCCAGCAGCCGGCGCTCGGCATCGGCCCGACGCTCGGTCTGGGTTCTGCGGCTGGCTTGACGGCTGGGTGAAGTGGCATCGGTCATGAAAAGTCCTCGTTACTGGCCGGTGAATACTGGCAGGCGTCGCTCGGCCATGGCGCGGTTGCCTTCTGCGAAGTCGGTGGTGACGATCTGCCACGCCTGTTCGCTGGCCTCGCGATCGATCACAGCGTCTACTGCATCGGCCAGGCCGGCGCGTAGTGTCTCACGACTGGACATCACCGCCAGTGGCGAACACTGGGCAATTTCCCGAGCCAGTGCCAGGGCGGCCTCACGTTCGCCACCGACCTCCGCCAGCACATCGGCCAGGCCGATACGCAACGCCTCACGACCGTCGATGCGGCGCCCGGTGGCGATCAACAAAGACGCCATCTGGATGCCCACGACCCGCGGCAAGGTCACCGAAATGCCAAAGCCCTGGTGGATGCCAAGACGATTGAAGTTGGCGCAAAAGCGCCCCTTCTCGCTGGTCACCCGGTAGTCACCCACCAAAGCCAGGCCCAGCCCGCCGCCCACGGCTGCGCCTTCAACCACCACAATCAGTGGTTTGCGGGTGCGAAACAGGCGTACCGCGTACTTGTAGAGCTGGCGCGGAAAACCCGGATCGCGGGTGTGTGCGCTGCCGTTGAAGTCAGCACCGGCGCAGAACGTCTTGCCTGCCGCCTGCAACACCACGACCCGGCAGTCCGGCAACTGATCGAGGTGTTCAAGGGTCGCAACAAGATCCTCGATCAAGTCTTTGTCGAAGAAATTGTAAGGCGGCCGACTGAACTCCAGCACCGCCACATGCCCTTGCAGGGCAAGCTCAAGTCCTCGGCCGGGATTGAAAGACGCAATGGCTGACATGCAAAACTCCTCGAATAGAAATGGGCTTGCCTGGGTGACCAAGCTGCTGCTAGCGTATTTACTTGTTGATCGACAAGCAAGTTTAAAC
>Ga0247821_10001238_pt1 | contig 14221 bp, 15 predicted proteins | sample 13C_Glycerol_Day_FD_192481 | JGI IMG/M metagenome (GOLD analysis project Ga0247821, IMG submission 192481) | Soil microbial communities from agricultural site in Penn Yan, New York, United States - 13C_Glycerol_Day14 | ecosystem: Environmental > Terrestrial > Soil > Agricultural land | place... | reverse complement strand
AACTCGCTGAGCGCCCTGACCGGCGGGCGGGCCGAAACGGTAAAACCTGCGGTGTCGGCGGCGCCCGTGGCAGCGGCCAAGCCGCTGGTCAATGCGCCCAAGCCTGCTGCTGCCGCACCTGCGGGGCGTGGCCAGGGGCAGTTGCGCCTGCCAAGCGGTGTTCAACCCTGCGTGATCAAGGCACTGAGTCTCAAGGAGGCGCTGCTGGTGGTACGCCGTGGCGAAACCCTGCCTCAGGTACTCGAGGGGGCGGTGCTCGACCTGGAGCAGGGCGAGAACGCCGAGATCGCCCGTCTCAACGGTTATCTGCATGCGATTGCAGCGCTGGAGCCCAAGCCGGACAGTGATTGGTTGCAGTTGACCTTCAAATTCGTTGACCAGGATGCGCAGAAGCTCGATTACCTGTCGCGGCTGATTGCCCGCGGGACGGCACAGAAGCACTTTGTGCCCGGAGCCTGATCGGCTTCTGAATTGCTCGCATTGGCCTCATCGCTGGCAATGCCGGCCCCCACAATAATTTGCAGTTCCTCCTGTGGGAGCCGGCATTGCCGGCGATGGGGTCGCCGCTCGTCTTCTGGTACAGCGCGGAAACACTCGCAGCATCCCCCCAGCAAAATCTGCTGCTAGGCTTCGACAGATCACTAACTGTCAAAAAGCCACTATTCATGCCAGCACGCTCGTTGCTGTTCTACGCCTTGCTCTTGGCCTGCGGGCCCGTGCTGGCTACGACGATTTACAAAAGTACCGATGCCTACGGCGTTGTTTCCTATTCGGATCGGCCAATGGTCGGCGCCAAGGCTTTAGTCTTTCGTGATCGTATGCTCGAAACGCTAGAAGGCCAGGTGCAGCTACAAGCCAACCAGGTGGCAACAGGCGTGCGCTTCAGTGCGCGTAACGATACCTATGCACCGGTAGAGGTGGAGTTGCGCCTGGAGCGCTTGAGCAATGCTCAGGGTGGTACATCACGGCTTGTCCGGCGCGTGGTGCCCGCACGCTCGACAGTGGAGCTTACGGTCGTCAGTGCCCGGCAATCGGGCAAGCCGGTGGGCTATCAAGAGAAATTCAAGTACGCCTTGGGTAACCCCGCACAACGCCACAACGCTTTCCGTTACCCCTTACCATGGCGCGGTGGACCGTTTCGCTTGACCCAAGGGGCAAACGGACGCTACAGCCACTTTGGGCCCAAAGGGCGCTACGCCATGGACATTGCCATGCCTGAAGGCACACCGATCATTGCCTCTCGCGCGGGCATCGTGATCAAGACCGAGAACAGTCAGAGTGGGCGCGGGACGCACCCGGCGGGCAATTTCGTGCGGATTCTGCATGACGACGGCACTATGGGCGTCTATCTGCACTTGATGCGTGGTTCAGTGGTAGTCGGCGAGGGCCAGCGCGTGGTGTATGGGACACCGCTGGCGAAATCCGGCAACACTGGCAACAGTACCGGTCCACATCTGCATTTTGTCGTGCAGCGCAACGTGGGGTTGGCGCTGGAGTCGATTCCTTACCAGTTCAACCAGTCGCTCGATGGGTTGCCGAACTTTACTGCCGGCAACCCATGAAGCGTATCAATCGAGCTTGAGAACCTTGGCCAGGACGATTTTCGGGCCTTTCATCTTCTTGATGATAATGCGCAAGCCTTCAACTTCCAGGAGCTCTTCTTCTTCCGGTACCCGTTTGAGAGTCTCGTAGACCAGGCCGGCAAGGGTTTCCGCCTCGATATGATCGAGGTCCACGCCAAGCAGACGCTCGACCTTGAACAGCGGCGTGTCGCCACGTACCAGCAGCTTGCCAGGCTGATAGGCGAGGATGCCACGTTCAGCTTTACGGTGTTCGTCCTGGATATCACCTACCAGTACTTCCAGCACGTCTTCCATGGTCAGGTAGCCAATCACCTTGCCATCTGCTTCTTCGACCAGGGCGAAATGCGCGCCGCCTTTGCGGAACTGCTCCAGCAGGTGGGCCAGGGGCATATGGCGAGATACGCGTTCCAGCGGCCGGGTCAGTTCAGCAAGGTTGAAGGACTCCGGAATATGGTCGAGGTCAGCCAGTTCCAGCAGCAGGTCTTTGATGTGCAGCAGGCCAACGAACTCGCCGCGTTCGGCATCGAATACCGGGTAACGGCTGAATTTGTGCCGACGGAACATCGCCAGGATTTCCTTGAGCGGCGCATGGGCGTCCAGGCAGACCATGTCTTCACGGGAGTTGGCCCAGTCGACCACTTCCAGTTCGCCCATTTCCACGGCCGAGGCCAACACACGCATGCCTTGGTCGCTGGGGTCCTGGCCACGGCTGGAGTGCAGGATGAGTTTCAGTTCATCGCGGCTGTAATGGTGTTCGTGGTGCGGGCCTGGCTCACCCTGGCCGGCGATACGCAAAATCGCGTTGGCGCTGGCGTTGAGCAGGTAGATGGCCGGGTACATCATCCAGTAGAAGAGGTACAGCGGCACGGCAGTCCACAGCGACAGCAGTTCTGGTTTACGGATTGCCCAGGATTTGGGCGCCAGTTCACCGACCACAATGTGCAGGTAGGAGATCACAAAGAAGGCGCTGAAGAACGATACCGCTTTGATCACCTCCGGTGATTGCACGCCGACAGCGGCCAGCAAGGGTTCGAGCAGGTGCGCGAAGGCTGGTTCACCGACCCAGCCCAGGCCCAGGGAGGCCAGGGTGATACCCAGCTGGCAGGCAGATAGGTAGGCGTCTAGCTGATTGTGTACGGTGCGCAGGATCTGCCCACGCCAGCCATGCTGCACAGCAATCGACTCGACCTTGGTCGAGCGCAATTTGACCATGGCGAACTCGGCGGCAACGAAAAAGCCGTTGAGCAGCACCAGCAGCAGAGCAAAAAGAATCATGCCGAAATCGGCGAAAAGTGAGGTGAGGCTAATACCAGGGGAAGGGTCCATGATGGGGTTTTACGGGGTCCGTCGTTTGAAAAAAGAGAGAAATGCAGTGCCAGCAGTCGCTGGCACAGGTCCGTCAATGTAGCGGGTGAGGGCGCGATTGCCTAGGGGCGAGCCTTCACGAGGCTAGACGCTGGGCAATCTGCATGGGGGCGAAATGGCAGGTAAAGGTGCTGCCATGACCGGGTACGCTACTGATTTCCAGGCGCGCTCGATGGCGCAAAAGTACGTGCTTGACGATCGCCAGGCCCAGGCCGGTGCCGCCGGTGTTGGAGGCACGGCTGGAGTCGACCCGGTAGAAGCGCTCGGTCAGGCGTGGCAGGTGCTTGGCGTCGATACCGATGCCTGAGTCCTGCACGCTAAGGTGCGCGCCCTGTTCGTCGGCCCACCAGCGAATGCGGATCTGCCCTTCGTCCGGAGTGTACTTGACCGCGTTGAAGATCAGGTTGGAGAACGCGCTCCGTAGCTCCGCTTCGCTGCCCTTGAGGTAAATACCTGGCGTGGCTTCCAAGGTGATGCGCTGGTTACGCTGCCCGGACAAGGCCTGGGCATCACCTTTAATCGATTGCAGCAGGGCGTCGACCGCTACCGGCTGGTTATCCGAGGGGTAGTCGGTGGCTTCAAGCTTGGCCAGCAACAGCAGGTCGTTGAGCAACGTTTGCATACGTCCGCCTTGCTGCTGCATCTGCTGCAGCGCCCGCACCCAGCGTGGATTTACCTCTTCGACGTTGTCGAGCAGGGTTTCCAGGTAGCCAGCAATTACCGTCAGTGGTGTACGTAGTTCGTGCGAGACGTTGGCAACGAAATCCTTGCGCATCTGTTCCAGCTGATGGATGCGGGTAACGTCGCGCACCAACATCAGGTGTTCGTTATTGCCATAGCGGGTGATGTGCAACTGCACACGCAGGCGATCATTGATCGGTGAGGGGATCTCCAGCGGTTCGAGGTAGTTCTCCTGTTCGAAGTACTCCTTGAAACGTGGGTGGCGAACCAGGTTGGTGACAGGCTGGCCGCTATCCTGTGGGGTTTTCAGGCCCAGCAGGGTTTCGGCGGCACGGTTCCACCATTCCAGATTGCCGTCGCTGTCGAGCATGATCACCGCGTCCTTGAGCGCAGCGGTGGACTCTTGCACCCGATCGATCACTGCTTGCAGGCGGCCGCGCACACGTTGGTCGCGACGTTGCAGGTGATAAATGCTGTCGAACACCTCGCCCCACAGACCATAACCGTCAGGTGGTGCCTCATCGGGCTTGTGCAGGCGCAGCCACTCATGCAAGCGCAGCAATTGCTTGAGGGTCCAACCCAGGTAGAGCGCCAGGCCCACGGCCAGACTCCAACCGTAGTAGCCGCTGATCAAGCCAACCAGCAGGCAGGCGGTAATCAGCAATAGCATGTGGCGAATCAGGGTGCCATGCCAGTTCTGGTTCAATTAACGACGCGTCCTTTCCAATACTTCGGCGTAGATAGCGGTTCAGCTCTTGGTGGAAAAGCGATAACCGGTGCCACGGACGGTTTGTACCAGATTTTCGTAAGCCTCACCCAGCGCCTTGCGCAGACGACGGATGTGCACGTCGACGGTGCGTTCTTCGACATAGACATTGCCGCCCCAGACCTGATCAAGCAACTGGCCCCGGGTATAAGCGCGTTCCTGGTGGGTCATGAAGAACTGCAGCAAACGGTATTCGGTTGGGCCCATTTCGGCCGGTTTACCATCGATGGTTACCCGGTGGCTGATCGGGTCGAGCAGCAGGCCCCCCACCTCAATCGGTGCCTCGCCATCGCTTGGCCCGGCGCGGCGCAGTACTGCCTTGAGGCGGGCTACTAGCTCACGCGGGGAGAACGGCTTGGTGATGTAGTCATCAGCGCCGACTTCAAGCCCCTGGATCTTGTTGTCTTCCTCACCCTTGGCGGTGAGCATGATGATTGGAATATCGCCCGTCAGTTCATCGCGCTTGAGGCGTCGGGCCAGCTCGATGCCCGACGTGCCCGGGAGCATCCAGTCGAGCAGGATCAGGTCCGGCTTGCGGTCGACGATGATGGCGTGGGCCTGCTGAGAGTTTTCTGCTTCCAGGCAGTCATAGCCGGCCATTTCCAATGCAACGGCGATCATCTCGCGAATTGGCGCTTCGTCGTCAACGATCAGAATGTTTCTGCCAACCATGCTTGAACCTCTTCCATTAACGGTGTCTTGGCCCGCATTAGATAACGGAATTATTGCAGTCGTGTGACAGGTCGTGGGCAGCGCTGCAACATTCAGTTACTGGGCTAGGCTTAAATTCCCTCTCCCGAGAAACACGGTGGATCCAATGACACGACATACGCTGAACTGGATGGCGCTTTGCACTGCAGTGGCTCTGGCCTTGCCGGGGATCGCGTCGGCCCATCACACCATGATGAAAGACGGAGTGATGGTCGATCAAGCCGGCATGACGCTGTACACCTTTGACAAGGATTCGGGTGGAAAATCCATGTGCAACGATGAGTGTGCCAAGAACTGGCCGCCGCTGATGGTCAAGAACGGCGACATGGCCGAGGAGGGTTGGTCACAGATCAAGCGCGACGACGGTTCGATGCAATGGGCTTACAAAGGTAAACCTGTGTACACCTTTGTCAAAGACAAGAAAGCTGGAGACATGACCGGCGATGGCATGAAGGATGTCTGGCACGTGATCAAGTAATCGCAAGCACGCGCTGTCTGCCTGCGGGCAGTCAGCGCGCTGCGTAGTCGATGACGATACTGATGAACACCAGCAGCCCGGCCCAATGGTTATGCAAAAAGGCTTTGAAACAGGATTCGCGATCCAGTTTACGGGTCGTCCAGAACTCCCAGATAAAGCACGCCAAGGCTGCCAGCAGCCCCACGTGGAACCAGCCACCCAACTCGAAGCGGTTGCCAGCCATCAGCAAACAGCCCAACGACAATACTTGCAGGGTCAGGATGATCACCCGATCAGCCTCACCAAACAGGATCGCAGTGGATTTGACCCCGATCTTCAGGTCGTCATCGCGGTCGACCATGGCGTAGTAAGTGTCGTAACCCACGGTCCACAGTAGGTTGGCGATATACAGCAGCCAGGCAATGGCTGGCAGCTCGCCGTTGGCGGCGGTGAAGGCCATGGGAATACCCCATGAATACGCTGCGCCAAGCACTACCTGTGGATAGTAGGTGTAGCGTTTCATGAAGGGGTAGCAAGCCGCGAGCGCCACCGCGCCGAACGACAAGTAGACAGTGCTGGCATTGGTGCATAACACCAGCAGAAAACTCACACCGACCAGCACGGCAAACAGCATCAGTGCTTCTCGAGCATTGATTCGACCGGCGGCCAACGGGCGGTCGGCAGTGCGTTTTACGTGACCGTCGACTTTGCGGTCGGCGAAGTCGTTGATCGCGCAGCCTGCGGCCCGCATCAGCACCACGCCGAGCGTGAAGATCAGTACATTGGCCACAGTCGGCGTACCCTTGGCAGCGATCCAAACCGCCGAAAGGGTGGGCCACAGCAGCAGGTAGATACCGATTGGGCGGTCCATGCGGCTCAGCTGAATGAAGTCCCAGGCCCGTGGATGCAGACGATTGAGCGACTTGAGCAGCTGCACGTACATCAGTGGATCTCCCCAGGAATCTCAGCGGCCTGCCACAGCGATGGCAGGAAAACTTCGGCAACCAATACACTCAGCGCTGCGCGGTCAAAGCGCGAACGGCGCCCCCAGAGTGCGTTGCTGGCGTCTATGGCCGGTAACCAAGCGCTGGGATAATGGCAGACTTCAATGGCGCGGCGAGTGAATGCCTGGTCACAGAACAGCAGCTCACCCAAGGAGCGGCTGCCCAGCGCTTCCATGTCCAGCCCACCGCTTTCCAGGGCGCTGCGCGCCGCTACGCTACGGGCGAATACCCAGGCCTGGCCATGGCCACGCAAGTACACTTCGCGTACCCAACCTTCACTGTTGAGCGGCAATTCCAGTGCCTGACATTCGTCGTCACGCAGGGGCTGCCAGCCCTCGTAAAGGGGTGTAACAGAAAAGTGATCGGCGGATAATCGAGTCAGGCGACGGGTCAATGATCCTTGATCGAACAACCAGTCGAGGAGCGCAGGCGTTGCGCGGTCTGCTACCTGAGAGTACTGCAACCATTCTGCAGCGGGCGCTTGCGATGTTTCGTACGGCACGATGGTATGGATTAACAGGCCAAAGAGACCGCGAGCTTAGCATGATTGCCCGATCCGGCTTGCATGCTGGCACCTGGCTCCAGTACAAAGCCCCCTTCTTAGATGGTCGCCACTGTAATTACACCGAGAGCGGCCACTCCAATGCCTGGGTTTGTTGAGGAAATATGTGATGAAAAAGTGGCAGTGTGTTGTTTGCGGCCTGATCTACAACGAGGCCGAAGGCTGGCCGGATGATGGCATCGCCCCAGGCACCCGTTGGGAAGACGTCCCGGCAGAGTGGCTGTGCCCGGATTGCGGTGTGGGCAAGATGGACTTTGAAATGATTGAAATCAACTGATCACTGTTTAACCAGGACACAAGGAAATATGGCATGACGGCACCCGTGGTAATTGTCGGTACAGGGTTGGCGGGCTACAACTTGGCCCGTGAATTTCGCAAGCTCGACAGCGATACGCCGCTGCTGTTGATTACCGCTGACGACGGTCGTTCCTATTCCAAGCCAATGTTGTCCACAGGTTTTGCCAAGAACAAGGATGCCGACGGCCTGAGCATGGCCGAGCCTGGCGTCATGGCTGAACAGCTCAAGGCTGAAGTGCGCACCCACACGCGCATCAGTGGCATCGACCCGGGCCACAAGCGCCTGTGGATTGGTGAAGAGCAGGTGACCTATCGAGACCTGATCCTGGCCTGGGGCGCGCAAACCGTACAAGTGTCGGTGGAAGGCGATGGTGCTGAGGCGATCTTCCCGATCAACGATCTGGAAGATTACGCCCGCTTTCGTGCTGCCGCTGCCGGCAAGCAGCGGGTGCTGATCCTGGGGGCTGGGCTGATCGGTTGTGAGTTCGCCAACGACATGAGCCAGGGAGGCTTCCAGGTTGAGTTGGTCGCGCCCTGCGAGCAAGTCATGCCGACCTTGCTGCACCCGGCGGCAGCTGGCGCCGTGCAAGCCGGCCTGGAAGGGCTAGGGGTACGCTTCCATCTGGGGCCGGTACTGACCCGGCTGCAGCGCGTTGCAGGTGGGCTCGAGGCCCATCTGTCCGATGGCACGCTGATCCCGTGTGACCTGGTGGTTTCCGCTGTCGGCCTGCGCCCACGCATCGACCTTGCCGCCGCTGCGGGGTTGCAGGTCAACCGGGGCGTAGTCGTCGACCGCCAGTTGCGTAGCTCCCATGCCAACATCTACGCCTTGGGCGACTGCGCCGAGGTCGATAGCCTCAACCTTCTGTATGTCATGCCGTTGATGAGCTGCGCACGTGCTCTGGCGCAAACCCTGGCCGGTAACCCGACGGCGGTCACCTACGGCCCGATGCCAGTGACGGTGAAGACGCCAGCCTGCCCACTGGTAGTATCGCCGCCGCCCCACGGGCGTGATGGCACCTGGCAGGTTGAAGGACAGGGCATGGACCTCAAGGTGCTCTGCCATGATGCCGACGGCAACTTGCTCGGTTACGCCCTGACGGGCTCGGCGGTGATGGAGAAGCTGGCTCTAAATCGGCAACTTCCGGCGTTGATGGCGTAAATAGCTGGCGTTCTGTCGGTTTTCCCCTGCCTTTGCCTTAACAATGGCCGCCCAGAGACTGGCGCGGCCCCGGACGGCATGCCATCCTCACTCCCGTCTGCCGCAGTTTAGAGCCTGCGGTGCCTTGGGCGCTGTTCTCGAAGAGCAGCACGGCATAACAACAAAAAACCGTCTAAGAGGCTTCACTATGCGCAAACCAGAACTCGCCGCAGCTATCGCTGAAAAGGCCGATCTCACCAAAGAGCAAGCCAATCGCGTGCTCAACGCTGTGCTCGAAGAAATTACTGGCGCCCTGCATCGCAAAGACAGCGTGACGCTGGTCGGCTTCGGTACCTTCCTGCAGCGCCACCGCGGTGCTCGCACTGGCAAGAATCCGCAGACCGGTGAGCCCGTCAAAATCAAAGCCAGCAACACCGTTGCGTTCAAGCCAGGCAAATCCCTGAAGGACAGCGTCAATCCGTGATGCCTCACACAGGTTGATTGCAATAAAAAACGGGCACCCGATCACGGTGCCCGTTTTTTATTGCCGGGCCAGCTGCGAACGAGGGAATTACGTGGTTACAGAGGCAACAGCGCTGAACTTCGCGAAAAGAGCGGCAAAGTATGGTGTTTTTGTAGCGAGACTATAAACTGCTTCGCCAGTCACTTTTTAGCCGAGGCGCGCATATGAAGTTTCGCTTTCTCCTTTGGGCCATGGGGTTGTTGATGGCCAAGGCCAGTCGCAAAAACCCGGCATTCCAGCAGCAACTGGCCGACAAGGATCTGGTGTTCCAGCTGCAGACCCTCGATGGCAAAGTTGCGCGGCATTTCATCGTCAAAGATTTGCGTATCAGCAGTCAGTCCGGCACACACCCCCAACCTGCGTTTGCCATCGCTTTCAAGGATGCAGCGTTCGGCTTTGCCACCCTGCAAGCGAAGAACAAGCAATTGGCGTTCATGCAGGGTATTCAGGACAAGAGCATCCAGATCAAGGGCAATCCGGCACTGGTGATCTGGTTCCAGGGCCTGATGAAGTACTTGAAGCCGAAGAAAAAGGCCTGACCTCCTCGGTCAGGCCATAGGCTCAGTGCTGGCTAAACTGTGAAGCCAGCTCGCGCAGCAGCGCTTCTGCTTCCAGCACTTTGTTCACCACGTCATCGGCCTTTTCACGGCTGATGCTCAGGCGCTCAAGCAGTTCGTCGGGGATCGGCTGGTTCGGGCCCGAACCAATTCCGCGGGTGCGCAGCAGGCGCACCGCCAGGCACACCAGATTGGGAAAGGCCGCGTAGTCACCATCGTACTGTGGGTCGTGCTGGAAGCGCAGCGCGGTGGCCAGCTCCTCGGGCATATCCCACATGCGCATTAACCACGCCCCGATCTGTTCGCGGCTGATCCCCAGCAGGTGCTGTTCGACGTAGCTGTGGCATAGGTGCGGGTTGACCTCCAGATGACGGCAGATCAGCGAGAAATGCGGCGGAAACACATGCGCCAGTAGCAGATAACCGAAGTTGTGCAGCAGTCCGGCGAGGTAGGTCAGGCCCGCTTCTGGACGTTCTGCACGTGGCATGGCGCGGGTCAGGCCTTCGATCACGGCGGCGGTGTAGATTGACTGCTGCCAGTAAGGTGTTGCTTGCTGTGGATGATCCTTGGGCAGGCTCAGGGTCTTGCCAAGCGCCAGTCCCAGCGCCAGATTGATCACCAGGTCAAAGCCCAGCACGCGCACGATGGCATCTTCGACCGAGCGAATCTTGCCCGGTGAAGCGTAGTAGGGCGAAGCCGCCCAACTGACGACTTGGGCGGCCAAGGCCGGGTCGGTCTCGACCACGCCAGTAATGTCGTCGATGGTGGCATTAGGGTCGACGCGCAGCTTGATGATTTTTTGCGCGGTTTCCGCCAGCGGTGGAATCTCGATGGTGTTTTCCAGGCGCTGCTGGATTCGTCGAGCGGTAAATGCCTGGACCGCCTGGCTGATCTCTTCGCGGTCGTCCGTCGGGCGATCGAGGTTCGGACGGATGCTGCTCAGTGGCTCACCGAAATTGCCCGTGCTGGCTTTGCTAAGCATTTTCTTGAAGTCATCGCGCTCGAACTCCAGCAGCATGCCGTCTTCACCGGAGTGCACCAGCAGACGCTCAGGTTTCAGCAGGCTTTCTTCATAGAGGCACGGTGAACTGGTCAGCGCCGCAAGGCCAGGGAGCTTCTTCAGGCCATGCTTGTCGAGCATATGCTTGAGGCGATCCAGAGGCACGGCGGCCAGCTTGCGACCGGTCAGTTCGGCGAGGCGATTGAGGTCGAGCAGGTGGCTCTGTGGAAACAGCACCATCAGGGCGCCGACTTCGTCATCGAGCAGCACCGCCTGGACCTTGCGCTCAGGTAACAGGTTTGGGTTGTCGAGCACTTCGCGATAGGCGATGCCGAGCTTTTCCAGCAGCAGCCGGATAACAGACGGAGCGTGGGGGGTTGCGGTGTCCAGGGCAACTTCAGTCATGGTCTGTATCCAGAAATTTTACAATCGCAAGAGTATAACCAGCTTGAGGTCCTAGCTGGATCCATTCTGGGACGGGCGTCACACCTGTCCATATTGCTGGCCATGGCGCAGCCAGCGGTCCAGCAGTGGGCTGACATGCTCAGGCCAGCGCGCCAGCAACGCCTGAGCGGCATCACGCACGGCCGGTAGCAGATCGGCATCGCGCATCAGGTCGGCGACTTTGAACTGCAACAGCCCTGTCTGGCGGGTGCCTAGCATCTCGCCTGGGCCGCGCAGTTCGAGGTCTTTCTCGGCAATGATGAAGCCGTCATTGGTTTCGCGCATGATTCCCAGCCGTTCACGACCGATCTGTGACAGCGGCGGATGGTAGAGCAGTACACAATGGCTCGCCGCGCTACCGCGGCCGACCCGACCACGCAACTGGTGCAGTTGGGCCAGGCCCAGGCGTTCAGGGTTTTCGATGATCATCAGGCTGGCATTGGGTACATCGACCCCGACCTCGATCACTGTGGTCGCCACCAGCAGTTGCAGATGACCTTGTTTGAACTCGGCCATGACTGCGGCCTTTTCAGCGGGCTTCATGCGCCCGTGGATCAGGCCAACACGCAGCTCGCCCAAGGCGCTGCCGAGCTCTTCAAAGGTAGTTTCCGCGGCCTGACAGGTCAGCTCCTCGGACTCTTCGATCAAGGTACAGACCCAATAGGCCTGACGCCCTTCAGCGCAGGCGGCGCGCACCCGTTCGACCACTTCGAAGCGCCGGCTGTCAGCTACCAGCACGGTGTTGACCGGGGTGCGTCCGGGCGGCAGTTCATCGAGGATCGAGGTGTCCAGGTCGGCGTAGGCGCTCATTGCCAGGGTGCGCGGTATTGGCGTCGCGGTCATGATCAGTTGGTGTGGGCAGAGCTGGCCGCCAACACCTTTCTGACGCAGGGCCAGGCGCTGCTGGACGCCAAAACGATGTTGTTCGTCGATGATCGCCAGGGCTAGATTCTTGAACTTCACTTCGTCCTGGAACAGCGCATGGGTACCGACCACCATGGGGGCGCCACCTGCAATTTGTTCCAGAGCGCTGGCCCGGGCCTTGCCCTTGAGCTTACCGGCCAGCCAGGCGACTTCAATGCCCAGCGGTTCCAGCCAGCGCTTGAAGGTCACGAAGTGCTGTTCAGCGAGAATCTCGGTGGGTGCCATCAGCGCGACCTGATAACCCGCCTCCAGGGCTTGCAGGGCCGCGAGGGCGGCAACCACGGTCTTGCCGGCGCCAACGTCGCCCTGGACCAGGCGCAACATCGGCTCCGGCTGGCTGAGGTCGTAGGCAATCTCGTTGCCGACCCGTTGCTGGGCGCCAGTCGGGGCGAAGCCAAGGTTGGCCAGGTACTGCTGGGGCAAACGCGTGGCTTTGGGCAGTACCGGCGCCCGTTGTGCGCGCAGGCTTTCGCGCAGGCGTTGCTGCGATAGCTGATGGGTCAGCAACTCTTCGAACGCCAGACGGTGCTGGGCCCAGTGTTGACCTTCGGCAAGCTCATCGACATCGGCATCGGCGGGTGGGTGATGCAGGTAGCGGATGGCATCGGCGAGTGGTGCGAGTTGATAATCCCGGGCCAGTTCCGCTGGCATCCAATCGGGCAGGCTGCGTGGGCCGAGCATCGCCAGGCTCTGCTGGCACAGCTGGCGCAGGCGTTGCTGGGTAAGGCCTTCGGTGGTCGGATAGATCGGTGTCAGGGTCTGTTCCACCGGTGCCGGTTCGTCGCCAGTCAGGGCGCGGTACTCCGGATGGTAAATTTCCAGGCCAGAGGCACCGGGACGGGCTTCGCCGTAGCAGCGCAGATGGGTGCCGCGCTTCATGCCTTCCTTTTGCGCATTGCTGAAGTGATAGAAGCGCAGGCTCAACACGCCAGTGCCATCACCCAGGCGCACCAGCAGGCTGCGGCGCTTGCCCATGACCACATCGGTGCCGCTGACCACGCCTTCGATCACCGCATCCTGGCCAGGGCGCAGGGCTCCGATCGGGACCACACGGGTGCGGTCCTGATAGCGCAAGGGCAGGTGGAAGAGCACGTCCTGGAGGTTCTCCAGGCCGACCTTGGCGAGCTTCTCGGCCATGGCTTCGCCCACGCCCTTCAGTGCAGTCACCGATACCTGGGACAACTCCGGCATGGCGACTTCCTACTGGCTCACAGTGGGTTTTGCCACCGAGCACAGGCGGATGGAGTCGGCGAGGATCTCGATCGCTTTCGGTCGCGGGAAGCTGGCGCGCCAGGCGATTGCCACGGTGCGAAACGGTGCTGGTGGGCTCAAAGGGCGCACTTCGATGACCCCAGGGGCATAGTGATGGCTGTGGACCGCCGAAAGCGGCAGGATCGACACACCTAGACCCGAGGCCACCATGTGGCGGATCGTCTCCAGCGAGCTGGACTCGACCGTGGTGTGCTTGGCACCGTCACTGCCTTTGGCCAGGGTTGGGCACGCCTCGAGCACCTGATCGCGGAAGCAGTGGCCTTCACCCAGGAGCAGCAGGCTCTTGTCGTTGAGCAGGCTGGCGTCGATGGTCTCTTTCTTGGTCCACGGGTGTTCGCTGGGCATCAAGACATAGAAGGGTTCATCGTACAGGGGCAAGGTCAGGACATCGGCCTCGTTGAACGGCAGGGCGATGATCACCGCGTCGAGCTCACCGTTGCGCAGCTTGTCGCGCAGGATGTGCGTGAAGTTCTCTTCGATGTACAGCGGCATCTGCGGGGCGACCCGGTGCAGCTGCGGGATCAGGTGCGGGAACAGGTACGGGCCGACGGTGTAGATCGCACCGACTTTCAGCGGTGCGGTCAGCTGATTCTTGCCGGCCTGGGCCAGTTCGCGGATACCTTGGGCTTGTTCCAGGACCTTCTGGGCCTGGGCGACGATGCCTTCGCCAACCGGGGTCAGGCGTACCGCGCTTTTGCTGCGCTCGAAGATCAGTACACCGAGCTCGTCCTCAAGCTTCTTCACGCCTACCGACAGAGTCGGTTGGCTGACGTGGCAGCGCTCGGCGGCATGGCCGAAGTGTTGCTCTTGGGCGAGGGTGACGATGTAGCGCAATTCTGTGAGGGTCATAACGTGCGTCCATGAAGTTGCGGCCCCAGCATAGCGGCTGCAATCGATAGACGCACGTTATCAGAGTTGCTTGTTTGTGACAGAA
>Ga0247821_10001237_pt1 | contig 14223 bp, 14 predicted proteins | sample 13C_Glycerol_Day_FD_192481 | JGI IMG/M metagenome (GOLD analysis project Ga0247821, IMG submission 192481) | Soil microbial communities from agricultural site in Penn Yan, New York, United States - 13C_Glycerol_Day14 | ecosystem: Environmental > Terrestrial > Soil > Agricultural land | place... | reverse complement strand
ATCCGATTTGCAGGGGGTGATCATGAACGAGGACGCCACCCGGGCCGAGCTGCAACGCCTCGGAGTGATGGACCGTCACCCCGGGCTCTCTGAGCTGGCACTTTCCCTCGCTCGGTCGGCTGATACGGCCGAGGCACCTACCGCTCTTGCGGCCGTCGCGGCCCAGCTCCGGGCGGTCATGAGAGACCTTTGCAGTTTGGCAACTCCGGCCGAGGAGGGGGACGCGCTCGATGACCTTGCTGCTCGACGCTCCAGGCGCCGCGGCGCCTGACCCTCTCGGCCACCAGCACCCTCGCCTGACGACCGTGCCCGCCACTCGGCTGTCGTCGTCCGGGCAGGAGGCCGTCGAGCTGGCGGCGCTCGCCGGGCTGAAGCTCGACCCGTGGCAGCAGCACGTCCTCGACTTCGGTCTTGCCGAGCGGGCCGACGGCAGCTGGGCCGCGTTCGAGGTCGCCGTGAACGTCCCGCGCCAGAACGGCAAGGGCGGGATCATCGAGGCCCGGCAGCTGGCGGGGCTGTTCCTCCTCGGCGAGAAGCTGATCCTGCACAGCGCCCACGAGTTCAAGACGTCGATCGTCGCGTTCAAGCGGGTCGAGCAGCTCATCATGGGATGCCCTGACCTGCGGAAACGCGTCCTCCGCGTGAGGCGGACGACCGGCGAGGAAGCGATCGAGCTGGTCACCGGGCAGACGCTCCGGTTCCTGGCGCGCTCCGGCGGCAGCGGTCGAGGCTTCACCGGTGACTGCAACATCCTCGACGAGGCGATGATCCTCGGGGACGACGCCATGGGCGCGCTCATGCCGACCATGTCCGCGGTGCCCAACCCGCAGATCTGGTACCTGGGCAGTGCGGGCATCGGCGCCCCGTCGGTGCAGCTTGGCCGGCTGCGCGCCCGTGCGCTGGCCGCTGCGGAGTCCGGGGAGCCTGACCCGTCCCTCGCCTACTTCGAGTGGTCGGTCGACCCGCACAGGGCCGAGTGCAGCCCCGGCTGTATGGCGCACGCCAACCCGGACGACCTGGCTGCGTGGGCCGTCGCGAACCCGGCGCTCGGGATCCGGATCACAGCTGAGCACGTCCGCAACGAGCGTCTGTCGATGGGCTCCGGCGGCATCTTCGAACGCGAGCGTCTCGGCGTGGGCACGTACCCGGTCGACGGGGCCGAGACGTGGCAGGTCATCGGCGAGGACGCGTGGCGGGCCCTGGCCGACGCCAAGAGCCAGCCCGAGGGCGACCTCGCCATGGCCATCGACGCGACCCCCGAGCGGGACTACGCGACGATCGCGGTGGCCGGGTCCTGGCGGGGCGGTACCCACGTCGAGGTCATCGCCCACCAGCCCGGCATGGGCTGGGTGGTCGAGAAGGCCAAGGCCCTGCACGAGCGGCACAAGCCGCGGTGCTGGGTCGTCGACGGCGGCGGCCCGGCCGGCTCCCTGATCCAGGACCTCGCCGACGCGCTCGGCGTCGAGGTCGTCCAGCCGAAGGCCCGGCAGATCGCCGGCGCCACCGGCCAGTTCTACGACGCGGTGGCCGAGCAGTCCATCAGCCACCTCGACCAGGCCCCGCTGGCGGTGGCCCTGGCCGGCGCGCAGAAGCGTCCGCTGGGCGACGCCTGGGCATGGGCCCGGCGCGGTGCTGGCGTGGACATCAGCCCGCTGGTGGCGGCGACCCTGGCCCGCTGGGGCCTGACGGCCGAGGTCGAGGCGCAGCCGAACCGGAACATCCTGAGCAACGTGTGGTGAGAGGGGAATCGGCATGAGCTGGTGGTGGCCCTTCCGCCGCAGGCAGCAGCAACGCGCGATCACGTACCAGGACATCTGGGGGTCCGGCGGCGACCCTGCCGTACTGCGGGGTAGCTCGCAGGAGCGGGCACTGCGCCTGGCCCCCGTGTACGCGGCCACACGGCTGCTGGCGGACTCCGTGGCGTCCCTTCCCATGAAGTCCTACCTGGTCTCCGGAGAGCAGCGCCTGCCGTCTCCTCTGCCCGCCCTGTTCCGGAAGCCGGCCGCGGTCGGCTCCCGGTACGACTGGCTGCACCGCGCGGTCACGTCGCTGACGCTGCGGGGTAACGCCTACGGGCTGATCGTCGCCACGGACGCCGCGGGCTGGCCGTCGCAGATCGAGTGGCTGCACCCCGACGACGTGACGCTCGAGGACAACTTCGCGGCGGTCCCGGTCTGGTACTACAAGGGCCGGCGCCTGGACGACGGGCAGATGTTCCACATCCCGGCGTACACACTGGCCGGGCAGATCCTCGGCCTGTCGCCGATCGCGTACTTCGCCACCACGACGGAGACGGGGCTGCTGGCCCAGGGGTTCGGCCGGGACTGGTTCGCCAACGGGTCCACCCCGTCGGCGGTCCTGGAGACCGACATGGAGGTCTCGAAGGAGGCCGCGGACATCCTGAAGGCCCGGTTCAAGGAAGCGGCCACCGAGCGCGATGTAGTCGCGCTGGGCGGCGGCGTGAAGTACCGGCCGATCTCGGTACCGGCCGAGGAGTCCCAGTTCCTGGAGACGATCAAGGCCACGGCCAACCAGATCGCCGCGATCTACGGTGTCCCGCCCGAGAAGGTCGGCGGCGAGACCGGCGGGTCCCTGACCTACAACACGGTCGAGCAGAACAGCATCGACCTCCTCACGTGGACGGTCCGCCCGTGGCTGGCCCGTCTGGAGATGGCGTTCTCCCTGCTCCGGCCGCCGGTCGAGGAGGTCACGTTCAACGCCGACGCGATGATCCGCACCGACCTGAAGACCCGGTACGAGGCTCACGGTATGGCGCTCGACCAGGGGTGGCGCAACCGGGATGAGGTCCGCGCCATCGAGAACGAGGCGCCGCTGCCCGGCGGCCTGGGGCAGACGTACCTGCCGCTGTCGTCGGCGATGTCCGTCAGCCTCGACCCCGAGCAGGCCAACGCCCGCAACATCGTCGAGATGATCCAGAAGGTCGGCTCGGGCGTGGGCGTCATGCTCACCGCCGACGAGGCGCGCACGATCCTAAACTCCGCCGGCGCCAGACTCACCGGCCACTACCAGCCACCCCCGCCCCCGGAGGGACAACCATGACCGAGCAAGAGCGTCGGTTCACGCGCGGCCTCGTGGAGGTCCGGGCGGTCGGCGACAGCAGGACGATCGGCGGCTACGCCGCGAAGTACAACGCCCTGTCGCGGAACCTGGGCGGGTTCGTCGAACGCATCGACCCCGGGTTCTTCGCCAAGAGCGAGGGCGACGGCTGGCCCGAGGTGCTGGCCCGCTACAACCACGACGACAACCGCCTGCTCGGCACCTCGGAGGCGGGGACGCTGCGGCTGGCCACGGACGGCACCGGCCTGGACTACAGCGTGGACGTGCCCGCTTCCCGCGAGGACGTGTACGAGCTGGTCCAGCGCGGTGACGTCCGCCGCAGCTCGTTCGCGTTCTACACCTTCGCCGACGACTGGGGCATGACCGAGCAGGGGTTCCCCGTGCGGACGCTGCTGTCCGGGCAGCTGGTCGACGTGGCCCCGGTCAACACGCCCGCGTACCTGGACACCTCGACCGGGCTGCGGTCCCTCGCCGACAAGGCAGGCGCCGAGCTCGAGGAGATCCGCGCGGCCGCCGAGGCCGGCGACCTGCAGCAGTTCCTGGCGAGGCCGAAGCACCAGGTCGTCATCGACGTGAAGCCGGACCCGGCGGCGCTGGTACAGGCTGTCCGCCAGACCACCCCGGAAACTCCGCAGGACGGGCAGGGCGAACCCCACCCGCTCCTCGCGGTACGGCAGCGGCGCGCCGAGCTCATGCAGCGCCGCACCTTCTGAGGCAGGGCGACACCCACCTCGACACCCCAACCCACCAGACACCCCGGCAGCAGGCCGCGGGTGTCGTCGTCTTGCCCAGGAGGGCACAGTGAGCAGGTTCATCCAGCAGATCCAGGAGCGGCGCAACGCTGCCTGGGAGCAGGCCAAGGCGCTGCTTGACGCGGCCGAGGCCGAGAAGCGCGACCTCACCGCCGAGGAAGAGCAGACCTACCAGCGCATCAACAGCGAGATCGACCAGATCGACCTGCGCGTGAAGGACATGGTCGACGCCGAGCAGCGCGCCAAGGACGCCGAGGCTGCGTTCTCCGGGCTGCTGGCCAAGCCCCAGTCCGGCCCGGCCGGCGGCGACAAGAAGGACAGCGACCTGCGGCGCTGGGCGCGCGGCGAGATGCGCAGCATTGACATCGCCGTCCCCACCGGCGCCAGCTTCCGTGACCTGACCAAGGGCACCGCGACCGCGGGCGGCAACACCGTCCCCACCACGTTCTACGGCCAGCTCATGGCCCACCTCATCGAGGTGTCCGGCGTGATGATGGCCGGCCCGACCGTCCTCAACACCAGCTCCGGCGAGACCATCGAGGTGCCGGTCACCACCGCGCACTCCTCGGCGGCGCTGACCTCCGAGGCGGCGGCCATCACCGAGTCCGACCCGGCGTTCGCGAAGCGGAGCCTGGGCGCCTACAAGTACGGCGTCCTGCTGCAGGCCTCGTCCGAGCTGCTGTCCGACACGGGCGTGGACCTCGAGGGCTACCTCGCCATGCAGGCGGGCCGCGCGCTGGGCAACGCGTTCGGCGTCCACGCGATCACCGGTGACGGGTCGTCCAAGCCGACCGGCATCGTCACCTCCGCGTCGACCGGCGTGACCGGCGGCACCGGTGTGGCGGGCGCGTTCACCGCGGACAACCTGATCGACCTGTACTTCAGCGTCATCGCCCCGTACCGCAACAGCACGTCCTGCGGCTGGATGATGCGCGACGCCACCCTCGGCGCCGTGCGGAAGCTGAAGGACTCGCAGAACCAGTACCTGTGGCAGCCGTCCATCCAGGTCGGCGCCCCGGACACGCTGCTGGGCAAGCCTGTGTACACCGACCCGAACGTGGCCGCCGTCGCGACCACGGCGAAGTCCGTGATCTTCGGTGACTTCTCCGCGTACTTCGTCCGCATGGCGGGCGGCGTCCGGTTCGAGCGCTCCGACGACTACGCGTTCAACTCCGACCTGACGACCTTCCGGGCGATCATCCGCGCGGACGGCCTGACCGTCGACCAGACCGGCGCGCTGAAGGTGTTCGCCGGCGCCGCGACCTGATCCATCCCCTGGGGGCGGCGCCGTCTGGCGCTGCCCCCACCTCACCGGAACGGAGAACACCATGCGCGTGCGCATGAAGACTGCCCTGTCCGGGACCCGCGACGGCGTTCCCTGGCCCCCGGCCGGCGACAGCGTCGACCTCCCCGACGAGGAGGCCGCCCACCTCGTCGCCGCCGGCCTGGCCGTCGAACTGGACGGCGACGACGAGACCCCGGCGGAGGAGTCCGCGACGCCGCCCGACACTGCGGAGAAGGCAGTACCCGGCCGACGCCGGGGACCGGCCACGAAGCCCGGCAAGTAAGGCGGTCCCCATGGCGCTGCTGACTCTGGCCGAGGCCAAGGCCCAGCTCAACATCGAGAGCACCGACCACGACACCGAGCTGACCGGGTACATCAACGCCCTCACGGCGAGCATCGAGCGCCATGTCGGACCCGTCGAGAACCGGTCGGTGGCCGAGGTCCTGGAGGGCCGGTCCCCGACCCTGTGCCTCACAAGCGTGCCCGCGGTGTCGCTCACGTCGATCGTGCCGGTCCTGACCAGTGGGCAGGCGGTCGACGTCAGCAGCGTGCACCTCGACGGCGCCAAGGGCATCGTCCGCCGCCTCGACGGCGGCACGTTCCGCGGCGGCCTGTGGACTGTGACGTACACGGCCGGCCGGGGCGGAATCCCGGCGACGATCCGGACCGCGGCGCTCATTCTGCTGCAGCACCTGTGGCGGACGCAGTACGGGGCGGCGCGCGGCGCCGGCCGGGCTGACGACTTCGACGTGAACGAGCCGGCGCCCGGCTGGGGCTACGCCATCCCGAACCGGGTCCTGCAGCTGCTAGATCCGTACAAGGTTCCGCCGGCGGTGGCGTGATGGCCACCTCAGCGGCACCGGCTGCCGTCGATGCCCTGCTCGCGATCCTGCGGGCCGCGCCCGGTCTGGGCGGCGTGCGGGTCATCGATGGCCCGCCCTCGAACAACATGACCGAGCAGCACCGGGTGTACGTCGGCTGGTCGCCGGGCGGCGAGCAGGCGGTCGACATTCAGCAGTCCTTCGCTTCCGCGGGCGCCAGGCGGCGGGACGAGGAAGGGCTGATCTCCTGCTACGCCGAGACCCGGGCCGGCGACAAGGACATGTCTCTGCGGCGGGTCCGGGCCTTCGGAATCGTGGCCGCCGTCGAGGAAGCACTGCGCGCCACGGACGCATCGCCCGAGGCGCCGACCCTGAACGGCACGGTCCTGTGGTCGCAGCTGACCACCGGGTCCCTCACACAGGAGTCCTCGGACACCGAGGCCCTGGCCGGCCTGGTCTTCACCGTGGCGTACCACGCCCGTATCTGACCCACCCCACCCCTGAGGAGTTAGCGATGGCGCGAGTGCGCTACATCGGCCCGGAGCCGGTCACCGTGCCGGAGCTCGGCGGCCGTGAGATCCAGCCGGACGAGACGGTCGAGGTACCGGACGCCCGGTTCGACGGCTACGTCTGCCAGACCACGACGTGGGAGCCGGTCGAGGAACCAGGCGCCGCGAAGAAGACCGCGGCCAAGTCCGCAGCGAAGGAGGGCTGATCCATGGCGATCGGATCCGGGCTCGGCGCACAGATCGGCATCGCGGCCGAGTCGACCTACGCCACGTTCGTGGCCCCGACCAGGTTCGTCGAGTTCACGAAGGAATCGCTGGTCGAGAAGAAGACCACCGCGACGAGCAGCGGCATCGCGGCCGGGCGGCTGATGGCGCTGTCCTCGCGGCGTGTGGTGACGCAGCGAGAGGTGACCGGCTCGCTGGAGCTGGAGGTGGTCAACAAGGGCATGGGCATCCTGCTGCAGGCCCTGATGGGGACCACGGTGACCCCGGTGCAGCAGGCCGTGACAACGGCCTACCTGCAGACCCACACCCTGGCGGACACGTGGGGCAAGTCCCTGACGATCCAGAAGGGGATGCCGCTCACCACGGGCACCGTCACCGACAAGACCATGCTCGGCTGCAAGATCGTGTCGGCGGAGTTCTCGTGCGAGGTCGGCGGCATGCTGACGTCCACGTTCGAGATCGACGGCCGAGCCTGTGACGAGACGCAGACCCTGGCGGCGGCGTCGTACTCCAACATGTCGCCGTTCCACTTCGGGCAGCTCGCGGTCAAGAGCGGCAGCTTCGGCGCGGAGACGGCGCTGGACGGCGTCCGCAAGGTCAGCGTCAAGATCGAACGCCCGCAGGCGGTCGACCGGTTCTACGCCAACAGCTCGGCCCTGAAGGCGCAGCCGATCTCGAACGACCTGGTGAAGATCACCGGTTCGCTGGAGATGGACTACGTCGCCACCACTGTCGACGACCTCCACACCAGCGACGGAGCGACCAGCCTGGTGGTCGAGTTCGTCGGCCCGCTCATCGCGAGCACCTACTACGAGACGTTCCGGATCAAGCTGCCTGCGATCAAGGTGGACGACGCGCCGCCGACCGTCGACGGCTACGGCGTGGTCAAGCCGACGTTCAACTTCACCGCCCTGTTCGACGGGACCAACCAGGTCGCCATCGAGTACATGAGCACCGACACGACCGTCTGACGGAGGGGTTCCCATGGCCGTCGGCTCCGTCCAGATCACCGGCACCGGACAGCTCCTCGACCTGTCCCGCCGGCTGCACGCGGCCGGCGGCCCGCGGCTCAAGCAGAACATGCAGCGCCGTATCCGCCGCGCAGCCGAACCGCTGCGCACCGACATGCAGCGCACCATCCGCGATCTGCCGATCAGGGCGGAGCCCCGCAAGCCGGGGAACCGGGGCGGCGCGTCACCGACCACCCGGCCGCTGCGGGCGACGATCGCCGAGGCTGTCCGTATCTCGGTCCGCACCGCGGGCAATCCCGGCGCCCGTGTCTGGGTCGACCGATCCGCCCTGCCGTCCGACCTCAAGACGATGCCGTGGGTCATGAACAACGCGAACGGCCGAATCCGACACAAGGTGTTCGGCAACCGAAAGCGCTGGGCCAACAACTGGACCACCCCGCTGTGGTGGGACAAGACCGTCCAACAGCACACCCCGCGCATGCGCGCCGAGGTCGCCCGCATCCTCGACGACGTCCGCAGCCAGATCACCTAGGAGCAACCGTTGATCATCGTCTTCACCCCTGCCGGCGGCGAGCCGGAGCACTACGACGCCCGGTCGCTGAAGGTGTCCGAGGCGTCGATCGTGTCCCGGACCATCGACCAGCCCTGGGACCAGGTCAAGGCGGGGCTGCCCAACGAGGACCTGGACGCCATGCGCGGAATCGTCTGGGTCATCAAGAAGCGCAGCCAGCCCTCTCTCAGGTTCGGCGAGTTCGACCCGGGCGTCGAGGAGATGGTCACCCGGTACGACAAGGCCGAGATCGAGAACTGGGTGACCAACGCGGTCGCGATCGCCCGCAGCGAAGGACTGGACGAGGCGCAGACTCGCGAGGGCCTGGCCAAGGTCCCGGACGCAGCAGCCGACCCGGCCCACGCCGAGGCCACCATCGAGCGGATCCTGTCCGACCCAAAAGAGTCGGAGCGCCCGAGCCCGTCGGCGAGCGAGACCCCCGAGACCTCGTCGACCTGAGAGACCAGTACCTCGGCCTGTTCGCGCACCTCCTCCACATTCCGCCGGCCGCCGTCGACGAGCTGCTCGTCGAGGACTTCCAGCGGCTCGTCTCCTGGATCGACCGGCACCAGGCCCAGCAATCCGGAGGTGAGTGATGGCCACCCTGAACTTCCTGCTCTCCGGGCAGGACCACCTGTCTCGCGTGTTCGACCGTGCCGGCGACGCGGCGACCCGGCTGCACCGCCGGATCAGCGCCGCAACGACCAACAGCAGCACGGCGATCAACCGGTTCCAGCGTGACGCCGCGACGCGCCTGGCTGCGCTCGACGGCTCGGCGCACGACAGCGGGAAGGCCATCGACACGCTGAAGGGCGCGGTGCTCTCGCTGGCGCCCGCGGCCATCCCTGCCGCTGCCGCACTGGCACCGGTCGCTGCCGGGGCTGGAGCGGCGGCGCTCGCCGTAGCGGCCTTCGGCGCGGCGCTCGGCCCGCAGATCGCGGCGCTCGGCGAGGCATCGGAAGCGGAGAAGAAGTACAGCGACGCGGTCGAGGAGTCCGGCGCCACGTCGGACGAGGCGGTCAAGGCACAGGTCGCCTACGCCAAAGCCATGGCCAAGCTGCCGCCGGCGACCCGGCAGGCGGCGGCCGCGCTGTCCGTCCTGAAGGACGAGTACAAGGGGTGGAGCGAGTCCCTCGCCGAGGACACCATGACCCCGGTCACCAAGGGCATGGCGCTGCTGTCCGGGCTCCTGCCCAAGCTGACCCCCATGGTCCGCGGCGCCGCCGAGCAGTTCGACCGCCTCGTGACGATCGCAGCCGGCGGCATGCAGACCGCTGGGTTCGACGGGTTCATGGGGCGGATCGAGCGGTTCACGACCGGCACCCTGCGCCGCGCCAACGACGCCCTGATCCATTTCATGCGCACCGCTGACACCGGGAAGGTGTCCGGCGGGCTGGCCGAGTTCATGGACTACGCCCGTGCGCAGGGCCCCCTCGTCGCCGACACGCTGCGGAACGTGGGCACGGCGCTGACGAACCTCCTCACCGGTGCGTCCGGTGTCGGCGTCAGCATGCTCGAGGTCGTCAACACCCTGTCCAAGATCGTGGCGGCCGTCCCGCCTGGGGCGATCTCCGCGCTGCTGCAGCTGACCATCGCACTCAAGGCCGTGCGCCTGGCAGCGATCGGCATGGCCGCAGGCAAGGCTGCGATGGCCGCGTTCGGCGCCCAGATCCTGGCCATGCAGACCGCAGCGGCAGGGACCACCGGCCGCATGGCCGCGCTCACCGCGTCGTTCGGCGCGCTGTCGCGCGGTGCGAAGCTGGCGCTGGTCGGCTCCGGTATCGGCCTGCTCGTCATCGCCCTGACCGAGCTGTCACAGATGGGCAAGGCCGCGCCGGCTGATGTCGACAAGATGACGTCCGCGGTGGCCCGGCTCGGCAAGACGGGCAAGCTCAGTGGTGAGGCCGCGCGGGTGATGGGCGCCGACTTCGGCGAGCTGGAGAAGAGTCTCCGTACCCTGGCCCGCCCGTCGAATCTCGACAAGACGCAGCAGTGGCTGACGCAGCTCATCGGCATGGACTCCACCCCGGTGAAGGACGCCAAGGAGAACGTCGGGGCGCTCGACGAAGCGCTCGCAGGCCTGGTGAAGAACGGGAGCCCGGAGCTCGCGGAGGCGGCGCTCAGGCGGGTCGCTGCCGGGTTCAAGGGCATGACCGAGGCGGAGCTGCGGGAGAAGCTCACCGGCTACAAGGACTCTCTCGCCGACATGGCGTTCCAGGCCGAGCTCGTCGCCGAGTCGATGGGGCTGTTCGGCCGGCAGGCGCAGCAGACCAAGACCAAGCTGGACGCCCAGAAGGCCAGCGCCGACGGACTGCGGCAGGCGATCTTTGCGCTGAACAACGTCAACCGTGAGGCCATCGGCGCCATGTCCGGGTTCGAGGCCGCGATCGACGCCGCGACGAAGGCCGCACAGGAGAACGGCCGGTCGCTGAAGTTCGTCAACGGCGAGCTCGACCTCAACGACGAGAAGGCCCGGAACAACGAGGCCGCGCTGCGCGACCTGGCCGCGAAGACCGAGGAAGCCGCCGCGGCCGCGCGGGAACAGGGCAAGTCGTGGCAGTACGTCAACGGCATCATGGACCGCGGTCGGGGCTCCCTGATCAAGGTCGCGATGCAGATGGGTCTCAACCGGGAGCAGGCCAAGCAGCTCGCCGACCAGATCCTGAAGACGCCGGACAAGACCGCGCGGCTGAAGGGCAACCTCGACGACCTGCAAGGGAAGCTGAACTCGGCGAAGGCCCAGCTGGGCCGGGTGCCGGATTCACGGAAGGCCGCGATCCGCGCGACCATCGCAGACCTCACCAGCAAAGTCGCTCAAGCCCGGCGGGCGCTGGACGCCCTCGAAGGCAAGACGTCGACGACGTACATCCGGACGGTCTACTCGCCGCCCGGGCACAACGGTCCCGGCGGATTCCCCAAGTACGCCAAGGGCGGCAGGCCGTCGGCCGGCTGGGCGCTCGTGGGTGAAGAGGGGCCCGAGCTGGTGCGGTTCAAGGGCGGCGAGCAGGTCTATGACCATCGCACCTCGATGCGCATGGCGGCGCCCGCTGCGGGCCTGCCGGTCAGCGACGGCGTCCGTGGCGGTGGTGGCGGTGCCGGGTCCGTCGTGCCTGTCCAGATCACGGTGAACGGCGCCCTCGACCCGGTGGCCGTGGCTCAGCAGATTCGCACCGTCATGCTCAGGGTCCAGCGGACCATGGGCCTCCCGGAGGGGGTGATCATGCAGTGACGCTGCTCATCGAGACTGCGTTCGGGTACGCGCCGACGGCGACGAGCGTGACGTGGACCGACATCACACAGTGGGTCGATCTGCGGCAGGCAATCCGGATCAGCCGCGGCGCCGGGGACGAGCTGTCGCAGACGCAGGCCGGGACGCTCGGCATGACGCTGGACAACTCCGATGGGCGGTTCACGGCGGGCAACGCGTCCAGCCCGTACTACCCGTACATTCGGCCGGGCTGCCCCATCCGCGTCAGCAAGACCGTGAACGGCGTCACGTACCGCCGGTTCTACGGGCTGGTCACCGACTGGAATCAGGGCTGGACTGGGCTGCAGGACACCGTCCGGATCGGCGCCGCCGACCTGTTCAACCTGCTGTCCGGCGACGACGCGCTGCAGGCCCTCCTCGTCGAGGAGATCCTGCAGCTCGACCCGCTGGCCTACTACCCGTTGTCCGAGCCGTCTGAGGCCACGTCGGCGGGCGACATCGCCGGCGCTGGCGCGGGGGCACTGTCCATCGCGCAGGCGCTGACAGGCGGGACGCTCGCGTTCGGCGAGGGGACCGGCCCGCCGGCCGACGGCCTGACCACACCGCTGTTCACCCCAGTGTCCGCGACCTCCGGCAAGTACCTGTCCGGCGACATGGGTGTGCAGTTCGCCGACGCCGTGTCGAACTACTACATGATCCTGGAGTGCTGGTTCAGCACGTCCACGGCAGGCCGCGTGATCTTCAGCCTGCGGTCCGACAGCAACCAGTTCCAGATCATCTTCAGCCTGCAGTCCGGGACCGGCGACCTGGTCGTGCAGTGGACCCGCACCGGCGGCCCGCTGTCCGGGTTCTCCAGCGTCACCATCCCCACCGGGAATCTGGCCGACGGCGCCCAGCACCACATCGTCTACGACGAGGTCCTGTCCCGCTTCTACATCGACGGCTCGGGGCCGACGACCGCGTTCGTCGACACCATGAACGGGCTGCGGCACCTCACCGTCGGCGGCTACGCCAACGACCGGCTGTGGAACGGGACCATCAGCCACCTGGCGATGCACGCCCCGGCGTCACCGCCGGCGACGTCCGTGTACACCGCGCACTACACCGCCGGGACGACCGGGTTCTCTGGCGAGGACGCCGACACCCGCGTGCTGCGGCTCGCTGGGTACGCGGGTATCGCCGCGGTGGCCGCGTCCGGGGACTTCAGCCCGGTCGCGTCGCAGGGCGAGGGCGGGCAGACCGCGCTGGAGATGATGCGGCAGGTCGAGGCCACCGAGGGCGGGAAGCTCGCCACCGACCGCGGCTCGGCCAGCCTCATGTTCCAGGCCCGGTCGGTCCGCTACAACCCGACCTCCGCCCTGTCCATCGCCTACGCCGACCTGGAGACCGGCGACGTCGAGGCGACGACCGACACCCAGAAGCTGGTCAACACCGTCACCGGCAGCCGGCCGAACGGCGCGACACAGCGGGTGGCCAGCAACAGCAGCCGCGAGGCGTTCGGCCCCCGCCGGCAGGAACTCAACCTGCTGAAGCTGACCGACCTGGAGGTCCTCGACGCTGCGTACTGGCTGGTGTCCCGATATGCAGACCCGCAGCCGGAGATCCGGCAGCTACCCGTCCAGGCGTACAGCCTCCCCGACGCCACGTTCCAGGCGCTGCTGGCCGCGGACATCAGCACCGTGTTCACGATCACGGGGCTGCCATCGACCGCGCCGGCGCCGACGGCCACGGTCACCGTCGAGGGCTACGTCGAGACGATCGGCCAGTCCTCCCACCTGCTCAACTTCCACACCAGCAGGACGAACACCGACACCGTCTGGATCTTGGACGACTCCACCTACTCCGTGCTCGGGTCGACGACCCGGCTCGCCTACTGAGAGGAGCACCGTGGCGAATCCTGTGGTGCGCGCGGAGGCGTTCTACGCCCCGCCCCCCGAACTGGAGCCCGACGCCTGGGACCTGGTGCCGCCCGCCGAGCGGGTGTGGCGGTGGGTCGAGTACCGGCAGCAGCGCCGCGTCGTCCCGCCGGAGGGGTTCCTCCTCGGCGAATCGGTGTGGGCTGGGATCAACCACAACCGGTGGGTCGTCGACTGCCCGTGCGGCTCCGCGCAGGTGGTCACGCCTGACGACCCGCGGTTCGCGTGCACCGAGTGCGGCTACGGCTGGGTCACGGTGACGTTCCCCGATGACGTGGCTGGCGCGGAGGACGCCATCACCGCCGAGCTGCCGCACCTGCGGAACTGGACCAACCCGGCCATCCCGCGGCCGGCGTCTGTTCTCCCGCCGCCGCCTCCCAAGCGGCTGCCCCCGCCCGGACCGGAGGTATCCCCGTGACGTTCGCTCCCCGTACCTGGGTGGTCGGCGAGGTGGTCACCGCGGCCCTGATGAATCAGGAGATCCGCGACCAGTTCAACTCGGCCTTCGCCGCCTGGTCGTCGTACACGCCGACGTGGACGGCATCGACCACGAACCCGGTGATCGGCAACGGCACGCTGACCGGCCTCTACATGAAGGTCGGCAGGGTCTGTCACGTCCACGTCGAGATGACCGCAGGCTCGACCACCACCTACGGCTCCGGCTCGTGGTCGTTCAGCCTGCCCGCCGCGTCGACCACGTCGCCCGGCATCCGGATCGGGACAGCTCAGGCATCCGGCTCGATCCGCGCGGCCGGCCACACAACGGTCAACAGCTCGTCGAGCGCGTTCGGCCTCTGGTTCCCCGCCACCACCGCCGTGTCCAACCTGTCCGCGTGCACGCCCACCGTGCCGTTCACCTGGGCGAACACCAACATCCTGCGCTGCAGCCTGGTGTACGAGACCGCCAC
>Ga0247821_10001234_pt1 | contig 14237 bp, 15 predicted proteins | sample 13C_Glycerol_Day_FD_192481 | JGI IMG/M metagenome (GOLD analysis project Ga0247821, IMG submission 192481) | Soil microbial communities from agricultural site in Penn Yan, New York, United States - 13C_Glycerol_Day14 | ecosystem: Environmental > Terrestrial > Soil > Agricultural land | place... | reverse complement strand
TGACGTCCGGCCAGCGGCGGCGGATCATCCGGATCGTGCGGTCGTTGGCGGCGCTCACGACGAACAGGAAATGGGTGGCGCCGGCGGCGATCGCGTCGGCGGCCGCGATCGACAGCATCCGGATGCCGAGGCCCCGGCGCTGGTCGTTCTCGGCGATCACGGCCGCCAGCTCGGCGGTCGACCCGCCGGGCGCCCAGGCCCACATCGCGTGGCCGACGATCGCGCCGGCCCGGGTCGCGACGAACGCGGCGCCGGTCGGGCAGAGCATCCGCAGCAGCAACGCCTGCCGCGGCGGCGAACCGATCGCGGTCTGGAACCGGAAGTAGCGGCTGAGGTCCGTCAGCCCGGACAGCATCCGCGCCAGCTCGTCCGCGTCGGGTTCGCCGGCGCGGCGGACGAGTGGCGGTCTCGCCTGAGTCTGATTCACGGATTCAGCCTTGCTCCACTTGGCTGAGTCTGTCAAGTGGACTTATCATCGGGGTATGAGCATGGCGGTCGGCGAACAGCTGCCCGAGGCGATGAACTGGTCCACGGAGAACTGCACGATCTCCCGGACGATGGACATCCTCGGCGACAAGTGGACGTTTCACGTCCTGCGCGAGGTCTTCGTCGGCGTCCGCCGGTTCGAGGACATCCGCGCGCGGGCCGGCATCCCGCGGCAGGTGCTGACCGAGCGGCTCGCCGCGCTGATCGAGCGCGGCCTGATCCGCCGCCATCCGTACCGCCTGCCCGGTCAGCGGGAGCGCTCGGAGTACCGGCTGACCCAGGCAGGGCTCGATCTCTACCCGGTGCTGGTCGCGATGATCCAGTGGGCCGACCAGTACCTGCCGCTCGACGACGGCCCGCCGATCGAGCCCCGCCACCGCGGCGACTGCGGCGAGCGCGTCACGGTGGTCATGCAGTGCGAGGCCGGCCACGAGCCGGGCCCGCGCGAGGTCGCCTTCCGGCCGGGCCCCGGCGCACAACCTCGCTAGTCGAGCTCCGCGATCGCCCGGCGGAGGATGGATTCGGTCTCGCGGGGCTGGGCCGCGGTGATCGACAGTGCGTCCATGGTGACGACGTACGTGTCGAGTTCCTCGCGCTTGTCCAGGTAGACGGCGCTGGTCAGGTGCTCGATGTAGACGATGTCCGGCAGGTCGGGGTCGTTGAACCGCAGCAGCGTGAACGCGCCGCCGGTCGCCGTGTACCCGCCCTTCTCGAACGGGATGATCTGCAGCGTCACGTTGTGCCGGCGCGCCGCGTCGATCAGGTGCTCCAACTGCGCCTTGAGAATCGCTCGGCTGCCGATCGGGCGGCGCAGTACCGCCTCGTCGACGACCGCCCACAGCCGCGCAGGCCGTTGCCTCGTCAGCACGTCCTGGCGGCTCATCCGCAACGACACAAGGCGATCCTGCTCCGCTCGCGAGAACGCCTGGTCCTGACGGCCGAGCTGGACGACGGCGCGCGCGTAGTCCGGTGTCTGCAGGAGTCCCGGGATGAACTGCAACTCGAACGTACGGATCAGATCGGCCGCCATCTCCAGGCCGAGATAGGAGTGGAACCACTGCGGCGTCAGGTCGTCGTACCGTTGCCACCAGCCCGGGTTGTTCGCTTCCGTGGCCAGTCTGAGCAGGCGCTCGCGTTCCTCGGCGTCGTCGAGCTTGTAGAGCGTCAGCAGGTCGTCGACGTCGCGCACCTTGAACCCGACCCGGCCGAGTTCCAGGCGACTGATCTTGGACTCCGAGCCGCGGATCGCCCAGCCCGCGTCGGTGCGGCTGACGCCCGCGCCCTCACGGAGCCGGCGCAGGTGCACGCCGAGCATGATGCGCAGGGCGGTCGGGCCGCCGTACGCGCCCGGCTCGGTCACCCGCTCGCCTCCCCGCCGTGTGTCCGTTACCAACAGCTGATCATTTCACAACAGATCGCGATCCCGCACCGGGCCTGCACGGTGTGTTCATGGCGCCCTACGGTCAGTAGAGTCGGACGCACAGACTCCCCGATCACCCTCTGCGAGGTTCTACTGATGGTCGACGCCACCAAGGCACCCAGTTCGATCCCGGTCGGCGTGGACACCACCCGGGCCAGCATCGCCCGGGTCTACGACGCCTTCTTGGGCGGCAAGGACAACTTCGAGGTCGACCGTGAGGTACTGCGTGGGGTCCAGGCCGCCGCGCCGCAGGCCCAGGACCTGGCCTGGTCGAACCGGAACTTCCTGATCCGCGCCTGCCGATTCCTGGCCGGCCAGGCGGGGATCACGCAGTACCTCGACTGCGGGTCCGGCCTGCCGACCGCCGAGAACACCCACCAGGTCGTCCAGCGGCTCGTGCCGGAGGCGAAGGTGCTCTACATCGACAACGACCCGGTGGTGCTCGCGCACGGCCGGGCGCTGCTGGAGGAGAACGAGAACACCCTGTTCGTCAGCGCCGACATCTTCGACCCGGACGAGGTGCTGAGCAAGCCCGAGGTCCGGGACTTCCTGGACTTCAGCCAGCCGATCGCGGTGATGCAGGCCGGCACGCTGCACCACTACATCGGCACCGAAGGTGCGCAGATCATGCAGAAGTACGTCGACGCGGTGGTGCCCGGGTCGTACACGGCGATTTCGCACTTCTTCGACCCGGAGACTCCGGAGCACTCGGCGGTCGCCCAGCAGATGGAGGAGAAGTTCATCCACAGCCCGATGGGCAGCGGCAGGTTCCGCACCCGCGCGGAACTGATGGAGTTCTTCCCCGGCCAGGAGCTGGTCGACCCGGGCCTGGTGCTCTGCGACGACTGGTGGCCGGACGGCCCGCGGCTCAAGCCGCTGAACCAGGTCGAGGAGTGCATCGTCGGCGCGGTCGGCCGCAAGATCTAGCAGCGGTACTTCGCGACGCCCGGGATCGCTGTCCCGGGCGTCGCGGTGTTTTCAGAACGTCCAGCGCTGCGCGGCCGAGTTGTTGCACGTGGCAACGGTTACGGCGTTGCCGAGTGAGGCCGGCGCGGTGAGGCAGCGGCCGCCGCTGCGGATCGTGCCGTCGCCGGGCAGTGTCCACTGCTGGTTCGTGCCGCCGTGGCAGCTGTAGAGGATCACCGAGCCGGCCTGCGTGGCGCTCGCGTCGAGGCAGCTGAACAGGGCGTGGAACGTGCTGTTCTGCGCGTGCACCCAGTTCTGGTTGTTCCCGCCGGTGCAGCTGTACAGCAGGATCGTCGTCCCGTCGGAGCCGGAGACGTCCAGGCAGCCACCGCTGCCGCGGATGTCGCCCGAGGCCGAGTTGCCGATGCCGTTCTCCTGCACGGCGGTCGAGCCGTTCAGGGTGACCTGGCTGTCGGCGGCGCAACCGCTGCTCTCCGACGTGCCGGTGAAGTGGGCGGTGAGGCTGCCGCTGGTCGGTGCGCTCATCGTCAGCTTCGAGTACGGCTCGTCGTCGCAGGTCGCCTTGTCGTTGTTCCAGTCGAAGTACTCGGTCCAGCTGACCATGCCCGACGTACTGATGGTGTTGCCGGATCCCGTCTGCAGGCTGCCGAGTTTGAACGACGTACCGGCGGTCAGGTCGCGGACCGTCACGCCGTACCAGCCACTGCCTTCGCTCGCGACGGAGAACGCGTAGGTGTGGCCCGCGGTGGGGGCCTGGTCGAGGCGGCAGCTGCCGCCGGTGCCGTCCTCCTGGAAGCGGATGCAGTAGGTGCCGGCGTCCCCGGCCTTCCAGTCGGTGGAGTTCCAGAGCGAGTACAGGAACATGCCGCCGCCGTCGCGGTGGGTCTGCATGCCGGTGTACCCGCCGACGTCGCCGCCGGTGAAGGCGAACTGGTTGGACCAGTAGACGTTCGCGCGACCAGGGGAGGCGTTGATCGTCATCCGGAACTCGGCCTGGGTGAGTGACGCAGTGTCGAACGTGTAGTTGACGTAGGTGCCGGGTGTGACGCCGACGGCGGCGGCCTGCGAGGTTGGAACCAGGGCGGCCGCGAGGCCGAGCAGGGCGCACACCAGCAAGGACTTGAGTCTCATCGGGGTGTTACCTCCAAGCGAAGTGGGGCGGACTTCGACCAGAGAGCTCTCTGAGCTGATGATGCGCAGAACTGCACACAAATGTCCAGAGGTGAGCAGTTAACGTTACACGTGCTCGGAAACGAGCGTGGCCGCCGTGCCGTCCTCGAGGGCCTGGAAGATGTGCGGGAGGTCGCCGGGGTAGGCGATGTAGTCGCCGGGACGGAGTTCGACCGGGTCGTCGAGCGGGCCGACGAGGGCGCGGCCGGAGCCGAGGACGACGTGCTCGACGACGCCGGGCATGTGCGGCTCCGACTTCCGGCCGGGGCCCGGCGAGGCGACGATGCGGTAGATGTCGCGGCGCGCGTTCGGCGGGCTGGACGCGACCAGTGTGGCGCTGTAGTCGGCGTGGTCGGAGTAGATCGCCGGACCCTCGCCGGCGCGGATGATCTGCACCTTCGGGCGCGGCGGGTCGAGCAGTGCGGCGAACGGGGTGTCGAGCGCGACGGCCAGCGCCCACAGGGTTTCGACGCTCGGATTGCCGGTACCGGACTCGAGTTGCGACAGCGTGGACTTGGCGACCCCGGCGCGCTTCGCGACCTCGGTCAGCGACAGGCCGGCCCGGGCCCGGTGCCGGCGGAGGGATGCGGCGATGACGTCCAAGGGTGCGCGGGAGTCCATTGTTCGCTCCATCGGTCTATTTGTTCGGCTTGACGAACGCGTGGCCAGGTGTTCATCATAATGCCCATGCGTTCGATCTGGCGAACACTCGATCCGGGACTCGCCCGCGACATCGGCCTGGTCTGCCTGGCAGACGGTGTCGTCGGGCTGTCGTACGGCGCGATCAGCGTCGGCGGCGGGCTGCCGTTGTGGGTGCCGATCCTGTTGTCGGTCGTGGTCTTCGCGGGCGCGTCGCAGTTCCTGTTCGTCGGGATCGTCGCGGCCGGCGGGAGTCCGATCGCGGCGATGGTCGCGGGTCTGCTGGTGAACAGCCGGCACGTCGCGTTCGGGCTGGCGGTGAGCGACGTGATCGGCGGCGGGTGGCGGCGCTGGCTCGGCAGTCACGTGATGACCGACGAGAACGTCGCGTTCGCGATGGGCCAGGACGACCTGAAGCACCAGCGGGCGGCGTACTGGGCCGGCGGCCTGGGGATCTTCGTCTGCTGGAACATCGGCGTCGTCGCCGGCGGCCTCGCCGGCTCGGTGATCACCGACACCGACGTGTTCGGTCTGGATGCGGCGTTCCCGGCCGTGCTGCTGGCGCTGGTGCTGCCCGCGCTGCGGGACCGGTCGACGCGAACGGCGGCCCTCGTCGGTGTCGTGGTCGCGTTGGCGGTAACGCCGTTCCTGCCGGCCGGTCTGCCGGTTCTGTTCGCCCTGGTGGGTCTGCTGTTCTACCGCGCCGAGAAGCCGGCCGTGGAGGTCACCCGATGAACAACACACCACTGCTGCTGATCGGCATCGGAATACTTGCCGTAGGCACCTTTTCGCTACGGTTCGCGGGGCCGGCGTTGCGGAGCCGGTTCGAGGTGCCGGAGCGGGCGCAGCAACTGCTCGCCGCGGCCGCGATCATCCTGCTCACCGCGCTGGTGGCCACGTCCGCCCTGACGGACGGCCACGGTCCCGCAGGCGTCGCGCGCCCGGCCGGCGTACTGGTAGGCGGTGTGCTGGCCTGGCGCCGAGCACCGTTCGTCCTCGTCGTGGTCGCAGCCGCCGCCACCGCCGCCGGCCTCCGCCTGCTCGGCGTGCCCTGAGCCGACAGGGTGGACAGGAGGTGTCCCCAGGTTGGGTAGTGCACCTGAGCGTGATCGCCTCCGCGCGTACGCTGTCTCGCCGGTGCTCTACCTGTCGAGCGGGCCCGAGTAGCACGACCGCGACCGTGTACTGCTTCACCCGCGCGGGCGCCGGATCCGGTGACTGCGACGACCTGACGCTCATCCGTCAGCCCTCGTAGCGGCTACCGTGCGGGTATGACGATGTATCCGCCGGCACCCGAAGCGCCGAAGAAGTCGGTTCTGCCGAAGCTCGCGGTCGCGTGTTTCGTGATCGGCGCGATCGTGGTGGGGTTCTTCGTCTGGCGGATCGTCGTCACCGCGCCGCGGACACCGCAGCCGATCGAGGACGGTGTCGTCCACCTGACGAAACCAGGACTGACGATCTACGCGTCGGTCCCCGTGCTGACCCCGCCGTGCGAGGTCCAGGACGCGAACGGCAACGACGTACCGATCAAGCCGCCGAGCGGGTCGGAGACGATCACGATCAACGGCGAGAGTTGGTACGTCGTCGCCCGGTCGACGCAGACCGTGCCGGCCGGGGACTACAGCATCTCGTGCACCGACGACGAGACCAGCGCGACGTACGCGGCCGGGCCGCGGTCGTCGGTGGTCGCGTTCGTGCTCTCGATCCTCGGCACCGTCTTCTCGTTCCTGATCTTCATCGGGCTCGGCATCACGCTGCTCACCGTCGGCGCGGTCAAGGCCGCCCGGCGCAAACGTCCGGCGAACACCTTCCCCGGGCAACCCGGTGCCCCAGGCAACTACTACCCGCCGATGCCGCCGCCGCAGCAGCAGCACACCTTCCCGCCGCCACCGCCGTACCACCCGGGTCCCAATCCGGACCGTCCGCAGGATCGCCCCGACGACCGGCCGCAGGACAGGTGACGGCGATGGATCTCGACTGGCCCGGGTGCCGCAACGTCCGCGACGTGGGCGGCCTGCCGACCGGCGACGGACGGGCGGTGCGCGAGGGCGTGCTGATCCGTGCGGACAGCCTGCAGTACCTGACCGCGGACGGCGTCGAGGCCGTTCGGCGGTCCGGCGTGAGCAGGATCCTCGACCTGCGCGGCGACGGTGAGGTCGCGATCGCGCCGACGCCGTTCACCGGTACGGCGCTGGCGGTGCGGCAGCGGCTGGCCGACCCGGCGGACCCGGACCACGGGCAGCCGACCATCGTCGAGGCGTGCACGTGGATGCTGGACCAGCGGCCGGAGCTGTTCGCGGCCGCGGTGAGGGCGATCGCGGACGAGCCGGACGGCGCGGTGGTCGTGCACTGCCACGGCGGCAAGGACCGCACCGGCATGGTCGTCGCGCTGGCGCTGAGCGTGGCCGGCGTCCCCGAGGAGGAGATCGTCGCCGACTACTACCTCACCCAGTCGCGGCTCGCGGGCTGGCTGGACGAGCAGCTCGCCGACGAACCGGACGCGTCCAGGCACCCGGAGATGATCGAGTTCCGCGACACCCGCGCCGAGTCGATCGTCGCGATCCTGCGGCATCTGGACGACCGGTACGGCGGACCGGAGGCATACCTGCGGCACGGTGGTCTGACCGCGGCCGACCTGGACAAGCTGAGAGCCCGCTTAGTGGCCTGACCTGAGTCACCATGACGTCACCCACCGCAGTACATTGGCGCAATGCCGACCGCCGCAGAGCAGACAGGGGTGACCGACGCAGCGGCGCTGGCTCGACGTCATGGGCTCTCCCGGAGTTCGGTGCGGCCGCCGTTCGGGGCGTACCTGCAGGAGTTGTGGAGCCGGCGCCAGTTCGTCGTCAGCTACGCCGCCGCCCGCACCTACGCGATGTACGCCGGAGCGCGCCTCGGATCGATCTGGCAGGTGCTGACCCCGCTGCTGAACGCGGCGGTGTACTACCTCGCCTTCGGTGTGCTGCTCGGTACGAAGAACGGGATCGACAACTACGTCGCCTTCCTGCTCAGCGGGATCTTCGTGTTCACGTTCACGCAGCGCTGCATGACCGAAGGCTCCCGGTCGCTCGCGCTGAACCTGTCGCTGATCCGCACCCTGCACTTTCCGCGCGCGACCCTGCCGCTGGCCTACGTGCTGAACGAGCTCAACCAGATGCTGGTGTCGCTCGGCATCCTGTTCGTGGTCGTCGGCTTCACCGACGGCCCGGCGTGGCGCTGGCTGCTGGTCGTCCCGGCGATGCTGCTGCAGGTGATGTTCAACGTCGGGATCACGCTGGTCTTCGCGCGGATCGGGACGTTCGTCTCCGACATCACCCAGCTGCTGCCGTTCATCACCCGGACCTGGCTGTACGCGTCCGGGATCTTCTTCTCGCTGCCGGCCAAACTCGCCCAGGTCGACGCGCCCGGCTGGGTGATCAAGGTGCTCGCGCTCAACCCGATCTCGGCGTACATCGACATCGTCCGGCGCTCGTTGCTCTCCGAACACGAAGCGAACCAGCTGCCGCACGCGTGGACGATCGCGATCATCTGGTCGTTCGTGATGCTCGCGGCCGGGTTCGTGTACTTCTGGCAGGCGGAGGACCGCTATGGCCGAGGCTGAACCGACGGTCATCGCCGACCGCCTCGACATCGTCTACAAGGTGATCGCCGGCCAAGGCGGCAAGGGCACGGCGGCGACCGCGCTGCGCCGGATCGTGAAGCGCCAGGACCGGCCGACGATCCGCGAGGTGCACGCGGTCAAAGGAGTCAGCTTCACGGCGTACAAGGGCGACGCGATCGGCGTGATCGGGCGCAACGGCTCCGGGAAGTCGACGATGCTGCGCGCGATCGCCGGCCTGCTGCCGCCCGCGTCCGGGGCCGTCTACACCGGCGGCCGGCCGTCGCTGCTCGGCGTCAACGCCGCGATGATGAACGACCTCACCGGCGACCGCAACGTCGTCCTCGGCTGTCTGGCGATGGGGATGTCCGGGGACGAGATCCGGCGCCGGTACGCCGAGATCGTCGACTTCTCCGGGATCGGCGACTTCATCGACCTGCCGATGTCGACGTACTCCTCGGGTATGGCGGCCCGGCTGAAGTTCGCGATCGCCTCGGCGAAGACGCACGACATCCTGCTCGTCGACGAGGCGCTGGCGACCGGCGACGCCGAGTTCCGGGTCCGGTCGGAGCGCAAGATCAAGGAGCTCCGCGACCAGGCCGGCACGGTGTTCCTGGTCAGCCACAGCCTCGACGTGGTCCAGGAGACCTGCAACCGCGCCCTCTGGCTGGACGCGGGCGTACTGAAGCTCGACGGCCCGGTCGACGAGGTCGTCGCGGCCTACATCAAGTCCACCCGAGCGGGCTGAGGTCTGCATACGAGTGGATATCCTTCGAAGTTGGGGGTTCTCCACCGGTATGCGAGCGAAGAACCCCCAACGCGAGCGGATATCCACTTATCCACAGATGTGCGCTCCAGTGGTCTGAGCGGTGCCGGGCCGGTGGATGCTTGGTGGGTGAACGAGCGACTCAAGCTGATCGCGCAGCAACAGGGTGGCGTCTTCAGCCGTCGCCAGGCGCTCGCCAGTGGATGTACGCACGAGCAGATCGTCCGTAGCCTGCGGGGCGGCAGTTGGGAACGGATCCGACGTGGTCAGTACGCCGAGGCGCTGGACCTGACTGTTCTGCCGCCCTGGGAACGTGCGCGGCTGCTGCATCTCCGGCAGGTGCATGCGGTGATGAACGCGATGCGACCAGGTTCAGTTGCCGTCAGCCATCAGTCGGCGATGGTCCTGCACGGTCTGCCGATCTGGGGCCTCGATCTCGGTTGCGTGCACGTCACCCGCGTGGACGGACGGTCCGGTGGCGTCGTCGCCGGCGTACAGCATCACCTCGGCGTACTGACCGACGCCGACCTGACCGTCGTCCACGGTCGGCTCGCGACGAGCGCCGCTCGAGCGGTACTCGAGTCTGCGTGTACGACGTCGTTCGAAGTAGCCGTGGTCGGTGTGGACAGCGCGCTTCGAGCCGGTCACCTCGAGGAGGACGAGGTACGGCGGCTGCAGTCCGTGATGGCATTCTGGCCCGGATCGGCGGCGGCGCGGACTGCGCTGCGGTTCGGCAACGGGCTGTCGGAGTCCGTCGGCGAGTCGCGCCTGCGGGTGCAGATGTACGAACAGGGCCTGCCGCGACCGAGGCTACAGACCGAGTTCCACGATCGGCTCGGGCTCATCGGCCGGGTCGACTTCGACTTCGACGGGTACGAGACGGTGGTCGAGTTCGACGGTGCGTTGAAGTACGGCGGCGGGTCGCCGGAGGTCATGATCCGCGAGAAGCGCCGCGAGGACCGGCTCCGCGCTATCGGCCTGACGGTGGTCCGCATCGACTGGTCCGACCTGGACCGGCCCGCCGAGACCGCCGCGGGCATGCTCCGGACCTTGCACAGCCGGCGCCGGCCCGCCTGACCCCGTTCTCACCACGGATGGATATCCGCTCGTGTTGAGGGTTCTTCCCTCGCATACCAGCAGAGAACCCCCCAGAGGAGGGGATATCCAGCGTTGTTACACGGCCTTGGGGCGTTCGCGGAGGCCGATCAGGAAGCCGAGGCCCCAGGAGACGTGCATGGTTGCGCAGACCAGCGGCATCCAGAACAGCGCTTTCCAGGGTAGGTAGCGGCCTTCCATCGCGGAGCCGAAGATGAGCAGTAGTGCGTAGCCCAGCGGGGCCAGGAAGCCGATGTCGAGCCAGCTGATGCCGGTGGCCAGGCCGATGATGCCGAGGATCGTGCCGACGGCCAGACCGATGACCGCGACCGGCGGCGCCAGGTAGCGCTTGCTGGCGGTCTCCGGGTGCCGGCGGATCACCTCGCGGCGCCACTGGCCGGTGTGGAAGAACTGCTTGGCCACTGCGGACAGCGAGGAGCGCGGCCGGTACGTGACGGACAGGTCCGGGCTGAACCAGATCAGGCCGCCGGTCTTGCGGATCCGGTAGTTCAGCTCCCAGTCCTGGGCGCGGTGCATGGTCTCGTCGAAGCCGCCGACCCGCTCCAGCGCGGCCCGCCGGAACACGCCGAGGTACACGGTGTCGGCCGGGCCGGCCGTGCCGCCCTGGTGGAACGTGGACGCGCCCAGGCCCAGCCGGGAGCGGTACGCGCAGGCGACCGCCATCTCGGTCGGGGTCCGGCCCTCGGCGGCCATCACGCCGCCGACGTTGTCCGCGCCGCTCTCCTCCAGCACCTCGACCGCGCGGGTGATGTACCCGTCGGTGAGCGCGCCGTGCCCGTCGACCCGGACCAGGATGTCGTGCTTGGCGTGCGCGATCCCGACGTTCAGCGCGGCCGGTGTCTTGCCGGTCGGGTTCGGCACGATGCTGATCCGGTGGTCCTTCTCGGCCAGCTTGTCCGCGATCTCCTGGGTCCGGTCCTTGCTCGGGCCGATCGCGAGGACGACCTCCAGGTCACCGGGGTAGTCCTGGTCGAGGACGCGGCCGACCGCCTCCTCGAGGTGGCGTTCCTCGTTCAGCACGGGCATCACGACGGACACGGGTGGCCAGTGGGACAGCGGCATATCAGGTCAGGCCTTACAGATCGATGCGACGTCGTCGACGCCGGTGGCGGGTGTGGTCGGTGAGCTGGTCGGCTTCTTGGTGGTGCTGGTGCTCGGCTTCTTCGTCGTGGTACTGCTGGTCGGCTTGCTGCTACTCGGAGTGCTCGAAGTCTTACCGTCTCCTCCCGAGCCCTCCTTGTCCAGCGATTCGGACTTCGCGATCGCCTCCGCGACCTTGGTCTTGATCAGCGCGAAGTCCGGGTCGCCGGTGTGGATCAACGGCGGGACCGCGGAGAAGCTTGACACCGGCAGCTTCTTCGCGTCCAGCGCGAGATCCGTGAAGGTGCCCAGCTCGCCCGCCGGGATGCTCGTCTTGACCACCTGTTTGCTGGCCGACGCGATGCCCTGGAACTTGGTCAGCACGGTCGACGGCGACAGCTGGTTCAGCATCGCGGACATCACGCACTTCTGCCGCGCCATCCGCTCGTAGTCCGACGACTCGGCCCGGGACCGGGCGAACCAGAGCGCGTGGTACCCGTCCAGGTGCTGGTTCTTGCCGGCCTCGATGTAGCCCTTGATCGGCGAGCTGCCGCCGCCGATCGGGACCCGCTTGCCGATGTCCAGCGTGATCCCGCCGACCGCGTTCAGCAGGTCGCGGAAGCCGGCCAGGTCGATCAGCACGTAGTAGTTGATCTTCAGCCCGGTGACCGCCTCGACGGCCTGGGTGGTCGCGGTCTCACCGGGGTTCGGGTCGCCGGGGAACAGGTTCTTGTGACCGGCGGCGTAGGTGTAGACCGCGTTCAGCAGGCACTCGGCGCCGCAGTTCTTCCAGTGGAAGCCGTCCGGGAACTGCTTGGCCATCGCCGTACCGGCCGGGAACGGGACCTTGGCCAGGTTCCGCGGCAGGCCGATCAGGACCGTCCGGCCGGTGTCCGCGTCGATGCTGGCCACCGTCATGCTGTCCGGCCGGGTGCCGATCCGGTCCGCGCCGGAGTCGCCGCCCATCAGCAGCACGTTGTAGCGGCCCTTCTCGGCCTTCGACTTCTGCCCGTTGCCGAACACGCTGGCGACGAAGTCGCGCTGGGTGTTCACGATCACGCTGGCGTAGATCAGGGCGCCGACGACGACGAAGATCAGCACGCCGTCGAGGACGCTGGCGATCAGCCGGTGGTTGCGCTCGAGCGTCAGCGGTTGCGCGATCCGGTACGCGTCGACGAACAGCGCGGCCCAGCCGATCGCGAGCACGATCAGCAGCACCTGGACGATCCGCAGGGTGCCCGGGCGGGCCAGGATGTTGATCGTGCCGGACCGCCAGATCAGGCCGAGCACGATGAAGAAGACCACGATCGCGACCAGGCCGGCGACCACCCGCCAGGCCCAGCGGCCGGCCTTCCGGCTGCCCGCCACGATCTGGGCCGACCCGGGCAGCACCAGGGTCATGAACAGCAAGGCCAGCGCACGCTTGAACCGCACCGGTTCGCGGAGACTGCGCAGGTCTGGCTTCTCCTGCGGCATGACGTCCTTCCGTTCTCTCCGGGCGGGCACTGCCGACCGTACCTTGTCGTTCCTCGTCACTCGGTACGACGTGCCGGGGCAGGCGTTGGTTCGAGACCGGGCGGATCCGGAGACGAAGAGTAGCAGTCCTGACACGGAGCGCAGGAAAACCCCTGATCTCACCCTGCTTCACACGGCTGTGATGGTCGGCGGCCGCGGGATGCGTTACGAAGTCTCCAAGCCCAAACAGTGAGGAAACCGCCCCATGAAACTGTTCCGTACGCTTCTGGCTGCCACCGCGGTCGCGAGCACCACCCTCCTCGGCACGAGCTCCGCCCACGCCGCGGCACCCGGCGCCGACTTCACCGGGATCGCAGCGCTCAGCAACTGCTCCGCCTCCCTCGTCCGGTACGCCGAGTCGGTCTCCACCGACAAGGCCCTGGTACTGACCAACGGGCACTGCTACGAGGGTGGCTTCCTGCAGCCCGGCCAGGTCCTGGTGAACAAGACGTCGACGCGCTCGATCACGCTGCTCAAGCCGGATTCGAGCCGGGCCGGGACGATCCGCGCCGAGAAGATCCTGTTCGGCACGATGACCAAGACCGACATGATCGTGTACCAGGTCAACGAGACCTACGCCTCGATCAAGACCCGCCTGAACGTGACCCCGCTGACGCTTGCCAAGCAGGGCCCCGCGGACGGCGCCGGCATGGCGGTCGTGTCGGGGTACTGGAAGCGGATCTACACGTGCTCGGTGCAGGCGACGATTCCGCAGCTCCGCGAAGGCGACTGGACCTGGCAGAACTCGATCAAGTACCAGCAGCCCGGCTGCGAGACCATCGGCGGTACGTCGGGATCGCCCGTGGTCAGCACCTCGACCGGCGAGGTCATCGGGGTCAACAACACCGGTAACGAGGACGGACAGCAGTGCACGATCAACAACCCGTGCGAGGTGGACGCCGACGGCAACGTCACGGTCGACCAGGGCGCGGCGTACGGCCAGCAGACCTGGTGGCTCTACACCTGCCTGACCGCGAACCGCACCATCGACCTGAACAAGACGGGCTGCGAACTCCCCAAGCCGGCCCGCCGCCACTGACATACGGTGACGATGCCTGCGGGGTGACGCAGACCACTTCGATATCCGGTAACGTCGCCCCGCATGGCAGTCGACTCCGCTACTGATCAAGTCGTCACAACCGGTTGGCCGAGCCCGTTCGGAGTTCGGACCCGGTTGGTCGCGTCCAGTGCGCTGATGCTGTTCGTCGAGCTCGCGCTGATCCGCTGGACCGGCTCGAACGTCGTCCATCTCAGCTACTTCTCGAACTTCGTGCTGCTCGGCTCGTTCCTCGGGATCGGGATCGGCGTGCTCCGCTCCGGACGGGCCAAACGGCTGCCGTACTACTCGCCGATCATGCTCGGCCTGCTCGTCCTGGTGATCGCGTGGAAGCCGGTCACCGTCAATCGCGGCAGCTCGTCCAGCGTCATCTACTTCACCAGCCTGAACACCACCGGCCCGCCGGTCTGGGTGATCCTGCCGGTCATCTTCGTCGCGGCCGCCGTGGTGCTGGCCGGTCCGG
>Ga0247821_10001232_pt1 | contig 14273 bp, 11 predicted proteins | sample 13C_Glycerol_Day_FD_192481 | JGI IMG/M metagenome (GOLD analysis project Ga0247821, IMG submission 192481) | Soil microbial communities from agricultural site in Penn Yan, New York, United States - 13C_Glycerol_Day14 | ecosystem: Environmental > Terrestrial > Soil > Agricultural land | place... | reverse complement strand
TGGGCGCACCGGCGACGTTCGCCGAACGCGCCTACGGCCTGCCGGGCCTCGAGAAGAACTACAACTGCGTGCCCAAGAAGCTGGAACCGTTCAGCGACGGCGGCGGGTCCGTCACGCTCAAGGCCCTGCTCTCCGACCAGGTCCAGGTGGCGGACATCTACACCACCACACCGTCCATCGCGGACAACGACCTGGTGGTGCTGGAGGACCCGAAGAACAACTTCATCGCCCAGCAGGTCCTCCCGCTGTACAACACCGCCAAGATGACGGACAAGGCGAAGGAAACCCTGAACGCCGTGTCCAAGGTCCTCACCACGGAGGACCTGATCAACCTCAACCGTGCGGTCAGCGGCAGCCAGAAGCAGAACCCGAAGGACGCCGCGGCGGCCTGGCTCAAGGAAAAGGGACTGGTCCAGTAACAGCGGCCCGCCCGGATCGTTCCAACGCACGACGGCGGCTGCCGGACTCCCCTCCGAGGGGAACCCGGCAGCCGCCGAGCCGTTTCCGACAGGGATGCCGTGCCTGTGACGGCGGGACGCCCGTGTGAGACAGATCTCGGCTGAAGTACATCCTCCATATGGCATATTTGATGGATGGCAGAATTCAAGCAGTCCACCAAGCTTCATAATGTCCTTTACGACATCCGTGGACCGATCCTTCAGGCCGCCCAGCAAATGGAGGCAGAGGGTCACCGCATCCTCAAACTGAACATCGGAAACCCGGCCCCCTTCGGGTTTGAAGCGCCGGACGCGATCCTGGTGGATATGATCCGCCACCTGCCGCATGCCCAGGGCTACAGCGACTCCCGCGGCATCTTCTCCGCCCGGACAGCCGTTTCGCAGTACTACCAGACCCGCGGGATCCAGAACATCCACGTCGATGACATCTACCTGGGCAACGGCGTCAGCGAGCTCATCACGATGTCCCTCATGGCGCTCCTCGACGACGGCGACGAGGTCTTGATCCCCACCCCCGACTACCCGCTGTGGACCGCCTCCGTGGCACTGGCCAGCGGCCGGCCCGTGCACTACCTCTGCGACGAGGACTCCGGCTGGCAGCCGGACCTCGAGGACCTCGAAGCCAAGATCACCCCGCGCACCAAGGGCATTGTGGTGATCAACCCGAACAACCCCACCGGTGCCGTCTATCCGGAAGACACGCTCAAGAAGATCGTCGCCCTCGCCGAGAAGCACGGCCTTGTCCTGTTCGCCGACGAGATCTACGAGAAGATCCTTTACGAGGACGCGGTCCATGTGAACATGGCCGCCCTCACCGGCGACGACGTCCTGTGCCTGACGTTCAGCGGCCTGTCCAAGGCGTACCGAGTGTGCGGCTACCGCGCAGGGTGGATGGCCATTTCCGGGCCCAAAAAGGATGCCGCGGACTACCTCGAAGGCATCAGCCTGCTGGCGAACATGCGCCTCTGTGCCAACGTCCCTGCCCAGCACGCGATCCAGACGGCACTCGGCGGGTACCAGAGCATCAACGACCTGATCCTGCCCGGCGGGCGCCTGCTCGAGCAGCGGAACAAGGCCTATGACATGCTCAACGCCATTCCCGGGGTCAGCACCCAGCAGGCACGCGGCGCCATGTACCTCTTCCCCAAGCTTGATCCTGAGGTCTTCCACATCCGCGACGACGAGAAGTTCGTCCTGGACCTGCTGCGCGAGCAAAAGATCCTGGTCTCCCACGGACGGGCCTTCAACTGGGTCCGCCCGGACCACTTCCGGATGGTCACCCTTCCGCTCGTGAAGGACCTGGAAGAGGCGATTAACCGCATGGCGGACTTCCTGAGCCGGTACAAGGGGAACTAGCCTGAGCTCAGCAGCGCGGCGCGGGCGGTGGTCCGGCGGTCCGAACAAAGGCTGCCCGAACCGGAAAGAGGCTTGTGATGGCAGACGTCGTGAAATTCCAGGAGCCCCCCGCTGAGACCCTGATTGTGGGCAAGGGCTTCAAGCTGAAAGAGGTGGATCCGGACTCCACTCCCGGCTACCCGGGGGATAAGTCCGACGGCGAGGCGCTGCTCGACGCCCTCGACGACGACCTTACCGGGCTGCAGGAGCAGCTTTTCGCCGAATCCCGATTCGGCAGCACCAAGCGCGTGCTGCTCATCCTCCAGGCCATGGACACCGCCGGCAAGGGCGGGATCGTGACCCACGTGATGGGCGCCATGGACCCGCAGGGCGTGCAGATGAAGTCGTTCAAGGCTCCCACTCCGGAAGAGAAGTCCTACGACTTCCTCTGGCGGATCGAGAAAGAGGTCCCGGCTGCCGGCATGGTGGGAGTCTTTGACCGGTCCCACTACGAGGACGTGCTGATCCACCGGGTCCACCGCTGGGCGAGCCCCGAGGAACTCGAACGCCGGTACGCCGCCATCAACGAGTTCGAGGCCCGGCAGGTGGCCGCCGGCACGAAGATCGTCAAGGTCATGTTGTACATCAGCCGGGACGAACAGAAGGACCGGCTGCTGGCCCGCCTCGACGAGCCGGCCAAGCTCTGGAAGTACAGCAGCAATGACCTGAAGGAACGGGCGTTCTGGAGCGACTACATGGATGCCTACCAGAAGGCGTTCGAGAAGACGAGCACCGAGCCCGCCCCCTGGTACGTCGTCCCGGCAAACAAGAAGTGGTACGCCCGGATCGCTGTCCAGCAGCTGCTGCTTGACGCGCTGGAGGGCTTCAAGCTGCGGTGGCCGGTTCCGGACCTCGACGTCGAGGTGGAACGGGAACTGGTCGAGCGCTCCTGACCGGCCGGCGCCGGCTACCCGGCCTGTGAGGGCTGGTCGCGGGCCGCGGCCAGGCGCTTGCGGGCCCCTTCAAGCCACTGTTCGCAGCGCTTGGCCAGTGCCTCGCCCCGTTCCCACAGCGCCAGCGACTCCTCAAGGCTCGCGCCGCCGGTTTCGAGCCTGGTGACGATGCCGACGAGCTGCTCCCGGGCCTCCTCATAGCTGAGGGCCTCGATGTCGGCGTTGGGCTTGGTTTCTGCTGTCATGGTGTGCTGCTCCTTGCTGGGTCCCGCAGGACGGATCGTTCGGGTGGGAGTGCCGGGTGGGTCTGGCGCTGCCGGTGCCGGGTCATTCCTCAGCAGGTTCCTGGCCGCCGGTCGACTCCGCGGTGAACCTGCCTCCGGCCACGCGGACGGTCAGGGGGGTGCCCGACGGCGCCTGGTCAGGGTGCCGCACAACGTCCCGGCGGGTGCCGGGAGCGGGGTGGCCGTCGGCCAGTTGCACCACGGCGTATCCCCGGTCCAGGGTCTTCTGCGGCGAGAGTGCCCGGACCTGGGCCTTGAGGTGGGCGAGCTGGTCGGCGGCCCGGACGACGGCGGTCGTGACCGCCGCCTGCGCGCGGCCCTTGAGCCGTTCGACGTCGTCGTGGCGGCTGCTGACCATGACTTCGGGGGAGGCCAGCACGGGGCGGGAGCGCAGCGAGGCCAGGCGGTCCGCCTCACGTTCCACCAGGCGGGTCACACCGCGCCGGAGCTGGTCCCGGGCCTGACGCACGCGGGCGAGCTCCTCGACTACGTCCGGGACGATGCGCTTGGCGGCGTCGGTCGGCGTGGAGGCGCGCAGGTCCGCGACATCGTCGAGGATAGGGCGGTCCGCCTCGTGGCCGATCGCGCTGACCACGGGCGTGGAAGCGCCCGACACCGCCCGGATGAGTTCCTCGCTGCTGAAAGGCAGCAGGTCCTCCAGGGCGCCGCCGCCGCGGGCGATGACAATCACGTCCACCTCGGGGTGCGCATCCAGCTCGCGCAGGGCGGCGATAACCTGCGCGACGGCGGTGTTGCCCTGTACGGCCACTTCACGGATTTCGAACTCGACGGCGGGCCAGCGCAGCGCCGCGTTGCGCAGCACGTCCTTCTTGGCATCCGAGTTGCGGCCGGTAATCAGCCCGATCCGGTGGGGGAGCAGCGGCAGGCGTTTCTTGCGGGCGTCGGAGAACAGCCCTTCGGCGGCGAGGGCATGGCGCAGGCGCTCGATCCTGGCGAGCAGGTCGCCGAGGCCGACCGGCCTGATGTCCTTCACGGACATGTTCAGCCGCCCCGTCTTGAGCCAGAATTCGGCCTTGAGCAGGGCCACCACCCGGGACCCTCGCTCCAGCGGTATTTCCTGGCGGTCCAGCACTTTGGTCCAGGCGGAGGCGGGGAGGGAGATCTCAGCGTCGATGTCCCGCAGCGTCAGATAGGCGTTGGTGCCGCGCCGGTTCAGTTCGATGACCTGGCCTTCGACCCAGGCGGAGGGCGCGCGGTCGATGTGCATCTTGAGTTTCTGGGACAGCAGCTGCAGCGGCCAGGGGTTGTCCGGGCTTGTTTCCGCTGCCGTGGCAGGAAGCGTCGTGGCTGCCGCGACCTCCTCAGACATGCCGGTGTCCCGGGCCGGGGATGGGCTGGTGCATATGCGTGGGTGTCCTTTGCCGGGGCGGGGCTGTCAGCAGGTGCGTCCCCGGCGACTGCGCGTCAGGAAAGGCCACCGGCCGGCAACTCGAACGTATCGGTTTCAACTCTATCCATAGCTCTATCATCGGGGGCCGACTTTTATCGTTCCGCAGGCCGCCCCCGTAGGATGGGCACTACCCACCAACCACCTAGGACTTTTCGTGCGCACTTTTGTCTCGGCCGTAGCAGTACTTATCGGGCTGGTCCTGGCGGCTGTCGCTGTTCCGGCCATGTGGGTGGACCGGAACATCGTCCAGCAGGACGGCTTCGTGGCGTTCACCGCGCCGCTGGGCAAGGACCCTGTGTTCCAGGAGCGGCTGGCTGCGGCCGCCGTCGGCAGCCTGGGCGCGGAACGGATCCCGGAGGCGCTCAGCGGTCTCGTCACCCCGATCCTGGAAAGCGCGGCGCAGTCGCTGACAAGCATGCCCGGCTACCCCGAGGCCTGGACCGAAACGCTGCGCAAAAGCCACCAGCTGAACTTCGCCGACCCCAGCACACCGCCAGCCGAGGCCGACACTGCGACGTCGCTGACCCTGGATCTGGCGCCCCTCGTCGGCCTGGTGGCGCAGCAGGTGGCGGATGCCACCACGCTGCCGCTGGAGGCGCCGGAGCAGCTGCTGGTTACGATCGGGCAGCCCGAGCACCGGCAGCTCCTCGACCGGATTTCCGCTTTCGCTCCGATGGGCTACGCCCTGGCCGTCGGTGCCCTCATCGCCTTCGCGCTGGCCTTTGTGGCTGCCCGGCGGCGCTGGACCGTCCTGGCCGGCATCGGACTCGGAGGCCTCGCGCTGGCCGGCGCCTGGAAGCTGGCCGCCGACGCCGCCGGGAGTGCGGTGGCGGCAACGAGCAGCGGCAACGAGGTCGCGGAGATCTTCAAGAGCGAGTTTGTCGCCGCCGCCAGTTCAAGTTTCGGGCAGTGGATCCTGGCGGCCGCCGTGGCCAGCGGCGTCCTGCTGGCAGCCGGGCTTGTGGTGCGCGTCATTGGCGGCCGCCGCGCCTGAGCAACCGGGCGCCGCGCCTGCGGTCGCTGCCCGATCGGCGGCCCCTCCAACACCGGTAGCATTGGGGGCATGACTTCCACTGCTGTTTCCATTCCGATGCCAACCGTTCCGCGCCGGCGGCGTACGCCGGAAGAAGTCCTGGCCGCAGCCCCCGTGGACGGTCCGAAAAAGGTCCTGCTCGCGGCCCCGCGCGGCTACTGCGCCGGCGTAGACCGTGCGGTCATCGCGGTGGAAAAAGCGCTGGAGCACTACGGCCCGCCGGTCTACGTCCGCAAACAGATCGTTCACAACGTGCATGTCGTCAGCTCCCTGGAGGAAAAAGGCGCCATTTTCGTCGATGAGACCGACGAGGTCCCCGAGGGCGCCCTGGTGATCTTCTCCGCCCACGGTGTCTCACCCGCCGTCGTCCAGTCCGCGGAAGACCGCGGACTGCGGACCATCGACGCCACCTGCCCCCTCGTGACCAAGGTGCACAAAGAGGCGGTGCGCTTCGCAAAGGACGACTTCGACATCCTGCTGATCGGCCATGACGGCCACGAGGAAGTCGAAGGGACCGCGGGCGAGGCCCCCGAACACATCCAGATCATCAACGGCCCGCACGAGGTCGACAAGGTCACGGTCAGGGACCCGGAGAAGGTTATCTGGCTTTCCCAGACCACCCTGAGCGTGGACGAAACCATGGAAACGGTCCGCCTGCTCAAGGAGCGGTTCCCCACCCTGCAGGACCCGCCCAGCGACGACATCTGCTACGCGACCACCAACCGCCAGGTGGCCATCAAGAAGATTTCACCCCAGGCCGAGCTCGTGATTGTGGTCGGATCGGCCAACTCCTCGAACTCGGTCCGGCTCGTGGAGGTGGCGCTGGAGTACGGCGCGAAGGCCTCGTACCGCGTGGACTTCGCCAATGAGGTGGACGAGTCCTGGTTCGAGGGTGTGGCCACCGTTGGTGTGACCTCTGGTGCATCGGTCCCGGAGGTCCTGGTCAAGGACGTCCTGCGCCTGCTCGCCGACTACGGCTACGGCGCGGTCGAGGAAGTCGTCACGGCCGAGGAGGACCTGCTGTTCTCGCTGCCGAAGGAGCTCCGCGCCACGCTGAAGCAGGCCGGCGACGTCACCCGCGCCCTCGGGGGCCGCGGAACACGTCCCGCCCAGACCTCCTAGGCGGCGGACTCCTGGTCCTCTTCGCGCGAACCGTCCGGCGCTTGGTCCGACCGCCCGGACCCAAGTTCCGGCCCGTTCCCGGGCTGCAGCTCCGGAGCGGCCACGGATCGCGGTGTCACTTCGACGGCCGCGGGGGTGGCCAGCCCGGTCGCATCCAGGGCATTGAGCTTCCGTGCGGTCGGCAGCACCCGGGCCTCCAGGGTGCCCACCATGGAGTTGTAGCGGTCCACGGACGTCTTGAGTGAGGCGCCGAGCTTGGTGACGTTCTCGCCGAGCGTGCCCATCCGCTCATAGAGTTGGTGGGCCAGTTCGAAGAGCTCCCGCGCGCTGTCCGTCAGGACGTCCTGGCGCCAGGTGAAGGCGACGGATTTCAGCACCGCCAGCAGGGTCGAGGGCGAGGCCAGCACAACGTTCCTGGACAGGGCGTAGTCCAGCAGGGCCGGGTCCGCCGAGAGCGCCGCGGCCAGGATCGACTCGGCCGGCAGGAAGCAGACCACCAGCTCCGGGGAGTTGCCCGGGATGTCCCAGTACTTCTTGTTGCTCAGCGCGTCCACATGGGCCTTCAGGGCCTTGGCATGGGCCAGCAGATGGGCCTGCTGCCCGCTCAGGGACTGCCCGTGCTGCAGGCCCGGGGCGGACGTTCCGAGTTCCTGCGCTGCAAGATACGCCGCGAGCGGCACTTTGGCGTCCACCACGAGCTGCTTCTGGCCGGGGAGCTGCACGACGAGGTCGGGCCGGATACTGCTCTCCGGACCGGCACCGCGCTGCTGGCCGCTGTGGACCTGCTCGTGGAAATCGACATGGCGCAGCATCCCGGCAGCCTCGACCACCCGGCGCAACTGGACTTCCCCCCACTGGCCGCGGGCACTGTTGGACCGCAGCGCGGACTCCAGGGCATGGGTTGAGCGCAGCAGCTGCTCGTCGGACAACCGGGCTTCCTGCAGTTGCTGCGCCAGCTGTCCGTACTGCTCCAGGCGGTCGCGCTCCAGCAGCGACACCTGATGCTGGACCGCGGTGAGCTTCTCCGCCACCGGCGCCAGGGCCCGCAGCACGCTGCCGTCCTGGTTGCGGGACTCGCCAAGGTCCCGGTTCTGCGCCGCCAGCAGGCGCCTCTCGGCGTCGGCCGCGGCGAACTGCGCGCTGACCTCCGAGAGCCGGGCCGACACGGCGTCGAAGTCCTCCTCCACGGCGTGGGTGCGGCGCCGGATCAGCAGGAAGACCACGGCGGCGCCGCCGACCGCGCCGACGAGCAGCATGAGCAGGGCAAGAATCAGTGCAAAAGCGTCCATGCCTTCACTCTGGCATGCCCCTCCGACACTTTCCCGCCGACGCCCTGCAGGCGGCGAACCAGCCGCCAACCCGGCCCGTCGCAGGGGACCCCGGCCGCAGCGGGTAGAATTAGTACTCGTGGCTCTTACTATTGGCATCGTCGGACTGCCCAACGTCGGCAAATCAACTCTTTTCAACGCACTGACCCGCAACCAGGTGCTCGCAGCGAACTACCCGTTCGCCACGATCGAACCCAACGTCGGTGTGGTCAACCTGCCGGACCCGCGGCTTGCCAAGCTGGCCGCGGTCTTCGGATCGCAGCGCCTGCTGCCCGCCCCGGTGTCCTTCGTCGACATCGCCGGAATCGTCAAGGGTGCCTCGGAAGGCGAAGGCCTGGGCAACAAATTCCTCGCCAACATCCGCGAAGCCGAGGCCATTGCCCAGGTTATCCGCGTCTTCGATGACCCCGACGTCATCCACGTCGACGGCAAGGTGGATCCCCGCTCGGACATGGAGATCATCAACACCGAGCTGATCCTGGCTGATCTTCAGACCATCGAAAACGCCATTCCCCGGATCGAAAAAGAAGTCAAGATCAAGAAGCGGGACGCCGCGGAGCTGACCGCCATCAAGGCCGCGCAGGCCGTGCTCGAACGTGGCGACACCATTTTCGCCTCGGTCAAGAGCGACAAGCTGGAGATGGAGCACCTCAAGGAGCTCAGCCTCCTCACCGCCAAGCCCATCATCTATGTCTTCAACGCGGACGAGGGCATTCTGGGCAGCCCGGAGAAGCAGGAGGAACTGCGCGCCATGGTGGCCCCGGCGGACTCCATCTTCCTCGACGCCAAGCTCGAATCGGACCTCGTCGAACTCGACGAGGAAGAGGCCCGGGAAATGCTGGAGATGAACGGCCAGGACGAATCCGGCCTGGACCAGCTGGCCCGCGTCGGCTTCCACACCCTCGGGCTGCAGACCTACCTGACCGCAGGACCCAAGGAAACCCGGGCGTGGACCATCCACCAGGGCGACACGGCACCGCAGGCCGCCGGCGTCATCCACTCCGATTTCCAGCGCGGTTTCATCAAGGCCGAAGTCGTCTCCTTCGACGACCTCATCGAGGCCGGGTCCATGGCGGAGGCGAAGTCCCGCGGCAAGGTGCGCATCGAAGGCAAGGAATACGTCATGGTCGACGGCGACGTCGTGGAGTTCCGCTTCAACGTGTGACGGATTGATGAATTCATCAAGTAATTAAGGATTAACTCGAGAAGCCCCGATTTGCGAATCGGGGCTTTTCCTGCGCCCGGGGCTAATACCGCCGGGTGCGCGGAACGTCAATAGGCGCAGAAGAATTCGTCCGCCGGCAGGGTCTCCAATGTTGCAGCTCTGTAACGAACTTTACAGTCGGTCAACTTTCTCTGCCCGGAGCTGAATTTGGGGTTTACGCTACATCCCATGTGAGACGTGCCACACTGCCGCTGGGGGAGTGTGGACGTCTGCCCGGTGCCTACGGCCTCGGTCTCATCCACACCACAGAAACAAGGAGGCGGAATGCGCTTCGGTCGTATTTCCAAAGCAGTGGGCGTGGCAGCAGCAGCTGCCCTGGCCCTCAGCGCCTGCGCGGGCAACAGCGGCGGGACAACCCCGACCACTGCTGCAGCAGCAAGCAAATCAGGGGGATCTGCAACAGTCGTGGAGGTGAACGCGTTCAACACGTTCAACCCGAACACCGCTGATGGCAACACCGACATCAACTCCAAGATCAGCTACGCCACCCACTCGGGCTTCTTCTACATCGACAACAAACTGAACGTTGTCCGCAACGAGAAGTTCGGCAAGATGGAAAAGGTCTCTGACAACCCGCTGACGGTGAAGTACACCATCAACGAAGGCGTGAAGTGGTCGGACGGCACCCCCGTGACCGCAGCCGACCTCGTCCTGCAGTGGGCCGCCTTCTCCGGCTACTATGACGACGCCGACGCCGAGGCAAAGACCGGAACGTCCTACTTCTCCTACGCCGGCGACCCCACGGGCATCGCCCTGACGGACTTCCCGGAACTTGGCGAAGACGGCCGCTCCATGACCCTGAAGTACTCCCAGCCGTTCGCCGACTGGGAAATCGCCATTGGCGGCCCCGGCGTGGACATCCCGGCCCACGTCCTGGCCAAGAAGGCAGGCCTGGCGGACGCCAAGGCATTCGTTGACCTGGTCAAGGGCTTGCCGCGCGGCGACGCCAAGGCACCCCAGCCGGCCAACACCCAGCTCCAGGCCATGGCGGAGATGTGGAACACCGGCTTCGACTCCAAGACCCTGCCGGCCGACCCGGAGCTGTACCTCTCCAACGGCCCCTACATTGTCAAGGGCGTCAACCAGGACCAGTCCCTGACCATGGTCAAGAACAAGGACTACAACTGGGGTCCGGAAGCCAAGCTGGACGAGATCACCGTCCGCTACATCGGTTCCGCTCCGGCCCAGGTGCAGGCGCTCAAGAACGGCGAAGCCGACATCATCGCCCCGCAGGCTTCGGCTGACACGGTGGAGCAGCTCAAGGCCCTCGAAAGCCAGGGCGTCACGGTCGAGGTCGGAAACCAGCTGTCCTACGACCACATCGACCTCAACTTCAGCGGCGTCTTCGCTGAGCAGAGCGTCCGCGAAGCGTTCATGAAGAGCGTCCCGCGCAAGGACATCGTCGACAAGATCGTCAAGAAGCTGGACCCGGAGGCCAAGCCGCTCGACTCGCAGCTGTTCGTACCGGACCAGGCCCTCTACACCGAATCCGTCCAGGCAAACGGCTCGTCCGCCTACCAGGATGTCGACATCGAAGGTGCCAAGGCGCTCCTCGCCGGTGCCACGCCTGAAGTCCGCATCATGTACAACAAGGACAACCCCAACCGTGCGGACATGTTCGCGCTGATCAGCGAGTCGGCCACCAAGGCAGGCTTCAAGATCGTCGACGGCGGCCTCGGCAAGTCGGACTGGGGCAAGGCCCTCGGCGACGGCAGCTACGATGCCACCATCTTCGGCTGGATCAACTCGGGTGTCGGCGTCTCCGGCGTTCCGCAGATCTTCAAGTCGGGCAACGACTCCAACTTCAACCAGTTCAGCGACCCGGAAGCCGACAAGCTGATGGACGAACTGATTGTCACCACCGACAAGGGCAAGCAGGACGAGCTCATCAAGCAGATCGACCAGAAGATCTGGGCCTCTGCCTACGGCCTGCCGCTGTTCCAGGCAGTTGGCGTGGACGCCTACAGCGACCGCATCACCGGCGTGAAGTACATGCCGAACCAGACCGGTGTCTGGTGGAACTTCTGGGAATGGGCGCAGAAGTAGCCGACGACCGCAAGTGATATTTGCTAGCTAAAGGCGTCGGGACCGGGCATTCTGGTTCCGACGCCTTTTCTAGCGACACCCCCTGATGATGGCGGGCCTGCCCCTACATCCGCGGGGAAAAGGCCAAACTCTGCGACCGGTCCGGGCAACCCCTGGGCCCGAATACCGAGGTTCTTTCCGATGGTGACCTACATAGTCCGGCGGCTTATCACCGCCGCCCTCATACTTCTCGGCGCATCCTTCCTGGTGTATCTCCTGACAGCGGCGTCAGGCGATCCCCTGGAGGAATTCCGCGCCAGCAGCGCCCCCAACAAACAGCAGCTCATGGACGCGCGCACCGAGCTGCTGCAGCTGGACACACCCGCCCCCATCCGGTACTTCCACTGGCTGGGCGGAGCGGCACAGTGCCTCATCCCGTTCGCCAATTCCTGCGACCTGGGCAAGAACATCGCGGGCCAGCCCATCACCGATGCCCTGGGGCACGCCCTGGTCCAGACCCTGACCCTGGTCACCGGGGCCACCGTGCTGGCCATCCTGATCGGCATCACCCTCGGCATCATCACCGCCCTGCGCCAGTACAGCACGCTGGACTACGGCGTGACGTTCATGGCCTTCCTGTTCTTCTCCCTCCCGATCTTCTGGGTCGCGGTGCTCCTGAAGGAGTACGGCGCCATCGGGTTCAACAACTTCCTGCGGAATCCCGAGATACCGATCCCGGCAGCCCTCGCCATCGGCGCCGTCCTCGGTGTCCTGACCGCTGTCACCGTCGGCGGCGAGATGAAACGCCGGCTGCTGATCGGCGGCGTCGCGTTCCTGTTCGCGTCCGCCGTGCTGATGTACTTCTCCGCCACCGAATGGTTCAAGACCCCGGGACTGGGCCCGGTGGTCATCGCGATCGCCGGCGTCGGCATTGCGTTCGCCGTGACCCTGCTGTCGGCGGGGCTCAAGAACCGCAAGGCGCTGCAGTCGGCGCTGATCGCCGTCGGGGTCGGGCTGGTGGTCTACTTCGTCATCCAGCCGCTGCTCAATGAAGCGACCTTCCTGATGATCGTGCTCCTCGCCGTCGCTGCGGTCCTGGTCGGGCTGGGCATCGGCTTCCTGATGGGCGGCTACGACCGCGGGCAGTCCATGCGGGCCGCCGCCCTGACCTCGTTCCTGGTCGGGTTCCTGATCCTGCTGGACCGCTACATGCAGGCGTGGCCCACGTACTTCAACAACAGCCGCGTCCGGGGCCGCCCCATCGCCACCATCGGCGCCAGCACCCCGAACATCGAGGGCGATTTCTGGATCCTGAGCCTGGACTCGTTCACGCACCTGATCCTGCCGACCATGGCACTGATCCTGATTTCGCTGGCCGGCTACACCCGCTTCACCCGGGCCTCGATGCTGGAAATCATGAACATGGACTACATCCGGACCGCCCGGGCCAAGGGCCTGTCGGAGCGGACCGTCGTCATGCGCCACGCCTTCCGCAACGCGCTGATCCCGATCGCCACCATCGTGGCCTTCGACATCGGCGGGCTGATCGGCGGCGCCGTCATCACCGAAACGGTCTTCTCCGTCCGGGGGATGGGCTTCCTGTTCCTGGACGGCATCTCGCACGTCGACCCCAACCCCGTGATGGGCGTCTTCCTCTGTGTCGCCATCACAGCCATGGGTTTCAACCTCATTGCGGACCTTGCGTACTCCGCACTTGATCCGCGCGTAAGGGTAAAAGCATGAGCCAGCCAAGTCAGCAGGACGAAATCATGGCCGAAGAAGCGGGAGTGCCGGCGGCCGGCGTCGAGCCGATCCTCGAAGCCAAGGGCCTGAGCCAGGGGCAGATCGTCCGGAAACGGTTCCTGGGCCACTCCGGCGCCATCGCCGGACTCGTCGTGTTCGCCATCATCTTTGTCACGGCCTTCACGTCCGTGGGCTACTGGGGCATCCCCGGCTGGTGGAAGTACAGCCACGATGAAGTGTCACCCCTGATCAACGACGGCGTCCCCACCGCCTCGCTGTGGCCGCTCGCCTGGGGCGAACACCCCTTCGGCCAGGACCGGATCGGCCGCGACCTCTTTGCCATGACCATGCGCGGCGCCCAGCAGTCCATCACCGTCATGCTGGTGATCGGGCTCATCGCCGGCCTGATCGGCGTCGTGGTCGGGGCGCTGTCCGGCTACTTCCGCGGCTGGACCGAGGCCATCCTGATGCGCCTCACCGACGTCATCATCATCATTCCGGGTCTGCTGCTCGCCGCGGTGATGGCACAGATGGCAGGCCGGCGTGACTCCGGCGGCTGGTTTTCCGCCTTCGCCAGCAGCAACGGCATCCTGGCACTGGGCATCTTCCTCGGCCTGATCACCTGGGTGGGACTCGCCCGGTTGATGCGGGGGGAGTTCCTCTCGCTGCGCGAACGCGAATTCGTCGACGCGGCCCGCATTTCCGGGGCCAGCAACGCCCGGATCATCTTCAAGCACATCCTGCCGAACGCCATCGGTGTGCTGATCGTCAACATCACGCTGACCATGTCCGCCGCGATCCTCACCGAAACCGCCCTGAGCTACCTCGGCGTCGGTGTGAAGGCCCCGGACACCTCGCTCGGGCTGCTCATTTCGCAGAACCAGGAGGCGTTCGCCACCCGGCCGTGGCTGTTCTGGTTCCCCGGCCTGTTCATCGTGCTGATCTGCCTGAGCATCAACTTCATCGGCGACGGGCTGCGGGACGCGTTCGATCCGCGCCAGAAGAAGTTCAACGCCAAGAAGGCCAAGGACAGCGGCAGCCATCCCCTCGAAGCGACACCCGTCACCGCGTTCGACGGAACCAAGGACGACTAGATGCCGGCCCCCCGCAGTGCCCGACCGGCTGAGCTACCGGGCGGCAACCGACCAGTAGCTGGCCGCGAGCAGCAGCACGACGACGGCGGCAGCCGCCCAGCGGTACGTCACCTTTACCGGTGTGGTGGCGGCATCGCCGGCCGACAGTGCGCCGCTTTCCACCAGGCCGTGCCAGCGCTCCCGTACAATCCGGGCCGCCTGGCCGGAGTCCGTGGACTTCAGGTCCCCGGGCCGCACGGACTGCCCGCGGCCTGCCGGCAAC
>Ga0247821_10001230_pt1 | contig 14285 bp, 13 predicted proteins | sample 13C_Glycerol_Day_FD_192481 | JGI IMG/M metagenome (GOLD analysis project Ga0247821, IMG submission 192481) | Soil microbial communities from agricultural site in Penn Yan, New York, United States - 13C_Glycerol_Day14 | ecosystem: Environmental > Terrestrial > Soil > Agricultural land | place... | reverse complement strand
GGCCGGCCGCGTGCAGGCGTTGATGAAGAACGCCGAGCTGGTGTTCGGCGAGAAGGACGGCTTCGCGCCGCGCGGCGAAGGCGTGGCCGAAGGCGCGTTCTTCGCGCCCACGCTGCTGCTGGCGAAGAACCCGGCCGGCGACGACAGCGTGCACGACATCGAGGCCTTCGGCCCGGTCAGCACGCTGATGGCCTACGAAGATCTCGACGAGGCGCTGGTCCTGGCGGCCAAGGGCAAGGGCAGCCTGGTGGGCACGCTGGTCACCAGGGACCCGGCCGTCGCGGCGCGCTTCGTGCCCGCCGCCGCGGCCACGCACGGCCGGCTGCTGGTGCTGGACCGCGAGGCGGCCGCCGAATCCACCGGCCACGGCTCGCCGCTGCCGATGCTCAAGCACGGCGGACCCGGCCGCGCGGGTGGGGGCGAGGAGCTGGGCGGCCTGCGCGCCGTCAAGCACTACCTGCAGCGCGCGGCGGTGCAGGGCTCGCCGACCATGCTGGCGGCGGTGACCGGTGAACACGTGCGCGGTGCGAAGGTGCGCGAGAGCGAGGTCCACCCGTTCCGCCGCCACTTCGAGGACCTGCGGATCGGCGACTCGCTGCTGACCCACCGCCGCACGGTCACCGAGGCGGACATCGTCGCGTTCGGCGGCCTGTCGGGCGACTACTTCTACATGCACTTCGACGAGATCGCGGCCAAGGACAGCCCGTTCGGCAAGCGCATCGCGCACGGCTACTTCGTGCTGGCGGCGGCGGCCGGCCTCTTCGTCTCGCCCGCGCCGGGGCCGGTGCTGGCCAACTACGGGCTGGACACGCTGCGCTTCGTCAAGCCGGTCGGCATCGGCGACACGATCCAGGCCCGCCTGACCGCCAAGCGCAAGATCGACAAGCGCAAGAAGGACGCCAAGGGCGTGGGGCAGGGCGTCGTCGCCTGGGACGTGGAAGTCACGAACCAGGACGGTGAACTGGTGGCCAGCTACGACATCCTGACCCTGGTGGCCAAGCGCCAGTAAGCTCGCCGGGTGAATTCCCTCGAAGACATCCGCCAACGCCTGCGCACCGCCGGCGCCGGCGCCGCGCACGAGCGCCGCGTGCTGCGCCTCTGGTCGCACGGCCTGCCGCAGGACAGCGGGCCGCGGGCGATCGAAAGCTTCCTGCCGCAGCGCCTGCGCGACGAGCTGCCCGGCATCACCGAAGAACTCGCCGGCCTCGCGCGCCTCGTCTCGCAGCATCCCGGGGAAGACGGCTCGGTGCGCCTCCTGGTGCGCCTGGCCGACGGCCAGACCTGCGAGAGCGTGCTGCTGCCGCGCGGCGGCCTGTGCGTGTCCACGCAGATCGGTTGCGCGGTCGGCTGCCGTTTCTGCATGACGGGCCGCGAAGGCTTGCTGCGCCAGATCGGCAGTGCCGAGATCGTGGCGCAGGTCGCGCTGGCGCGCACGCTGCGGCCGGTGCGCAAGGTCGTGTTCATGGGCATGGGCGAGCCGGCGCACAACCTGGCGCACGTGATGGACGCGATCGACTTCCTCGGCACGGTGGGCAACATCGGCCACAAGTCGCTGGTGTTCTCCACCGTCGGCGACGAGCGCGTGTTCGACCGCCTGCCGCGCGGACCGGTCAAGCCCGCGCTGGCGCTGTCGCTGCACACCACGCGCGCCGACCTTCGCAACGAACTGCTGCCCCGCGCGCCGCGCCTCACGCCGGACGAACTGGTCGAAGCGGGCGACGCCTACGCCCGCGCCACCGGGTACCCGCTGCAGGTGCAATGGACGCTGCTCGATGGCGTGAACGACACGCCCGAGGAGGTCGAGGGCATCGTGCGCCTGCTGCACGGCCGCTTCGCCGTGCTCAACATGATTCCCTACAACACCGTGCCCGACCTGCCGTACCGCCGGCCCGCGTGGGAGAAGGCCGCCGAGCTGGCGCGCCAGCTGCACCGCCGCGGCGTGCTCACCAAGCTGCGCCGCTCGGCCGGGCAGGACGTGGACGGCGGCTGCGGCCAGCTGCGCGCGCGCGGCAAGGTGCAGCCGCTCGTGTTCTCGCCGGCCGCCTGAGCCCGTCGCCTGCTGGCCGTCAGGCGGCCTCGGCCTGCAGCCAGGCGACGAACGCCTGCGCATCCGGATTGCGCGCCGCCTGCGGCGCCTGGGTGATGAAGTAGCCGCGCTGCGATGCGGCCGGCGTGTCGAACGGCGCCACCAGCTTGCCTTCCCGCACCATGTCGGCCAGCAGGGGCAGGCGACCGATGACGATGCCGTGCCCCGCCGCGGCGGCCGCGACCGCGTCCACGTAGACGCTGAAGCGCATGGTGTGCGCCATCTGCACCTCGTCGATGCCCATGAGCTGCAGCCAGGGCTCCCAGTCGACCGCGAGCGGCGCGTCCTTCAGGTCCAGCGTCAGCAGCGTGTGGTGCCGCAGGTCCGCGGGCGTGTTCAGCGGACGCCGGGGATCGCGCAGCAGGGACGGCGCGCACATCGGCTGCACCGCCTCTTCGAACAGCCGAGGCCCGCGGCCGGCCGCGATCGGGACGAAGCGCACCGCCAGGTCGACGTTGCCGCGGTCCAGGTCGACGATGTTCAGCGTGGCGGAGATGCGAACGTCGACTTCCGGGTGCGTGGCCGTGAAGCGCGACAGCCGCGGGATCAGCCAGAACGACGCGAAGCCGGGCGTGCAGGTGACCGCCACCTGCCGCGACGGCGCTGCGGCACGAACCCGGGCGGCGGCGTCGCGCAGGCGCTCCAGGCTGTCGTTCACCGCCCGCTGCATCACGCGCCCGGCCTCCGTGAGGGCCAGCGACCGATGGCGACGCTCGAACAGCGGCGCGCCCAGCGACTGCTCCAGCTGCTGCACCTGGCGCGTGACGGCGGGCTGGGACAGCGCGAGCTCCTCGCCCGCGCGCGTGAAGCTCAGGTGGCGCGCGGCGGCTTCGAAGGTCTGCAGCAGGTCCAGCCGCAACTGCCGCGAGCGGGGCTGCAGCGGCTCCGCGGGCGTGGCCTTCGCATTCGTTTCTTGCATGTGATGCATGCCGAATCACCATTCGTCAAGGGCGAACGCGCTCAGTATATTGATTCGCAGATTGCATGCGAGGTGAACATGACGAACGATGCCTGGGGCCGCGTCGCGATGCTGCGGCGGACGCTGCTGGAACTGCCGCGGGGTGAGCTGACCATCGGCTGCGCCTCCGGCAGCCTGTGGCTCACGCTGGACCACGATCCGCGCGACATCGTGCTGGAAGCGGGTGAGCGGATCGCCCTGGACGGCCGCAGCCGCGCGCTGGCCTACGCGCTGGAGGACGCGGTGCTCGAGGTGGCACCGGTGTCCGCGCGTGCTGCGGTGGAGCGACCGGCCCACTGGCGGCTGTCGCTGCAGCCCGCCTGAAGAGGCCGCTTCAGGAAGTGGAAGCGGAGGAGGGCTTGGGCGCGAGCGGCAGCCGCACGCTGAAGGTGGCGCCGTGGTCCTGGCCTTCGCTGTGCGCGCTCATGCCGCCGCCGTGCATCTGCACCAGCGCGCGCGCCAGCGCCAGGCCCACGCCCAGGCCGCTGTCGCCGGCACCGGAGTGGTGGTCGCCTTCGCCCTGGGCGAACAGCTCGAAGATGCGCTCGAGCTCGCCCGCGGCGATGCCGCGGCCGTTGTCCTGCACCAGGATCTCCGCGTAGGCGCCGTCGCGCCGCGTCTGCACGCGGATCTCGCCGCCCTCGGGCGTGTACTTGGCCGCATTGACCAGCAGGTTCTGCAGCACCTGGGCCAGGCGCGAGGGATCGCCATCGACCAGCAGCTGATCGGGCGCGGCCTGCACCTTGAGCGCATGGCGGCGCGCATCGATCAGCGGGCGCGCGGTCTCGATGCTGCGCGCCACGATGTCGCCGGTGTCCACCAGCTCGCGCCGCAGCCGGATCTTGCCGGTGGCCAGCCGCGACACGTCCAGCAGGTCGTCGACCAGCCGGGTGAGCTGCGACACCTGCCGGTCGACGATGTCGCGCAGCCGGCGTACCTGCGGCGGCACCTGCTCGTCGATCTTCTGCAGGATGGTGACGGCGTTGCGGATGGGCGCGAGCGGATTGCGCAGCTCGTGCGCCAGCATCGCCAGGAACTCGTTGGTGCGCTGGGAGGAGCGCTCCAGGTCCTCCAGTCGCTGGCGGGTGGAGAGGTCCTGCGTGACCTTGGCGTAGCCCATCAGCTCGCCGTTGCGGCCGTACACGGTGGTGACCACCACCTTGCCCCAGAAGCGGCTGCCGTCCTTGCGCACGCGCCAGCCTTCGTCCTGGAACCGGCCGTGCGCGCGCGCCTGCTCCAGTTCGCGCTGGGGCTTGCCGGCCAGCTGGTCCTGCGGCGAGAAGAACACGCTGAAGTGCTGCCCGAGGATCTCCTCGCCGGTGTAGCCGTTGATGAGTTCCGCGCCGCGGTTCCAGCTTTGCACGCGGCCCTGCGCGTCCAGCATGAAGACGGCGTGGTCGGCGATGCTGTCCACCAGCAGGCGCAGGCGCTCCTCGCTGGCGCTGAGCTCTTCCTCGTGGCGGCGGCGCTCGGTGAGATCGCGCGTCACCTTGGCGAAGCCGGTCGGCTCGCCGGTGGCGGGGTCGCGCAGCGCGGTGATGACGACGTTGGCCCAGAAGCGCGAGCCGTCCTTGCGCACGCGCCAGCCTTCGTCCTCGAAGCGGCCGTCGGCCGTGGCGCGGCGCAACTCCTCGTCGGGCCAGCCGCGCTCGACGGCGTCGCGCGGATAGAAGATGGAGAAGTGCTGCCCGAGGATCTCGTCGCGGGTCCAGCCCTTGAGCTTCTGCGCCCCGCTGTTCCACGAGACGATGTGGCCTCCGGTGTCCAGCAGGAAGATGCCGTAGTCGACCACGGCTTCGACCAGCAACTGGAGCCGCTGATCGATGGTCGCACTGGAGCTGGAACTGTTTTCGGCCAAAACGCGGGTGCGCAAAATATGTTTGTGGGGAATGCAGATTATGAGGTCCGAATGTGAATGGCTGAGCTCAACAGCAGGGGTCGGCGCTCCCTCGGGCAAACCCTCTGCCCGGTGTCCTACGCCTCAGCTGGATCGCCCGCGCGAGCATGCGTGCATCCCCGCACACGCCCGCCATGAAGGAAGAGCGCACTGATGAGTCCGTCCTCGTCGACCCGGTCGAGGCGGCGCGCTCGGCCGGGCTGAGGTACGTGACGGATGACCAGCCCGGCCTGCGGCGCGAGCCTGCCAAGGAAGGGTTCAGCTACCTGCGTCCCAACGGCTCCGAGGTCCGGGATGACGCGACGCTGCAACGCATCCGCAAGCTCGCCGTGCCGCCGGCCTGGACCGAGGTGTGGATCTGCTCCTCGCCCGACGGCCACCTGCAGGCCACCGGCCGCGACGCGCGCGGCCGCAAGCAGTACCGCTACCACCCGCGCTTCCGCGAAGTGCGGGAAGAGACCAAGTACGGCCACATGCTCGAGTTCGCGCGGGCCCTGCCCGGGCTGCGTGCGCGGGTGGCCGAGCACATGGCGCTGCGCGGCCTGCCGCGCGAGAAGGTGCTGGCCACGGTCGTGCACCTGCTGGAAACCACACTGATCCGCGTGGGCAACGACGACTACGCGCGCGAGAACCGCAGCTACGGCCTCACCACGCTGCGCGATCGCCATGTCGAAGTGGACGGCTCCCAGCTGCGTTTCGAGTTCAGGGGCAAGAGCGGCAAGAGCTGGCGGCTGCAGGTCAGCAACCGCCGCGTGGCCAAGGTGGTGCGGGCCTGCCAGGAACTGCCGGGCCAGCGCCTCTTCCAGTACCACGACGAGAACGGCGAGCCGCGCGAGGTCACCTCTTCCGACGTCAACGACTACCTGCGCGAGATCAGCGGCCGCGACATCACGGCCAAGGACTTCCGCACCTGGGCCGGCACGGTGATGGCCGCCCTGGCCCTGCAGGAGATCGAGCGGGTCGACAACCAGGCGGCGATGAAGAAGAACGTGCGCGATGCGGTCGAGCGCGTGGCCGCACGGTTGGGCAACACTCCGGCGATCTGCCGCAAGTGCTACGTGCACCCGGAAGTGTTCGCCGCGTACGCGGAGGGCGAGCTCCTTCTCCAGGTCGGCCGCAAGGCCGAGAAGGAACTGCGGAGCGAAAACGCACTCAAGCCGGAAGAGTCCGCCGTGCTCGCCCTGCTGCAGCAACGGCTGGCTCGCACGCTGGAAGGGCAGCTGGGCAAGAGCCTGGTGGCGCTCAAGGCGCGCAGGAAGAAGGCTTCTCCCCGATCCGGTTCGACTGCGGCCCGCACGGCCGCGTAGGAGTGCATCGCCGTGGTTACCGTCCGCTACGTCAGGTTACGCAGCTTGGCCGAATGTGCGTGCGTTTCGCACTGCCGGCCTGAAAGCCTCAAGCAGAGCCATCAATAATCTGGCTCGGCCGCGCCGCGGCCGCCAGGAGGCATCGCATGGTCGCCGTCCCAGCTCCCGTTCCCAGCGAAGCGCGCTTCGAGTCGCTGACGCGGGCGCTGATGCACGTGGCCTGGATCACGGATGCCGACGGCCATTTCACGGCCCCGCAGCCGACCTGGTCGGCCTATACCGGCCAGCCCTGGGAAGAGCACCAGGGCCTGGGCTGGCACAAGGCCGTGCACCCCGACGACCTGCAGACGCTCTGGCGCTGCTGGCTGGCCGCCCGTGCCGACCGGGCGCTGTTCATCGCCGACGGCCGAATGTGGCATGCGCCCAGCGGCGGCTGGCGTTTCTTCGAGGTGCGCGCCGTCCCCAACACCGACGCCGACGGCGTCATCCGCGAGTGGATCGGCACCTGCATCGACGTGCACGACCGCCGCAGCGCCGAGCACGCGATGCGCGTGGCCGACCGCCGCAAGGACGAGTTCATGGCCGTGCTGGCGCACGAGCTGCGCAACCCGCTCGCGCCCATCCGCAACGCGGTGCACGTGCTCAGGGTCTGCCGCGACGACGACGCGCGCTCCACCTGGGCGCGCAGCATCATCGAGCGGCAGGTGGACCAGATGTCGCGCCTGCTCGACGACCTGCTGGACGTGACGCGCATCGCGCGCGGCAAGCTCGAGGTGCGGCGCGACCGCGTCGACCTGGCCGAGCCGCTGGAGCGCGCCATCGAGACCAGCCGGCCGATCCTGGAAGCGCACGGCCATCGCTTCCAGTCCACGCTGCCCAGGGACCCGCTGCTGGTGGAAGGCGATGCGCCGCGGCTGGCCCAGGTGTTCGCCAACCTGCTGAACAACGCCGCCAAGTACACCGACCGCGGCGGCGAGGTGCGCCTGGTCGCCGGCGTGGAAGGCAACCAGGCCGTGGTCCGGGTGAGCGACACCGGCATGGGCATCGAAGCGTCGATGCTGCCCAACCTGTTCCGCATGTACTCGCAGGCCGTGCCTGCGCGCGAGCGGGCGCAGGGCGGCCTGGGCATCGGCCTGTCGCTGGTGCGCGGCCTGGTGGAGATGCACGGCGGCGCCGTCGAAGCGCATTCGGAAGGCGCGGGCCGCGGCAGCGAGTTCGTGGTGCGCCTGCCGCTGATGCACGCCATCGCGCCAGTGCCGCGACCGCCGGAGCGCGAGCCGCGGCAGCAGCACCTGCGCGTGCTGGTGGCCGACGACAACCACGACGCCGCGCAGACGCTCGCGGTGCTGCTGGAGGTGATGGGCCACGAGGTGCGCGTCGCGGTCGACGGCCAGGAAGCGGTCGACCTCGCCGTTTCGTTCGCGCCCGACGTGGTGCTGCTGGACATCGGCATGCCGCGCATGGACGGCTATGCCGCCGCGCGCCGCATCAAGGAGAAGCGGCCGACGGCCATGCTGATCGCGGTGACGGGCTGGGGGCGGCGCGAGGACATGCGCGAGGCGGCGGCGGCGGGTTTCGACCACCACCTGGTCAAGCCGGTGCAGCCGGAGCAGCTGGTCAAGCTGCTCGCGACCGCGCGCGTCACTGCTGGGGCATATCCCGGGTGACCGCCACGCCGGCCTGGCCCGTCGTCACGGCCGCGGCCAGCTCCGGCTCCTGTCGCGAAGGGATCGCCTCCGTCCACTGCGCCACGTCTTCCGGCGTCATGGTGCTGGCGGGCGTGAGCCGGCCGTCCACGTAGCCCAGCTGCTCCACGTCGTGCAGGTACTGCTCGCGCGACAGCAGCGTGCCGGCGCAGATGTGCGGGTCCTGCGCGGGCGGCTGGTGGTTCTCGGCGGCCAGGCGGCCGAGCAGCTCGTTCATCACCCACGCCGGGATGCGGTGGCGCTCGCCGGGGTAGATGAAGCCGAACAGCGTCAGGTGGGCCAGCAGCACGCGCCAGTTGGCGCCGAAGCGGTCCAGCAGCGAAGGCCACTCCAGCCGCTCGGCGTTGACCTGCAGCAGGTGCGCGATGTCGGCGCCGTCGTAGCGCTCGCGCTCCATGATGAAGGCCTTGGACAGCAGGCTGTCCTCCATGTTGGCCACGCGCACCGGCACGCCCAGCACGTCGGCCTCGGGGTTGTCGTGGAACCAGCGTCCGTCGACCGGCGTGACGCCGTTGCCCGAGTTGAAGATGAGGTCGATGAAGTCCTCGCCCGCATAGACCTTGGCCAGCCAGTGCGGGTAGGTCAGCTGCGATCGCCAGCCCTCGGCCTCCATCAGGGCGGCCACGCGCTCGTAGTCCTCGCGCCGGATGAACAGGTCCAGGTCCTTGGTGGACCGGCGGATGCCGGTGTAGCAGGCGTGCGCGAACGCACCGCCGACGAGGAAGGGCACGCCCGCGCCCGCCAGCACCGTCAAGGCGCGGCGATAGAACGCGGCGGTCTCGGGCAGGACCTCTTCCTCCAGGGAAGGTGCAAGCGTCGTAGTGGTCATGCGACTCCAGTGATCCCGGTGAATCCGGCGAGATTCAAGTCAGCGTAACCGCCGGGCCGGAGAGCACCACCCGCCGGGCAGCCTTAGCAAGCGTCGGCCTGCGCCTACAGATCGCGACGGCGGATGGACATGGCCCCGCACCGGCTGGCGCGGCAGCATGGCCGGATCCGCTTACGCCCAGTGCCGCAACAACAAGTCCGACCCTTCATGCCCAAGCCCAAATCCGCCAGCACCATCCGCTTCGCCGCCGTCGGCGACGTCCACGTCCGCAAGGACTCCGCCGGCCAGCTGCGCGACTTCTTCACCCAGGCCTCCGAGGCCGCCGACGCGCTCCTGCTTTGCGGCGACCTCACCGACTACGGCACGGCCGAGGAGGCCAGCGTGCTGGCCGACGAGCTGAGCGGCGTCTCGATCCCGATCGTCGCGGTGCTGGGCAACCACGACTACGAGAGCGGCACGCCGGAGAAGGTGTGCGAGATCCTCACCGAGGCCGGCGTGCGCGTGCTCGATGGCGAGGCCTGCGAGATCGAGGGCGTGGGCATCGCGGGCACCAAGGGCTTCGCCGGCGGCTTCGGCCGCGGCTCGCTGGGCGCGTGGGGCGAACCGATGATCAAGCTGTTCGTGAAGGAGGCGCTGAACGAGGCGATGAAGCTGGAGGCCGCGCTCGCCAAGCTGCGCACCTCGCGCCGCATCGCGCTGCTGCACTACTCGCCGGTGGCCAGCACCGTGCAGGGCGAGCCGGCGGAGATCTATCCCTTCCTGGGCAGCAGCCGTCTGGAAGACCCGCTGCTGCGCTACCCGGTCGACGCGGTCTTCCACGGCCACGCGCACCGGGGCACGCCCGAGGGCCGCACCATCAACGGCGTGCCGGTCTACAACGTGGCGCGGCCGCTGCTGCTGCGCAAGCGTCCGGACATGGCGCCGTTCTGGCTGTACGAGCTGCCGCGCGAAGAGTCCGCCGAAGCCGACGTCGCCGACACCATCACCGCGTCTTGACCCGCCGCCGCGGCGAGAGCATCGCCTCGGTCAGGCCGAAGCCGGCGATGCGCGCCGGCAGCGGTTCGCCGCGCACCAGCGCCGCGCAGGCCTCGCCCATCGCCGGCGAGGTCTGGATGCCGTAGCCGCCCTGCGCGGCCACCTGGAAGAACGAAGGCGCCTTCGCGTCCCAGCCGCCGACCAGGTCGCCATCGGGAACGAAGGAGCGCAGGCCGGCCCAGGTGCGCGTGGGACGGCGGATCTCCAGCGTGGTCATGGCCTGGATGCGATCGATCGCGAGGGCGATGTCCAGCTCCTCGGGCTGCACGTCATGCGGAATCACGGGATCGACGTTGGCCGGCGAGCCGAGCAGCATTCCCGCGTCCGGCTTGAAGTACCAGTCCTCGGCGACGCCGCAGGTGAGCGGCCAGCGCGAGACGTCCAGGCCTTGCGGCGGCGCGAAGATGAAGGCGGAACGGCGACGCGGCTGCAGGCCCATCGGCTGCGCGCCCGCGAGCGAGCCGACGGCGTCGGCCCAGGCGCCCGCGGCGTTGACGACCACCGGCGCGCGGAACAAGCCGGCCGCGGTCACCACGGTCCATGCCTTGCCGTCGTGGCGCAGCGCTCGCACTTCGGCGTCCGTCACGATGCGCCCACCCGATCGCCGCACGCCGCGCAGGTAGCCCTGGTGGATGGCGTGCACGTCCATGTCCACCGCGTCGGGTTCGTGCACGCCGCCCAGCACTTTCTCGGGGCGCAGCACGGGCGTCAGTTCGCAGGCTTCGACGGGCGTGAGCAAGCGACCGCGCGGCGAGAGCGGCCGAAGCACGTCCCAATGCGCTTGGAGTTCTGCTTCCTGCCCTTGTGTCGCGACCATCATCGCGCCGCGCGGCGAGAGCACCGGGTGCTCGGTGAAGCCTGGCGGCGGCGCTTCCAGGAAGGCCCGGCTGGCGAGCGTGAGCGCGCGCACCTGCGGCGTGCCGTAGCTCTCCATGAACAGGGCCGCCGAGCGGCCGGTGGAGTGGTAGCCGGGTTGCGACTCGCGCTCGAGCACGAGCACGCGGCCGTGCGGCGCCAGCCAGAAAGCGACGGAGGCGCCGGCGATGCCGGCGCCCACCACGATGAAGTCGAAGTCGGGCTGCGGGTCCATGGCCCGCGATGCTAGTGCAGCACCGCGGGCCGGGAGCGCATCAGGTCAAAGCGACAGCAGCCGCTGGAAGAACGACCGGTAGCCTCGCAGGGCCACGCGCAGGTCCTCGGTGTTCGGATCGCCTTCGCGGCCCAGGCCGGCTTCCAGGCGCGAGCGCTGGTCGGCGAAAGTGGTGGCCAGGCTCTTCATGACATGGGCCACCAGCTCGTCGGCCTGCTGCACCGCGCGACGCGGGTCGTCGACGAAGCCGATCTGCACCTGGTCCCAGCGCTGGCGGAACTCCTGGGCCACCTGTGGCGGGAACAATGCCGCGAGCGGTTCGGCGGCCTGGGCCTGCATGTTCTGCGCGGGCATCTGCTCGTGCTGCTGCTGCGGCGGCGTCGGCCGCTCGCCGTGCATCTGGGGATCTCGCATCTGCGGGTCTCGCATGCGCTGCTGATCGTTCATCTGCTCCCTGCGCAGGTGTTCGTTGCGTCCGTCGGGACGCATCTCGCGCTGTTCGGCGCCCGCCACGAGATCGGCGGTTCCAATGCGGTCATGTTCTTCGCGGCTCATGATTGGGTCCTCATGTCAGGGTGGTGGCGGTGGTCGTGGCGCTCGGGCTCGTCGACCTCGAGCAGTTCGGCGAAGAGCGCGCGGTAATGGATCACCGCCTGGCGCAGGCCTTCGGTGTCGGTCTCGCCGCGGGCATCGCGCTCGGCGACGGCATGGGCGGCGCGGTAGTGCTCCACCACGCCGGGGTGGTTCACCGAGATGTCGGCCGCGCTGCTCTCGAAATCGCCCATCGGGTAGCCCCGCTTGTGCATCAGGTCGCGTACCAGGGCGTCGGCCTCGGCCAGCGCGCCGTGCGGGTTGTCCACGAAGCGGGCCTGCAGCGATCGCCAGGCCTGGCTGAAGCGCTGCGCGTCGGCCGGCGACAGCGGCACGATGTTGAGCCGGTCCACCCGCTTGCGGCGGGCGTGCAGTTCGGCCTCGGCCTTCTCGCGGCTGCCGAACGTCTCGACGGTGCGGCCGTACTCCGGCCCGAAGTCGCGACGCAGGCGGTCGCTGCGCGACTTGCGCTGGTAAAGCACGAAGGCGATGGCGACCAGCGCAAGGATCACCAGCACCGCCAGCAACATCTGAGTGTCCATGGAAGCTCCTGTTGGGGGGGTGCCTCCAAGGTATTCAATGCGCGCGGCCGCGCCTGTCGGAACAGGCCATCGGCGGGCATGGCCGCGCGCTCAACGCCACGGTAGGACGGGTCCGGCCCAGCGCATCGACGGCCGGGCTGCGCCGGCTCAGGCGTGCCGGCGGTTCAGTTGGCGCGGCTTCAGTCGAGCTTGATGTTGGCGTCGTTGACCACCTGGGCCCAGCGCTTGCGCTCCTGGGCGAAGAACTGGTCCTGCTCCTGCGGCGTCATGGTCACCACCTCGGCGCCCTGGCCGGCGAGCCGCGCCCGCACGTCGGCGCTGCGGATGGCGCCCACCAGCGCGGTGTTGAGCTTCTGCACCACGGCATCCGGGGTGGCCTTGGGAACCAGCACGCCTTGCCAGGTGCCCGACTCGAAACCCGGCGCGCCCTGTTCCGCCAACGTCGGCGTATCGCCGATCAGCGGCATGCGGGTGCGCTTGGACACGCCCAGCAGCTTGAGCTTGCCGCTCTGCACATGGGGCAGCGTGGCGAGCATGCCGTTCATCAGGATCTGGGTCTGGCCGCCCACCGTGTCCTGGATGGCCTGGATGCCGCCCTTGTAGGGCACGTAGGCCCAGCGCGCGTCCACCGCGCGTTGCAGCGCCACGCCGGCCAGGTGCGGCGCGCTGCCGGTCGCGGTGACGGCGAAGTTCAGGTCCTTCTGCTTGGAGAGCGCGACCAGTTCCTTGAGGTTGTTGGCCGGCACCGACGGATGCACCACCAGCAGGTGCGGCGAGTAGGCCAGCATGGTCACGCCGCGCAGGTCCTTCGAGGGATCGAAGGGCAGCTTGGTGTAGACCGAGGGCGTGATGGCGAGCGCGCCGACGTCGCACAGCACGAAGGTGTGCCCGTCCGCCGCCGACTTGGCCACGAAGTCGGTGCCGAGGTTGCCGTTGGCGCCGGCCTTGTTCTCCACGATGACGGACTGCTTCAGCGCGTCCTGCAGCAGCGGCTGGATGGCGCGGGCGATGATGTCCGACGAGCCGCCGGGCGGGTAGGGAACGACGATGCGGACCGTCTTCGACGGCCAGGCCTGCTGCGCGATCACGGCGGGTGTAGCGAGGGCGGCCGCGGTGGCGGCCAGGACGTGGCGGCGGGTCAGGGTCATGGGTTGTCTCCTTGTCTGTGATCGGTTTATAGCGGCGCCGGCGACACCAGGGTGCCGGTCGCGAAGAAGCTTCTCAGGTTCTCGACCACGCGCCCGGCCATCGCCTCGCGCGTCTGCGCGGTCGCGCTGGACAGGTGCGGCAGCAGCACCACGTTGTCGAGCGAAAGCAGCTCGGCCGGCACCTGCGGCTCGCGCTCGAACACGTCGAGCCCGGCGCCGGCGATGCGGCCTTCGCGCAGCGCGCGCACCAGGGCCGCTTCGTCGACCACGGTGCCGCGGGCGATGTTCACCAGGAAGCCCTTGGCGCCCAGCGCTTCGAGCACGCGCTCATCGACCAGGTGGCGCGTCTCGGGGCCGCCGGCGGCGCAGACGACCAGGAAGTCGGCCCAGCGCGCCAGCTCGAGCAGGTTCTTCTCCCAGGTCCAGGGCACGTCCGGCACCGGGTTGCGGTTGGTGTAGCGCACTTCCATGTCGAAGCCGCTCGCGCGCCTGGCGACGGTGCGGCCGATGCGGCCCAGGCCGACGATGCCCAGGCGCGTGCCGCTGACGCGGCGCCCGAGCGGGAACATCGAGGGCGGCGGCGTGCCCGGCACGTCCTTCCAGCGGCCGGCGCGCACGAAGCGGTCGCCCTGGCTGACCCGGCGCGCCACGTCCAGCAGCAGCCCGAACGCCATGTCGGCGACGCAATCGCTCAGCAGGTCGGGCGTGTAGCCCACGGCGATGTCGCGGCGGGCCGCCGCCGGCAGGTCCAGCCGGTCGAGCCCGACGCCGAAACTGGAGACCACCCTCAGCGCGGGCAGGCGATCGATCAGCGCGGCGTCGGCGCCGATGGTGGCGGACGTGACCAGGCCCTGGAAGCGCGGGCCGTGTTGCGCCAGGAACGCATCACGCTCGCCGCCCGCGGGCAACGGCGTGAGCTCGAATTCTTCGCGCAGGGCGCTCTCCAGCATCGGGAGCAGCGGCGCCGCCGCCAGCAGGGCTTGTCGCATCGGGGTCCTTACTGCGCCGTGATCTTGCGATCCCGGATGATCTGCGCGTAGCGCTTGCGATCGTTGTCGATGAGTTTCGCGAACTCGGCCGGCGTGCTGCCCGCCGG
>Ga0247821_10001223_pt1 | contig 14307 bp, 16 predicted proteins | sample 13C_Glycerol_Day_FD_192481 | JGI IMG/M metagenome (GOLD analysis project Ga0247821, IMG submission 192481) | Soil microbial communities from agricultural site in Penn Yan, New York, United States - 13C_Glycerol_Day14 | ecosystem: Environmental > Terrestrial > Soil > Agricultural land | place... | reverse complement strand
GCCAGTGAGTACACAGACAAACTTAGCCTACTTGCGCAGCGGATCATCCCAGAAATGCCTATCGGCCTCTTGCTGAATATCCGCCCGGCTCAACCCCAGGTCGTGCAATGTCGCATCGCTCAGGCTGGCCAGCTCGCGGCGTTGACGGTACAGCTCGTACCAGCGCAGCGACCGCCCAAGGGCGACGTGCAACAGATGGTTCAGGGAAAAGGCAGGATGCTGGATGCTGCTGACATGACCTTTCATCGTGAAGCCCTCCGTGTTGATGGCTCCAGTCTCACGCCAGGCTTAAGATCAATCCAACGAATGTTTCTGATGCCACCCATCTCGGAGATTGATGCAATGTCCCAGTACCAAAGCCTCGATGCCGACGTGCTGCGCACCTTCGTCGCCATCGCCGAGCAAGGCGGTTTCACCCGCGCCGGTGAAGTGGTCAACCGCACCCAGTCGGCTGTCAGCATGCAGATGAAGCGCCTGGAGGAAGACATCCTGCAGCGCCAGCTGTTCGAGCGCGACGGCCGCCAGGTGCGCCTGACCGCCGAAGGCCAGGTGCTGCTGGGCTATGCCCGGCGCATCCTCAAGCTGCATGGCGAAGTGTTCAATACCCTGCGCATGCCGCACATGGTCGGGATGGTGCGCATTGGTACACCCGACGACTACGCCATGCGCTTTCTGCCGAGCATCCTGTCCAGCTTTGCCAAGGCCTATCCGCTGGTACAGGTAGAAGTGCATTGCGATTCGTCGAAGCAGCTGATGTTGCGCCAGGACCTGGACCTGACCATCGTCACCCGCGAGCCGGGCAACGAGATAGGCCAGCTGCTGCGCCAGGAACGCCTGGTGTGGGCCGCTGCCGAAGGCTTCTGTCCGCAGGAACAACGGCCGATACCCCTGGCCCTGTTCAACACCGACTGCTTCTGCCGCGCCTGGACCTGCAATGCCCTGGAGGCCCAGGGCATCGAGTACCGCATCGCCTACACCAGTCCCAGCCTGGCGGCGATATTCGCCATCATCACCGCGGGGCTGGCGGTGACGGCGCAGTTGCAGAGCTTGATTGGCGGCAATATCCGCATCCTTGGCGAGCAGGATGGGTTGCCGCAGTTGCCGGTGGCCAATGTGATGCTGCTGCGCAATACGCAGACCCAATCGCCCATTACCGATTGCATGGCTGATTACATCGTCGAAGGGTTCCAGTGAAGCATGGGGGCGCTTCGCGCCCCAATCGCTGCGGTTCGTCGCCACGACAAGCCAGCTCCCACAGTGAGAGCACCGCTGTATCTGTAGGAGCTGGCTTGCCAGCGATTGGGCTGCGAAGCAGCCCCCTAGAGCTCAAACCCCAACATCACGGCACACACCACCAGAAACCCACAGAACATCCCCCGCAACACCTTCTCCGGCAGCGCATGCGCCAGCCGCACCCCCCAACTGATACTCAGCAGCCCCCCGACCGCCAACGGAATCCCCACACTCCAATCAACACTCTGGTGCACCCCATAGGTCAGCAACGTCACCGTGGTGCTCGGCGCCGCCAGCGCCAGCGACAGCCCCTGCGCCACCACCTGGGTCGTGCCGAATACGCTGGTCAGGATCGGCGTGGCCACCACCGCGCCGCCCACCCCGAACAAACCGCCCATGGCCCCGGCAAAGCTTCCCAACACCCCAAGCCAAGGCCAGGGATACCGCAACTCGGTGCTCGCCGGCGCCACCTTGAGAAACATCCGCGCCACATTCCAGATCGCCAGCGCCACCAGGAAACCGACGAAGCCCAGGCGCATGGACTGGGCATCGATGCCCACCGCCCAGATCGAACCCAGCCAGGCGAACAGGAAGCTGCACAGCGCCAGCGGCAGCGCATGGCGCAGTTCGATACGGTTGCGCTGGTGGTAGCGCCACAGCGCCAGCAACACATTCGGCACCACCATGACCAGGGCCGTGCCCTGCGCCAACTGCTGGTCGAGCCCAAACAACACACCCAAGGCCGGGATCGCGATGAGCCCGCCGCCAATACCGAACAGCCCACCCATGGTGCCCAGGCCAGCGCCCAAGGCGATATACAGCAACCACTCGATCATCAGGGCCTCATCCGCCTGCGTTGTTAATGCGAGCATGCTAACGATTGGGGGCTGGCACGGAAACGCACAGCCACGCACAATGGCTATGCGTTTTATGCAAAAGCGAAGTTGCCATGAGCCCGGATACCCTGACCGACCAACTGAGCCTGTTCCTCGATGTACTGGAGGCCGGGAGCTTTTCTGCCGCCGCCCGTCGCCATCCGCTGACCCCGTCCGCCGTGGCGCGGCGCATCGACAACCTGGAAAACGCGGTCGGCAGCCGCCTGTTCACCCGCAGCACCCATGCGGTGCGCGCGACTCCCGCTGGCAAGGCCTTCGCCGAGCGCGCTCGGCGCATCATCGAGGAACTGCGCCTGGCCCGCGCCGAAGCGGTGTCACTGAGCAATGCCCCGGAAGGCCTGATTCGCATCGATGCGCCCGCCGCCTTCGGCCGCCGCCACCTGGCACCGGCCATCGCCGACTTCCTGGTGGCTTATCCGGGCCTGGACGTGCAACTTCGGTTGATCGACAGCTTCGTCGACCTGCATGGCAGCCACCTGGGCGAAGTCGACCTGGTGCTGCGCGCCGGCCCTCTGGCCGATACCCGACTGGTGGCCACACCGCTGGCGTACATGGTGCGCATCGCCTGCGCCAGCCCTGCCTACCTGGCCAGCCGCGGCATGCCCGATTGTCCGAGCGAACTGCCCGAGCACGACGGCCTGGACTGGGACGGCCTGGCACCGCCCTTCGCCTGGCGCTTCACGGTCGACGGCCAGCCGCGCCAGCTTCGCCCCTCGCGCATGCGCATGACCGCCAACAACGCCGAAACCTTGTTGTTCGGCGCCCTTGCCGGTCTGGGCATCGCCCACTTGCCGACCTGGCTGATCAGCGACTACCTGCTGCGCGGCGAACTGGTGCCGCTGTTCTGCCACAACGGCCTGCCCGCTGCGGAGACCAGCGGTATTTATGCGCTCCGTCTGGAACATGAAACGAACTCTCGCAGTCGCTTGCTGCTCGAATTCCTCAAGAGCCGCTTCAGTCCGATCCCTCCTTGGGACCTGGCCTTGCGCAGCGAACTACGCTGGCAATGAGCGCACTAACCATCAGCGTGCTAGATTTCTCTATCGATGACATTCAAGGACCTGCATGAACGCCGACACCCAAGCCTCTTGTGACGAGCTGCTGCTGGACAACCAGGTCTGTTTCGCCCTGCACTCCACCTCGTTGCTGATGACCAAGGTCTACAAGCCCCTGCTTCAGGCACTGGGCCTGACCTACCCGCAGTACCTGGCCATGCTCGTGCTGTGGGAGCAGGACGGCCGCACGGTGGGCGAAATCAGCCAGCACCTGCTGACCGACCCCGGTTCGCTCACGCCTCTGCTCAAGCGCCTGGAAAGCGAAGGCCTGCTCGAGCGCAACCGCAGTCGCGAGGACGAACGGGTGGTGCTGGTGCACTTGACCGACAAGGGGCGCGCCCTGCAACAGCAGGCAAAAGCGGTGCCACCGTGCATTCTCAAGGCCAGCGGACGCAGCCTTGAACGCCTGCAGCAGCTGCAGGCCGACCTGCTGGACCTGCGCGAAAACCTGCAAAAACACCTCTGAGGGCTAAGCTGTGAGATGCCCGTTCCGATGGACGGCGAGTATTTATCTTGCGCGCAAACTAATTGCGCGCTAAGTTAAATCCCGTACCCACCCGGCGCCTCTGCATCGACCAGAGCGCCCAGCACACTCGCGAGGTTCACCATGCAAAAGGTCACTCCCCTGTACATCGCAGAAGCCACCTCCACCGGCGGTCGCGACGGCAAATCCCGCTCCAGCGACGGCAAGCTGGAAGTCAAGCTGAGCACCCCCAAGGAACTGGGCGGCGCGGGCGGTGACGGCACCAACCCCGAGCAGATGTTCGCGGCCGGCTACTCGGCCTGCTTCATCGGCGCACTGAAGTTCGTCGCCGGTCAGGAGAAAAAACAGCTGCCCGCCGACGCATCGATCACCGCCAAGGTAGGCATTGGCCAGATCCCCGGTGGCTTCGGCCTGGATATCGACCTGAACATCAACCTGCCGGGGCTGGCCCAGGCCGAGGCAGAAAGTCTGGTGGAGAAAGCGCACCAAGTTTGCCCGTACTCCAACGCTACCCGCGGCAATGTGGATGTGCGGTTGAACGTAACAGTCTGAAGCCCCTGACTTTCCCTGTAGGAGCCGGCTTGCCGGCGATGAGGCCGGGGCAGGCAACTTGAATTGCCTGTCAGGGCCCTATCGCTGGCAAGCCAGCTCCTACAGGGATCGCGCAAGATTTCGGATTGTGAAATTGCAGGCACAAAAAAACCCGGCCAAGGCCGGGTTCTTTTGTGCTCATCACAAGAAGAATTACTTCTTGGAACGGCCCTTGAAGCTGTTGTCGCGAGTGTCGATGTCGATCCACTCGTCGATCTGGATGAAGTCGGCAACCTGGATCTCGGTGCCGTTCTTCAGTTTGGCAGGCTTCATGACCTTGCCGGAGGTGTCGCCGCGAGCAGCGTTCTCGGTGTAGACAACCTGACGGCTGATGGTGGTCGGCAGTTCAACCGATACCAGGCGGCCTTCGAAGAAGACGGCTTCACAGATATCTTCCATGCCTTCTTCGATGTACGGCAGAACGGCGTCGATGTCTTCGGCGTTCAGTTCGTACATGGTGTAGTCGGAGGTGTCCATGAAGGTGTACGAGTCACCGCTGATGAACGACAGGGTCGCTTCTTTGCGATCCAGGATCACGTCGTCCAGCTTGTCGTCCGCACCGTAGACGGTTTCGGTCTTGTAGCCGGTCAGCAGGTTCTTCAGCTTGGTCTTCATGATCGCGCTGTTGCGACCCGACTTGGTGAATTCGGCTTTCTGGACCAGCCACGGGTCGTTGTCGATCCGCAGTACGGTACCGGGTTTCAGTTCTTTACCAGTTTTCATTACGAAGTATCCGAATCTGGATGGATTTATAAAAATCGAGGCCGCGTATCATAGCGAATTTCGGTAAAACTGTACTAGCGCCTTGGCGAGGTCCGGCCGAGCGGCCTGCCGGGCCGCCCAGTCATGGGCATGCTGCTGCAGTTCCGCCCAGTGTTTGCGGGCTCCTTGCCAGGCCTGGCCCATGTCGTTGCCCATGTTCCACGCACGCCACAATGCCATCAGCGCCTGCGCGGCATCGTCCGACAAGCCCTGGCGATAATGGCCAAGGAACGCGTCGAGCTTTTCCCAATGGGCATTTTCCTCCTGCACATAGATGTGCCAGAGCATGGGCCGCCCGGCCCACTGCGCGCGCACGAACGAGTCTTCGCCGCGCACCGCATTGAAGTCGCAGCACCAGAGCAGGCGGTCGTAGTCGTCCTGGCTGACGAACGGCAGGATCTGCACGGTCAGCGCGCCGCGCTGGTGCAGGTCGCCCACCTTCAACCCAGGCTCGCCGAGCCACTTGCCAAGGTCGTCAAGGATACGCCCGCGCGGCACCAGCAGGTGCGTGGCGCAGGTGTCCGTGGCCAGCGCATCGAGCCAGGCGCCCAGGTGCGGGTTTTCGTAGGCGAACAGCGAAATCAGTTGCGCCTCGTCCTGCACCTGTACGCCCAGCCCCTGCAAGAATGCCGTGCGCGCCTGGGCAGACTGCTGCAACGCGTCCCGCCGCGCCAGCAACGAGGCCTCACGCAGCAGCCCACCGGTCTTGTCGGTGAAACCAGGAAAGAAAAACACCTTGCGCAGGCCATTGGGCTGGGGCGACGGCAGGCCATGGCAACCTTCGACCCAGTCCTCGGCGCTGAGGTAATCGAGGTTCAGCCACAACGGCGGCGTGGCCAGGGCGCGCATCGCGTCGATGTATTGCGCCGGTAACTGGCAGGCAAAGGCACCGATGACCACCTCGGCCGGCTGCACAGGCTGCCACGCGGCCGGCCATGCGCGCACGTCGACCCCCTCCTGCCATTGCTGCGCCGCCGCGGCGTCAGCGCCCGGGCACATCGGCACGAAGGCGTTCAGGTCGTCCACCCACAAGCGCACCGCCAGATCGTGCTCGGCCACCAGTTGCCGCGCCAGGCGCCAGGTCACACCGATATCGCCATAGTTGTCGACGACGGTGCAGAAAATGTCCCAGGTGACCTTCATGTGCCCATCCCACTGCCTGCGCCAAAACCGCGAATTCTGCGGCCAAATTGTCGCCGACAAAAGTACCGGCGCTGAAATTCCGCCCGATGCCATGCGACAATGGCCCCTCGACCCGCCCTGCCAGGAGGCCGCCATGCCCCGCCATCGTGAACTGAAGATCACCCTCAAGCCACTGCAGCTTATCCTCTGCGTGGCGTTCGGCCTGTGGCTGGGGGCCGTGGCCATCGCCTTGAGCCTGTGGCTGGCCGTGCAGCAGTGGCCCGAGCAGGTGCAACCACTGGCCCAGGCTGTCGCCCCGGCCGTTGCGCGGCCCGCGCCCGCGCAACCTGCGGATGCGCAAGCCCAGATGTTCGATCGCTACAAGGACATCCTGCACAAGCAGGAGCTGCAGCAGGCCGCCGAGGCCGCTCAGGGCAACCCACGCAACCTGAACAGCCCCAAGTGCCAGTTCTGGCTGTCGCAGAACCGCACTGCACCGACCGACAAGAGCCAGGCCAACGTGCTGGAGTTCTGTTACTGATCATGGACAAGACCACCCTGCTCACCCGCATCAATGCCGCGCTGGAAGCGGATATGGAAGTCTTGCGCCGCGCCGCCCAGACTGCCTACGAAGCCGCCACCGCCAAAGAGAACGTCGCCGAGAACAAGTACGACACCCTGGGCCTGGAGGCGTCGTACCTGGCCACTGGGCAGGCCCGGCGCACGGCCGAGATTCGCCAGGCGTTGCTGACCTACCAGCAGTTGCTGTTGCGTGACTATGACCCGACGCGCGGTGTGCAGGTGAGCAACCTGGTGACGCTGGAGGATGAAGATGGCGCGCAGCGGTTGCTGTTCCTCGGGCCGGAGGCGGCCGGGTTGAAGATTGGCGAGGGCGCGGAACTGGTGACCGTCATCACCCCGCGCTCGCCGTTGGGGCAATTGCTGGTAGGCAAGAGGATCGATGATGAGGTGAGCCTGGGTACGCAGGTTTTCTTCGTCACTGAAGTTGTCTGAACCGGCCTCTTCGCGGGACAAGCCCGCACCCACAGATCCTTCACTGAATTCCGATACAGTGGTGAATCTGTGGGAGCGGGCTTGTCCCGCGAAGAGGCCGGACCAGCCAAAAGAACTCTAAGCCGGCGCCAACGCATCAAACCGCCCGGCCAACCCCCGCTCGGCAAACTGCTCCACCACAAAGTCGATGAACGCCCGGGTCTTCCCCGGCAACAGCTTGTGCCCGGCGTAGTACAGGCTGATATGCCCATCGTCCACATACCAGTCCGGCAACACCCGCTGCAGCGCCCCGCTGTCCAGGTAAGGCACGGCAAACGGCAAGCTGACCAGGGCGATGCCCAAGCCCTGCACGGCCACCGCGCAAGCCGCATCCGAATCGCTCATGGTCATCGCCTGGCGCAACAGCAATGGCTGCTGCTCCTGCCCGCGACTGGTCAGCGGCCACGAGCGCACACGCCCGGTTTGCGGTGAGCGGATCAAAATCCCGTCATGGCGCTGCAGCATCTGCGGATCTTCGATCGGCGCGTGCCGCTCCAAGTACCCAGCCGACGCCACCAAAACCCGGTGTGCCACCGTCAGCTTGCGCGCCACCACCCCGGGCGGCAGCTCGAAACCACCGCCAATGGCGGCATCGAAACCCTGGCCGATCAGATCGACCTGGCGGTTGTCGAAATGCCAGTCCGGCGTGATCGCCGGGTAACGGCGCAGGAACTCGCCGAGCAACGGCAGCACATAAAGCCGGCCGAACACCGTGCCCATGCTCACCCGCAACAGCCCCGCCGGCTGGCCTTCGGCACTGGCCAGGTTGGCGACCGCGTACTGGATGGTACGGAAACTGTCACTCACTTCACCGAGAAAACGCTGCCCCGCTTCGGTCAGGGTCAGCTTGCGCGTACTACGCTGGAACAGCCGCACCCCAAGGCGCGCTTCCAGCTGGGCGACATGCTTGCCCACTGCCGCCGGGGTCAGGCTCAGGCGCCTGGCCGCCTCGGCGAAACTGCCGACCTCGGCGCTGCGGATGAAACACTCGAGGGCGCTGAAGGATTCTGTGGCCATGATTACCAACCAAAGGTTCACTCTGCTGATAGTGATTGCGATCTTATCAGTTGGTAATCAACGGTCGATACTGCGTCCATCCAAGGCATTCGGCCTTGCTTCCAGCAGGAGATCAGCATGTCCAAGCAACTTACACTCGAAGGCAAAGTGGCCCTGGTCCAGGGCGGTTCGCGTGGTATTGGCGCCGCCATCGTTCGCCGCCTGGCCCGTGAAGGCGCACAGGTAGCCTTCACCTATGTCAGCTCCGAAGGCCCGGCCCAGGCCCTGGCCGAGGAAGTCCAGGCAGCCGGCGGCAAGGCCCTCGCCCTGCGCGCCGACAGTGCCGATGCCGCCGCCGTGCAGCTGGCGGTGGACGACACCGTCAAAGCCTTCGGCCGCCTCGACATCCTGGTCAACAACGCCGGCGTACTGGCGGTAGCACCGCTGGCCGAATTCGACCTGGCGGACTTCGACCGCACCCTGGCGATCAACGTGCGCAGCGTGTTCGTGGCCAGCCAGGCCGCTGCCCGTTACATGGGCCAGGGCGGGCGCATCATCAATATCGGCAGCACCAATGCCGAGCGCATGCCGTTTGCGGGCGGGGCACCGTACGCCATGAGCAAGTCGGCGCTGGTCGGCCTCACCAAAGGCATGGCACGTGACCTGGGGCCGCAGGGGATTACCGTGAACAATGTGCAACCGGGGCCGGTGGACACCGACATGAACCCGGCCAGTGGCGAATTCGCCGAGAGCCTGATTCCGCTGATGGCGATCGGGCGCTACGGGCAGGCGGACGAGATTGCCAGCTTCGTCGCCTACCTGGCAGGGCCAGAAGCCGGGTACATCACCGGGGCCAGCCTGACCGCCGACGGTGGCTTCGCAGCGTGATCGGATGGGTTGCCGCTACAGGCCTGTGGAAAGGCTAGTAGCGGCATCCCCCTTTCAGCCTGCCATCAGGTGCTGCTCCAGCATCTCCAGAAACGCCCGCGCCGCGGGTGTAGGGCTGTTCGACCACACCGCATACAAATGCCGCACCGGCGCATCGGCCAGCCGCGCGACCGCTACCCCCTGGGTGCCCTGCGCAACCCGCTCGGGCACCAGCCCGACGGCCATGCCACGCTGCACGAACTTCTCTACCAGACGCATATGCCCGATCTCGAACTGCACCCGCCGCACCAGCCCCGCCGCCTGAAAGGCTTCATCGGTCTGCCGCCGCGCCCCCGTACCCTCCGGAAAGTCCACCAGCACTTCGTCGGCCAGATCGGCCAGCGCCAGCTGCGCCCTGCCCGCCAGGCGATGGCCCAGCGGCAGCAACGCCACCAATTCTTCCCGCGCCAGCAGACGGTGCTGTACGCCCTGCAGCACTTCGCCCTGCCACAAGCCGATAAAGCCCACATCCAGGCGCCGCTCACACACGTCGGCCACCAGCCACTCGCTCTTGGCGGTGAGCCAACGCACGTCCACATCCGGGTAGCGGTCGTGGAATACCGCAAGCAGCTCGACCAGGTCCAGCGCAGTGAGCGAACTGATCTCGCCAATCGACAGCCGCCCACGTACCTGGCCGCAGGCGGCGGCCACGTCATCGGCAATCCGCCCTGCGGCCTCGACGGCAGGGCGGGCGCTCAGCACGAAGGCTTCGCCAGCTGGCGTCAGGCGCACCCGGCGCGAACTACGCTCGAACAGGCTGACACCCAACTGCGCCTCCAGACGCGCCACCTGGTGGCTGAGTGCCGACTGCACCACATGGCAGCGTTCGGCCGCGCGGGTGAAGCTGCCGGTGTCGGCCACGGCCAAGGCATATTCGAGCTGCTTGAGGTTCATTGATCTATCTGCTTTCGAGATGGATAAGCTGAAAACTATACATTGGTGTCATGCCCTATCGTTCCAGATACTGATTGCCACCCCCACTGCCCGCAACGAGATTGCCATGAACGCCCCGACCTTAAGTCGTGCCCTGATCCTGCTGATGGCTACCGCCACCGGCCTGGCCGTGGCCAGCAACTACTACGCCCAACCGCTGCTGCACAGCATCGCCGAGCAGTTTGGCCTGAGCACCGCCAGCGCCGGCAGCATCATCATTGCCGCCCAGCTCAGCTACGGCGCCGGCCTTTTGTTACTGGCCCCCCTGGGTGACCTGTTCGAGCAACGCCGACTGATCGTGGTGATGACCACGATCTCCACGCTGGGCCTGGTCATCAGCGCCTGCGCACCCAGCCTGCCCTGGTTGCTGCTTGGCACGGTGCTCACCGGCCTGTTCTCGGTAGTGGCGCAAATCCTTGTGCCCCTCGCCGCGACCTTGAGCGCACCCGAGCAACGCGGCCGTGCGGTGGGCACGCTGATGAGCGGCCTGCTGCTGGGCATTTTGCTGGCTCGAACCGCCGCAGGCTTCATGGCCGAACTGGGCGGCTGGCGCAGCATCTATGTGCTGGCCGCCGCGCTCATGGCAGTGACCGCCATCGCCCTGTACCGCAGCCTGCCGCAACACAACAGCCATGCCGGACTGAAATACCCCGCGCTGATCGGCTCGGTGTTTCGCTTGTTCGCGCAAGAGCCGGTGCTGCGCCTGCGTTCGCTGCTGGGCCTGCTGGCGTTCAGCCTGTTTGCCTTGTTCTGGACGCCCCTGGCATTTCTCCTGGCCAGCGAGCCCTACCACTATTCCGATGCGGTGATCGGCCTGTTCGGCCTGGCCGGTGCGGCGGGTGCGCTGTCGGCCAACTGGGCCGGGCGCCTGGCAGACCGCGGCAAGGGCTCACTGGGCACTACCGTGGGCCTGGTGGCCTTGTTGCTGGCATGGGTACCGTTGGGCTTTGCTCAGCAGTCGCTGGCGGCCTTGCTGCTGGGCGTGCTGGTGCTGGACCTGGCCGTGCAACTGGTGCACGTGAGCAACCAGAATGCCGTGATCGCGCTGCGACCTGAAGCACGCACACGCCTCAATGCCGGCTACATCACCTGTTATTTCATCGGCGGCGCGCTAGGCTCGTTGCTGGGTACGCAATTGTTCCAGCATCAGGGCTGGATGGGCATCGTGGTCGCCGGATTGTCGATCGGGGCTTTGGCACTGGTGGTGTGGGCTTGCGCCGAGCGCAAGCGCCAACGCGCCATGCAGGCTCCCGCGACATAGCACCGCTACCCTCCGTCGCCTGCTCGTTGACTTGCCTGCCCCGGCGGCGCTCAGTAGGCGCTGGTCAAAGCCCTATCACTGACAGGACGACTCAATGACAAGACTCACGGTGCAATCCGGCGATTTCTTGCAAGGTGAAGGTGAATTTCGCAACGGATCGCTCACACTCAAAACCCCGCGCAGCCCCTCGCCTGGCGAGCGGATCTCCCTGGCCCGCATCAGCGAGCTGCGCCTTGCCAGCCTGGAATTCAACCGCAGCCTGGGTACTGCCATCGGCTGGGGCGTTGCCGGCGCCCTGGTGGCCGGCCCAGTGGGCTTGCTGGCCGGGCTCTGGCTGGGCGGCAAAGAAGAAGAAGCCACCTTCCTTGCCACCTTCAAGGATGGTCGCAAGTTGATGGCGATCACCGACGGCAAGACCTGGTCGAAGATCGACGACAGCTGGCGTCAGCACCAGCGGGCCGCCAACTCGGACTGAGGCGCTTCGGGTAACATGGCGACCTTTTGACCGCACCGCGCCTTTCCTGGGAAGGCGCGATGCGGTTTTCGCCATTCAAGGACCCGGTAATGCCCCTGCCTCACCCTCGCCTGCCCCTGAGCCTGCTCAGCCTGGGCCTGGCCTTGCACTGCCCCAATGGAATGGCCGAGGACAGTATCGTGCTGGCCCCACTGCAGGTTTCCGACACCTACGGCGACGAGGGCTACCAGGCGCGTGAAGCCTCGGTGGGCGGGTTCCAGCCCACGCCGCTGCTCGATACGCCCGCGGCGGTCAGCGTGTTCAACCGGCAGCTGATCGAAGACCGCCAGGTGCGCCTGCTCAGCGAAGTCCTGCACAGCGACGCCTCGGTCGGCGAAAGCTACGCGCCCATCGGCTATTACGAGAATTTCAACGTTCGCGGCTTCGAGCTCAATGCCGCCAGCAGCTACCGCATCAATGGCCAGACCATCGCCGGCGAGCAGAACGTAGCGCTGGAAAACAAGCAGCAGGTCGAATTGCTCAAAGGCTTGTCCGGGCTGCAAAGCGGTGTGTCGGAGCCCGGCGGGCTGATCAACTACGTGACCAAGCGCGCCGAGGATGTGCACAGCGTGACGGTCTCGACCAACGAGCAGGGTGAACGCTACCTGGCCACCGACCTCGGCGGCTGGTTCGGCAGCGAGCGCCAGTTCGGTCTGCGCGCCAACCTGGCCCACGAGGACATCCGCTCCTATGTGGACCATGCCGATGGCAAGCGCGACTTCGCCTCACTGGCGTTCGACTGGCAGATCAGCCCCGCGGCCACCCTGCAGCTGGATGCCGAGTACCAGCACCGCGAGCAGCGCTCGGTGCCCGGTTATCAGCTTCTCGGCGGTACCGAGGTGCCCCACGGCATCGACCCCGATGACCGCCTGGCCTATCAGCACTGGGCCAAACCTGTGCAAAACGACTCGCTGAACCTGGGCGGGCGCTTCGAATATCGATTCAGCGATGCCTGGAGCGGCACCCTCAGTGCTTCTCGCAGCAAAGTGGTCATCGATGACTACAGCGCCTTTGCCTGGGGCAGCGAAGGCGGCTGGCAGTCGCACTTCAGCCCGGAGGGCGACTACGACATCTACGATTTCCGCAGCCCCGACGACACGCGCCGTACCGATGAAGTCCAGGCCATGCTCAACGGCCGCTTCGACGCATTCGGCGTCGGCCATGAGCTGACCGTCGGCAGCAGCGCGCAACGCCGCACCCTCGACCAGCGCCCCTATTACAACGAGCTGGTCGGCAGCGGCAATATCTACACCGGCGCACCGGCCGTGCCGCCTTCGGACAAGCCGATCGGCGCTAGCGAACGCCGCCTCGACAGCCGCCAGTACGGGCTGTTCGTCAGCGACCGTATTACGTTCAGCGAACACTGGCAGGCCGTGCTCGGCGCCCGTGAAGTGCGCCTGGACGAACAGACCTGGGACGAAAACGGTGTCGCCGGGCGCCATACCCAGCAGTACCAGCTGCTACCCAATGCCGCGCTCATCTATAAGCCGCGCCCCGACACCACCCTGTACGCCAGTTATGCCAAAGGGTTGTCGGCAGGCGGCACGGCGCCGTGGTATGCCAGCAACGCCGCTGAAATTCTCGCCCCCACCCTTTCCCACCAACTGGAGCTCGGCATCAAGCGCGATTGGCAAGGCATGAGTTTCAACGCGGCCCTGTTCCAGATCCGCCAGGCGTACCAGTACGCGCGACCGGAGGGGGATGGCAGCTTCACCTACGTGCAGGAAGGGCAGCAGAAAAACATTGGCCTGGAGCTGGGCGCCAGCGGTTGGGTGACTTCGAAGCTGCAGCTGCAAGCCAGCGCCGCGGCGATCCGCGCGCGAGTCGAAAACAGCGGCACCGATGCCTACGAGGGCCATCAGGCGATCAACGTGCCGAACCTGCGTGCCGCCGTGCAGGCCGACTACAGCCTGCCGGTGCCGGGCCTTGCGTTGCTCGGCGGCGCCCGCTACAGCGCCAGCAAGTATGCGAGCCAGGCGGGTAATGTCGAGGTGGGCGGTTATACCGTGTTCGATGTCGGTAGCCGCTATCGCACACGTATCGGGGGGTATGACACGGTGCTGCGGCTGACGGTGGATAACCTGTTCGACAAGCGCTATTGGCGGGATGTGGGGGATTACCTGGGCGACAACTATCTGTTCCAGGGGGCGCCGCGTACGGCTCGGCTGTCAGCTTCGGTCGACTTCTGAGGGGGATTGTGGGAGCGGGCTTGTCCCGCGAAAAGGCCGGCCCAGGCAATGCAGATGCATGGCCAGGGCTTCGCCCTGGTTCGCGGGCGGTCCGACGCATCGGCAAGCCCGCTCCCACAGGCTGCGCAGCAGCCCCAGAATGCAAAAAGCCCCCGAACTTTTCAGCTCGGGGGCTCTTCGCAGAATGTGGCGGTGAAGAAGGGATTTGAACCCTTGATACGATTTCTCGTATACACACTTTCCAGGCGTGCTCCTTCGACCACTCGGACACTTCACCGTTTTCCCTTCAAG
>Ga0247821_10001222_pt1 | contig 14309 bp, 9 predicted proteins | sample 13C_Glycerol_Day_FD_192481 | JGI IMG/M metagenome (GOLD analysis project Ga0247821, IMG submission 192481) | Soil microbial communities from agricultural site in Penn Yan, New York, United States - 13C_Glycerol_Day14 | ecosystem: Environmental > Terrestrial > Soil > Agricultural land | place... | reverse complement strand
TACTTAGTCTGACAACCTGATAAGCAGACTCTCTGATAAGAACAAGCCAAGGTGACACCTGCATGATCTACGACTACTGCATCATCGGCGGCGGCATCGTCGGCCTCGCCACCGCCATGGCGCTGCTCGAACGCCAGCCTGGCGCCTCGCTGGTGATCCTGGAAAAGGAAAACAGCCTTGCCCGCCACCAGACCGGCCACAACAGTGGCGTGATCCACGCGGGCATCTACTACGCCCCGGGAAGCCTCAAGGCCGACCTGTGCAAGCGTGGCGCCCAAGCCACCAAGGACTTCTGCACCGAGCACCAGATCAAGTTCGACGTCTGCGGCAAATTGCTGGTGGCCTCCACGCCGCTGGAAGTGCAGCGCATGCACGCCCTGTACGAGCGCTCGCAGCAAAACGGCCTGAAGGTCGAGCGCCTGGACGCCACCGAGCTGCAGCGCCGCGAGCCGAACATCGTCGGCCTGGGCGGCCTGTTTCTCGATGCCACCGGCATCGTCGACTACAAGCAGGTCTGCCAGGCCATGGCCCGGGTGATCCAGGCCGCAGGCGGTGAAGTCCATATGTCGACCACCGTGCGCGCGATTGTCGAGAACGGCGATAACGTCACCGTCAGCAGCGACGACAAGGTCTGGCGCGCCCGCCAATTGGTGGCTTGCGCCGGCTTGCAGTCGGATCGCCTGGCCGCGCTGGCAGGCGTGAAGATCGATCACCAGATCATCCCGTTTCGCGGCGAGTACTTCCGCCTTCCGGCGAGCAAGAACGACATCGTCAACCACCTGATCTACCCGATTCCTGATCCGGAGCTGCCGTTCCTGGGCGTGCACCTGACGCGAATGATCGACGGCAGCGTCACGGTCGGCCCGAACGCCGTACTGGGGCTGGGCCGCGAGAACTACAAGAAGTTCTCGGTGAACTGGCGCGATGTTGCCGAGTACGCACGCTTCCCCGGCTTCTGGAAAACCATCTGGAACAACCTGGGTTCCGGCACCACCGAAATGAAGAATTCGCTGTTCAAGGGTGGCTACCTGGAGCAGTGCCGCAAGTACTGCCCGTCGTTGAACATCGAAGACCTGCTGCCCTACGAGGCAGGCATCCGTGCCCAGGCAGTGATGCGTGACGGCACCCTGGTGCATGACTTCCTGTTCGCCGAGACGCCGCGCATGGTGCATGTCTGCAACGCACCGTCCCCGGCCGCCACCTCAGCCATCCCGATCGGCCAGATGATCGCCGACAGGATCTTCAAGACCCGCTGAACCCCAGCTGCACACATAACTACAAAGACAAAAAGGAAACCTCCCATGTCGGTACATGAGGCGGCTGCGGCCGCGACAGAAACCCCGGAACAGAAAAAGAAGCGCCTGCGCAAGGTCGCGGCCGCCACCATCTTCGGCTCGATGCTGGAGTGGTATGACTTCTACCTGTACGCCACCATGGCGGCGATCGTGTTCTCCAAGGTGTTCTTCGACCCCAGCAACCCAGCCGTGGCCTCGCTGCTGGCGTTTTCCACCTTTGCCATCGGCTTTATTGCCCGGCCCTTTGGCGGCATCCTCTTCGGTTACCTGGGCGACCGTTTCGGGCGCAAACAAGTGCTGGTCATCACGTTCTGCCTGATGGGGGTGTGCACCACCCTGATCGGCCTGATCCCCAGCTACGCCTCGATCGGCATCTGGGCACCGATCATCCTCGTCCTGGTCCGTGTGATTCAGGGCCTGGGGGCTGGCGCCGAACTCTCCGCCGCGGCGGTCACCTCCTATGAGCATGCCAGCGAAGGCAAGCGCGGCAGCCAGGGTGCCTGGCCGGCGTTGGGCCTGAACCTGGGCCTGCTGCTGTCGTCGCTGACCGTGTACCTTTTGACCATGAACGGCAACGAGTTCCTGCTCTCCGGTGGCTGGCGCATTCCGTTCATCTGCAGCATCGTGCTGGTCGCCGTCGGCCTGTGGGTACGCAGAAGCATCCCGGAGACTCCGGACTTCAAGGAACTGGACAAGACCCCGAAAAAAGAACAGGTCTCGCCGCTCAAGCTGCTGTTCAAGAACGACCTCAAGGGCCTGGCCGTGGTGTTCTTCGTGGCCATCGGCTACAACGCCCTGAGCTACATCTTCAAGACCTTCTCCCTGGCCTACCTGACCCAGTACAAAGGTGTTGAAGCCCATGTCACTTCGCTGTCGGTGACCATCGCCAGCCTGGTGGCGATTATCGCCGTGCCATTCTTCGGCTGGCTGTGCGACAAGTGGAGCAGCAAGACGGTGCTGATCCTCGGCGGGATTTTCTCGGTGCTGTTCGCCTATCCGTTCCTGGCCCTGCTCAACACCGGCGAACCGATGATGATCTACCTGGCCATCGCCATCGGTACCGGCCTGTTGGCACCCATGATGTTCGCGCCACAAGGCTCGTTCCTCAGCCGCCAGTTCCCGACCCAGACCCGCTCCTCGGGCTTCGGTACCGGCCGCGAGATCGGTACCGCCGTGGCCGGCGGCCTGGCGCCGCTGGGTGGCCTGGCCCTGGTGGCCAGCTCCGCGACCCACTCCACCGATGGTGTAGTGGTGATCCTGGCGGTAGCGGCAGTGCTGGTAGTGGTGTTTGCCCTGTGTGACCAGGGCTACAAGCACTCCAAGTTCAAGAACTGAAGTGATGTGATCGCGCGGGGCAAGCCCGCTCCTACAAACAGCTGTAGGAGCGGGCTTGCCCCGCGATACCTTTGCACCTGCACAAATTTACGCGACGCCATTAGTCCCCAACCCCCGGGATGCATTAAAGTATCAGCCCCCGCCCGGGCGCTTTCACGCGGTACGCCCTGGCTTATTTCCAGGAATCGTCAACGATGGAACACCGTGAGGCGCTGATCGCGCTGCGCACCTTTCTTTCAACCCAGATCCTGGGCCAGGAAAAACTCGTCGAGCGCTTGCTCATTGTGCTCCTTGCCGACGGCCACATGCTGGTCGAAGGCGCCCCGGGCCTGGCCAAGACCAAGGCCATCAAGGAACTGGCAGAAGGCGTCGAGGCCGAGTTCCATCGTATCCAGTTCACCCCCGACCTGCTCCCGGCCGACATCACCGGCACCGAGATCTATCGCCCGGAAACCGGCAGCTTTGTCTTCCAGCAAGGGCCGATCTTCCACAACCTGGTGCTGGCCGACGAAATCAACCGCGCCCCGGCCAAGGTCCAGTCCGCCCTCCTCGAAGCCATGGCCGAGCGCCAGGTCAGTGTCGGGCGCAGCACCTATGAGCTGTCGCCGCTGTTCCTGGTCATGGCCACCCAGAACCCGATCGAGCAGGAAGGCACCTACCCGCTGCCCGAGGCCCAGCTCGACCGGTTCCTGATGCACGTGAAAATCGGCTTCCCGGATGCCTCGGTGGAGCGCCGTATTCTCCAGCAGGCCCGTGGCGAGGCGCTCAATGGCGAGGCCAAGCCCGAACGGCGGGTCAGTCAAACGGCCATCTTCGCCGCACGCAAGGAAATTCTCGGCCTGTACATGGCCGATGCGGTAGAGGAATACCTGGTGCAACTGGTCATGGCCACCCGCACCCCGGCCAAATTCGACCTGGAGCTGGCCGACTGGATCGCCTATGGCGCCAGCCCGCGTGGCTCCATTGCCCTGGATCGCTGCGCACGGGCCCACGCCTGGCTGGCCGGGCGCGACTTTGTCAGCCCCGAAGACATCCAGGCGGTGCTGTTCGACGTGCTGCGCCACCGCATCATTCTTTCCTTCGAGGCCGAGGCCGCCGGGATCGATCAGGACCGGGTGATCCAGCGCATCCTCGACGTCGTCGCCGTCGCCTGACGCCATGCCCGAACGCCTGTTGGCCGCGCCCGGAATCCGTATCAGCCTCGCCGAGCTGATCGAGATGCGCCATCGCGTGCGTGAAGTGCAGCTGTTCTCCCGGCCTGGCCAGCGCAGCCCGCTGGTAGGCCTGCACCACTCCAAGCTGCGTGGCCGTGGAGTCGATTTCGACCAGGTGCGGGTCTACCAGGCCGGCGACGATGTGCGCAACATCGACTGGCGGGTGACGGCACGTACCCAGGAGCCCCACACCAAGCTGTTTCACGAAGAGCGCGAGCGGCCGATTTTCATCCTTGTCGAGCAAAGCCAACGCCTGTTCTTCGGCTCCGGGCTGATGTTCAAGTCGGTACTCGCTGCGCAAGCCGCAGCCCTGATCGGCTGGGCCGCGCTGGGCCACAACGACCGCATCGGCGGCCTGGTGTTCGGCGATAACGAGCACTACGAGATCAAGCCCCGGCGCAGCAAGCAAAGCCTGCTGCAACTGCTCAACCGCCTGGCCCGGGTCAACCAGTCACTGCACACCGAGGCCCAGCCCCAGGCCGACAGCCTGGGCCTGGCCTTGCGCCGTGCCCGCGAGGTGCTGCGCCCGGGAAGCCTTGCGATCATCATCTGCGACGAGCGCGCCTTGAGCCCGACCGTGGAGCAACAGCTGAGCCTGCTGGCGCGCCACTGCGACCTGCTCCTGCTGCCGCTGTCCGACCCCCTCGACCATGCCCTGCCCGCCGCCGGCCTGCTGCGCTTTGCCCAGCACGGTGCACAGCTTGAGCTCGACACCCTCGACCCCACCTTGCGTCAGAGCTACCGTCAACAAAGCGATGCACGCATCGAGCGCTGGGAACTGCTGGCGCAAAAACTGCGGGTGGTGCTGATGCCCTTGAGCACCCAGAGCGAAATGATCGAGCAACTGCGCGAATACCTGAATGCGCAACGACCGGGGAAAGCCCAGTGAACCCGCTGGAGCAACTGCAACCACTGATCGCCCCGCCGCCTGTTGGCTGGTGGCCCTTGGCGCCGGGATGGTGGGTGTTACTGGCCCTGCTGCCGCTGCTGGCCTGGGGCCTGTGGCGTTTTCGCCACTGGCGCCCGGGCAAAAAGCCCATCGTGCGCGCCGAGCTGCCCCTGGACCCGATCCGCGTCGAAGCCCTGGCGGAGCTTGCCCGCCTGCCCAAGCCCTACGACGGCGAACCGGCCGGTGCCTGGCTACAGCAGATCAATGCCTTGCTCAAGCGCCTGTGCCGTAACCACTATCCCGGCAGCCACAGCCATACCCTCAACGGTCGCCAGTGGCTGGCCTTTCTCGACAACCGCTGCCCGGCCGCCGGCCTGACCCGCTGGATGGTGCTGGTCGAAGGCGCCTACAAACCCGAGTGCAAGCTCGACGACAAGGCCATTGCCGGGCTCAATCAGGCGGTCGAAACCTGGATCCGCAAACATGTTTGAGTTGGCCTGGCCGTGGATCTTCGTGCTGTTTCCGTTGCCTTGGCTGGCGCGCCTGCTGCTGCCTGCCGCCGACAGCGGCGAGCCGGTGCTCAAGGTCAGCTTCCTGGATGAACTCGAAGGCCTTGCCGGACGCCGCGCGCGCCTGAACCTGCCGACCTGGCGGCAACAGGCCCCCTTTGTGCTGGTCTGGCTGTTGCTGCTGTTCGCCGCCGCCCGCCCACAATGGCTGGGTGAGCCCTTGCCGGTGGCCGCCAGCGGCCGCGACTTGCTGGTGGCAGTGGATGTGTCCGGCTCCATGGACTTCCCCGACATGCACTGGCAGGGCGAAGAAGTCAGTCGACTGAGCCTGGTCAAGGCGCTGCTCGGCGACTTTCTCGAGGAGCGCCAGGGTGATCGCGTGGGGCTGATCCTGTTCGGCAGCCAAGCCTACCTGCAGGCCCCGCTGACCTTCGACCGGCGTACCGTACGCACCTTTCTCGACGAAGCGCAGATCGGTATCGCCGGCAAGAACACCGCCATCGGCGACGCCATTGGCCTGGCGCTCAAGCGCCTGCGCCAGCGTCCGGCCCAGAGCCGGGTGCTGGTGCTGGTGACGGACGGCGCCAACAATGGCGGGCAGATCCACCCACTGACCGCCGCACGCCTGGCTGCCCAGGAGAACGTACGCATCTACACCATCGGCATCGGTGCCGACCCGGAGACGTCCGGCACCGCAGGCCAGCTCGGCATCAACCCGAGCCTGGACCTGGACGAAGCCTCGCTCAGGGAAATCGCCGAGCAGACCGGCGGCACCTACTTCCGCGCCCGTGACGGCGAGGAACTGCAAGCCATCGACAACGCCCTCGACCGCCTGGAGCCGGTGGCCCAGCAGCCCACCCAGGCGCGTACCGCCCAAGCGCTGTACAGCTGGCCGCTGGCTCTGGCCTTGTTGCTCAGCCTGTTGCTGGTGATCCGCGAACAATGGCCGGACAATCTACTGCAACGCCTGCTGCGCCGGCCGAGCTTCCTCGCCCCGCACCCGCAATGGCGCGAGCGGCTCAAACGCCTGCGCCTGAGGAGACGCCGATGATTGACCTATGGCCGCAATGGTTGCGCCCGGCCTGGCTGATCGTGCTGCCGTTGCTCGTCTGGCTGCTGTGGAAACTCTGGCACCGGCAAAAGCGCGCCGGCCGCTGGCAGATGATCCTGCCCCCCAGCTTCCATGCCGTGCTGCTCGGCGGTGGCAATGGCCGCACCAGCAAATTGCCGTGGATCGCCCTGGGCCTGGCCTGGCTGCTCACCGTGCTGGCCCTGCTGGGCCCCAGTTGGCAGCGCCTGGAAGAAACCCGCCAGCGTCCGGCCGACCCGCTGGTGATCCTGCTGGAGCTGACCCCGCAGATGCTCGCCGAGGATGCCCAGCCCAGCCGCCTGGAACAGGCCCGGCGCAAGATCCTCGATGTGCTCGAGCATCGTCGCGACAGCCAGACCGCCATCATTGTCTATGCCGGCAGCGCCCACACCCTGGTGCCGCTGTCGGACGACCTGGCCACCAGCCGCAACCTGCTCGAAGCCCTCACCCCATCGATCATGCCCCAGGCCGGTCAGCGGGCCGATCTGGCTGTGCGCAAGGGGCTGGCCCTGCTGGCCCAGGCAGGCCTGGGCCAGGGGCGGCTGTTGCTGGTGGGGTCGTCCTTGAGCCCCCAGGAGCGTGAAGGCATCAGCCAGGCCCTCGGTCGCCAGGGCCCCAGCCTGCTGATGCTGGGGATCGGCAGCGCCGAGGGCACCCCGGTCAAGCAGGCCAATGGTGAATTCCTCAAGGATGACCAGGGCGGCATCCTCATGCCCCGGCTGGACAGCGCCAGCCTGCGGTCATTCATCAACAGCAGCGGTGGACGCTACCGCACCGCCCGTATCGACGACCTGGACCTGCGCGGCCTGCGCCTGTTCGACTCGCCCAAACGACTGCGCGGCGATGGTCAGACCCTGCAGCTGGACAGCTGGGCCGACCAGGGCTATTGGCTGCTGCTACCGCTGCTTCTGCTGGCGGCCTGCGCCGGACGGCGCGGCTGGCTGTTCTGCCTGCCCCTGTTGCTGGTATTGCCGCAGCCGAGCCATGCCTTCGAGTTCAATGACCTGTGGCTGCGGCCCGACCAGCAAGGCCAGCGCCTGCTCGAGCAACAGCGCCCGGCCGAAGCCGCCGAACACTTCGTAGACCGTCAATGGAAAGGCCTGGCTCTCTATGAGGCGGGCGACTTCAATGGCGCCGCCCGCCTGTTCGCCCAGGGCAGCAGCGCCGCCGACCATTACAATCGCGGTAATGCCCTGGCCCGCAGCGGCGAGCTGGAGGCAGCCGTGGATGCCTATGAACAGGCCCTTGAGCGTCAACCGGAGTTGCAGGCAGCACTGAGCAACAAAGCCCTGGTCGAGCGCCTGATGCAGGAGCGTCAGGCCGAAAAACCCGAACAGCCGCCCCAGGACACCGAGCAGAACTCGCCCGAAGCCCAGGCAGACAACGCCAGCAACGCACAGAACAACCAGGCCCCGGCCAGCGAGAAGCCCGCGCAGCAGCCCAGCGACGCCGACAAGGATGCCGACAGCGACAGCGAACAGGCGCAGAACCTGGCCAGCAATGGCGATGACGAACAAACCACCCAGCCGCCCAAGCGACCGCTGGACAGCACCCTGGATGCCGAACAGCGCCAGGCCCTGGAACAATGGCTGCGGCAGATCCCGGACAATCCGTCCGAACTGCTGCGACGCAAGTTCTGGTACGAACAGCAACAACATCAGGAACCCCATCGATGAGTCGCGTCTGCGTCTTTGTGCTCGGCCTCTTTCTCTGCGTTCAGGCCCAGGCCGCGGCGCTGCTTGCCACGGTCGACCGCACCCGCCTGAACGCTGGCGAAACCCTGGAGCTGACCCTGCAGACCCAGGACGTGACCCAGTTCGGCAAGCCCGACCTGAGCCCGCTGGAGCCCCATTTCGAGGTGCGGGGCACCCGTCAGGTCAACAGCCTCAACAGCCTTGACGATCAGGCTGGAGGCACCCGCTGGATCATCACCCTGCTGCCACGCCAGAGCGGCAGCGTAGAAGTCCCGGCATTGCAGATCGGCGATTTGCGCAGCGAACCGATCAGCCTGCAGGTGCTGGCCGAAGCGGCCAGCAACGAAAACCACGGCCCGGTATTCATCGACGCCAGCCTCGACCAGCCCGAAGTCTATGTGCAGGCCCAGGCGGTACTGACCCTGAGCATCTATCACTCGGTGCCCCTCTACGATGACAGCAGCCTGAGCCCCTTGCAGCTGGCCGACGCCAAGGTCGAACCGCTGGGCGAATCGCGCACCTTTGAAAAGGATATCGACGGGGTACGCCACGGTGTGATCGAAATGCGCTACGCCATCTATCCCCAGCACAGTGGCGATCTGACCATACCGGTCCTGACCTTCAGCGCCACCGCCGCCCAGACCGACACGGATCAAGAACTGAACACCCCCAGGGCCGGCAAACAGGTGCACGTCAGCTCCACGCCGCTGGTCCTTACCGTCAACCCGATTCCCGCCGACTACCCGGCCAACGCGCCGTGGCTGCCGACCAGCAACCTGAGCCTGGAAGAACACTGGAGCCCGGACCCGGCCCAGCAACAAACCCAGATCGGCGACTCCCTGACCCGTACCGTTATCGTTCAGGCCGAGGGCTTGTCCAGCGCCCAGCTACCGCCGCTACCGGCCACCGAAGTGGTCGGCCTGCGCCGCTATCCGGACCAGCCGCAACTGCGCAATCAGGTCAATGACCGTGGCATGCTCGGTATTCGCGAAGAGCGCGAAGCCCTGGTCCCGACCCACAGCGGCACCCTCGAACTGCCCGCCCAGGAGGTATTCTGGTGGAACACCCGCGAGGACCACCTTGAGCACAGCAGCCTCCCGGCGCGCAGCCTGCAGATCCAGGACAACCCGGCCTTGAGCGCCGACAAGCCGGCCAGCGTCGACCCCCTCGGCACCAGCGGGCGCCCGCTCTGGCCGTGGCAACTGAGCACGTTCATCCTGGCCTTGACGACCCTGCTGGGCTTTGCCCTCTGGTGGCGGGCGCGTTCGCAACCGGCCATCTTGCGTGCCGCGCAGGCCGGCCCCAGCCCGCGCACCTTGCTGGACGACCTCAAGCGCGCGTGCCAGGCCAACGATCCCCAGGCCACCCGTCAGGCCCTGGATGCCTGGGCGCGCCAGCAACCGGAAACCCTGGCCGAAATGGCCGCCCGCTTCGTGCCGCTGTCCGATGCACTGGACGGTCTGAACGGTGCCCTCTACAGCGAAACCGGGCAGTATTGGCAAGGTGATGAACTCTGGCGTGCCATTGGCACCATACCGGCGGCCGAACAGATCCAGCCGGCCACCAGCGACAACGGCAGCCTGCCGCCGCTCTACCCCAAATAACCCTCAGGCGCAGCCCCCGGGCGCTGCGCCGGCAATCTGCGGAACCCCTCATGCGTCTGTTTCACACCTCCGACTGGCACCTGGGTCAAACCCTGCATGGCCAAGAACGCGATTTTGAACACGCCTGCTTTCTTGACTGGCTGCTCGGCCAGCTCAAGCTGCGCCAACCCGATGCCCTGTTGATCGCCGGCGACATCTTCGACACGGTCAACCCACCGGTCAAAGCCCAGGAGCGTCTCTACGACTTCATCGTCCAGGCACACGAACAGCAACCCAAGCTGAACATCGTGATGATTGCCGGCAACCATGACTCGGGCTCTCGTATCGAGCTGCCGGCGCCGCTCATGCGGCGCCTGCGCACCCACGCCCTGGGCCGGGTGCAGTGGCTCGACGAAGGCGTACTCGACAGCGACCGGCTGCTGATCCCGCTGACCAACGCCCGCGGCAAGGTCACCGCCTGGTGCCTGGCCCTGCCGTTCCTGCGCCCGGCCGAAGTGACCGGCGCTCACCTGGGCGACGATTACCTGCGCGGTATCCGCCAGGTCCACGAGCGCCTGATCGAGGCCGCGCTCGAACGGCGCAAGCCGGGCCAGGCACTGATCGCCGTCAGCCACGCACACATGGCCGGCGGTTCGATCTCGGAAGACTCCGAACGCAGCCTGATCATCGGCAATGCCGAAGCCTTGCCTGCCAGCCTGTTCAGCAAGGACATCAGCTACGTGGCCCTGGGGCATCTGCACAAGCCGCAGCGGGTCAACCGCGAAGAGCGTATTCGCTACAGTGGCTCGCCGATCCCGCTGTCGTTCTCCGAGATCGGTTATCAACACCAGATCCTCGAAATCGAACTGGACGGCACCACGCTCGCCAGCGTCGAGTCGCGCCTGGTGCCGCGGGCGGTGCACTTGCAGCGCCTGGGCCCGGCGCCACTGAGCGAGATTCTCGAACACCTGGCCGACTTGCCGGTGATCGACCTGCTTGAAGACCCGCAGCGCCAGCCCTGGCTGGAGATCCGGGTGCAACTGGACGAGCCGCAACCCGACCTGCGCCAGCAACTGGAAACCGCGTTGCAAGGTAAAGCCGTGCGCCTGGTGCGCATCGGCGCCGAATACGCCGGCAACCGCGCAGGCGAGGACCTGGACGAGGATGCACTGGTGGAACTGGGGCAAATGACCCCGCACGAACTGTTCAGCCGCGCCTGGGCCCAGGCCTACGGCAGCGCCGTGGACGACCAGACCCTGGCCGATTTCGCCCTGCTGCTGCAGGACGTCCAGCACGAGGAGGAGCAGCCATGAAGATTCTTGCCATTCGCCTGAAGAACCTGGCCTCCCTGGCCGGTCCCTTTGAAATCGACTTTACCGCCGAACCCCTGGCCAGCGCCGGCCTGTTCGCCATCACCGGCCCCACAGGCGCGGGCAAGAGCACCCTGCTCGATGCCCTGTGCCTGGCACTGTTCGGCGCGGTACCGCGGCTGAGCAACATCGGCCGCGAAACCAAGCTGCCGGAAGTCGACAGCGACATCCTCACCAGCGACCCGCGCACCCTGTTGCGCCGCGGTACCGGCAGCGGCTTTGCCGAGGTCGACTTCGTCGGCATCGACGGGCGCCGCTACCGCGCCCGCTGGGAAGCCAACCGCGCCCGCGACAAGGCCAATGGCAAGCTGCAAGGCAGCCGCCAGAGCCTGCACGACCTGGACAGCGACCAACTGCTGAGCAACCAGAGCAAGGCTGAGTACAAGCAGCTGATCGAATCGCGCCTGGGCCTTAACTTCGAGCAGTTCACCCGCGCCGTGATGCTGGCCCAGAGCGAGTTCAGCGCCTTCCTCAAGGCCGACGACAAAGACCGCAGCGAGCTGCTGGAAAAGCTCACCAATACGGCGATCTACAGCCGACTGGGGCGCCGCGCCTACAGCAAGAGCAGGGAGGCCGAGGAGGCCCACAAGGCCCTGCAGGACCAGGCCGCCGGGGTCATGCCCTTGTCGCCGGAGGCCCGCGCCGAACTCGACCAGCGCTACAACCAGGCCGTGGAACAGCTCAAGGGTGAGCAGGCGCAACTGCGCCAGCTTGAGCTGCAACGGGCCTGGATGACTGAACTGCTGCAACTGCAAGCCCAAGTCCAGGGCAGCAGCGAACAACTGCTCAGTGCCCAACAGCACAGCGACAGCTTGCACGGCGAGCGCCTGAACCTGAAGCGCCTGGAGCACCTGGCCCCGCAGCGGCATCAATTCGCCCGCCAGCAGGCGCTCGACAGCCAGCTGTCCCCCTTGGCCGCCAGCATCAGTGCCCAGCGCCAGCAGCACAATGCCTTGCTCACGCACCAGCAGCAGTTGCAGCAGCAACAACTCGATGCCCAGCAGGCGCTGGCGCAAGCGTTGGCGCAGCAAAGCGATAGCGCACCCTTGCTGCGCCAGGCCTTTGCCGAGCAGAACACCCTGGCGCGCCTGTCCCAGGAGCTGGCCAGTTGCCAATCCCTCAAGCTGCAAGCGGAACTTGCCTGCAGCGAGGGTCAACAGCAGCTGGCCAACCTGCTTGAACAACAGCGACTGACCGATCAACGCCTCGGCCAGATCAGCGAGCAACTGGCGCAAAGTGCTTCCCTCGCCGGCCTCAGCGAAGCCTGGAACGCCTACCGCGATCGCCTGCAACAACTGATGCAGTTGGGCAACCGGCTCAACAAGGGCCGCGCGGAGCTGCCCGGCCTGCAAGAGAGGGCGACCCAGGCGAGTGAGGCGCTGGAGCAACAACGTGCCGCCATCGCCCTGCTCTACCACGAAGCCCAGGCCGAACCCGACGCCCTGGCCGAGCAGGTCGGTCTGCTGGGCGAGCTGCTGCAGAAAAACCGCCAGCAGCAACGCCAGGTGGAAGCACTCAGCCGGCTCTGGGGCCAACAACACGAGCTGGACCAGCGTCTCGCGGCCCTGCGCGAGCGCCAGCAGAGCGCCCTCAAGCAACGCGAGCAACTGATCAGCGAAGGCCTCAACGGCAAGACCCGGCTGACCGCTGCCGAGCAGGCGCTGAACGTCACCCGGCAATTGCTGGAGCGCCAGCGCCTGGCCCGCAGCCAGAGCGTCGAAGAGTTGCGCGCACAGTTGCAGGACGACCAACCCTGCCCGGTGTGTGGCAGCCAGGAACATCCCTACCATCAGCCCGAAGCCTTGCTGCAGAGCCTGGGGCGGCATGACCAGGACGAAGAGCGCAACGCCCAGCAGGAAGTCGATGCGCTGAAGCAGCAGCTCGACGAACTGCGTACTCAGCTGGGCGGCGTCAACGGCCAGATCAAGGAGTACCTGCACCAGCAGGAGCAGTTGGCCGAGCAACAGCAGGCCCTGTCACCCACCCTGCAGGCCCATGAACTCTTCCCGGTGCTCTGCGAGCAGGACATCAGCCAGCGAACGGCCTGGCTGGAACTGCAGGCGCGACGCCTGAACGACGACATCAGCCGCGACGAGCAGCGCCAGCGCACCCTGCTGACCCTGCAAAAAGACGCCGCCCGCCTGCAGCAACAACTGAACGCGGCAACCGAGGCCTGCCAGCAGGCCAATCAGCAACTGAACCATCAACAGCAGGCCCTGGCTGCCGATCAGGAACGCCTGGAGCAAGACCTGGGCAGTTTCGCCAATCTGCTGCCAGCCGAGATTCTCGACGACCTGCGCCAGGCGCCGGCCGCAACCTTCCTGCGCCTGGACCAGCAACTGGCCCAGCGGCTGGACCTGCTGCAACGGCAAAAGGATGAACAGCAAGAGCTCAGCGAACGCCAGCAGACCCTGGACAAGACCCAGCTTCAGCAGCAGACACGCGTGCAGAAACAACAGGAACTGCAGCAGCAGTACGCCGAACTTGAGCGTCAGCAACACGCCAGCCAGGCAAGCCTCACGACCCTGATCGGCGAGCAACCCAGCGCCGAGCAGTGGCAGCAGCACCTGGAGCAGGCCGTGGAACAGGCACGCCAGCTCGATGCCCAGGCTGCCCGCCAATTGCAAGACACCCAGGCACAGCTGATCGAGCTGACCGCGCAGGTGAAAGCCAACGAGGAACGCCTGACCACACTGGAGCAGGAAAGCAACGACGTCCGGGCGCAGATCGCGCAATGGCGCCAGGCTCATCCCGAGCTCGATGACAGTGGTCTTGAGCACCTGCTGGCGCTGGACGACAACGCCGTCGCGCAACTGCGCCAGCGCCTGCAAGACAGCGACAAAGCCCTGGAACAAGCGCAGATCCTGCTCAAGGAACGCCAGCAACGCCTGGAGCAACATCAGGCCCTGGCCACGCTCGAGTTGCCCGCCGAGGCGCTGGAACAGGCGATGGCAAGCCTGCAAGGCCAGCTTGCGATCAGCGAACAGGCTTGCGCCGAGCTGCGCGCCGAGCTGGCCGACGACCAGCGCCGGCAACAGGCCAACCAGGCCCTGGCCGAGCAAATTGCCCGGGCGTATAGCGAGTGGCAGCGCTGGGCACGGCTCAATGCCCTGATAGGCTCAGCCACCGGCGACACCTTCCGCAAGATCGCCCAGGGCTACAACCTGGACCTTCTGGTGCACCACGCCAACGCCCAGCTTCGTCAGCTGGCCCGCCGTTATCGCCTCAAGCGTGGCGGCAGCCTGCTCGGCCTCCTGGTGATGGACACTGAAATGGGCGACGAACTGCGCTCGGTGCATTCGCTGTCTGGCGGCGAGACGTTCCTGGTCT
>Ga0247821_10001221_pt1 | contig 14309 bp, 14 predicted proteins | sample 13C_Glycerol_Day_FD_192481 | JGI IMG/M metagenome (GOLD analysis project Ga0247821, IMG submission 192481) | Soil microbial communities from agricultural site in Penn Yan, New York, United States - 13C_Glycerol_Day14 | ecosystem: Environmental > Terrestrial > Soil > Agricultural land | place... | reverse complement strand
CTGATGTGGAAGATCCCCAACGGCTCGCGCAATGTCGTGCGTATCAACCTGGCCAAATGCTTCCCGGAGATGGACCCGGTCGAACGCGAGCAACTGGTGGGTCGCGCGTTGAAGGATATCGGTAAATCCTTCGTCGAAAGTGCCTGTGCCTGGATCTGGCCGCCGCAGCGCTCGCTGGAGCTGGTCAAGGAAGTGCACGGCCTGGAAGTGCTGGAGCAGGCCCTGGCTTCGGGCAAGGGTGTGGTCGGTATCACCAGCCACCTGGGCAACTGGGAGGTGCTGAACCACTTCTACTGCAACCAGTGCAAACCGATCATTTTCTACCGCCCGCCGAAGCTGAAGGCGGTGGATGACCTGCTGCGCGAGCAGCGCGTGCAGATGGGCAACCGCGTGGCGCCTTCGACCAAGGAAGGCATCCTCAGCGTGATCAAGGAAGTGCGCCGTGGTGGCCAGGTGGGTATTCCTGCCGACCCGGAGCCGGCGGAGTCGGCGGGGGTGTTCGTACCGTTCCTGGGCACCCAGGCGCTGACCAGCAAGTTCGTGCCGAACATGCTGGCCGGGGGCAAGGCGGTGGGGGTGTTCCTGCATGCCCTGCGGCTGCCGGATGGTTCGGGCTTCAAGGTGTTCCTGGAGGCGGCGCCGGAAGAGATGTACAGCACCGACGTGACGGTGTCGGCGGCGGCAATGAGCAAGGTGGTCGAGCGCTATGTGCGCGAGTACCCCAGCCAGTACATGTGGAGCATGAAGCGCTTCAAGAAGCGCCCGGCCGGCGAGCCACGCTGGTATTGATTGTTTCACTGTCCCCCTGTGGGAGCGGGTTTACCCGCGAATGCGTCGGTGAATCCAGCATCGCATTCGCGGGTGAACCCGCTCCCACAGGGACCGCGTTAACCTGATACTTTGTTCAGCTTCTTCAGGAACACGGTCATCTCTTTCTCGGCCTGCTTGTCGCCATGGGCCTGCGCCGCGACGATCCCCTCCTCCCAGGCCTTGCGCGCCGCCGCCAGGTCACCCTGCAGCTGATGCGCCTTGCCCAGCAGCTTCCACGCCGCCGAGTACTTCGGGTCCTGTTCCACGCACCGTGCCAGATGCACCGCCGCTTCAGCACCATTGCCTTCGTCCAGCCAGGCCTTGCCCAGCCCGAACCTCAGCAACGAGTTATCCACACCCTTGGCCAGCATCTTCTCCAGCGATTCGCGCATGCCCTGTGCTCCTAGAAGAAACTCAAGCCGACGTGGAACAGCTTCTCCACATCCCGAATATGCTTTTTATCCACAACGAACAGGATCACATGGTCGCCCGATTCGATCATGGTGTCGTCGTGGGCAATCATCACCTCTTCGTCACGAATGATCGCACCGATGGTAGTACCCGGCGGCAAGGCGATGTCTTCGATCGCCTTGCCGACCACCTTGCTCGATTTCGAATCGCCGTGCGCCACCGCTTCGATAGCCTCGGCCGCGCCGCGGCGCAGCGAGTGCACGCTGACGATGTCGCCACGGCGTACGTGCGCCAGCAGGGTGCCGATGGTCGCCAGCTGCGGGCTGATGGCGATGTCGATGTCACCACCCTGCACCAGGTCGACATAGGCCGGGTTGTTGATGATGGTCATCACCTTGCGCGCACCCAGGCGCTTGGCCAGCAGCGACGACATGATGTTGGCTTCGTCGTCGTTGGTCAGGGCCAGGAAGATGTCGGCGTCGGCGATGTTCTCCTCGAGCATCAGGTCCTTGTCCGAGGCGCTGCCCTGCAGCACCACGGTGCTTTCCAGGGTGTCGGAGAGGTGTCGGCAACGGGCCGGGCTCATCTCGATGATCTTCACCTGGTAACGGCTTTCGATGGCCTCGGCCAGGCGTTCGCCGATCTGCCCGCCACCGGCGATGACCACGCGCTTGTTGGTTTCGTCGATACGGCGCAGCTCGCCCATCACCGCGCGGATGTCCTTCTTCGCGGCGATGAAGAACACTTCGTCGTCGGCTTCGATCACCGTGTCGCCCCGCGGGGTGATGGGACGGTCGCGGCGGAAGATGGCCGCCACGCGGGTGTCGACGTTGGGCATGTGCGCGCGGATCTGGCGAAGTTGCTGGCCCACCAGCGGGCCACCGTAGTACGCCTTCACTGCCACCAGCTGGGCCTTGCCTTCGGCGAAGTCGATCACCTGCAGCGAGCCCGGGTGCTCGATCAGGCGCTTGATGTAGTTGGTCACTACCTGCTCGGGGCTGATCAGCACATCGACCGGGATATGGTCGTTGTCGAACAGCTCTTCGCGGGTCAGGTAGGCCGACTCGCGCACCCGGGCGATCTTGGTCGGGGTGTGGAACAGCGAATAGGCCACCTGGCAGGCGACCATGTTGGTCTCGTCACTGTTGGTTACCGCCACCAGCATGTCGGCGTCGTCGGCACCGGCCTGGCGCAGCACCGTAGGCAGCGAGCCGCGGCCTTGCACGGTGCGAATGTCCAGGCGGTCGCCCAGGTCGCGCAGGCGGTCGCCATCAGTGTCGACCACGGTGATGTCGTTGGCTTCGCTGGCCAGGTGCTCAGCCAGCGTACCGCCTACCTGGCCTGCGCCGAGGATGATGATCTTCATCCGCTACTCCCTACCTTTTGTTCTTATCCGCGCGAGGCGGCGATCTTGATCAGCTTGGCATAGTAGAAACCGTCGTGGCCGCCCTCCTGGGCCAGCAACTGGCGGCCGTGGGGCTGGCGCAGGCCGGCTTCGGTGGCCAGGTCCAGCTCACGGGCGCCCGGGGTGCGGGCGAGGAAAGCGTCGATCACTTCGGTGTTCTCGGTCGGCAGGCTGGAGCAGGTGGCATACAGCAGCATGCCGCCCACTTCCAGGGTCGGCCACAGGGCATCGAGCAGCTCGCCTTGCAGCGTGGCCAGGGCCGGGATGTCGTCGGCCTGACGGGTCAGCTTGATGTCCGGGTGGCGGCGGATCACGCCGGTGGCCGAGCATGGTGCGTCGAGGAGGATGCGCTGGAACGGCTTGCCGTCCCACCAGCTGGCGGTGTCACGGGCATCGCAGGCAATCAGCTCGGCGTCCAGCCGCAGGCGGTCGAGGTTCTCGCGCACACGGGTCAGGCGCTTGGCTTCGAGGTCGATGGCCACCACGTGGGCCAGGCCGGCTTCGGCTTCCAGCAGGTGGCAGGTCTTGCCGCCCGGTGCACAGCAGGCGTCGAGCACGCGCTGGCCGGGGGCCAGTTCCAGCAGGTCGGCGGACAGCTGCGCGGCTTCGTCCTGCACGCTCACCCAGCCTTCGGCAAAGCCTGGCAGGCCGCGCACGTCGCAGGCTTCGGCCAGCACGATGCCGTCACGGCTGTACTGGCAGGCGCTGGCGCCAACGCCCGCTTCGGCCAGCAGTGCCAGGTAGGCGTCGCGACTGTGGTGGCGGCGGTTGACCCGCAGGATCATCGGCGGGTGGGCATTGTTGGCGGCGCAGATGGCCTCCCATTGCTCCGGCCAGAAGGCTTTGAGCGACTTCTGTAGCCAGCGTGGGTGGGCAGTGCGTACCACCGGGTCGCGCTCCATGCCGGCCAGCAACTCTTCGCCCTCGCGTTGGGCGCGACGCAGCACGGCATTGAGCAGGCCCTTGGCCCATGGTTTCTTCAGCTTGTCGGCGCAGCCAACGGTCTCGCCGATGGCGGCGTGGGCCGGGATACGGCTGTAGAACAGCTGGTACAGGCCGACCAGCAGCAGCGCCTGCACATCGGCATCGGCGGCCTTGAACGGCTTCTGCAGCAGTTGCGCGGCCAGCAGGTCGAGGCGGGGTTGCCAGCGCGCGGTGCCGAACGCCAGGTCCTGGGTCAGGCCGCGGTCGCGTTCATCGACCTTGTCCCGTTGCGCCGGCAGCGAGCTGTTCAGCGAGGCCTTGCCGCTGAGCACAGCGGCAAGGGCACGGGCGGCGGCGAGGCGAGGGTTCATTGGCCCAGCACCTTGCCGCTGGCGAATTTCTCGCGGCGGCTGTTGAACAGGTCACTGAAGTTCAGCGCCTTGCCGCCAGGCAGTTGCAGGCGGGTCAGGCTCAGCGCCTGGTCACCGCAGGCGACCACCAGGCCGTCCTTGCTGGCGGAGAGGATCTCGCCAGGGGCCCCTGCCGCTGTGGACAAGTTGGCGGCCAGCACTTTCACGCTTTCGCCATCGAGGGTGCTGTGGCACACCGGCCACGGGTTGAAGGCACGGATCAAGCGCTCCAGTTCGACGGCCGGGCGGCTCCAGTCGATACGCGCCTCGTCCTTGTTCAGCTTGTGCGCATAGGTGGCCAGGGTATCGTCCTGCACTTCACCGTGCAGCGAACCGTCGGCCAGGCCGGCGATGGCCTGGACTACAGCCGGCGGGCCCATTTGTGCGAGGCGGTCGTGCAGGCTACCGCCAGTGTCTTCGGCGCTGATCGGGGTGGCTACCTTGAGCAGCATCGGGCCGGTGTCCAGGCCTGCTTCCATGCGCATCACGGTCACACCGCTCTCGGCGTCGCCGGCTTCCACGGCGCGCTGGATCGGTGCGGCACCGCGCCAGCGTGGCAGCAGCGAGGCGTGGCTGTTGATGCAGCCCAGGCGCGGGATATCCAGCACCACTTGCGGCAGGATCAGGCCATAGGCGACCACCACCATCAGGTCCGGCTGCAGCGCGGCCAGTTCGGCCTGGGCTTCGGCGTTGCGCAGGGTCGGCGGCTGGAACACCGGGATGTCATGGGCCACAGCCAGTTGCTTGACCGGGCTCGGCATCAGCTTTTGGCCGCGGCCGGCTGGGCGGTCGGGCTGGGTGTAGACGGCCACGATCTCGTAGGGGCTGTCGAGCAAGGCCTTGAGGTGTTCGGCGGCAAACTCTGGAGTGCCTGCAAAGACGATGCGCATGGAGTTCTCGCTTCAAAAAAGAAAAAGGCTTGCCGGAGCAAGCCTTCTGGAAGGTGGGGATCAGGCTTGCTGGCGGTGCTGCTTTTCCAGCTTCTTCTTGATCCGGTCGCGCTTGAGTTGCGACAGGTAGTCGACGAACAGCTTGCCGTTGAGGTGATCGAATTCGTGCTGCACGCACACCGCCAGCAGGCCTTCGCATTCCAGCTCGTACGGCTTGCCGTCGCGGTCCTGGGCCTTGACCCGCACACGCAGCGGGCGGTCGACGTTCTCGTAGAAGCCAGGTACCGACAGGCAGCCTTCCTGGTACTGGCCCATGTCGTGGGTCAGCTCTTCGACCGTGGGGTTGATGAAGACGCGCGGCTCGCTGCGGTCTTCACTGAGGTCCATGACCACGACCTGCTTGTGCACGTTGACCTGGGTGGCAGCCAGGCCGATGCCAGGGGCTTCGTACATGGTTTCAAACATGTCGTCGATCAGCTGACGCAGGGCGTCGTCGAACTCCGTCACCGGTTTGGCGATGGTGCGCAGGCGCGGGTCCGGGAATTCGAGAATGTTCAAGATGGCCATAAGGTCAGGCAGTCACTGTGCGTTCGGTTGAAAACTGAGCACACATAATAAAGGGAAACGGGGATTTCAGCACCTGGCAAAGCTCGGCTAGGGTTTCCAAGGGCTGCTTATAGCCCATTCGATGGACAGGTTGTCAAAGCGTTATCAACAAAGTTATCCACAGCTTGTGCCACGTCGATGGCCCTATTTCGATCAAGGATGATCCATATGCAGAGCTACCATTTGTCGCCTCTTCCGCCTGCCGAACTGGAGGCGCGATTGCGCCTGCACCGGCTGCCGGAAACAGGATTGCGTCGCTTTAACACCTTGCTGGAAGCCTTTGGCAGTGCTTCGTCGGCACTGTGCGCACCGGCCGGCGCCTGGCGCGCATTGGGCATACCACAGGCCACCATCGATGCCCGCCGCAGTGCCGAAGTACGTGAAGGTGCACTGGCCGCAATGGCCTGGCTAGAGCGCCCGGGCCAGCATTTACTGATGTGGGACGACCCTGGCTACCCGCCACTATTGGCGGAAATCGACGATGCCCCACCGCTGCTTTTCATCGCTGGCGACCCGGCCTTGCTCGAGCGCCCACAGCTGGCAATTGTGGGCAGCAGACGTGCTTCACCCCCGGCGCTCGACACCGCTGCGGCATTTTCCCGTTACCTGGCGCAGGCCGGTTTCACCATTACCAGCGGCTTGGCCGTGGGCATCGACGGTGCCGCTCATCGGGCCGCACTGCAGGCGGGTGGCGGCACGATTGGCGTGCTCGGCACGGGGTTGCAAAAACTTTATCCACAGCGCCACAAGTCGCTTGCGCAAGCGATGATCGACAATGGCGGCGCGCTGGTTTCCGAGTACCCGCTGGATGCCGGGCCACTGCCCGGCAACTTCCCGCGGCGCAATCGCATCATCAGTGGCCTGTCGCTGGGCGTGCTGGTGGTCGAGGCCAGCCTGGCCAGTGGTTCGCTGATCACCGCACGCCTGGCCGCCGAGCAAGGCCGTGAGGTGTATGCCATACCGGGCTCCATTCACCACCCCGGGGCCAAGGGCTGCCACCAGTTGATCCGTGACGGTGCGCTGCTGGTGGAGAGCGTGGAACAGATCCTGGAAAGCCTGCAGGGCTGGCAGAACCTGCCGCCTGCGGTTGTGGACAAATTCGACCATCCCCTGCTTGCCCTGCTGCATGCCGCGCCGCAGACCAGCGAAAGCCTGGCCCACTGCAGCGAGCAGCCGTTGGCCGATGTGCTGGCACAGCTGACCGAGCTTGAACTGGAAGGCCGGGTCAGCAATGAAGCCGGGCGTTGGTTTGCCCGCGCGGGCTAAGTACACTGCTCACCAGCAAGGTATTTAGGCGGAGTAACAGAAATGGTGAGCAGTTTTCGTGTGCAACAAGCCGCACGTGAGATCCGGGCGGGCGCAGTGATTGCCTACCCGACGGAAGCGGTCTGGGGCCTGGGCTGCGACCCGTGGAACGAGGACGCGGTGTATCGCCTGCTGGCGCTGAAGTCCCGGCCTGTGGATAAAGGCCTGATCCTGGTCGCCGACAACATCCGCCAGTTCGACTTTTTGTTCGAGGATTTCCCCGAGGACTGGATTGATCGCATGGGCAGCACCTGGCCGGGGCCGAATACCTGGCTGGTGCCGCACCAGGACCTGTTGCCCGAGTGGGTGACCGGGGAGCATGACACCGTGGCGTTGCGGGTCAGCGACCATCCGGTGGTGCGTGAGCTGTGCGCGCTGGTGGGGCCGTTGATTTCCACTTCATGCAACCCGGGCGGGCGCCCGGCGGCGAAGACCCGGTTGCGGGTGGAGCAGTACTTCCATGGGCAGCTGGATCTGGTGCTGGGCGGGGCGTTGGGTGGAAGGAAGAACCCGAGTGTGATTCGCAACCTGGCCACTGGCGAAGTCGTTCGGCCAGGCTGATACATATCCACTGGCCTGGTCGCGACCTCCTGTGGGAGCGGGCGAGCCTGCGAAGAATCCAACGCGGTGCCTGGCACGGGCTGCGCCCGTGTTCGCGGGCATGCCCGCTCCCACAGGTCAGGGCCAAGCCCCCCAGATTTTTCTGATTTTGTCCCGAATGGCTGTCCGGTTTGAGGATTGGGAAATATCCTACGAGCCGCGTCACCACCCCGCGTACAGCTGCCACCTATTCGCGTGGTAACGAATGGGCGCGGCCATGAACCGCTGTTCACCGTAAACCCGAACATTTCCGCCGAAGACGCTCTGGTCCACGTGGCCCTGTACCTGCGCAGCGCCTACGAGACCGGCTACAAAGCCCTGGACTACATGCGTGAAGAAGGCCGTGGCATGTTCTGGTCGAACCTGCATGCGATTGAAATGGCAGAGGGTGTGGTGGAGGCGATACTCGATGGCATCGAGTCGGCCCTACCACCGACAAGCCGACCCTCACAGGCATAGCGCTGCCCTCAAGGCCGACGCAAATCCCTGTGGGAGCGGGTTTACCCGCGAACACCGGCGAAGCCGGTGCCATCAACCGCGTTGTCTTCTTCGCGGGTAAACCCGCTCCCACAGTTATAGTGGTTGACCCCAGTTCATAGGAAACCTGTGGGAGTAGACTCAGGGGATCAGTACAGTCGACCCCACAGTCCTGCGCGTACCATTCACCGCGGTGTACGACCGGAGACATCCTTTGAACTGGTTTTCGCTGACCGATCCGGCGATGGAAAAATCATTGTACGAGTTCACCCCTATGCGCCAATTTGCTCGACTCACGCACCGCGCGCCGACTCCCTAGCTGTTTTCGGCCAACTGTATTGACTCTGCGCTAACACAATACTTGAAAATACAAAACTATTAGAAATACCAGTTGTTTTGTCTTGTTTTATTAGGCACCGTTGACCTGCACTTACAACTGAGGTGTTTTGAAATGAATTATGAATATAGTGTGCTGGTGTTGAGTGGTGGAGTACCAGGAACGCCGCTTCCGGTCAATGATGCGGAATTCCTGTTCAAGCATCTAGAGAAAGACTCTAACTTACATGTTTCTGGAAAAAATTACGTAGTTTCTGGTAAGACTGTAATGATTGGGGAGAGAAGTACTTATAAGTGCGCCCTGGGTGTAAAAGAGGTCTGAAGGCTATTATCTGAAATTTGCTTTCGCCTGATTATCGATATGAAGTTTTCTTGTCAAAGAATTATGGCAATGGTATTGCTGCGCTCGCCTGTTTTAACGATCTAACGCAGCAATACCACTGCCAAAATTCTTATTCTATGTATAGGCTTGATCTACTTCTCTCAAGGTAAGAGAACCGTCGACCCCACCGTACGCCGTGCCGACAACTCGCTCTGTGCCTTGGCCGCCTCACTCAGCGGATACCGCTGCTGGATATCCACTACCAGTTTCCCACTACCAATCATCGCAAACAGGTCATCGGCCATGGCCTGGGTATTCTCGGCATTGTTGGCATAGCTCGCCAGGGTCGGCCGGGTCACATACAGCGAACCCTTCTGCGCCAGAATTCCCAGGTTCACCCCGCTCACCGCGCCTGAGGCATTGCCAAAGCTCACCATCAACCCACGAGGCTGCAGGCAGTCCAGCGAGGTCAGCCAGGTATCGGCACCCACACCGTCATACACCACCGGGCATTTCTTGCCGTCGGTCAGCTCCAGCACCCGCTTGACCACGTCCTCATGGCTGTAGTCGATGGTCGCCCACGCCCCTAGCGCCATGGCCCGCTCGGCCTTCTCGGCAGAACTCACGGTCCCGATCAGCTTGGCGCCCAAGGCCTTGGCCCACTGGCACGCCAACGAACCCACGCCGCCAGCTGCTGCGTGGAACAGGATCACGTCACCCGCCTTCACCTCATAGGTCTGCTTCAGCAGGTACTGCACGGTCAAACCCTTGAGCATCACCGCCGCCGCCTGCTCGAAGCTGATGTTGTCGGGCAACTTGACCAGGTTGGCTTCCGGCAGCGTATGCACTTCGCTGTACGCGCCCAGCGGGCCGCCGGCATGGGCCACGCGGTCACCCACTTTCAACCGGGTCACGCCCTCGCCCACGGCCTCGACCACGCCAGCCGCTTCAGTGCCCAGCCCCGAAGGCAGGGACGGCGGCGCATACAGCCCGCTGCGGAAGTAGGTATCGATGAAGTTCAGGCCGATCGCATGGTTACGCACACGTACCTGCTGTGGCCCGGGTGGGGCTGGTTCGAATTCCACAAACTGCAGCACTTCCGGGCCGCCATGCTGGCTGAACTGGATACGCTTGGCCATCTCGCACTCCTGTCGTCGGGATCGGGAAAGGCCTTCTATCGGACGCCTTTGCATGATCGCCGTCAACTGCGGCGCGTGGGCTGGCGGTGGTATGCTACGCGGCGAATTCTTCCCTGCCCGTTCCTGGTGACCCGATGACTAGCCGCACCGAGGCCGTGAAAGCCTACCTGCTCGACCTGCAAGATCGCATCTGCTCTGCCCTCGAAACAGAAGACGGCGGCGCCCGCTTCGTCGAGGACGCCTGGGTGCGCGAAGCCGGTGGCGGGGGCCGCACGCGGGTGATCGGTGACGGCAAGGTGATCGAGAAAGGCGGGGTCAACTTCTCCCATGTGTTCGGCGCCGGCCTGCCGCCGTCGGCCAGTGCCCACCGCCCCGAGCTGGCGGGCCGTGGCTTCGAGGCCCTGGGCGTGTCGCTGGTGATCCATCCGCACAACCCGCATGTGCCCACCTCCCACGCCAACGTGCGTTTCTTCATCGCCGAAAAGGAAGGTGAAGAGGCTGTCTGGTGGTTCGGCGGCGGCTTCGACCTGACCCCGTACTACGGCAATGAAGAAGACTGCATCCACTGGCACCGCGTGGCCGAGCAGGCCTGCGCGCCGTTCGGCGCCGACGTGTACCCGCGCTACAAGGCCTGGTGCGACCGCTACTTCCACCTCAAGCACCGTGGCGAGCCACGCGGCATTGGTGGCCTGTTCTTCGATGACCTGAACGAGTGGGACTTCGACACCTGCTTCGCCTTCATCCGCGCCATCGGCGATGCCTACATCAACGCCTACCTGCCAATTGTCCAGCGCCGCAAGGACACGCCCTACACGCCGCAGCAGCGCGAGTTCCAGGAATACCGCCGTGGCCGCTATGTGGAGTTCAATCTGGTCTATGACCGTGGCACCCTGTTCGGCCTGCAGTCCGGTGGCCGCACCGAGTCCATCCTCATGTCGTTGCCGCCGCAGGTGCGCTGGGGCTACGACTGGAAGGCCGCGCCCGGCAGCGAAGAAGCGCGCCTGACCGAATACTTCCTGCAGGACCGCGACTGGCTCGGTCAGTAAGCCTGTGGATAACCTAGGAGCCGTCATGGACCAGTACGTCGTTTTTGGTAACCCCATCGGCCACAGCAAGTCGCCGCTGATCCATCGCCTGTTCGCCGAACAGACCGGGCAGGACCTGGAGTACGCCACGCTGCTGGCGCCACTGGACGAGTTCAGCGACTGCGCACGCGGCTTCTTCAAGCAAGGCCGCGGCGGCAACGTCACCGTGCCGTTCAAGGAAGAGGCCTATCGCCTGTGCGACAGCCTGACTCCGCGTGCCCGGCGCGCTGGCGCGGTGAACACACTCAGCAAGCTGGCCGACGGCACCCTGCAGGGCGACAACACTGATGGCGCTGGCCTGGTGCGCGACCTGACGGTGAATGCCGGGGTCGAGCTGGCGGGCAAACGCATTCTGATCCTGGGTGCTGGTGGTGCGGTGCGTGGCGTGCTGGAGCCGATCTTGGCGCACAAGCCGCAGTCACTGGTGATTGCCAACCGTACCGTGGAAAAGGCCGAGCAGCTGGCGCGTGAGTTCGATGAACTGGGGCCGGTGGTGGCCAGCGGGTTTGCCTGGTTGCAAGAGCCGGTGGATGTGATCATCAATGCCACTTCGGCGAGCCTGGCCGGTGAGTTGCCGCCGATTGCCGACAGCCTGGTCGAGGCCGGGCGCACGGTTTGCTACGACATGATGTATGGCAAGGAGCCTACGCCGTTTTGCCAGTGGGCAGAGAAGCTGGGGGCGGCCAAGGTGCTGGATGGGCTGGGGATGCTGGCTGAGCAGGCGGCTGAGGCTTTCTTTATCTGGCGTGGGGTGCGGCCGGATACGGCGCCGGTTTTGGCAGAGTTGCGCCGGCAGCTGGCTCGGGGCTGAGATTGTCGGGGCCGCTTTGCGGCCCTTTCGCGACACAAGGCCGCTCCCACATTGGATCTGTGGGAGCGGCCTTGTGTCGCGATGGGCTGCAAAGCAGCCCCAGGATCTCAGCTATCACTCCTCAAACCGGATCGGACACATCTCCACCCCTTCCAGCTTCTGCAATTCCTCGATCACCTGCGGCCTGGCCCGATGCAGGGTCAGACTCCCCCCCGCCCGCCGCAACCGCCGCGCCTCGCGGTGCAACATATCCACACCCGAGTAATCGATGAAGTTCACCTGCCGCGCATCGATCACCACATGCGGCCCCTGGCAGCGCTGCAAGCGCACCTGCAGGTAATGCGCCGCACCAAAGAAGATCGAACCGCCCACCCGCAATACATCCGCATCACCTTCACGGCTCTGCTGTACCCGTGGCCGTGACGTTCGCTTCAGATAGAAGAACAGCGACGCCAGCACCCCGGCATAGATCGCCGTCTGCAATTCCAGCAACAAGGTCGCCGCCGCCGTCAGTGCCATTACCAGAAACTCCGAGCGGCTCACCCGGAACAGCGCGCGAATTCCCCGGTGGTCCACCAATCCCCAGCAGATCAACAGGATGCTGCCGGCCATGGCCGGAATTGGCAGGTGCGCGATCAGCCCGGCCCCGGCAACGGCGAACACCGCCACCCACAGCGCCGAGAATACCCCGGCCATGGGCGAGCGGGCGCCGGCGTCGTAGCTCAGCCCGGAGCGGGTGAAGGAGCCGGAAGACAGGTAACCGGAGAAAAACGCACCGACGATGTTCGACAGGCCCTGTGCGCGTATTTCCTGGTCTGCGTCGATCAACTGCTCCGAACGTGCCGACAACGAGCGGGCGATCGACAGACTGGTGACCAGCCCGAGCATGCCCACCGCCACGGCGCTGGGCAGCAGGCGCAGGATCAGTTCCACATCCAGCAAGGGCAGCGGGCTGAAGGGTGGCAGCTGCCCGGTGAATGCCGGCACACGCGGCACATGGCCAAAGAACCCGGGCAGCAACCAGGCCAGCAGGCTCACCAAAATCAGACTTATCAACAGGCTGGGCCAGCGTGGGCGCCAGACTTTGAAGGCCACGCCGATCGCTACTGTGGCCAGGCCCAGAATCAAGGAAGGCAGGTCGGCCTCGCCGGCATGGCTGGCCAGGTCCTGCACGGTCTTCAGCGCCGTGGCCTGGCTGGGCAGGTCCATGCCCAGCAGGTTGGGCAGCTGGCCCAGGGCAATGACGACAGCGGCGCCCAAGGTGAAGCCGAGCACCACGGAATGGGAGACGAAATTGACCAGTGCACCGAAGCGCAAAAGCCCCAGCAGCAACTGGAAGATGCCGCCGAGGAAGGTCAGCAGCAGCACCAGGGTGACGTAGTCGGCGCTACCGGCCACGGCCAGCGGGCTGATGCTGGCATAGAGGACGATGGAGATGGCAGCGGTCGGGCCGCAGATCAGGTGCCAGGACGAGCCCCACAGGCAGGCGATCAGCACTGGCACGATGGCGGCGTACAGGCCGTATTCGGCGGGCAGGCCGGCGATCAGGGCGTAGGCAATGGATTGCGGCAGGGCGAGGATTGCGCCGCTCAGGCCCACCAGCAGGTCCTGGCGCAGGCTACGGCCCGATTGGCGGGGCAGCCAGGTGAGGAAGGGCAGCAGGTGAGTGAGGCGATGCATGGGTTATCCACAATCCTGAAATTGCACTGTCCCCTGTGGGAGCGGGTTTACCCGCGAATGCTGCAGTGAATCTACCGACGCATTCGCGGGTGAACCCGCTCCCACAGGGATAGAGGTTTGCTTGTCAGGTTACAGTTTGGCTTTGACAGCCTCCAGGGCATTGCCATCGGCCTTGGTAGTCACCCCGGCCAGCCACCCTTCCAGCAACTCGGGATGTGCCTTCACCCAGGCCTTGGCCGCATCATCGAAGCTGATCTTCTTGTCCACAACCTCGGCCATGATGCTGTTTTCCATGTCCAGCGTGAACTTCAGGTTACCTAGCAGCCTGGCCGCATTCGGGCAGGCTTGTGGATAACCCTTGCGGGTCAGGGTATACACCTCGCCCTTGCTGCCAAACCACTGCTCCCCGCCGCTCAGGTAGTGCATCTTCAGCTTTACGTTCATCGGGTGCGGGGTCCAGCCGAGGAAGGTGATGAACTGCTGTTTCTTCACCGCACGGTCGACCTGCGCCAGCATCGCCTGCTCGCTGGACTCCACCAGCTTCCACTGGCCAAGGTTGAACTCATTCTTGTCGATGATTTCCTTCAACGACAGGTTGGCGGGTGCCCCGGAGCCAATCCCGTACAGCTTCTTGTCGAACTGATCGGCGTGTTTCTGCAGGTCGGCGAAGTCCTTCACCCCGGCATTCCACACATAGTCGGGCACTGCCAGGGTGAATTCGGTTCCTTCCAGGTTGCGCGCCAGTTGCTGCACATCGCCATTGGCGATGAACTTGTCATGAAAGCCCTGCTGCGCCGGCATCCAGTTGCCGAGGAAGGCATCGACCCGGCCATCCTTGAGGCCGCCGTAGATGATCGGCACGGCCAGGCTATCGATTTTTACCTGGTAACCCAGGCTTTCCAGAAGCAGGCGGGTCACGGCGTTGGTGGAAGCGATATCGCTCCAGCCGGGGTCGGCCATCTTCACGGTACTGCATTGCGCGTCGCTGTCGGCGGCGTGGGCCGTGGCGGTACCCAGGCTCAGGGCCAGGGCGAACACGGCGGCGGAGAACTTGTGCATGGCGGCCTCTCTTCTCAATCCAGGGGGGCGGGCTGTGGA
>Ga0247821_10001220_pt1 | contig 14310 bp, 14 predicted proteins | sample 13C_Glycerol_Day_FD_192481 | JGI IMG/M metagenome (GOLD analysis project Ga0247821, IMG submission 192481) | Soil microbial communities from agricultural site in Penn Yan, New York, United States - 13C_Glycerol_Day14 | ecosystem: Environmental > Terrestrial > Soil > Agricultural land | place... | reverse complement strand
GCTCCTCACCCCGCTCGTCCTGTACTGCGTGTACCGGGGCGACCGGCATGCGGCGCTTCCCGTAGCGGTCGGCCTCGCGCCGACCGCGGCGACCAATGCGCTGGTGATCCCGGACGATCCAGTGGCCGCGCTGCCGGCCGTCATGCTCGCCGCCGGCGTTCTCACCCTCCTGGTCGTGCGCAGACGCAAGTAGCTCAGAGGCGCGGATCCACCGGTTCCGATTCGAGGGCGAGGACGGCGAAGACGCACTCGTGGACGCGCCACAGCGGTTCGCCGCGGGCGGCACGGTCCAGTGCCTCGAGGCCGAGCGCGTATTCGCGAAGCGCCAGGGACCGTTTGTGGCCGAGGTTGCGGTCGCGGAGCCGAGCGAAGTTTGCCGGCTCGGTGTAGTCGGGCCCGTAGATGAGCCGCAGGTACTCCTGCCCGCGCACCTTCAGTCCCGGCTGGGCGAGCCCCTTCGCGGTGCGGGTCAGGTTAGCCGCCGGCTTGACGACCATGCCCTCTCCCCCGGCGCCGGTCAGCTCCTCCCACCACGTGACCCCGGCGTCCCAGGTGCCGCTGTCCACGAACAGCCGGCGCGTCGGCGTGATCAGCTCCGGTCCGGCGGCAACCATCCGGTCCGCGATTCCGAGGTGCCACACATGCGGCTGGTCCTGGTACGTCGCGCCGTCGGACGCGAGCACCTGGAACGGCGCCAGCCGGACGCCGTCGAGCCCGTCGGTCGGCCAGCAGTACCGCCGGTACGCCGCGGTGAACCGCTCCGCGTTCGCCGTCCGCCGCTCGGCCGACGCCAGCAGCTCGTCGACGTCGAGCCCGGCCGCCTGGGCGGAGCGCAGCGCAGCAGTTGCGGCCGGCAACGACGTACGAGCGGCCGCGCCGACGGCGGCGTACTGGTTCCGGAGCAGGTCCTCGGCCTTCGCGCTCCACGGGAGCAGCTCGGCGTCGAGCAGCAGCCACGACGTGTCCAGCTCGTCGAACAGCCCCGCCCGCGCGGCGACCGCGCGCAGACGCAGCAGCAGCTCGTCGGTCAGCGAGGAGTCGAAGAACGAGCGCCCGGTGCGCGTGTGGATCGCGCCGCGACCGGCGAGCCCGAATCGTTTCCCGGCCACGTCGTCGTCCCGCGTGAGCAGCACGACCGCCCGTGACCCCATGTGCTTCTCCTCGCACACCAGTTCGGTGACGCCCTGCGCCTGGTAGGCCTCGAACGCCTGCCGCGGATGCTCCAGCAGCCCCGGCTCCGGCGACGTCGCGACCGGGCTCATCGTCGGCGGCAGGTACAGCAGGAACCGCGGGTCGATCGCGAACCGGCTCATCACCTCCAGCGCCGCGCCGGCCTGCTCGGCCCGGATGCTCAGCCGTCCGTGCGACGCGGTCTCGATCACTCGGCGACCCGTGACGTCGGTCAGCTCGAGGACGTCGGGTTCGCGCGACGGTGCCGTTGCCACGTGCAACGGTTTCGCCGGGGCGTAGTACTCCTGGGCTGCCCGCACCGACACCAGCTCCCGCTCCGGGTAGCGCAGCGCGGTCAGCGAGCCGCCGAACACGCAGCCGGTGTCGAGACAGATCGTGTTGTTGATCCACTCCGGCTCCGGCGTCGGCGTGTGGCCGTAGACGACCGTCGCCCGACCGCGGTAGTCGTTCGCCCACGGGTAGCGCACCGGCAGCCCGAACTCGTCGGTCTCCCCGGTCGTCTCGCCGTACAGGCAGAACGAACGAACGCGACCGCTTGTCCGGCCGTGCATCCGCTCGACCAGGCCGGCGTGCGAGACGACCAGCTTGCCGCCGTCGAACACGTAGTGCGAGATCAGCCCGTCGATGAACGTCGCCACCTCGTCGCGGAACTCCTGAGACTCCAAGGCGAGCTGCTCGAGCGTTGTCTCCAGGCCGTGGCTGATCTTGACGTTCTTGCCCCGCAGTGCCCGCAGCAGCTTGTCCTCGTGGTTGCCGGGAACGCAGTACGCGTTGCCGCTGGCAACCATCCCCATGACGAGCCGCAGCACGCCGGGGCTGTCCGGGCCGCGGTCGACGAGGTCGCCGACGAAGACCGCTCGGCGGTCCGGGTGGACGGCGTCGACCGGGCGGCCGGCGTCGTCGCGGGTGAGCGTGTAGCCCAGGTCGGTGAGCAGCTGCTCGAGCTCGGGGAGACAGCCGTGCACGTCACCGATGACGTCGAACGGGCCGGTCCGATCCGTGAGGTCGTTGTACAGCCGGGTGCGTTCGATGCTGACGGCATCGATCTCCTCGACGCTGTTCAGCACGTGGACGGTACGAAATCCCTCGCGCTTGAGGCTGCGCAGCCCGCGCTTCAGCTGCGACCGCTGCCGAGCGATCACCTTGGACCCGAACTGCCGGTCCGACCGCTGCTCGTTGCGCTCCACGCACACGCGCTCCGGCGGGTCCAGCACGATCGCGACCGGGAGTACGTCGTACTCGCGGGCCAGGTTCACCAGCTCCTTGCGGGCGTCCGGCTGGACGTTGGTGGCGTCGATGACCGTCAGCCGCCCGGCCGCGAGCCGCTTGCCGGCGATGAAGTTGAGCACCTCGAAGGCGTCCTTCGTCGCGGCCTGGTCGTTCTCGTCGTCGGACACCAGACCGCGGCAGAAGTCGCTCGAGATCACCTCGGTCGGCAGGAAGTGCTTGCGTGCGAACGTCGACTTGCCGGAGCCGCTCGCGCCGACAAGAACCACGAGGGACAGCGCAGGTACGTCGATGGTCATCGCGCCTCCTCCCGCCGGAACAGTGCGAGCTGCGTGGGCGGACCCACCTCAGGGTCCACCGCACCGACGGGGCGGAACTCGACTGTGTAGCCGTACCGGTCAGCCACCTCGCCGGCCCACGCACCGAACTCCGGGCGGGTCCATTCGAAGCGGTGGTCGGGGTGGCGGAAGGTACCTGCCGGCAGGGACGGGAAGCGCACGTTGTACTCGCTGTTCGGGGTGGTGACGACGACTGCGGCGGGACGGGCGGTCCGGAAGACCGCATGGGCCAGAGCGGGCAGCCGCGGCGGGTCGACATGTTCGACGACCTCCATCAGCACGACCGCGTCGAGCCCGGCGAGTCGCTCGTCGGCGTACGTCACCGACGACTGCAGGAACGTCAGCCGGTCCCGCTGGCGGTCGGGCAGGTCGTCGTAGTGCAGCCGCCGCTTCGCCGCGACCAGCGCCCGCGCCGACACGTCGGTCGCGATCACCTCGCCGATCATCGGGTCCTTCAGCAGCTCGCCGGCGAGCGCACCCTCGCCGCAGCCGATGTCGGCGATCCGGCGGGCGCCGAGTTCGCGCAGGACGCCGGCCACCGTCATCCGCCGTTCGACGGCCAGCGACACCGAGCCCTCGTCCGTCGTCTCGTCGGCCAACTCCAGGCCGTCCGCCTCGGCGAGCCGCTCCAGCGCGGCATCGGCCAGGTACCGGCGGTGCGCGAGGTAGCGGTGCGAGATCAGGTCCTTCTCCGGATGCGCGGCCAGCCAGCCCTCGCCGGCGCGGACGAGCTTGTCGACCTCGTCCGATCCGACCCAGTAGTGCTTGGCGTCGTCGAGGACCGGCAGCATGACGTAGAGGTGATTGAGTGCATCGGCCAGCCGCAGTACGCCGGTCAGGCGCAGGTCGACGTACCGCGAGTCACCCCAGGCCGGGATCTCCGGGTCGAGCGGCACCGGACGCGCGTCGACGGTCCAGCCGAGCGGCGCGAACAGGCGCGCGGCGAGCTCGGCGCCGCCGTTGCAGGGCAGTGCGGGGACGTGGACATCCAGCGGGATCGCCCGCGCGGCCAGCTCCGGGCGCGCGTCGCAGCGGCCGTTCATCGCCGTCCGGAAGAGTTTCCCGAGCGCGACGGCGAGCAGGCTCGAGGCGGCGTACGGGCGGTCGTTCACGTACTGGCCGAGCGTGAATCCTTCGGCGGCCTTGCCGCGGCCGGACCTCACCAGGCCGATCGGGTCGATCTCGAGCAGCACCGCCGCCGTGCACCGCTCGTCGGTCGCCTCGAGGTAGAAGACATGCGCCGAGCCGCCGGTGACGTCGATCGCCTGCGGGCGTGCGGGGTTCTTGTGCAACAGGAACCCGAAATCGCTCGCGGGGGCGCCTGCTCCGGCCAGATCGGTGCCAAGTGTCAGGAACACTTGAGGTATTCGATCACGTGTCGCAGTTCGAGACACGCGGATTAGGGGCTGGCGTGTTCGCTGGAATGGTTCTAGCTTGTGGTGAGAAGATGAGTCGCTACAGACCGTCCTTCCCCGCTGACAGTCGGTAATTGTCCCCGGTTTGTGGCGAGAATCCACTGCGCCTGACGGGGAAAGGATCATGGCAACTTTGTCACGCCACACGGGGTGTCGCCGGTGAAACCCCAGACGTTCGAACTCGTCCGTTACACCGACATCAGCGGGGTTTCCGGAACCGGCGTCGTCGCCGAAGGCTGCGTGTTCACCGACGGCTCGGTGGCACTGCGCTGGCACGGCGCGAACCCCTCGACCGCCGTCTGGCCGGACCTCGACTCGATCCTCGCGGTCCACGGCCACAGCGGCGCCACCGTCGTGCGCTGGCTGGACGTCTCCGAGATGGAGCCCGTCCCCGGCACGGACCTGCTGCCCGGCGAGCTCACGCACATCCTTGCCACCGGCCGCCGGTCCCACCAGCCGCCGGCGGTCGCCTCCGCCTGACGCTTCGCCCTACGGCGTGAGGCCGGTGAGGGCGAAGAACTCGGCACGGGAGCTGGGGTTGTTCCGGAGGGTGCCGTGGAGCGCCGAGGTGACAGTGCGCGAGCCGGCCGCCCGGACGCCGCGCAGCGACATGCACTGGTGCTCGGCCTCGATCACGACACCGACGCCCTTCGGCGACAGGTGGTCCTGCAGCCAGTCCGCGACCTGCTTGGTGAGGCGCTCCTGCACCTGGAAGTCGCGTGCGAACAGCTCCACCACCCGGGCCAGCTTGGACAGCCCGAGGATCCGGTCGCCGGGCAGGTACCCGACGTGGGCGACGCCCTGGAACGGCAGCAGGTGGTGCTCGCACAGCGACTGCACCGGGATGTCCTTGGCCAGGACGAGCTCGTCGTACCCCTCGTCGTTCGGGAACGTGGTGAGCTCGAACTCCCGCGGCGTCAGCATCTCCGCATACGCGTTCGCGACCCGGCGCGGGGTGTCCGCGAGGTGCGCGCTGTGCGGGTCCCGCCCGAGCGCGGTCAGCAGGTCCGCCACGGCACGCTGCGCGGCGGGAAGGTCGATCTCCTCCCGGCGCGCGACGATATGGAGGGGGACGGACTCGAGGTCGGCCGAGATCGCCATCTGCACACTCCCTGAAGTATCAGCGAACTGACATCATACTGTTACGCCAACCAGAGTTGTCGATAGAATCATCCCGTGGACATGTCCTGGGACGCCTCGGTGCAGGCGGTCGCCGTCCTGGAGGAGCCGACCCGCCGCCGGCTCTACGAGTACGTCGTCGGCCGGCCGGAGCCGGTGAGCCGGGACGACGCCGCGAGCGCGCTCGGCATCCCGCGGACCACGGCCGCGTTCCACCTCGACCGGCTCACCGAGGAGGGTCTGCTCGACACCTGCTACGAACGCCGCACCGGTCGCACCGGCCCGGGGGCCGGCCGCCCCGCGAAGCTGTACCACCGCTCGGACCGCGAGATCGAGATCAGCCTCCCCGAGCGCCAGTACGCCGTGGCCGGCCAGCTTCTCGCCGCGGCCATCCAGGACGCCGAGTCCACCGGCGTCACACCCCGCGAGGCGGTCAACCGCCGCGCCCACGAGTACGGCGAGACGCTCGGCCGGGCCGTCCGCGACCGCGGCGGCTTACTGCAGGTGCTCGAGGCCTACGGTTTCGAGCCCCGGCCCGACGCGGACGGGATCGCACTGGCGAACTGCCCGTTCCGCCGGCTGGCGAAGGACCACCCGCAACTCGTCTGCGGTATGAACCTGCACCTCGTCGCCGGGCTGCTGACCACTGTGGATGCCCCGCTCCAGGCGGAGCTCACCCCGCGCGCCGACCACTGCTGCGTCCGGATCACCGGACCTCCCCCACTCACCAACTCAGCCGACGACACGGTTTCGAGCGACAGCTGAGCGTGCCGCGCCCTCGCGGTGGACGGTTGGTGGGTGATGGACGTCCGCAAACTAAGCTCACGGCGTGGCAAAGAAGCAGAGTCAAGGCACGCCGGCGACGGTGGCGCTGACCAAGGCGAAGGTCGAGTTCACGACGCATGCGTACGAGCACGACCCGGCCGCGAAGTCGTACGGGCTGGAGGCCGCCGAGGCACTCGGGCTGGCACCGGAGCAGGTGTTCAAGACGCTGCTCGTCGAGGTGGACGGGAAGCTCACCGTCGGCGTCGTCCCGGTCGCCAAGCAACTCGACCTGAAGGCGATCGCGGCCGCGGCGGGCGGCAAGAAGGCGGTGATGGCCGACCCGGCCGCCGCGGAGCGCACCACCGGCTACGTCGTCGGCGGGATCAGCCCGATCGGCCAGAAGCGCGCCCTGCCCACGGTCGTCGACAGCACCGCCACCGACCACTCGACGGTCTACGTGTCGGGTGGCCGGCGCGGCCTCGACATCGGCCTGTCCCCTGCCGACCTGATCACCGTGACCAAGGCACGGACGGCGGCTATCGCCAGATAGAGCCGAGCCGGCAGATGATGACTCGCTCGACGACCGCGCGCCCTTCGGCGATCAGCTCCAACTCCGAGGGGCGAACGTTGTAGCTCTGGTAGACGGCCCCGTCGTTCCCGAAGACGTCCAGCTGGTCACGGTCGACCAGCAGGTGCAGCGCGATCTTCCCGTCGACCGGCCGCAGTTTTGCTCCGTCGAGCGTCTGCTGCTCGCCGTCGTACACGATGTCCCGACCGGCCTTGACGATCAACCTACGTGCGTCCCGGACATCGATTGTTGCCTCGAGCTCGTAGGTGTCCGTCGCCGGAAGCTGGTGTGTGCCGTCCTCGACCGTGAGGTTCTCCCAGGTCTGCGCCTCGCCGCGGAGGAGTGCGACTTCGGGGATCGGCGTGCTGAACACGCGCAGACCGTCGTCGGTACGGCGGAGCGTGAGGTCGACCGGGAAGGACGCGTTGCCGGTCCAGATCGAGCCCTTGTTCTCGCCCTGCCACGCCATCGAGACGATCCGGTCGTCCGGCAGGTTCTCGAACGTCAGCCCGGCGTAGTACCCGCCGCCGGCGTGGGTCTCGGTCTGGTTGATCTTCTGCGGAGCCGTCCAGTCGGTGTGGAACGCCGTACCGTCCCAGTCCCCGACCAGGTAGTTGCCGCCGCCGTCGTGCAGGACCCAGCGGTGGCCGCCGTCGATCGGCATCCGGATCATGTTCGGGCACTCGAACAGCCACTCGGCCGGGTACCGGGAGCCGAATGTCCAGTCGAGCAGGTTCGCCGAGGTGTAGAAGTCGGCGCCGTTGCCGCCCTCGTCCGACCACACGACCATGCCCCAGTGGCCGGACACCGGATCCCGGAACACTTTCGGGTCGCGGCTGGTGCCGCCCGGTGTCACGACTTTCTTGCCGTCGGCGTAAGCCGTGAACGTGGCGCCGCCGTCCAGGCTGTAGAACACCGTGACGCCGTTCGTTCCGGAGTAGACGACGATCGGGTCGTCGTCGCCGGCCTTCAGGCCGCTCGCGTTGCCGGTGTCGACGACGCCGCCGCCGGACCACAGGTCGCCGGGGTGGATCTTCGGGTCGAGCGCGATCGGCTGCTGCGTCCAGTGCACGAGGTCGGTGCTCGTCGCATGCCCCCAGTGCATTGTGTCCCACACCAGGCTGAACGGATTGTGCTGGTAGTAGAGGTGGTACGCGCCGCGGTAGTACAGCGGCGCGTTCACGTCGTTCATCCAGCCGGCGCGGGTGCTGAAATGGAACTGCCCGCGGGCGTCTTCCTGGTAGTTCGTCTCCGGGTACGGAAAGTCCGTCATGAGTCAATGAGACCATCTGGCTCATCGACTCAGATGCCCGCTACCCCGTGATGCTGGGCCGGCCGGTTTCGAGGTGACCGGACAGCCGGCGGCGGTAGGCCGGGTCCTCGGGGGTCGTGACCTCGACGTCGTACCAGCCGCTGTCGGTCGGCCAGAACAGCGGGCGGGACTGCTTGCCTCTGAGCTCGATCGTCGTGGTCTTGCTGGTGTAGCCGCGCGCCTTCAGCTTGACGGTCAACGGCTTCCTCGAGCCGTTCACCAGCAGGAGCTGGAGAGCGCCGGCGCGGTTCTCGATCCGTACGTCGAGGGCGGCCGCCGCGCCGGCGGACGTACCGGCGACCTCGGCCCAGAAGCGGTTCGGGCCCTGGACGGCGAGTTCGAACGGGCCGCCCACGGGGATCGTGACCACGGCCGGCGTCTCGCCGTGGCGGACGTCCAAGTGGGAGGGAGCCGGGAGCTCACCGCCGTACGGATAGATCGCGAAGTGCGCCGACTGCGAGCCGTTGTTGCTCAAGGCCAGCATCAACTTGCCATCGGCAACAGAGCCCGAAACCGACGGCCCGTAAGGCAGCGCGCGAGCCGGACGGCGGCCGGGTTCCTGCGCCGGGAGGGCCTGATCGGCGGGCGGCGTCGGGTGCCAGCGATTGATCGGCGCCGGGACCGGACCGGGCCGGTCGACCGACGGCTGCCGGTACGTCCGGTCGAAGTCGAACGCCGACGTCAGGTCACCGCAGACCGTCCGCCGCCAGGAGCTGATGTTCGGCTCCCGGACACCGGTCCACAGTTCGAGGAACCGTAGGACCGAGGTGTGGTCGAAGACCTGCGAGTTCACGTGACCGCCGACCGTCCACGGCGACACCACGGTCATCGGGACCCGCGGGCCGAGCCCGATCGGCTTCCCGGCGTACCAGTCGTCGCCGGCCCCGGACGGCGGCTGCGGCGCGACCGGCGGCGGGACGTGGTCGAAGTACCCGTCGTTCTCGTCGAAGTTGATCAGCAGCACGGTCTTCGACCAGGTCTCCGGGTCCGACGCGATCGCGTCGAGGACGTCGTAGATCAGGTTCGCGCTGCCGACCGGCGTGGACGATCCGGGGTGTTCGGAGTCGACCGCCGACGGCACCAGCCAGCTCACCTTCGGCAACGTCCCGGCCTTGATGTCGGCGCGCAGCCGCGGCACCAGTGACTCCGGCTCGGAGCGGTACATCGCCTTGCGGAACAGCTTCTGGTCCGCGGCCGGAAGCTTCCCGACGGCGGCGTCGAGCTGCTGCAGCGCGACGGCCCGCTCGGCCTCGCTCTTCGCGAACAGCTTGTCGTAGAACTCCTCGGTCGTCCGGTAGCCGCCCGGCACGTTCGCGAGGATCCGGTGCCCGATGTCCTTGAAGGTCTTGAAGTACTCGACCGCGTTGTCGGTGAAGTTGTCCCACTCCTGGTAGATCTGCCAGGACACACCGGCCGCTTCCAGCCGTTCCGGGTACGCCGTCCAGTCGTAGCCCTTGTGGTCGTACGAGTACGCCGCGTTCGTCACCGCGCGCTGCGTCGTCCCGGGCTCGTAGCCGGTCGTGCCGGACCACAGGTAGTTGCGGTTCGGGTTGGTCGAGCCGTTGACCGAGCAGTGGTACGCGTCGCAGATCGTGAACGTCTCGGCGAGCTCGTACTGCAACGGGATGTCGCGGCGGTCGTAGTGGGTCATCGTGGCCGCCGTCTTGGCCTGTACCCAGTCGTCGTTCCAACCGCCTGCCCAGGCCTGGGTGGCGTCGCTGTAGCCGTGGGCCAGCGCACCGAGGTACTGGATGTCGTCCGGGTTGCGGCCCGCGTCGGCGGCGGCCTTCCGGAGCGAGAACGGCAGCACCTCGCCGCCACCAGTCTTCGGCTGATGGAAGACGCTCTTGCCGTTGCGCAGCCGCAGCGGCTGCCGGTCGCCGTACCCACGGACGCCGCGCAGCGTGCCGTAGTAGTGGTCGAACGAGCGGTTCTCCTGCATCAGCACGATCACGTGCTCGATCGCGCGCAGACCACCACGCCTCACAGGTTGCGCCATCGCGGTGTGCAGCGACGGTGGGAGCAGCGAAGCCGCTGCCCCACCCGCCACCGAACCGAGCACCAGGCGCCGGGAGATCTCAGTCATGGTCCCGGACCTTAGGTGGCTCCTGTAGCCGCTGCGCGGCCTGCAGATGAACAGCTATCCGCGGCGGGCGACCGCCGCGTCCCGGAGCTGCTGCAGCACCTCTTCGGTCGTGTCCCAGCCCAGGCAGGCGTCGGTGATCGACTGGCCGTAGGTCAGCTCCCGGGTCGGGTCGAGGTCCTGGCGACCCTCCTGCAGGAACGACTCCAGCATCACACCGACGATCGCCCGGTCGCCGGCCGCGACCTGCGCGCCGATCTCCGCAGCCACGACCGGCTGCCGGCGGTGGTCCTTGCGGCTGTTGCCGTGGCTCGCGTCGATCACGACCCGCTCGGGGAGGCCGGCCTTGCGGAGCAGCTCGACGGCGCCGGCCACGGACTCCGCGTCGTAGTTCGGGCCGCTGTCCGAGCCGCGCAGCACCAGGTGGCAGTCCGGGTTGCCGCGGGTGTGCAGGATGGCGGGCGCGCCGTCGTGGTCGATACCGGTGAACACGTGCGGGACGGCGGCCGCCTTGATCGCGTCGACCGCGGTGCCGATCGAGCCGTCCGGGCGGTTCTTCATCCCGATCGGCATCGACAGGCCGGACGACAACTGCCGGTGCACCTGGCTCTCCACGGTCCGGGCGCCGATCGCGCCCCAGCCCACGGTGTCCGCGATGTACTGCGGGGTGATCGGGTCGAGGAACTCGCAGCCGACCGGGAGGCCCAGCTCGCTGACCTGGACGAGCAGCCGCCGGGCGATCCGCAGGCCGCGGTTCACGTCACCGGAGCCGTCCAGGCCCGGGTCGTTGATCAGGCCCTTCCAGCCGAGGGTCGAGCGCGGCTTCTCGAAGTACACCCGCATCACGACGAGCAGGCCGTCGGACAGCCGCTCCGCGACCGGGCGGAGCCGCTCGGCGTACTCGAGGGCCGCGTCGGCGTCGTGGACCGAGCACGGGCCGACGACGACCAGCAGACGGTCGTCGACGCCGTTCAGCACGTCGGCCACCGCCTGCCGGCCGTCGGCGATCGTGCGGGCCAGGTCGTCGTCGAGCGGGTACTGGTCGTGCAGGGCCTGCGGCGTGACCAACGGGACGGTCTTCTCGATACGTCGGTCGACGACGCGGGACTGTTCGCCCGACTTCGGGAGGGTGTTCATGACTGGGGACCTTTCCGCCGGTCCGCATGCGATGTCGCAGTCAGCCGGCTGGGAACGAGAAAAGGCAAGGACGGATGTCCTTGCCTTCGTGCCGGCTCTGGTGTCTGCGATGGGCGTCAGCGATCGGCTGAGTCGCCCGGCACCGGGGCCGGCCACTCAAAAAATCGCCAATAGCTGCGCTTCACACCACCGACAATAGCAGTAACCATCCTTGGGGTGGCGTCGTTGGATCCAATGCAGCGTTGGATGCTGCAAGACCGGGTCGAGACATCGGGGAGTGCAGCAAGGTGGTGAGGCCGCGAACCTTCGAGTTGGTTCGGTACCGGGATCCCAGTGGCGTGTCGGGGACCGGCGTGGTGGCGGAAGGGTGTGAGTTCACCGACGGCTCGGTGGCCCTGCGCTGGCGCGGCGACAACCCGGCGACGGCCGTCTGGCCCGACGTCGAGTCCATCCTGGCCGTGCACGGCCACCAGGGCGCAACGGAGATCCGCTGGATCGACTCCTCCACGACACCTGGCAACCTCTTCGAGGAGCTGCACCAGGTGCGGCCCGCGTCCGCAGTCACCGATCCGCTCCAGCCGCCGCCCGGCCACCCGCGTGGATGGGCAGGGGCCAGACACCTCAGGTAGGCCATGTCCGTCACGCAGATCTATCTGGTCCGGCACGGTGAGCCGGACTACGGGCCGATCGACTCCCAGGCCTGGCCGGGTGTCACGGCCGACTCCGCCCCGCTCACCGCCCTCGGAATGAAACAGGCCGAGGAGCTCGCCGACCTGCTCGGCGGCATCCGCGCGACGTATTTGGTCAGCTCACCGTTCACCCGCGCCCTGCACAGCGCCGCGATCATCGGCCACCGGCTGGCCCTCGGCGTCAAGGTCGACCACGACCTGCGCGACTGGCTGCCGGACGATACCGGCCGCCGCCGCGGCGCCGCCGACGTCCGCGCGGCCCGCGCCGAGTTCGAGGCGTACGACGGCGAGTGGCCGGACGGCATCCAGCGCCCCTGGGAGCCGCTGTCCCGGGTCCGCGAGCGCGCTCACGCCGCACTCGCCCGGCACACCGCGAGCACCGACGGACCGGTTCTGGCGATCACCCACGCCACCGTGATCCGCGCCCTGACCGGCGAGCGAGACACCGCCCACGGCGCCCACGAGCACCACCGATTCGACCCCGCGATCGGTGCCTGAGGCATCTGCACGTGCAGACGAACTTGCACCGTTGAAGTGACTCATGTCACATCAGCTGCGGACGTGAACACGCCTCCCGCCTGAAAACCGCCGATCGCGGCACGCGGGCGCCTGCGGCGATAACGAATGGCTCGAACTTCGAGACAACAAGGGTTGAACTACGTAAGAGATGAGCATAGTTTTCACCGAGCGCCCGTCCGCGCTCACGGTGAGTCAAGGAGGTTGCCATGTCGAGAGGGATGCCTCGCCTGCCCCGCCCGCTCATGGATCTGTGGGACTGGCAGTCGCAAGCCGCATGCCGGGACGTCAACCCGGAGCTCTTCTTCTCGCCCGAATCGGAGCGTGGCGTTCGCAAACGCGCCCGCGAGATGGTGGCCAAGTCGCTGTGCGGAACCTGCCCGGTCCAGCCCGAATGCCGGCAGCACGCGCTGTCCGTCGGTGAGCCCTACGGCGTGTGGGGCGGCACCACGGAGTCCGAGCGCGACAACACCCTCCTGCCCGAGCACCGCAAGTCCGCGTAGGAGCCGCCGGTCCTACCGTTCAGGATTTCCGTCGTCGGTCTCGGAGGACGACTCGTCGGAGCCCTTGGAGTCCTTGGGTTCCGGCGTGTCCTCCGGATCCGGCGGCTTCACCGTCGTGCGCGGGTCCCGGTAGCGGTCCAGTGACTTGAGGAAGTCCGGATCATCGTCGGGAGCCACCGGCCGCGCGGTGGGCCGCGGCGGCTGTCGACGTACGACGGTGTCCTGGCGGTTGGCGTGCGCGCGCGACATCAGCAGCCAGACGATCGGCCCCGCGAACGGGACGAACACGATCAGGACGATCCACAGCAGCTTCGGCAGATGCGGCACGTCCTCGTCGGGTGTCTGGATGCACGAGAACAGCGCATACACGGTGAGCACCAGGCTGATCAGGAACGGCAGAAATCGGACCACGCTCCAACAGTACGGCGCGCAGTGTGTCAGCGGGGATCAGCGGGCGGACGCGGTGAGTCCCCGCGCCCGCAGCACGCTGTTCTCCAGCGGCCGGAACACCAGCAGCTCGATGCCGACGCCGACCACGAAGATCAGCACGATGCCGGCGAACACCATCGAGATGTCGGACAGCGACATGCCGTTGTGCAGGTACTGCCCGAGGCCCTCGCCGAGCTCCGGCGAGGTCGCGATCAGCTCCGCGGCCATCAGCGACCGCCACGAGAACGCCCAGCCCTGCTTGAGTCCGCCGAGGAACCCGGGCAGCGCGGCCGGCAGCAGGATGTACCGGATCCCGCCGAGCCTCCCGGCGCCGAGCGCCTGGCCGACCCGCGGCAGGATCGGCGGCACCTGGTCGAGACCGGACACCAGACCGTTCGCGATCGACGGCACCGCGCCGAGCAGCACGACCCAGTAGATCGCGCGGTCGTTCAGCCCGAACCACAGGATCGCGGCCGGCACCCACGCCACCGACGGCAGGCTCTGCAGCCCCGACACCAGCGGCCCGATCCCGCGCCGGACGACGCGCAGGTTCGCGATCGCGAGGCCCAGCGGTACGGCGATCAGCAGCGAGATCGCGAACCCGATGACGGCCCGGTGCACCGACACCCAGAACAGCTCGGCGATCTCGCCGCTCGTCACGAGCTGCCAGATCTGGCCCCACACGTCGACCGGCGCGGGCAGCTTGAACTCGGGCCAGAACGCGGCCGCCCACAACGCCTGCCAGATCGCCACCAGGACGACGACCGCGCCGACCGGCGGCAGCACCCGGGCCGCGATCCGGCGCAGGCGGGAGCCGTCCGGCGCGACGACCGGCGTGTCCAGGGCGTCGAGCCCGGCCTCGACCGACCCCGCCGTCGAACCGTCGTCGCGGACGTCAAGCTGCGGCATGGCTGCTGATCACCTTGCGCAGTGCGGTGTTGATCTCGTCGACCGCATCGGGCGACTCGTCGACGGTCCACTGCTGCACCACACGCCCGGGCAGCGCGTCGTCCTGCTG
>Ga0247821_10001218_pt1 | contig 14322 bp, 12 predicted proteins | sample 13C_Glycerol_Day_FD_192481 | JGI IMG/M metagenome (GOLD analysis project Ga0247821, IMG submission 192481) | Soil microbial communities from agricultural site in Penn Yan, New York, United States - 13C_Glycerol_Day14 | ecosystem: Environmental > Terrestrial > Soil > Agricultural land | place... | reverse complement strand
GGTCAGAACGCCAGTGCTTTAGACCGGCCCGACCTTGCCCGAGTACATGCCCATGATCACGAAGTTGTCCGCGTACGGCGCGTTCTTCAGGATCGAGTCGTCGTCGGCCGGGAACTTCGCCACCCGGGTGCCCTCGAGCGCGGGGTTGTTACCGTAGCGCTCCCAGAGCGGGATGATCGGCAGCAGCTCGTTGAACGCCATCGCCGCGGCGGTGATGTTCTTCTTCTGCTCGTCGAGGTTCAGGCCCTGGGCGGACTTGTCCACAACGGCCTTGAGGTCGATCGGACCGGCCGAGGTGGTCTGGTTGAGCGGGAAGTTCATGCCCTTGCCGCCCGAGTTCGCCGCGATCACGTAGTTGAACGTGTACAGGTCCTGGACGAACGCGAAGTACGGGTGCGGGTGGCTCGAAGCGCCCCAGGTCTGGATGGCGATGTCGAACTTGCCGGCCAGTACGTCCGGGTTCAGCTGGGTGAAAGTGATACCCCGCTTGGTGATGTTGAACCCGAACTTGTTCAGCTGGTCGGCCGCGTTGGTGGCGGCCGGGTTCCAGTCGGCGAACTCGGTCGGGAACTTGATGTCGTAGGCGGCCGGCTTGCCGTTCGGCAGCATCCACTTGCCGCCGGTCTTCTTCCACCCGGCGGCCTGCAGCAGCGAGGTGGCCTTGGCCTCGTCCTTCTCGTACGCCTGCAGCTTCTTCTGGTCGGCGTCCGAGATCCAGTCCGGGACCAGGATGTCGGAGAAGCCGGCCATGAACTTGCAGGGCTTGCCGGAGTCGCCGAGCGCGACGGTGCCGTTCTCGCTGCGGTCCAGGACGTAGGCGATCGCCTGCCGGACGCGGGCGTCGGAGAGCTCCGGGTGGGTGGTGTAGTTGAACACCAGCGACGGGCCCGAGTACACCGGCGGCCGGAGGATCCGGAAACCGGAACCCAGCATGGTCTTCTCGCTGGCCACCGCGAAACCGTGGGTGGCGTAGTCGACGTCCTTGTTCATCACGACCGGCGTGATGTCCGAGGTCTCACCGTTGTACAGCACGACCTTGGTGAAGCCGATCTTGTCGGCGAACAGGCCCTTGTCGTTCTTGACCAGCGACATCTGCGCGTTGGTCATGCTCTTCACGTCGAAGTTGAACGGACCCGAGACCGGCGGGTTCTCCGGACGGAACTTCTGGAAGTCGCCGTTCAGCTGCTTGCCCTCGGCGCTGTCCAGGCTGGTCTTGGCCTTGCGCAGGGCCTCGGCCTTGGTCGCCCACTCGCCGTACACCGAGTCCGGCAGGATCCCGGCCCGGAGGATGTAGCGCTCGAGCACGGTGGACGGCGTACCGATGGTGAAGACCACCGTGGTGTCGTCCTTGGCGCTGATGTCGGTCAGGAACGTCCACTCCTGCTGGCGCAGCAGCCAGCGCAGGCTGAACGTCGACACGACGTCCTTCGCCGTCACCGGCTTGTCGTCGCTCCACTTCAGGCCGGAGCGCAGCTTCAGGGTGTAGGTCTTGTTCGCCTCGTCCAGGGTCCCGGACTCGGCCATCATCCATTCCCACTTCTTGTCGGCCCAGTAGTACATGCCGGCGCTGGGGTAGACGAGGTCGAAGTACGGGCTGTTGCTGGCCTGAATGCCGTCGGTGACACCGGCGATCAGGTTGAAGTGACCCTTCGGCGGGAGCTGGTACGGGTACGCCCCGTGGAACTCCTTGGTGCCGGACTTTCCGCCGCCCTCGCTGTTGCTGTTCGGCGAGCTCGGCGAGCACGCCGTCAGCGAGCCGATGCCGGCGGCGCCGACACCGGCGATGCCGAACAGCTGGAGCACGTGCCGGCGGGAGACCGCATTGGTCAGGGCACTCGCGCCCGTTCCGTTGGTGCCGGGATCGTTGGTGTCGGTGGGACTCATCCTTCGTCCTTTCTGGACTGACCGCACGCCCATGTGGGTCAGGTACTACTGGTGGGATTGACTACCGCCCTCGCGTTTTTCCCGCCGCCGGATCACGAAGATCCCGGCGCCGACCACCAGGCCCAGTAGCAGGCCCAAACACAAGGTGAACAGGGTGACGACGAACTCCGGGGTGCCCGGCGACAGCGTGAGCAGCAGTACTCCGCTGGCCAGCACCAGGAACGTCGCCCAGCCGAGGGCCATCCGGCCGAGCTGAGGTGACATCAGGCCCCCAGGTCATCCGGCCCGGCCTCTGGTACGCCGTCGCGCGCGACCACGTGGCACGCGGCGGACTGGCCGGATCGGATCGTGGTGAGGGCGGGGACCGTCGCGTCGCACAGCCCGTCCTCGAACAGCGGGCAGCGCGGGTGGAACGAGCATCCGGACGGCAGGTTCGCCAGGCTCGGGATCTCCAGGCTGCGCAGGGACTCTCGGCCCTTGGTCTTGGTCAGGTCCGGGTCCGGCTCGGGGATCGCGTCGATCAGCGCCCGGGTGTACGGATGCGTCGGCGCGTTGATGATCTTCGGCGTCGGCCCGAACTCGACGATCCGGCCCAGGTACATCACCGCGGTCTTGCCGTTCCAGCCGAAGTACTTCGCGATCGCCAGGTCGTGGGTGATGAACAAGAACCCCACCCCGAGGTCGTCGCGGAGCCGGCCGAGCATCGCCAGCACGCTGATCCGGATCGACACGTCCAGCATCGAGGTGGACTCGTCGGCGATGATCAGCTTCGGGTCCAGCGTCAGCGCCCGGGCGACCGCGACCCGCTGCCGCTGGCCGCCGGACAGCTGGTGCGGGAACTTCGGCAGGTAGTTCTCGGGCGGGGTCAGGTCGACCTTGGTGAGCAGCTCGGCCGCGCGCTCGGCGGCGGCCTTCTTGGTCTTCACCACGCCGTGCTTGAGCAGCGGGGCGATGAGCGTCTGCTGGATCGTCCGCGTCGGGTTGAGCGAGGCGTACGGGTCCTGGTGGACGTACTGCACACTGCGGCGGAAGGCGCCGAAGTCCTGCCGGTTCATCGACCAGATGTCCTGGCCGTCGTAGGCCACCTCGCCGCTGGTCGGCCGGGCCAGGCCGGCCGCCATCCGGGCCGCCGTGGTCTTCCCGGAGCCGCTCTCGCCGACCAGGCAGAGCACCTCGCCGGGGTTGACCGACAGGTCGACGTCGTCGACCGCACGAATCGGGCCGGCCTTGGTGCTGAACACCTGGCTGACCCCGCCGAGCGTCATCAGCGGCGTCCGGGCGGTGGACTCGGTGGACTCCGGGGTCTCGGGGGACTTCTCCAGCGCGCTCATGATGCGTTCCCCAAGTCGCTCGGCACCTCACGCTCGAGGTGCACTTGTTTCCAATGGATGCAGGCCGCCTCGTGCGCGTCGCCCGGCTCGTCGGTGATCGGGATCAGGGCCGGGTCCTCCTCCTTGCACTCCTCGGTGGCGAACTTGCACCGCGGGCTGAACGTGCAGCCCTTCGGGAGCGCGGCGAGGCTCGGCGGGCCGCCCGGGATCGACTCCATGTCCGGCAGGTCGCCGACGATCGGCGGCACGGCCTTGATCAGCCCGAGCGTGTACGGGTGCCGCGGCCGGTAGAACATGTCCCGGACGCCGCCGGTCTCGATGATGCGCCCGGCGTACATGGTCGCGACCCGGTCCGCGAGCTCGGCGGCCAGCGACAGGTCGTGGGAGATGAAGATCATCGAGAACCCGAGACGTTCGCGCACCTCGTGCAGGACGTCGACGACCGAGCGCTGGGTGAGGATGTCGAGCGCGGTGGTCGGCTCGTCGAGGATCAGCACCTCGGGTTCGAGCAGCAGGCTCATCGCGATCAGCACCCGCTGCCGCATACCGCCGGACAGCTCGTGCGGGTAGCAGTCGAGGACCCGGGAGGGCTCCAGCCGGACCAGCCGGAGCAGTTCGGACGCCCGGTCCTCGATCTCCTGCTTACCGGCCTTGGTGTGCGCGCGCATCGTGTCGTGCATGTGCGCGCGGATCTTCAGGACCGGGTTGAACGCGTTCATCGCGCCCTGGAAGACCATCGCCGCGTCCCGCCAGCGGAACTGCCGCAGGTCCTTGCCGTCCAGGCCGAGGACGTCGATCTCGGTGCCGTCGCTGCGGTTGAAGGTGACCTTGCCGCTGGCGTGCCCGAGGCGCGGCAGCAACCGCAGCAGCCCGAGGCCGAACGTCGTCTTGCCGCAGCCGCTCTCCCCGACCAGCGCGAGGCTCTCGCCGGGGAACAGGTCGAGGTCGACACCGCGGACCGCCTGAACCGTCGCCCCGGCCCCGGTCCGGTACTCGACCTTGAAGTCGCGGATCGACAGCAGTGGCTTGCCCTGGCCGCCGCGCGTGGCGCGGGGACTCGCTGTGCTGGTTTTGCCCGAAGGAGTCGTCGTCACCCTGCTCACCGGTCCCGGAGCCGCGGGTTGAGGATCTCTTCGAGGGATCTCGTCATCATCACCAGTCCGAGCAGCAGCAGGATGATCGCGACCACCGGGCTGAGGATCCAGGCCAGGCTCGCGTCGTTGAAGATGGCGCCGGCGATCCAGGCGCGGTTCAGCATGATGCCCCAGTTCGAGCCCGTCAGCGGGGCCAGACCGAGCAGATAGAGGCCGACCAGCTGGTAGATCGCGTTCGTCACGCCGATCATGAAGTTCATCAGGATGAAGCTGGCCATGTTCGGCAGGATCTCGACGAACACCACCCGGATCGTGCCGAGGTCGAGCAGCCGCGCGGCCTCGACGAACTCGCGTTCCTTCAGCGAGAACACCTGCGCGCGGACCGCCCGGGTGAGCACCGGCCAGGACAGGCCGCCGACCAGCAGCGCCAGCAGGATCGGCGAGTCGAGCCGGAAGAAGGCGCCGAGGACGGCGAGCAGGACGATCTGCGGGACCGTCAGGAAGACGTCCGACAGCGTGACCACGACCGAGTCGACCCAGCCGCCGAGGTACGCCGCCAGCGAGCCGAGGACGATCGCCAGCGCGGTCGAGATCGCCGCGGCGACGAAGCCGACGAAGATCACCGTCCGGCCGCCGCCGATCATCTGGATCAGGACGTCCTTGCCCTCGTTGTCGGTGCCGAGCAGGTGCCCGGGCGAACCGGCCGGGAGCAGGATCTCCTTGACGTTCGGGGCGACCTCGGGGAGGAAGAACGGCACGATCGCCGTGATCAGCACCATCAGGCCGACGATCACGAACCCGATGAAACCGGCCGGACTGCGGCGCAGCGAGCGCATGATGCCGGCGAACCGGGAGACGCCGGTCGTCCCGATGGACGTGACAGGAATGGTGGCTTCGGTCATGTCGTCACTTCTCCCCTTCGCCGCCGACGCGGATCCGCGGATCCAGCTGGCTGTAGAGGAGGTCCGCGGCCAGGTTGGCCACCACCACCGAGATCGTCACGACCAGGAAGATGCCCTGCAGCACCGGGTAGTCGCGGCCGTTGACCGCGTTGAACAGGCTGAACCCGATGCCCTGGTAGCCGAAGATCCGCTCGACGAAGATCGAGCCGCCGACCACGAAGCCGAGCGAGACGGCGAGCTGGCTGAACAGCGGCAGCACCGCGTTACGCCCGACGTACCCGGACCGGATCCGCGAGTCGGACAGGCCGCGGGCGCGGGCGACCGTCACGTAGTCCTCGCCGAGGGTCTCGACCGTCGACGACTTCATCACCAGCGCCCAGGAGCCGACCGTGGTCAGCGCGTAGGCCAGGATCGGCAGCGTCGCGTGGTAGAAGATGTCGTTCAGGAAGCTCAGGCTGAACGACGGCTCGACGCCGGGTGTGTAGGAGCCGCGGGCCTCGGTGAGGTTGAACAGCTGCAGCTTCACGCCGAGGAACACCACGATCAGGATCGCGAGGATGTAGTTCGGGATCGCGTGCAGCAGCGAGCCGATCGACGTCAGCAGGTGGTCGACCCAGCTCTCCCGGCGGTAGGCCATGATCATGCCGGCCACGATGCCGATGACGAAGCTGAACACGGTGGCGACGCCGACCGAGAACAGCGTCCACGGCAGGTAGGTCTTGATCACCTCCGCGACCGTCGTCCCCGGCGACAGCACCGAGTTGCCGAAGTCGCCGTGCAGCAGGTTCAGCATGTAGGTGCCGTACTGCGACAGCAGCGGCGCGTCCGGATCCAGCGAGAACAGGTTCTGCGCCTGTGCGGCGGCGGCCTCGTACGAGATGCCGGTCTGCGCGATCTGCGTCTGGATGTACGTCTCGACCGGGTTACCCGGCAGCAGCCGGACCAGGAAGAACGTACCGGTGGTGACGATGAAGATCGTCAGGACCGCCTTGAAGAGTCTTCGGACGAGCCAGGCGTTCAGAAAACGCTTAGCAGCCGAGGGTCTCGGTTCGACGGCAGGTCCTTCGATCAGCTTCGCCGCGGACGTGTCGACCGCACCGCTCACTGCTCACCTCCACGCGACTACCAGGGAAAGTCGGTGGCGCAGACCCTTGAAAAGCTCGACTTAGGAACACTGTCTTGCAAGGATCTGCGCATTGAGCAGACAGTCTGCGCATAGCTGGTCAGCGAGTCAACGACTTGAGGCAACGTTGAGACAACGTTGCGGTCTGTGACCTAACGGTACCGGGGCGTACAGCAACTGCCCGCCTCCGACACGGAGGCGGGCAGTTCGCGTGCTGTTACCGGCCGGTCAGCGCGTGGCGCGGTTGACAGCCGACACCACTGCCTTCAACGATGCGGTGAGGATGTTGGCGTCCCGGCCGACACCCCAGTACACGTCGTCGCCCACCTCGCATTCGACGTACGCCGCGGCGAGCGCGTCGCCGCCCGCGGAGAGCGCGTGCTCGTGATAGTCGAGCACGCGGACGTCGTACTTCAGCGGCTTGATCGCGTCCACGAACGCCGACACCGGACCGTTGCCTTCACCAACCAGTTCGTGCGGTACGCCGTTGGCATAGACCTGAACCCGGAGCTGGTCGCCCTGCCCCTCACCGGACGTCGAGTTGACGCTCAGCAGCGACAGCGCACCGGGCGCCAGGTACTCGGCCGCGAAGATGTCCCACATCTGCTGCGGGCCGACCTCGCCGCCCTCGTTGTCGGTGTGCTGCTGGATCACCCGGCTGAACTCGATCTGCAGCCGGCGCGGCAGGTCGAGGCGGTGCTCCGACTTCATGATGTACGCGACGCCGCCCTTGCCGGACTGCGAGTTCACCCGGATCACGGCCTCGTAGCTGCGGCCGACGTCCTTCGGGTCGATCGGCAGGTACGGCGCCTCCCAGGCGATCTCGCCGACCGGCTTGCCCTCGGCCGCCGCCTGCTTGTCGAGCGCCTCCAGGCCCTTCTTGATCGCGTCCTGGTGCGAGCCGGAGAAGGCGGTGTAGACCAGGTCACCGGCGTACGGCTGGCGCTCCGGGACCCGCATCTGGGTGCAGTACTCGACCGTGCGGCGGATCTCGTCGATGTCGGAGAAGTCGATCTGCGGGTCGATGCCCTGGCTGAACAGGTTCATCCCCAGCGTCACCAGGTCGACGTTGCCGGTGCGCTCGCCGTGGCCGAACAGGCAGCCCTCGACGCGATCCGCGCCGGCCATCAGGGCCAGCTCGGTGGCGGCCACCGCCGTACCGCGGTCGTTGTGCGGGTGCAGGCTGATCGTGCTGTGCTCGCGCCGGGTCAGGTTGCGGCCGAACCACTCGATCTGGTCGGCGTACACGTTCGGGGTGCACATCTCGACGGTGGCCGGCAGGTTCAGGATGATCTCGCGGCCCGCGGCGGGCTGCCACACGTCGCTGACCGCCTCGCACACCTCGAGCGCGAACTCCAGCTCGGTGCCGGTGAAGATCTCCGGGCTGTACTGGTACCCGAACTCGCAGTCGCCGAGGATCTCGTCGGCGTACTTCATCACGGTCTCGGTGCCGCGAACCGCGATCGTGCGGCACTCGGCCTTGTCGACGTTGAACACCACCCGGCGGAACAGCGGCGCGGTCGCGTTGTAGAGGTGGATGGTGGCCTTCGGCGACCCCTGCAGCGACTGCACGGTGCGCTCGATCAGCTCCTCGCGCGCCTGGGTCAGCACCGAGATCGTCACGTCGTCGGGGATCACGTCGTCCTCGATCAGGCTGCGGACGAAGTCGAAGTCGTACTGGCTGGCGCTCGGGAAACCGACCTCGATCTCCTTGTAGCCCATGTTCACCAGCAGGTCGAACATCCGCCGCTTGCGGGCCGGGGACATCGGCTCGACCAGCGCCTGGTTGCCGTCGCGGAGGTCGGTGGACAGCCAGCGCGGCGTGCGGTCGACGGACTTGGCCGGCCAGGTGCGGTCCGGCAGGTCGATCGGCGGGAACGCGCGGTAGCGATGGGTCGGCATACCGGACGGCTGCTGGACAGGCTGGGGCTGGTTCTTCGGTGCCACGGGGTTCTCCTGGGAGGTACGGGTGTCGTGAGGGACGACCGGCGTACGTCAAGACTCCGCGGCGAGGGACCGGCCTTGTCAGGCCTCGCCGCGGCAGCGAAGGAGGAGAAGCTGGTGCCGCATGATGCCAGTGAGTGTATGCACAACTCCCCCGGCCCGTCGAACCGGGGTCATCCTGCTGACCGCGCGGGACGCCCGAGTAGACAGCGTCTACCGGCATCCTGTAGACACTGTCTACGTGATCGCCCTCGCCCTGCTGACGGCCTCCGCCGGCTGTCACGCCGCCTGGAACCTGCTGGTGAAACGCGGCGGCCTCGGCGGTCCCGGGTTCATCTGGCTGTGCGGTCTGCTGACGCTGCCGGTGTCGCTCGTCCTGCTGCTTCGCGGATCGCCGGCCACGGCCTGGTGGGCGGGAGTCGTGAGCATGGCGTTGCACACGACGTACGCCGTCACGCTGCAGAAGGCGTACACCTTCGGGGACTTCTCGACGGTGTACGCCGTGAGTCGCGGCACCGCTCCGGCCCTGGTAGCAGTCGCGGGCGGATCCGGCCCGCGCGTGTTCGCGGGCGCCGCGCTCGTGCTGATCGGCGTACTGCTGATGGATCGCCCGCAATCGCGGACCCCAGCGCGAGCCGTGCTGCTCGGGCTGGGCGTCGCCACGTGCACGGCGGCGTACACGCTCTGGGACGCGTTCGCCGTCGGTTCGCTGCACGTCGACCTACTGACCTACCTCGCGGTGGCGAACGTGGCACAGGTCGTCGCGCTGTCGGCCGTCGTACGAGATCACCGCGGCGCGATGCGGGACTGGCGGCAGGCGGCGCCGGTCGCCGTACTCATGCCGGCGAGCTACGGACTCGTCCTCCTCGCGCTCTCGGTCGCCTCGGTCGCGACCGTGGCGATCGGCCGGTCGATGAATGTCGTCCTCGGCACGCTGCTCGGAGCGGTCGTCCTGCGTGAGCGGCCGCGCGTCACGGGACTGGTCGTGGTGGTGGCCGGCGTACTGCTGGTGAGTCTCTGAAATGTCCACGGTGCGGGAGTTCCTTGCCTTCAAGGGCGCTTGAATTCCTAGGCTTACGGTATGACGGAAACCCTCCTCGACCGGATCGGCACCCACGGGCTCGGCGTCCTGGTCACGCTGAAGCGCGACGGCCGGCCCCAACTGTCCAACGTGACGTACGTGTTCGACGGATCCCGCGTGCGGGTCTCGCTCACCGACGGACGCGCCAAGACCAAGAACCTGCGGCGCGACCCGCGCGCCAGCGTGTACGTCGACGGCCCGCGCGGCCGCTCGTACGTCGTCCTCGAAGGCAAGGCGGAGCTCAGCCCGGTAGCAGCCGACCCCTACGACGACGTCGTGGAGGACCTCGTGGACTACTACCGGACGGCGTCCGGCGAGCACCCGGACTGGGAGGAGTACCGCGCCGCCATGGTCCGGGACAAGCGGCTGATGTTCTCGATGGCCGTCGACCACGCGTACGGAATGCCGGCCCCGGCCTGATCAGCGTAGGTCGAAGCGATCCAGTTCCATCACCTTCACCCACGCCGCGACGAAGTCCTCCACGAACTTCTCCTGGGCGTCCGCGCTCGCATAGACCTCGGACAGTGACCGCAACTGCGAGTTCGACCCGAAGATCAGGTCGGCCGCCGTCGCGGTCCACTTGAGCTCACCGCTCGCGACATCGCGGATCTCGAACAGGTTCTCGTCCGACTCCGAGGCCCGCCACTCCGCGCCCGGCGCAAGCAGGTTGACGAAGAAGTCGGTCGACAGCGTGTCCGTGCGGTCGGTGAAGACACCGTGCCGCGCGCCGCCGCTGTTCGTCCCGAGGACCCGCAGGCCGCCCACCAGCACGGTCATCTCGGGAGCCGTCAGGGTCAGCATGTACGCACGATCCAGCAGCAACGTCTCGGCGGACAGCTTCTCGCCCGCTCGCAGGTAGTTCCGGAAGCCGTCGGCCCGCGGTTCGAGCAGGGCGAACGAGTCGACGTCGGTCTGCTCCTGCGAGGCATCGGTGCGGCCCGGATGGAACGGCACTGTGATGTCCTGGCCGGCGTTCCCGGCCGCCCGTTCGATCGCCGCGCTGCCACCGAGCACGATGAGGTCGGCGAGCGAGACCCGCTTCCCGCCCGACTGCGACGCGTTGAACTCCTGCTGGACCTGCTCCAAAACCCCCAGAACCTTGGCCAGCTCGGCCGGCTCGTTGACCTCCCAGCTGCGCTGCGGCTCGAGCCGGATCCGCGCACCGTTCGCACCGCCGCGCTTGTCCGTGCCGCGGAAGCCGGCCGCCGCGGCCCACGCGGTGGAGACGAGCTGCCGCACCGACAGCCCGGACCCGAGCAGCTTCTCCTTCAGGGCCGCGATATCGGCGTCGTCGACCAGCTCGTGGTCGACGGCCGGCCCCGGGTCCTGCCAGAGCTGCGGCTCCGGCACCCACGGCCCGAGGAACCGCGAGACCGGCCCCATGTCGCGGTGCAGCAGCTTGTACCAGGCCTTCGCGAACGCGAGCGCGAACTCGTCGGGGTTCTCGTAGAAGCGCCGCGAGATCGGGCCGTACACCGGGTCCAGGCGCAGGCTGAGGTCGGTGGTCAGCATCGTCGGCCGGTGCTTGCGGGACGGGTCGTGCGCGTCCGGCACCGACTCCTCCGCGTCCTTCGCGACCCACTGCTTGGCCCCGGCCGGACTGTCGGTCAGCTCCCACTCGTGCCCGAACAGGTTCTCGAAGAAGCCGTTGCCCCACTGGGTCGGCGTGTTCGTCCAGGTCACCTCGAGACCGCTGGTGATCGCGTCGCCGGCCTTCCCGGTCCCGTACGTGCTCTTCCAGCCGAGCCCCTGCGCCTCGAGCGGCGCTGCCTCCGGCTCCGGGCCGACGCTCTCCGCGGGCCCGGCGCCGTGGGTCTTGCCGAAGGTGTGCCCGCCGGCGATCAGCGCGACGGTCTCCTCGTCGTTCATCGCCATCCGGCGGAACGTCTCGCGGATGTCGCGCGCCGCGGCCAGCGGGTCCGGGTTGCCGTTCGGGCCCTCCGGGTTCACATAGATCAGGCCCATCTGCACCGCACCGAGCGGACCGCCGAGCTGCCGGTCGCCGCTGTACCGCTCGTCACCGAGCCAGGCGTCCTCCGGACCCCAGTAGATCTCCTCCGGCTCCCAGACGTCCTCGCGGCCGAAACCGAAGCCGAACGTGCGGAACCCCATGTCCTCCAGCGCGACGTTGCCGGCCAGCACGAGCAGGTCCGCCCAGGAGATCTTCCGGCCGTACTTCTGCTTCACCGGCCAGAGCAGCCGGCGGGCCTTGTCCAGATTGGCGTTGTCCGGCCAGCTGTTCAGCGGCGCGAACCGCTGCGCACCGTCGCCCGCGCCGCCGCGGCCGTCCTCGATCCGGTACGTGCCGGCCGCATGCCAGCTCATCCGGATGAACAGCGGCCCGTAGTGACCGAAGTCGGCCGGCCACCAGTCCTGCGACGTCCGCATCACCTCGACGAGGTCCCGCTTGAGCTCGTCGACGTCCAGTTTCCCGAACTCCGCGGCGTAGTCGAAATCCTCCGCCATCGGGTTCGACTTGGCGGCATGCGGGTGCAGGATCGTCAGATCCAGCTGGTTCGGCCACCAGTCCCGGTTCGTCCTCGGCTGCTCGACCTGCGGCGTCGGCGAGTCGATCGCCGGGTTCTCGCTCTCGCTCCCGTGGTGGGTTACTCCGGATGTGTCGGACATGGTCGAACCTTCCGGTTGCTGATCTCAGAGCGTCACGTTCGCGAGTCTTCTCCGCAGTCTGGAATCAGTCAAGAGTGCTTCTCGGCGTGAGACGGGGGCATGGTGGCATCGAATAAACAGTCGCGGTAACCGGCGTACTCGGTGGACCCTGTGGGCGTGGAGATCACCGAACTGTCACCCGACGACGAGGCCGGGTGCATCGACGCAGTAACCGTCCAGAGCGCAGCCTTCGCACAGGACTGCCCGGAGCTGGTGCGCCCGACGTTGCGTGGGTTCGCGAACCTGCTGCGGTACGGCTGGGACCTGGAACCGCAGCGGGGGTTCCTGGCACGCAACGCCGACGGTAGGGCGGTCGCCGTGGCCACGGTCTCGCTGCCGACGTACGACAACACGAACCAGGTGTGGTTCGAGCTCACCGTCCATCCCGACCATCGCGACGGCGCGGTCGAGGCGGAGCTGATCGAGTACGTCGAGCAGCTCGCCCGCGACGAAGGCCGCACGATGATGGGCTTCGGCGGGTTCGACCTGCCGGACGCGATCGAGCTGGCGCACAAGCACGGGTACGAGCAGAAGGCGGTCGAGGTCAACCGCCGGCAGGACCTGGCCGGGCTCGACTGGTCGATCGTCCGGTCGCTGTACGACGAGGCGGTCGCGGCGTCGACGGCGTACGAGCTGGTCACGCTCACCGGCGCCCTGCCCGAGGACATGCTCGACGGGATGATCGCGGTGACCGCGTCCATCAACGACGCGCCGAAGGACGACCTGGACATCGAGGACGACGTCTACAGCCCCGAGCGGCTGCGTGCGTACGAAGAGGCGCAGGCGAAGAGCGACCACACCCTCTACCGCGTCATCGCCCGGGAGAAGGCCACCGGCGAGCTCGCCGGTCACACGGTGATCGCGGTCGAGCGCGAGCGCCCGCACATCGGCGAGCAGCACGACACCGCGGTCGCGCGCGAGCACCGGGGCCACCGCCTCGGCGCCCTGGTCAAGACCGCGATGCTGCTGAAACTCCGCGACGCCGAGCCGGCGCTCACCCAGGTCGACACCTGGAACGCCGAGTCCAACAACCACATGATCGGCATCAACGAGCAGCTCAACTACACGATCGTCGCGCGCTTCCTGGCCTACCAGAAGAGCCTGTGAAACAGACCGGGGGCGCCGCTTCGAGCGGCGCCCCCGGCTCTGCACTACGGCAGGATCACTCCCCCACCAGCTGGTTCCAGTGGCCGGTGACCGAGAAGATGCCGGTGCCCGGGACGGTGCCGCCCGGGACCCGTCCGTAGGACGTGACCGCGGTCTTCGAGCCGTTGAACTTGCTCATCGCGTACTGGTAGACCGAATCGGTGTCGTTGTCGAAACCCGTCACCAGCGTGCCGCCCTTGTCACCGCACTCCCTGGCGGCCAGCGACTCGTAGGCAGCGAAGCCGGCGCTCCGGACGAGCTTCAGGACCGGCTTGGTCGAGGCCGCGGCCGGGATCCGGACCGTCCACAGCGCACCGGCCTTGGTGGTCATCAGCAGCGTGTCGTACGTCGGGGTCTCGGAGATCACGGTCATCGCCTTGAAGCCCTTGAAGCCCGGGAAGTGACCGAGGGCCCGGAAGGTGGCACCCGACGCCGCGTAGCGGTACAGGCTGCCGTTGGTGCTCAGCCCGTACAGGTACGAGCGGTTCGGCGCGGTGATGGCGTAGTTCGACGTCACGAGCTGGGTGAAGCTGGTCCAGCCAGAGCCGATCCGCGCGTACGTCGGCCGCGGGTTGTCGGTGTCGAAGTAGGTGACACCGCGGTACAGCGTGCCGTTCTGCACGAACAGGCTGTGGTAGTAGAGGTGCGCGTCGGTCTGCACGCCGTACCACGTCGTGTTGAGCCGGGTGCCGACGAACGGGAAGTCCGCGTAGAACTCACCGCGCGGCGGCCTGCCCGGCGTGACCACGACGTCGCTGATCCCCGGCCTGGGGGTGTTGAAGCCTACGTCCTGCACGCATCCCGCGGAAGCGAGCTTGGTGTTCGGCGTGGTCTTCAGGTTGCCGTTGGCCGGGTTCGCGATCGCTGGCGTCGGGTTGGACCGGACGGCGGTGGCCGGGCCGGCGGCGGCCGTGGCGGCGAGCATGCCGACCCCGGCCAGGGCGAGCGCGAAGCGCTGCAATTTCATACTGGGAGTCCCCCTCAGGACATGAACGACCTCGATGAGCCTCGAGATCGTGCGCGAGCATAACGCGCGCGGGGACATAACACGCCGCGATTGCACCTTGTTGCAACGATTCCAGGCTAGACCGCCTCGACGACCGTGACCTTCATACGGTTCGAGAGCGTGAAGCCCAGCGCGTTGTAGAGG
>Ga0247821_10001217_pt1 | contig 14336 bp, 10 predicted proteins | sample 13C_Glycerol_Day_FD_192481 | JGI IMG/M metagenome (GOLD analysis project Ga0247821, IMG submission 192481) | Soil microbial communities from agricultural site in Penn Yan, New York, United States - 13C_Glycerol_Day14 | ecosystem: Environmental > Terrestrial > Soil > Agricultural land | place... | reverse complement strand
CCACCAGCTGGAAGGCCATCAGCGCGGCGATCGGCGTGGTGGCGAGCAGCAGCACGGCCACCATGTAGGTGCTGAGCGAGGCGCTCGGCCAGCGCGGCCGGAGCCGCTCGAGCAGCGGGGAAACAGCGGTCATGCCGGCGGCGGGCGCGGGGAAGGCGACGGGGGAGGGTAGCCGAGCAGGGGGGAGCGTCAAGACCCGGAGCCCGGGTCGGCGGTTCCTCGTGAGCCACGGAGGTGGGCATGCCGATTGCCGGGTCTTGCGGGTCGGGTGTAACCCAGATTCGGTTACGCCCTCATGCACGCAAGGAACGGTTTTGCAGACGACGCCGACGGATCAGCCTCCGGAGGAGCCCGCACCCCCGGGCGACCCCATCCGGATGGCCCTCGGCGCGCTGGTGGCGAGCTACGCCGGCCACCGGCGCGCGAAGCAGGCGGCGCCCGGGCCGACGCAGCCGGCCGGCGAGGTCGGCGACGCCGCGGCCGGACCGACGCCCCCCGCCGAGGACGGCACCTCGCCGCCCGACGTGCCGAAGGCACGCCCGGAGCCCTAGAGGGCCGGACGCGGCCGCCTCCGCCCGGCCGGCGCGCGGCGGTGCGCGGTCGAGGCCTCGCTCCCCTCGCTCACGCGGACCCGCCGCCTTCGCGCCGCCGCTGGTACCAGTTCATCAAGGGCGTCGCCGACACGCCGTGCAGCAGCACGGAGGCCGCGATGCAGGGCACCACGGCCGACACCAGGTCGCGCGCCAGCGCCGCGTCGACCCCGTGCGCCAGCGCATAGCAGAGGTAGAAGGCCGAGCCGACGCCGCGAATCCCGAACCAGGCGATCAGGCGCCGCTGCGTGTTCGGCAGCGTGCCGCGCCGCACCACCGCGAACACCGACAGCGGGCGCACGGCGAACAGCAGCGCCACGGCGAACGCGACCAGCTCCCAGCGCCACTGCACCCGCGTGAGCGCGGCGCCGATGAAGATCACCATCGTCACCTCGACCAGCCGCTCGCAGCGGCCGCCGAAGGCGATCAGCCGGCGCGACAGGTCGTCGCGGCGCAGGGCGTTCTCGGGTTCGAGGCGGCGCTGGCGCACGGTCTCATGGAACAGCGCGCAGCCGGCCGCGAAGACTGCGAGGAAGGCCGACACCTTCAGCACCGAGGCGGCCCCGTAGCTGAGCGCAATGGTGCCCAGGTAGAGCAGTTCGTCCCACACCAGCGCGTGGCCGACGTGCAGCCGCGCGCGCAGCGCCAGGGCCACCGCGCGCCCGCCGATCCAGCCCAGCACCAGTCCGCCGCCGATCAGCCAGAGCAGGTCGCGCAGCAGCCACTGGGTCGCGGCCGGGCCGAGGTCGTGCAGGCCCAGCAGGCCGAGCGCGAGGATCACCACCGGCCACGCGGTGCCGTCGTTCATGCCGCCCTCGGCGGTGAGCGCGAGGCGCGCCGCGTCGCGGTCGGTGACCGAGCGCAACTGGACCTCCGACGCCAGCACCGGGTCGGTGGGCGCGAGGATGGCCGCCAGCAGCAGCGCGGCCGGCCAGTCGAGACCCAGCAGCCAGTGCGCACAGGCGGTCGCCAGCGCGATGGTCACGACCATGCCGACCGTGGCCAGGAGCGCCGCCACGCGCCAGCTGCGCGGTCCGGACGGGGCGCCGAGCCGCAGCCCGACGGCGAACAGCGAGATCAGCACCGCCCATTCCGTCAGCACCTGCAGCAGCGGCGCGTGCGCGCGGGGGTCGAACTCGAGCAGCGGGCCGGCCGCCGATGCCACGGCCCAGCCGATCAGCACGTAGATCAGCGACGCGGACAGCGGCAGGCGCTGCACGTCGGGCTCGGCCAGCGCCATCAGCACCAGCACCACGCCCATCAGCCACATCGTCCATGCAAGCATGCCGGTCGCGTTCCTCCGTGCCGGCCCCAGGCAAGCGCGGTGCCGGCGTGGCGCAGCCCCGGAAGCTTTTGCCGACTCGCACCCGCGATTGGCGTCCTTGCCGCACGTGAGCACATCGACAAAGTGGCGCCCCACGCCCCTGCCCGACTTCTCAGGATGAGAAGGCGAAAGCCCGCGCGTTGTGTTCGCTGCATCGCAGCGGCGCGGCACACGGGTTGCCAAACCGCGTCACGCAACTCCGGACCGTCGCATCATGGCCTCCACGTCCCTGCGCATCGCGCTCATCAGCGAGCACGCGTCGCCGCTCGCCGCCGTGGGCGGTGTCGATGCAGGCGGCCAGAACATCTACGTTGCGCACGTCGCGCGCTGCCTCGCGCTTGCCGGACACGAGGTCGACGTGCTGACGCGCCGCGACGACCCGACACTGCCCGGCCTCGTCGACGTCCGCCCGGGCCTGCGCGTGGTGCACATCGACGCCGGGCCGGCGCGCTTCGTCCCGAAGGAGGCGCTGCTGCCGCACATGCCGGCCTTCGTGCGCTCCGCGCAGCAGCTGGTCCGGCACAGCGTCCGCTACGACGTCGTGCATGCGAACTTCTTCATGTCGGGCCTGGTGGGGCTGCGCCTCAAGGAGCTGTTCGGCCTGCCGCTGGTGGTGACCTTCCACGCCCTCGGCCTGGTGCGGCGCGAGCACCAGCGCGAGGCCGACGCCTTCCCGCCGGCGCGCATCGACATCGAGCGGCGCATCGTGCGCCACGCCGACCAGCTCGTCGCCGAGTGCCCGCAGGACGAGCTCGACCTGCTGCGCCTCTATGGCGCCGTGCCCGAGCGCGTCTCCACCGTGCCCTGCGGCGTCGACCTCGCCGAGTTCGGCCCCGGCGACCGGGCCGCGCTGCGCGCCGATTTGGGCCTCGATCCCGACGAGTTCCTGGTGCTGCAGCTCGGCCGCCTGGTGCCACGCAAGGGCATCGACAACGTGATCCGCGCCATCGCCCACCTGCCGCGCGAGCGGCGCGTGCGGCTGCTCGTGGTGGGCGGTGAAGCGCCCGAGCCCGACGAGCGCAGCACGCCGGAGATCGGCCGGCTGCGCGCCATCGCGCAGGAGTGCGGCGTGGCCGACCGCGTCACCTTCACCGGCCGCCGCCCGCGCGAGACGCTCAGGCGCTACTACGGCGCGGCCGACGTGTTCGCCACCACGCCCTGGTACGAGCCCTTCGGCATCACGCCGCTGGAGGCGATGGCCTGCGGCACGCCGGTGATCGGTGCCTCCGTCGGCGGCATCAAGCACTCGGTGATCGACGGCGTCACCGGCTACCTGGTGCCGCCGAAGGCGCCGCGCGCGCTGGCCGAGCGCATCGCCTACCTGCAGGACAACCCGGTGCTGGCGCGTGCGTTCGGGCGTGCCGGGATCGGCCGCGTGCGCACCCGCTTCACCTGGGAGCGCGTGGCCGGCGAGCTGGCCGACGTCTATGCCGGCGTGGTCGAGCAGCAGGCGCTGCTGCCGGCCGCGCGTCCTCCGCTGCAGGTGCTGCGCCGCGGCGCCGCGCCGGCGGCGCTCCCCGGGCAGGCCGGGCTCGGTGCGTAGAGTGGCCGCCGTCGCGTGGCGTGGCGACGTGCCGTGGCCCGCGGCGCACGACGCCGACGCGGCCCGGTCCGTCGCTCGGCCGCGCCCCGCCGTGTTCCTCGACAAGGACGGCACGCTGGTCGAGGACGTGCCCTACAACGTCGACCCGGCGCTGGTGCGCTTCATGCCGCATGCGCTCGAGGCCCTGCGGGTGCTTTCCGACGCCGGCCTGCCGCTGGTGGTCGTCAGCAACCAGCCGGGCCTCGCCACCGGCCGCTTCGACGTGTCCGCGCTGGCGCGGCTGCAGCGCGCGCTGGCCGAGCGTATTCAGGCCGAGGCCGGCGTCACGCTGACCGGCTTCCACGTCTGCCCGCATGCGCCGGGCGAGGGCGGGGCGCCGGCCTGCGGCTGCCGCAAGCCGGCCGCCGGCCTGCTGCTTCGAGCCGCGCGCGAGCACGGGCTCGACCTCGCGCGCAGCACGATGGTCGGCGACATCCTCGACGACGTGGAGGCGGCGCACCGGGCGGGCTGCACCGCGGTGCTGCTCGAAGTCGGCCACGAGACCGAGTGGCGCGACGCGCCGCTGCGCCGCCCCGAGCACCGCGCGCGCGACCTGCTCGACGCGGCACACTGGATCCTGGCGCGGGTGATCGGTGCGGCGCCGGTGGCCGCACGGGGCACGGAGGGCCGATGAACCTCATGCGCACGATCGAAGGACGCCGGTCGGCAGCCCGCTGCGGCCACGCCGCCGGGAGGTCGCGATGAGCGCGCCGGCCGCGGAGCGGGCCGCGCGCTGGAGAGCCGCGCGCCACCTGCTGCTGGTGCGGCTCGACAACCTCGGCGACCTGCTGATGACCACGCCGGCGCTCGCCGCGGTGCGCGCGACGCTGCCCGCCGCCCGCCTCACGCTGCTCACGTCGCCGTCGGGCGTGGCGCTCGCGCCGCACCTGGCCGGCCTCGACGCGGCGATCGCCTTCGACGCGCCCTGGGTGCGCTCGGCGCGCACCGGTCGCGAGGAGTCGAGCCCCGGCGGCGAGGAGCTCGCGCTCGTCGAGCGTCTGCGCGCGCTGCGCATCGACGCGGCGATCGTCTTCACCGTCTGCACGCAGAGCGCGCTGCCGGCCGCGCTGCTGTGCCGCCTGGGCGGCATCCCGCTGCGGCTGGCATACAGCCGAGAGAACCCCTACGACCTGCTGAGCGACTGGGTGCCCGAGACCGACGTGCTGGGCGACGGCATGCGACACGAGGTCGCGCGCCAGCTCGCGCTGGTCGGCCGCGTGGGCTTCCACACGGCCGACGAGCGGCTGCGCTTCAGCTACGCGGTCGAGGACGTGGCACGGCTGCAGCGCGCCATGCAGGAGGCCGGCTTCGACCCGCTGCGACCCTATTTCGTCGTCCATCCCGGCGCCAGTGCCGCCTCGCGCCGCTGGCCGGCCGAACGCTTCGGGCTGGCAGCCGAGGAGATCGCGCGCGCCAGCGGCTGCGTTGCGGTGTTCACCGGCGACGCCGCGGAGTCGGACTGCGTCGAGGCGGCCCGCGCGCCGATGAGCGCGCCGTCGGTCTCGCTCGCCGGCCGGCTCGGGCTCGGCGAGCTCGGCGCGCTGATCGCCGGCGCCGAGCTGCTGGTCAGCAACAACACCGGTCCGGCGCACCTGGCCGCCGCGCTCGACACGCCGGTGGTCGACCTCTACGCCCTCACCAACCCGCAACACACGCCCTGGAAAGCGAGGTCTCGCGTGCTGAACCACGACGTGCCCTGCCGCAACTGCCTGCAGAGCCAGTGCCCGGAGGGCCACCACGACTGCCTGCGCGGCGTGGCGGCGCAGGAGGTGGTGCGCGCCTCGCTCGAGCTGATGGGGCCCGGCCCCGGCGTCGCGTTGCCGATGCCGGCCTCCATCGCGGCGCCCTGGGCCGGCGCACCCTTCGCAGCGGAGGCCCCCCGATGATCACGCTGGGGCTGAACGCCGCCTTCCACGACTCCTCGGCCGCGCTGGTGCGCGACGGCGTGGTGCTCGCCGCGGTCGAGGAGGAGCGCTTCACGCGCGTCAAGCACGGCAAGCGTCCGCTGCCCTTCACGGCCTGGGAGCTGCCCTTCCACGCCGTCGACTACTGCCTCGCCCAGGCCGGCGTGGCGCTCGCCGATGTCGACCACGTTGCCTACAGCTTCGATCCGCGCCAGTTCGCCTCCGAGGCCATGCTCGCCTCCGAGACGGTGACGCTGCCGCTGCAGCCCTCGGCGCACGCGCTGCCCGCGGGCGCCAACGCCTGGGACAACCCCTGGGACCCGCTGTTCGCGGCCTACGTGCTCAATGCGCCGCGCCAGCTCGCCGCCGGGGCGCCGCATCACCTGAAGAGGCGCTTCGCCGGCGTCGAAGCCGAGGCGCTCCAGAAGCGCTGGCACTTCGTCGATCACCACTGCTGCCACCAGGCGAGCGCCTTTCTCGCCGCACCCTTCGAGCGCTGCGCGGTCATGACGCTCGACGGCCGCGGCGAGCGCGCGACCACCACCTACGGCCGCTACACGGGCGACGCCTACCGCTCGCTCGGCGCGGTGCACATGCCGCATTCGCTGGGGCTGATGTACGAGCAGGTCACCAGCCACCTCGGCTTCCTGCACTCGAGCGACGAGTACAAGGTGATGGCGCTGGCGGCGATGGGCACCCCCCGCAAGGCCGGCGAGCTGTCGCGTCGCGTGCGGGTGAGCCGCGACGGGCAGTACACCGTCGCGCCGCTGGACCTGGAGGCGTGGAGCGGACCGCCGAGAGAGCGTGGCGCGCCGCTGCTGGAGCACCATTTCGATCTCGCCGCCTCGCTGCAGGCCGTGCTCGAGGACACGGTGCTGCAGCTTGCCGCCTGGCTGCGCGAGGCGAGCGGCGAGCGCCGCCTCGCGATGGCCGGCGGCGTGGCGCTCAACTGCGTGATGAACGCGCGCCTGCGCGACAGCGGCATCTTCGACGCCGTGTGGGTGCAGCCCGCCGCCGGCGACGCCGGCACCGCGCTCGGCGCCGCGCTGTGGGTGGACGCCCGCGAGCGTGCGCGCCGAGCCGGACCGCGCAGCGCGGCGCTCGGCACGGTCGAGGCCGCCGCCGCGCCGCGGGAGGATCCTGCGCGGCACATCCCCGCGCTGGAGCGCGCCGTCCCCGCCGCGACGGGCGCCCGCGCGGCGGCGGAGGGCGAAGGCGGCACGCTCGCGCCGCGCCGCTGGACCATGGAGCACGCCTACCTCGGCCCGGGCTTCGACGACGTCGCGATCGAGCCGCTGCTGCGCTGGGCCAAGCTGCCCTACCGCCGGCTCGACGACGTGGCGGAGGAGACCGCCGAGCTGCTGGCGCAGGACCGCATCATCGGCTGGTTCCAGGGGCGCATGGAGTTCGGCCCGCGCGCGCTGGGCGCGCGCTCGATCCTGGCCTCGCCGATCGATCCGGCAATGCAGCAGCGGCTCAACGAGCTGAAGGACCGCGAGGACTTCCGTCCGGTCGCGCCCGCCGTCCTGCACGAGGCCTTCGCCGACTGGTTCGAGCCGGCCGAGGCCAACGGCGGACGCTCGCCCTTCATGCTGTTCGTCTACGAAGTGCGCGCAGGGCGGCGCGAGCGCATCCCCTCGGCCTGCCACACCGACGGCAGCGCGCGCGTGCAGACCGTGCACGCCGACGCGAACCCGCGCTTCCACGCGCTGCTGCAGGCCTTCGGCCGGCGCACCGGCGTGCCGGTGCTGGTCAACACCTCGTTCAACGTGCGCGGCGAGCCGATCGTCGGCACGCCCAAGGCGGCCCTCGAGGCCTTCTTCAGCACGCCGCTCGACGCCCTGGTGATCGGTTCCTTCCTGGTGCTGAAGGAGGCCGGCGCATGAACGACGCGCGCGACAACCTCGGCAGCGGCCCGTGCGGCGGCTTCGGCTTCGGGCGCCTGGTCCCCGACGCCGGTCCCGGTCGTTCGCACAGGCCACGCGAGGCGCGCGCCGGCGCGGCGGCACGCGCGCCGGGCGCCGACGGCGCCCCGCAGCCGCCGTCGGCGCAGGCGCTGCAGGGCCCGCCGCCGGCGATCTCGGTCGTCATCCCCACCTGCCGGCGCCCCGCGCTGCTGCGGCGCTGCCTGGAGGCGGTGCTGGACCAGGAGCGCCTCGCGCCCGACGAGGTGGAGGTGATCGTCGTCGACGACGGCCACGATGCCGCCGCCCGCGACACGGTCGATGCGCTGCGCATACGGCACGCGGCCGGTCCGCGGCTGCGCTACCTGCGCCCGGCGCACGGTCGCGGCCCGGCGGTCGCGCGCAACGCCGGCTGGCGGGCCGCGCGCGGCGCGCTGATCGCCTTCACCGACGACGACACCCTCCCGGCGCGCCACTGGCTCGCCGAGGGCCACGCGGCGATGGCGGACGGCCGGCATGCCGCGCTGTGCGGCCGCGTCCTCGTGCCGCTGCCGCCACGGCCCACCGACCACGAGCGCATGACCGCCGGCCTCGCCTCGGCGGAGTTCGTGACCGCCAACGCCTTCGTGCGGCGCGCGGCGCTGGAGCGCGTCGGCGGCTTCGACGAGCGCTTCACGCGTGCGTGGCGCGAGGACTCGGACCTGCAGTTCCGGCTGATGCAGGAGGTCGGGCCGGTCGGCCGCTGCCCGGCCGCAGCGGTGCTGCATCCGGTGCGCGCCGAGCCGTGGGGCGTGTGCCTGCGCCAGCAGCGCAACGCCTACTTCGACGCGCTGCTCTACAAGAAGCACCCGCGCCTGTACCGCGAGCGCATCCGCCGCCGGCCACCGTGGAACTACTACGCGATCGTCGCCGGCGCGCTCGCCGCGCCGCCGCTCGCGCTGGCCGGCGCCGGCGCGGCGGCGGCCGGCGCCGCGGGCCTGGCGGCGCTCGGCATCCTGCAGCTGGCCGTGGCGCGGCTCGGGCCGACGGCGCGCACGCCGCGCCACGTGGGCGAGATGCTGGCGACCTCCGCGCTGATCCCCTTCCTCTCGGTCTACTGGCGGCTGCGCGGCGCCTGGGACTTCAGGGTGGGCTTCCTGTGAGCGCCCCGGTCACCTGTCGACGGATGCGGCACGGGCTGCCCGAGCGGCCTGCCCGGCGAGAGGGCGGACCATGATGGCGGCTGCCGGTCGCGCCGCCGTGCTCGAGGAGCCGATCGAGCGCATCGCCGTGTTCCGCGCCCTGATGCTGGGCGACATGCTGTGCGCCACGCCCGCCCTGCGCGCGCTGCGCCACGGCTTTCCGCACGCCGAGATCACGCTGGTGGGCCTGCCCTGGGCGCGCGCGCTGGCGCAGCGGCTGTCCGCCGTGGACCGCTTCATCGACTTCCCCGGCCACCCTGCGCTGCCCGAGGTGCCGTGCGACGTGCGCGCGCTGCCTGACTTCCTGGCGCAGGTGCAGGCGCAGCGCTTCGACCTGGCGCTGCAGCTGCACGGCAGCGGCTCCATCGTCAACCCGATCGTGGCCTGCTTCGGCGCGCGCTGCACGGCCGGCTTCCGCGACGAGCGCGCCTGGCGGCCGGAGGCCGACGAGGCGCTCTACGAGCCCTGGCCGGAGCACGGCCACGAGAGCCTGCGGCTGCTGCGGCTCACCGACCGGCTGGGGCTGCCGCGGCGCGGCACCGGCCTGGAGTTCCCGCTGCGCGACGAGGACCGCGAGGCGCTCGCCGCGCTGTGGCCCGGTGCGCGCGAGGGCCGGCGCTACGTCTGCGTGCACGCCGGCGCGCAGCTGCCGTCGCGGCGCTGGCCGGTCGAACGCTTCGCCGCGGTGGCGGACCACCTGGCCGCGGGCGGCATCGAGGTGGTGCTGACCGGCGGCGTGCCGGAGACCGCGCTGGTCGGCGCGCTGGAGGCGGCGATGCGGCATCCCGCGGTCAACCTGGTCGGACGCACCAGCCTGTGGACGCTGGGCGCGCTGATCGAGGGCGCCGAGCGCGTGGTCTGCAACGACACCGGCGTGTCGCACATCGCCGCGGCGCTCGGCACGCCCAGCGTGGTGGTGAGCTGCGGCTCCGACGTCGCGCGCTGGGCGCCGCTCGAGCGCGAGCGGCACCGGATGCTGTGGCAGGCGATGCCCTGCCGCCCCTGCGCGCACCGCGTCTGCCCCACGGACCACGGCTGCGCCCGGGGCCTCCAGGTGGCGCAGGTGCTCGAGACGCTCGACGCCCGGGCCGCGGCGCCCGACACGGAAGGAAACGCGCTGCATGGCTGAGCGACGACTGCGGATCCTGACCTGGCACGTCCACGGCAACTACCTCTACTACCTCTCGCAGGTGCCGCACGACTTCTGGCTGGTGACCGACGCGGCGCGCTCGCCGCACCATGCCGGGCGCAGCGGCAGCCTGCCATGGGGCGACAACGTGCACGAGGCGCCGGTGGAGGCGCTGCGCGACCTGCCCTTCGACGTGCTGCTGTTCCAGTCGCGTGACGCCTGGGAGCGCGAGCGGCACGTGCTGCTGGGCGAGGCTCAGCGCCGGCTGCCGCGCATCTACCTGGAGCACGACCCGCCGCAGCAGCATCCGACCGACACGCGCCACTGGGTCGACGATCCCGGCGCGCTGCTCGTGCACGTCACCCACTTCAACGCGCTCATGTGGGACTCCGGCCGCACACCGACGCGCGTGATCGAGCACGGCGTCAAGCCGCTCGCCCAGGCGCGCTGGCACGGCCAGCTGGAGCGCGGCCTGGTGGTCGTCAACAACCTGGAGCGGCGCGGACGCCGCCTCGGGCTCGACGTGTTCCGCGCCGCCGAGCGTGAGGTGCCGCTGGCGCTGGCCGGCATGAACAACGAGTCGGTCGGCGCGCGGCTGTGCCTCGGCGAGGTCGCGCACGCGCAGCTCCCCGCGACGATGGCCGCGCACCGCTTCCTCTTCAACCCGATCCGCTACACGAGCCTGGGCCTGGCCGTGGTCGAGGCCATGATGGCCGGCCTGCCGGTCGTCGGGCTCGCGACCACCGAGCTGGCGAGCGTGATCCGCAACGGCGAGCACGGCTGGATCGACACGCGGCTCGACCGGCTCGTCGACGCGATGCGCCGCCTGCTCGCCGACCGCGGCCTGGCCGCCCAGTGGGGCGCCGCGGCGCGTCGCGCGGCGCGGGAACGCTTCGGCATCGAGCGCTTCGTGGCCGACTGGTGCGCCGCGCTGCGCGAGGTCGCGGGGTGAGCGTGCGACGGAGGGAATCGGCGATGGTTCCGCTGGCCGATGCGCTGCTGCAACAGTGGCTGCACGAGGGCGCAGAGTACGCGATCCTGCTGCTCGACCGCGCCGGCCGCGTGGTCGGCGGCGCGGGTGCCGTGGAGCGCACGCTCGGCGTGCCCGTCGCCGGGCTGATCGGTCAGCCGCTCACCGGGCTCTTCACCGAGGAGGATCGGGTGCGCGGCATCGACCGCCTGGAGCTGGAGACGGCGGCCGCCAGCGGCGTCAGCGAGGACGACCGCTGGCACCTGCGGGGCGACGGCGCGCGCGTGTGGATCTCCGGGACGCTGAGCGCGCTGCGCGACGAACACGGCCGCCTCGTCGGCTTCGCCAAGGTGCTGCGCGACCGCACCGACGTGCGCATGCAGACCGAGACGCTCGAGCGGCGGGTCAATGAGCTGACGAACGCCGACAGGGCGCGCAAGCTGTTCCTCGCCACGCTGGGCCACGAACTGCGCAATCCGCTGGCGGCCTTGGAGAACGCCTCGCGGCTGCTGCGCGCGCCGGCCGGCGCGGATCGCATGCGCGCGACACTGGACCTGATGGAGCGCCAGCTCTCCTTGCTCGCGCGGCTGGCGGAGGACCTCGTCGATGCAACCCGTGCGGACACCGGCCGCCTGCGGCTGCAGTGCGTGCCCCTGTCGCTCGCGCCTGCGCTTCAGGTGCTGCTGCGCACCTGGGGCCCGCGCGCCGCGGCGCAGGGTGTGGCGCTCGAGGCGCGACTCCCGGAGGCCGAAGTCACGCTGCACGCCGATCCGGAGCGCTTCGACCAGATGCTGGGCAACCTGCTGCACAACGCGCTGAAGTTCACGTCGGCGGGCGGCACGGTCTGGCTCAAGGCCACGGTCGAAGCCGACATGGCGGTGCTGCGCGTCGAGGACAGCGGCGAGGGCATCGACGCCGAGCTGCTGCCGCGCCTGTTCGAGCTCTTCACGCGCGGGCCGACGAGCTCGCACGCACGCGGCACCGGCCTCGGCCTCGGCCTGCCGCTGGTCAGGCGCCTCGCCGAGGCGCACGGCGGCCTGGTCGAAGTGCGCAGCGCGGGACGCGGCCGCGGCAGCCAGTTCGCGCTCAGGCTGCCGCTGCACGGCGCGCCGCGCTAGCCGACGCCGAGGCTGGCGGGCGGCCAGGGTCCCGGTCGCGAGGCCTCGCCCAGCAGCCGCTGCACGGTCGCGGTCAGCGTCTCGGCGCTGCTCTCCTTGTGCAGCAGTTCGCGCACGCCGAGCCGCGTGGCCTCGGCGCGCAGCTCGTCGGTGACGTAGCCGGAGACGATGACGACCGGCAGCCCGGCGCGCAGCCGCGCGATCTCGCCGGCCACGGCCAGGCCCGAGCCGTTGGGCATGTTGAAGTCGGTGAGGACCAGGTCGTAGCCGTCCGGATCGGCGCGCAGCGCGGCGAGGGCGGAGGGCGCGTCGTGCTGGGTCGCGACCCGGTAGCCGGCGCGCGCCAGCAGCTCGGCGAGCAGCAGCGCCATCACCTCGTCGTCGTCGACGACCAGGATGCGCTGGCCGGCGCCGTTGGCCGCGGCCCGGCGCGGCGGTGCCGGCTCGCCCGCATGCGCCGCTGGCGTGTCCGCCAGCGGCAGGTGGATCGCCACGGTGGTGCCGCGGCCCGGCGCGCTGTCGATGGCGATCGCGCCGCCATGCGAGGCCACGATGCCGTGCGCCACCGCCAGGCCCAGCCCGGTGCCGCGCCCGACCGGCTTGGTGGTGAAGAACGGCTCGAACACGCGCGGTAGCGTGGCCGCGTCCATGCCGCAGCCGCTGTCCTCGACCGTCAGGCGCGCGTGCGGCTGCAGCCGCAGCCCGGCCGGCGGCGGCGCGGCGCCGTCCATGCCGGCGCGGGCCAGGCGCACGACGATGCGTCCCGGCTGGCCCTCCAGCGCATGCCAGGCGTTGGTCGCCAGGTTCATCAGCACCTGCTGCAGCTGGGTCGCGTTGGCCTCGGCCCACAGCGGCTCGTCGGCCAGTTCGGCCTCGAGCTGCGCCGAGGCCGGCAGCATCGAGCGCATCAAGGCCAGCGTGTCCACCACCAGCGGCCGCAGCGCGATCAGCGAGAAGGCCTGCGGCTGCTTGCGGCTGAAGGCGAGGATCTGCTGCACCAGCTCGCGCGCGCGCCGGCCGGAGCGCTCGATCTGCTCCAGCCGCGGCTGCAGCGGGTGCTCCGCGCCGGCCTCCTCCCGTGCGAGCTGCAGGTGGCCGAGCATCGCGCCGAGGATGTTGTTGAAGTCGTGCGCGATGCCGCCGGCCAGCGTGCCCAGCGACTCCATCTTCTGCGACTGGCGCAGCTGCTCCTCGAGCTCGTGCTCGTGCGCCCGGGCCCGCTTCAGGTCGTCGATGTCGCTGCGCGTGCCGACCATGCGGCGCGGCCGGCCCTCGGGCCCGCGCTCGACGACCACGCCCCGCACCGCGATCCACTTCCAGCGGCCGTCCTTGCAGCGCGCGCGGTACTCGCTGCGGTAAGAGGGCGTGCGGCCCTCCAGGTGCGCCTGCACGTTGGCCAGCACCGCCGTCCGGTCTTCGGGGTGGATGCGTTCGGCCCAGCTGCGGTAGGAGGCGTCGAAGGACTCGTCGGCCGCGTAACCCAGCATCTCGGGCCAGCGGCGGGTGACGTACTCCGCGCCGGTCTCGACGTCGTAGTCCCACACCGCGTCGCCGGCGCCCTGGATGGCGAACTTCCAGCGCTCCTCGCTCTGCCGCAACGCCTCCTCGGCGGCGCGCCGGTCGGTGACGTCCTGCAGCGTGCCGCGCAGCACGATGCCCTGCGCGCCGTCGCGCGGCGGCTCCGAGTGCGCATCGCTCATCGCCTCCATCCAGCGCAGCTCGCCGTCCGCGCGCCGCAGCCGGAACGCGAAGCGCTGCGGGCGTCCCTCGCGCACGGCGCGGCGGTAGTGGGCGCGCAGGCCCTGCTCGTCGCGCGGGTCCACCATCGCCATGAAGCCCTCGAAGTCGGGCGGCCCGAGCGCCGGATCGCGTCCGAGCAGGCGGTACATCTGCGCCGAGTAGGCGGTGGCGCGGGTCGTGGTCTCGATCTCCCAGCTGCCGATCTGCGCGCGCTGCTGCGCCGAGGCGAGGCTGGCCTCGCTGCGGCGCAGCGCCTCGATCGTGCGCTCGCGGTCGGTGACCACCTGGGCCGCGACCAGTCGCGCCGGCCGCCCGCGCACGATGATCGCTCGCGAGACGATGTCGACGTCGATCGGCGTGCCGTCACGCGTGCGATGCCGCCACAGGCTGTGCACGACCGGGCCGTTGCCGGGCGGCAGCGTGCGCACGCGGGCCTCCATCGCCGCCACGTCGGAGGGATCGCGCAGATCGCGCAGCGTCAGGGCGAGGAACTCCTCGTGCGTGTAGCCGTAGACGCGCAGTGCGCCGTCGCTGACGGCCAGGATGCGCAGCGTCTCGCGGTCGAAGACCCAGGCCGGCGCGGGCAGGCAGGCGAACAGCCGCTCGAGCTCCAGGTCGTCGAAGCGCTCCGGCTCCTCGGGTCGTTCGTCGGGCATGGGCAGGCGATGCGTCGGCGCGGGATCGCGAGCCCGGAACGCCCGGGCGGCAGGCGCCGCGGCGGCGGCACCGCCCCCATTAAACCGCAGCCCTGACGGGCCGCGGGTGCGGAAGGAGCAGCCGAAGCCTCCGGCGCCACGGGTCGCCGCGGGCCCGGGCCGCTGGCGTCTGCCGCGGTGCCGGCATGGGTCGCGGCCGTGGCCGCTTGGCGTGCGGCCGGACGCGGCGACCCGTGGC
>Ga0247821_10001215_pt1 | contig 14337 bp, 9 predicted proteins | sample 13C_Glycerol_Day_FD_192481 | JGI IMG/M metagenome (GOLD analysis project Ga0247821, IMG submission 192481) | Soil microbial communities from agricultural site in Penn Yan, New York, United States - 13C_Glycerol_Day14 | ecosystem: Environmental > Terrestrial > Soil > Agricultural land | place... | reverse complement strand
CCGGGATGAAGCCACGGGCTTCCAGGTACTTCATGAAGCGCGCCTGGTAGATCGCCTGGATCGGGCCCAGACCCATGGAAACGGTCGGGAACTGCCAGAAGTCAGGCATCAGCCAAGGGTGCGGGTACGAAGACAGGCCTTTGCCGTCCACTTCCTGACGGAAGTTGTTCATCTGGTCTTCGTTGATGCGGCCTTCCATGAAGGCACGGGCGTAGACGCCTGGCGAAGCGTGGCCCTGGAAGAAGATCAGGTCGCCGCCGTGTTCTTCGGTCGGGGCCTGGAAGAAGTAGTTGAAGCCGATGTCGTACAGGGTGGCACTGGAGGCGAAGCTGGAGATGTGGCCACCCAGGTCCGAGTCCTTCAGGTTGGTGCGCATCACCATGGCCAGCGCGTTCCAACGCACCATCGAGCGAATGCGGCGTTCCATGAACAGGTCGCCAGGCATGCGTGCTTCGTGGGTGACAGGGATGGTGTTGCGGTATGGCGTGGTGATTGCGTATGGCAGCTGGGAGCCACTACGGGTGGCCAGCTCGCCCATGCGGGTCATCAGGTAATGAGCGCGGTCTTCGCCTTCTTTGTCGAGGACCGACTCCAGGGCATCCAGCCATTCCTGGGTTTCGATTGGATCGAGGTCTTGCATGGCTTGCTCCAGGGCGGAAAGGCCACCAGAATCGGGGGCCTGAGTTTGCGACTGGCCTTATGGGCAGACGTCGTGAATTCTTGGATTACCGGAGTGTGCACCGGCGGCGTGTAGTTTTACTACATTTGCTTTCGTATTTCATGCTTTTACACGGGCGGGGTAGTAGTAATACTACACAAATGCGACGTTTGGTCGCACCTTGGCTTGTGAGGAAAAACGTTCATGTTGGTTGGCGTTGTGTCGCGAACGGGTGATTCTTGATGTTTGTTGCCAATGATTCGTTTTTTTCAGCTATTTCCAACTTTTGTACGACAGTCCAACCGTGGTCCAGCTTCCTCTTGGCCCCATTCAACCCTCTCATTCACGCCGATCAAGGATAGTCCATGCGCCTGCCTTTGCCGCTCGAACTGCCTGCCACCCTGCAACCGCTGGTCGCGCGTAATCAGCAGTTTCTGCTCGATGCGCTGGCTGGCCACCCCGAACTTGACCTGACGGCCTGGAGCCCGGTCCACCGGCAGCAATTCGACCAGGTGGCGGCGGCCAGCGACTTCGTCCAGGGCCTTGCCCAGCGCGAGCCGGCCATGCTGTTCGCGCTGGTGGCCAGCGGCGAGCTGGACCGTCGCTATGTAGGGGGCGAGCTGCGCGCGCACATCGCCGCCGCGGCGCAGGCAGCGCAGAGCGAAGAGGAGCTGGCGCGCAACCTGCGGCGCGAGCGCAACCGCCTGCAACTGCGCATCATCTGGCGCGACATCACCCGCCAGGCCGAGCTCGGCGAAACCTGCCGCGACCTGTCCGACCTGGCCGATGCGGCCATCGACGAAGCCTATCAATGGCTGTACCCGCGCCACTGCCAGCAGTTCGGTACGCCGATCGGCCACCGCAGCGGCCAGCCGCAGCATATGGTGGTGCTGGGCATGGGCAAGCTGGGGGCGGTGGAGCTGAACCTGTCGTCGGACATCGACCTGATCTTCGCCTTCCCCGAAGGCGGCGAAACCGAAGGGGTCAAGCGCTCGCTGGACAACCAGGAGTTTTTCACCCGCCTGGGCCAGCGGCTGATCAAGGCGCTGGACCCGGTGACCGTCGATGGCTTCGTGTTCCGTGTCGACATGCGCCTGCGTCCCTATGGCTCGGCCGGTTCGCTGGTGCTCAGCTTCAACGCCCTGGAGCAGTACTACCAGGACCAGGGTCGTGACTGGGAGCGCTACGCCATGATCAAGGCGCGGGTAGTGGCCGGCGACCATGACGCGGGTGCGCAGTTGCAGGGCATGCTGCGTCCGTTCGTCTACCGCCGCTACCTGGACTTCTCGGCCATCGAGGCGCTGCGCACCATGAAGCAGCTGATCCAGCAGGAGGTCCGGCGCAAGGGCATGGCCGACAACATCAAGCTGGGTGCCGGCGGCATCCGCGAGGTGGAGTTCATCGCCCAGGCCTTCCAGCTGATCCATGGCGGACGCGACCTGAGCCTGCAGCAACGGCCTTTGCTCAAGGTGCTGGCGACCCTGGAGGGCCAGGGCTACCTGCCGACAGCGGTGGTGCTCGAGCTGCGCGAGGGGTATGAATTCCTGCGTTACACCGAGCATGCCATCCAGGCCATTGCCGACCGCCAGACGCAGATGTTGCCGGACAGCGACCTCGATCGCGCGCGGGTGGCCTACATGCTCGGTTATGCCGACTGGCAAAGTTTCCATGACCATCTGATGCACTGGCGTGGCCGTGTCGACTGGCACTTCCGCCAGGTGATCGCCGACCCGGATGACGAAGAGGGCGAAGGCGAGCTGGTGGTCGGCGGCGAGTGGTCGCCGCTGTGGGAGCAGGCACAAGATGAAGAAGCCGCTTGCCGGCAGCTGCAGGAGGCCGGTTTCAAGCAGCCCGCCGAAGCCTTGCGGCGCCTGGCCGGGCTGCATGCCAGCCCGCAGTTGCGCTCGATGCAGCGCATCGGCCGTGAGCGCCTGGATGCCTTTATCCCTCGGCTGCTGGCCCAGGCCGTGGAGCACGAGAACCCGGACCTGGTGCTGGAGCGGGTGCTGCCGCTGGTCGAGGCCGTGGCACGGCGTTCTGCCTATCTGGTGCTGCTGACCGAAAACCCCAGCGCCTTGCGCCGCCTGTTGACCTTGTGCGCTGCCAGCCCGTGGATTGCCGAGCAGATCGCCCGCTACCCGTTGCTGCTCGATGAACTGCTCAATGAAGGCCGGCTGTTCAGCCCGCCGATGGCACCGGAACTGGCGGCCGAGTTGCGCGAACGGCTGACGCGCATCCCCGAGGACGACCTTGAGCAACAGATGGAGGCGCTGCGCCACTTCAAGCTGGCCCACAGCCTGCGTGTGGCCGCCTCGGAAATCAGCGGCAACCTGCGGTTGATGAAGGTCAGCGACTACCTCACCTGGCTGGCCGAGGCCATCCTCGACCAGGTGCTGGCCCTGGCCTGGCGCCAGACCGTGTCCCGCCATGGCCAGCCCAAGCGCAGCGACGGCAGCCTGTGCGACCCGGGGTTCATCATCATCGGCTACGGCAAGGTGGGCGGCCTGGAGCTGGGCCACGGCTCGGACCTGGACCTGGTGTTCATCCACGACGGCGACCCGCAGGCCGAAACCGACGGCGCCAAGCCGATCGACAGCGCGCAGTTCTTCACCCGCCTGGGCCAGCGCATCATCCACCTGCTGACCACCCAGACCAACTCTGGCCAGCTGTACGACGTCGACATGCGCCTGCGCCCCTCCGGCGCGTCGGGCCTGCTGGTCAGTTCGTTGGGCGCGTTCGAGCGCTACCAGCAGAACGAAGCCTGGACCTGGGAGCATCAGGCCCTGGTGCGGGCCCGTGTGCTGGTGGGCTGCAAGCAGCTGACCACGGCATTCGAAAGTGTGCGCGCCAAGGTGCTGGGCCAGCCCCGCGACCTCGACAAGCTGCGCAGCGAAGTCAGCGAGATGCGCGCCAAGATGCGCGACAACCTGGGCACCAAGGCGACGGCCGCAGGCACTGCCAGCAACGCTTTCGACCACGGTATGGCGTTCGATATCAAGCAGGATGCCGGCGGTATCGTCGATATCGAATTTATGGTGCAATACGCCGCTTTGGCCTGGTCCCACGACCATCCGGCCATTCTTCGATGGACCGATAACATCCGCATTCTGGAAGAGCTGGAGCAGGCCAGGTTGATGCCGGCCAGCGATACGATCCTGCTGCGCGAGGTGTACAAGGCGTTTCGTTCTGCTTCACACCGCCAGGCCTTGCAGAAGGAGGCGGGGGTGATCGACGCGACGCTGTTTGCCGATGAACGCCGCGAGGTGCGGCGGATCTGGGGTGAGTTGGGCCTGGCTTGAGGGCCAATCGCCGGCAAGCCGGCTCCCACACAGATCGCAATGCTTTGCACCTGTGGGAGCCGGCTTGCCGGTGATTAGGGGCACAACGGAACCTCGGTGGTACACTGTCCGCCACATAGCCTGAATATAAAGAGGGGAGGCCAGGCTGTAGCGCAGCCTGTAGCCTCCCCGAGCGTTTCTGGACTAAGCATGAGAATACTGATCATTGGCCCCAGCTGGGTCGGCGACATGGTGATGGCGCAGACCCTGTTCCAGTGCCTGAAACAGCAGCACCCCGACTGCGTGATCGACGTGCTGGCCCCCGAGTGGAGCCGGCCGATCCTTGAGCGCATGCCCGAGGTACGCCAGGCCTTGAGCTTCCCGCTCGGCCACGGCGCGCTGGAGCTGGCCACGCGCCGGCGCATCGGCAAGTCCCTGGCCGGCCAGTACGACCAGGCGATCCTGCTGCCCAACTCGCTGAAGTCGGCGCTGGTGCCGTTCTTCGCCGGTATCCCGAAGCGCACCGGGTGGCGTGGCGAAATGCGGTTTGGTTTGCTCAACGATGTGCGCAAGCTGGACAAGGCCCGCTACCCGCTGATGATCGAGCGCTTCATGGCCCTGGCCTACGCGCCGGACGCCGAGCTGCCCAAGCCCTATCCACGGCCCAGCCTGCAGATCGAGGCGCCGAGCCGCGAGGCCGCCATGGCCAAGTTCGGCCTCGAACTGGACCGCCCGATACTGGCGCTGTGCCCAGGCGCCGAATTCGGCGAGGCCAAGCGCTGGCCCGCCGAGCACTATGCCGAAGTGGCCGATGCCATGATTCGCCGAGGCTGGCAGGTGTGGCTGTTCGGTTCAAAGAACGATCACCCGGTCGGTGAGCAGATCCGTGACCGGCTGATCCCGGGCTTCCGCGAAGAATCCTACAACCTGGCGGGTGAAACCTCGCTGGCCGAGGCCATCGACCTGATGTCCTGCGCCAATGCCGTGGTGTCCAACGACTCTGGCCTGATGCACGTGGCCGCAGCGCTGAACCGCCCGCTGGTGGCGGTGTACGGCTCGACTTCCCCGGGCTTCACGCCACCGCTGGCAGAACATGTGGAGATCGTGCGCACGGGCATCGAGTGCAGCCCGTGCTTCGACCGTACCTGCCGCTTCGGCCACTACAACTGCCTGCGTTTGCTGGAGCCTGGCAAGGTGATCGCGGCGCTGTACAGCCTGGGCGGGCCGAACCTGATCGATACCGTGGCCGAGGTCGACTAAGTGCGGGTACTGATCATCAAGACCTCGTCGCTGGGCGACGTGATCCACACGCTGCCGGCGCTCACCGATGCTGCCCACGCCATCCCCGGCATTCGCTTCGACTGGGTGGTGGAAGAGGGCTTCGCCGAAATCCCCAGCTGGCATCCGGCGGTCGACCGGGTCATCCCGGTGGCCATTCGCCGTTGGCGCAAGAACCTCTGGCAGACCGTCAAGAGCGGTGAGTGGAAGGCCTTCAAGCAACGCCTGCGCGAGCACAAGTACGACCTGGTGATCGACGCCCAGGGGCTGGTCAAGTCGGCCTGGCTGACCCGCTACGTCAAGGCACCAGTGGCCGGGCTCGACCGCTTCTCGGCGCGCGAAGGCCTGGCCAGCCGCTTCTATGACCGGCGCCTGTCGGTCGCGGTCGGCCAGCACGCGGTGGAACGCGTGCGCCAGCTGTTCGCCATGGCCCTGGCCTACGACCTGCCGGAAGGCATCGGCAACTACGGCCTGGACCTCGACCGCCTGCAGCTGCCACCGGCCGCGCCCTACGTGGTGTTCCTGCATGGCACCACCTGGGCGACCAAGCACTGGCCCGAAGCCTACTGGCGCGAACTGGCCGAACGCCTGGGCCGGCGCAAGCTGCAGGTGCGCCTGCCGTGGGGCAACCCAGCCGAGAAGGCACGTGCCGAGCGTATCGCCCAGGGCTTGAACAACTGTGAAGTACTGCCCAAATTGAACCTTGCCGGCGTCGCTCGCGTGCTGGCAGCGGCCAAGGCCTGCGTGGCGGTGGACACTGGCCTGGGCCACCTGGCCGCGGCGCTGGATGTGCCGACCATTTCGCTGTTCGGCCCGACCAACCCGGGCCTGACCGGCGCCTACGGCCGCGTCCAGGTCCACCAGGCCAGCGACTTCCCTTGCGCGCCGTGCCTGCAGAAAAAGTGCACCTACAAACCGAGCGCCGACGATTTGCGCCGGTTCGATCTCAAACGCGAGTGGCCTTTGTGCTTCACTCGCCTGAATCCCGAGCATGTGGCGAGCCGCTTGAGCGCGCTGCTGCTGGCTGAGGATGTCCGTTGATGCAACTGGCTTTCGTGCTTTACAAATATTTCCCCTTTGGCGGGCTGCAGCGCGATTTCATGCGCATTGCCCTGGAGTGCCAGAAGCGGGGCCACCAGATCCGCGTCTATACGCTGATCTGGGAGGGTGATATTCCGCCGGGCTTCGAGGTGCTGGTGGCGCCGGTCAAGGCGCTGTTCAACCACCGCCGCAACGAGAAGCTCAGCGCCTGGATGGCGGCAGACCTGGCCAAGCGCCCGGTCGACCGGCTGGTGGGCTTCAACAAGATGCCGGGGCTGGACGTGTACTACGCCGCCGACGGCTGCTTCGAGGACAAGGCCCAGACCCTGCGCGGCGGTTTGTACCGGCGCTGGGGCCGCTACCGGCACTTTGCCGAGTACGAGCGGGCCGTGTTCGCCAAGGATGCGCACACCGAAGTGCTGATGATTTCCGAGGTGCAGCAACCGCTGTTCATCAAGCACTACGGCACCCCGGTCGAGCGCTTCCACCTGCTGCCGCCGGGCATTTCCCAGGACCGCCGCGCGCCGGCCAATGCCGCCGAGATCCGCGCCGAGTTTCGCAAGGAATTCAACCTGGGCGATGACGACCTGCTGCTGGTGCAGATCGGCTCGGGCTTCAAGACCAAGGGCGTGGACCGCAGCCTCAAGGCTTTGGCCGCACTGCCGTCGGCGCTGCGCAAGCGCACCCGGCTGATGGTCATCGGCCAGGACGACCCCAAAGTGTTCCAGCTGCAGAGCGCCACCCTGGGCCTGGGCGATCAGGTGCAGTTCCTCAAGGGGCGCAGCGACATCCCGCGCTTCCTGCTCGGTGCCGATCTGCTGATCCACCCGGCCTACAACGAGAACACCGGCACGGTGCTGCTCGAAGCCCTGGTCGCCGGCCTGCCGGTGCTGGTGTCCAAGGTCTGTGGCTACGCCCATTACATCGCCGAGGCCGACTGCGGCCTGGTGCTGGATGAGCCATTCGAGCAGGAGCAGCTCAACCGCTACCTGCAGCGCATGCTCGAAGAGCCGCAGACGCGTGCCGAGTGGTCGCGCAACGGCCTGGCCTTTGCCGAGACCGCTGACCTGTACAGCATGCCGCAGCATGCTGCCGACGTGATCCTGGGGCAGGAGACCGCATGAAGTTGATACTGGCCGAACCCTTCAAGCGCCTGTGGGCCGGGCGTGATGCCTTCGAGGCCGTGGAAGCGCTGCAAGGCGAGGTCTACCGCGAGCTGGAAGGGCGCCGCACGCTGCGTACCGTGGTCGAAGGCGAAGGTTTCTTCGTCAAGATCCACCGTGGCATCGGCTGGGGCGAGATCTTCAAGAACCTGCTCACCGCCAAGCTGCCGGTGCTCGGCGCCGGCCAGGAGTGGCAGGCCATCCAGCGCCTGCATGAGGTTGGCGTGCCGACCATGACGGCGGTCGCCTATGGCGAGCGCGGCAGCAACCCGGCTACCCAGCATTCGTTCATCGTCACCGAGGAGCTGGCGCCGACCGTCAGCCTGGAAGACTTCAGCCTCGACTGGGTCAAGCAGCCGCCCGAGCCGCGCCTCAAGCGTGCACTGATCGGCGAAGTGGCGAAGATGACCGGCGGCATGCACCGCGCCGGGGTCAACCACCGCGACTGCTACATCTGCCACTTCCTGCTGCACACCGACCGCCCGGTGACGGCGGATGACTTCAAACTGTCGGTCATCGACCTGCACCGTGCCCAGACCCGGGCGAAAATCAGCCGCCGCTGGCGTGACAAGGACCTGGCCGCGCTGTACTTCTCGGCGCTGGACATCGGCCTGACCCAGCGTGACAAGCTGCGCTTCCTGCGCGGGTACTTCCAGCGCCCGCTGCGCCAGATCCTCGTCGACGAGGCGGCGCTGCTCGCCTGGCTCGAACGCAAGGCGCAGAAACTCTACGACCGCAAGCAACGCTATGGGGATGCACTCTGATGGCGGGTTGGACACTGGCGCCGGGCTATGAACAGCTGGCGGCGGACTTCGGCAGTCTCGATGCGGTGTTCGCCCTGCAGGGCGAGCGCCTGACCCACGACCCGCTCAGCGAGGTCATCCGTGTCGAGCGTGGCGGCGTCCACTATTACGTCAAGCGCTACACCGGTGCCGGCAAGCACATGCGCCGCTACCTGGGTCGGCCGCGGATCAAGGCCGAATGGCAGAACCTCAAGCAGTTTGCCAAGTGGGGCATCCCCACCGCCGAAGTGGTCGCCTGGGGTCTGGAACGCAAAGGCCTGGCCTTTGGCCGTGGCGCGATGATCACCCGCGAGCTGCCGAACACCGAAGACCTGTCGGCGCTGGCCGAGCGCAAAGACCCACGTCTGGCCGACCGCCACTGGGTCAAGCATGTCACTCACCAGCTGGCGCGATACACCCGGGTCATGCACGAGCATCGCTTTGCCCACAACGACCTGAAGTGGCGCAACCTGCTGGTCGACGACCTGGGCACGCTATTCTTCATCGACTGCCCGACCGGCGACTTCTGGCGTGGCTTCATGTGGCGCCACCGAATGATCAAGGACCTGGCGTGCCTGGACAAGGTCGCCAAATATCACCTGTCGGCGACCCAGCGTCTGCGTTTCTACCTGCAGTACCGCGGGCGCCAGCGCCTGACCGTGCGCGACAAGCGGCGCATTCGCCAGGTGCTGAGTTTCTTCGAGGGAAGGGAATGACCGATTACCTGGCCAGCGCGGACCTCGCGCTGCTCAAGCGCCATGGCCTCAACGACTTCGAGGCGCTGTGGGCGCTGCAGCTCGATGCCGTGGACGAACCCAATACCGGCCGTGGCGGCTGGAGCAGTGTGTTTCGCCTGGAGCTCGAAGGCAAAGGCTACTACCTCAAGCGCCAGAGCGACTACCTGACCCGCACCCTGCACCGGCCCTTCGGCGAACCGACCTTCGCCCGCGAGTTCCGCAACATCAGCCGTTACCAGAAGCTGCAGATCCCGGCCCTGCAGGCGGTGTTCTACGGTGAGCGCAAGCAGGACGGCCAGCACCGGGCGATCCTGCTGACCCGCGCGCTGGACGACTGGAGCGACCTGGAAAGCCTGCTGGCCCAGTGGCCGCAGCTGGCCGAGGCCGAGCGTGGCGGTATCCTCCAGGCCTGCGGCCTGCTGGCGCGCACGCTGCACGGCGCCGGCCAGGTGCATGGCTGCTTCTACCCCAAACACATCTTCCTGCGACGTCGCCGTGACGGCTGGGACGCGCAACTGATCGACCTGGAAAAGACCCGGCCGCTGCTGTTCGGCATGCGTGACCGGCTCAAGGACCTGGAGCCGCTGCTGCGTCGCGCTCGTGCCTGGAGCGAGGCGGACGTGCGCCAGCTGCTGGCCGCCTACCTGGTACAGCCCGCCGACGGCGCCCAGGTCGAAAACTGGCTGCAACGCCTGACGCAACGCCGTCGTGAAAAAGAGGCCCGCTGATGCGTTTGTCTGAATTGAAAGCCACCGGGCGCAGCCCATCGCTGCCCTTGTCCGTGACCCTGGCCGATGCGGCCGGCAGCGCCGACCTGCAGCTGCTCAGCCTGCTGCGCGTATTGCCAGGCCAGCGTTATGTGGGCGCCGGCGTCTGGCGTGGTACACCGGTGCTGGCCAAGCTGTTGGTGGGCAGTAACGCCGCGCGCCATTTCCAGCGTGAGCTGGACGGGGTGAAGCTGCTGGCCGAACAAGGCCTGACCACGCCAAAACTGCTGGCCGATGGCCTGAAGGAAGGCGAGGGCGGCTGGCTGTTGTTCGAGTTCCTTGACGGTGCCGAAAGCCTGGCCGACGCCTGGGCGGCGGTAGAGGGCCTGCCGGTACTGGCGGACGAGCAGCACCTGGTGCTTGGCGAAGCGCTGACCGCCGTCGCGCAGATGCACGCCAAGGGCCTGTGGCAGGAAGACCTGCACCTGGACAACCTGCTGCGTCACGGCGGCAAGCTGTACCTGATCGACGGCGCCGGCATCAAGGCCGAGACGCCCGGCCAGCAGTTGTCGCGCCCGCGCGTGCTGGAAAACCTCGGCGTGTTCTTCGCCCAGTTGCCCAAGCGCCTGGAGCCGTTCATCGAAGAGCTGCTGGTGCACTACCTGCTGGCCAACGCCGAGCATGCCTTGCCGATGGAAGCGCTGCAGAAGCAGGTGGACAAGGTGCGCAACTGGCGCCTGAAGGATTACCTGGAAAAGGCCGGCCGCGAATGCACGCTGTTCAGCGTCGAGCGCAGCCTGTCCGGTTTGCGCGCGATTCGCCGTGGCGAAGTCGAGGCCATGCTGCCGGTGCTGGAGCAGGCCGATGCGCTGATCGACCAGGGCCACCTGTACAAGACCGGCGGTGCGGCCAGTGTGGCGCGCATCGAGGTGGGCGGTCGCACCCTGGTGCTCAAGCGTTACAACATCAAGAACACCGCGCACTGGTTCAAGCGCTTCTGGCGCCCAAGCCGCGCCTGGCATTCCTGGATCGAAGGCCACCGTCTGGAGTTTCTCGACATCGCCACGCCGCGCCCGTTGGCGGTGCTGGAGCAGCGCGTCATGGGCCTGCGCAGCCGGGCTTTCCTGGTCACCGAATTTGCCGATGGCCCGGACCTGACGGCGTGCTTCGCGCCTTACGTGGAAAACGGTGATGCGCCTGAAGAGCAGGTCGATGCCCTGGTGCACTTGATGCAGCAGCTGATCCGCGAGCGCATCAGCCACGGCGACTTCAAGGGCCATAACCTGTTCTGGCAGAACGGCCAGTGGTCGCTGATCGACCTCGACGCCATGTGCCAGCATGCCACCCAGCTGAGCTTTGCACCCGCCTATGCCCGGGACCGTGCGCGGCTGCTGCGCAACTGGCCGAGTGGCAGCGCCTTGCACCAGCGGCTCGACAGGTTGCTGCCGAAGCTGGACTAGGACGGTCTCTTCGCGGGGCCCTGTGTGGGAGCGGGCTTGTCCCGCGAACACCGGCGAAGCCGGTGCCATCCACCGCGTTGTTCTCTTCGCGGGACAAGCCCGCTCCCACAGGGTTCGTGCAAGCTCTTGAGTTTTGAGCAAGACAGTACGCCCGCAGCGTAGGCTACCTCAACCGCGCCAGAACAGCGCCCGTGCACTCAACAGTGCGGGAACGCCAAGCCCGACCCACGCCAGCACGTCCCAGCCACCGTCGCCGAGCAGCGCGGCAAACAGCCCGGTAGCCCCCAGCAGGGCGATCAGCAGCGGCCAGCCAAAGAGACGCCAGGTGGATTGCGATCGGTGGCTCATGGGCGTGCTCCCTTGCCTTTGCGCTGTTTACCCAACCACAGGTACAGGCCGCTGCCGAGCACGACGATGGTCAGCACATCGAGCACCGCCCAGAGAATCTGCATCGGCCGCCCGCCGTAGTCACCGAAGTGCAGCGGCTGGGACAGGCCCATGGCGTCCATGTACCAGGGGCGCTCGCCAACGGCAGTCACGGCCAGGGTACGGGCATCGATCAGCACCGGCGTCAGCAGGTGCGAGGTCAGGTGCGTGGCGCCTTTCATGAACACCGCATAGTGATGCTCGCTGGAGAAGCGCGTGCCGGGGAAGGCGATGAAGTCCGGGCGCATGCCGGGCGCGGCCTGCTCGGCGATGGCCAGCAAGTGGGTGGCCGGCGCGCGTTCGGTGAGTGGTGGGGCGCCGCGGTACGGCTCGACCATGGCGGCCAGGCTGTCGTTGCGCCAGGCGGCGATGACCAGGTCGGAGAGGGCGCTGATCACGCCCGTGACGCCTACCGTCAGTGCCCAGGCCAGGGTCACCACGCCGATCAGGTTGTGCAGGTCGAGCCAGCGCAGGCGCCGGGACTTGTCATGGCGCACCGTGGCGAAGTCCAGGCGGCGCATGAACGGTGCGTACAGCACCGTGCCGGAAACGATCGCCACGACGAACAGCACACCCATGAAGGCCAGCAGCAATTTGCCCGGCAGGCCGGCGAACATGTCCACATGCAGCCGCAGCATGATCATCATGAAACCACCGTTGGCGGCTGGCATGGCCACGGCTTCGCCGGTGCGCGCGTCGAGCATGAAGGTGTGCGATGAGTTGGGCTCGGTGCCGGCGGTGGCGGCGGTGATCGCCATCACGCCGTCGGGTTCGTCTTCATCGAAGCCGAAGTACTGCATCACCTCGCCAGGACGGTGCTGCTCGGCCTTGACCACCAACTGCTGCAGGTCAAGGTGGGGCGTGGTCGCCGGCAGCTCGCGCAACTCGGGGGCATCGCCGAGCAGGTGTTCCAGTTCGTGATGGAAGATCAGTGGCAGGCCGGTGAGGGCCAGCAACAGCATGAACAGGGTGCAGACCAGGCTGCTCCAGGTGTGGATCACCGACCAGCGGCGGATGGTTGGGCTTTTCATTACATTTTGTTTCTCGATGTTCAGAAAGACCAAAGCCGTCCACAGGGGACGGCTTGGTCGGCAATCTCACAACGTCACAGGCTTACCACTTGTAGGTGGCACTGGCGACGACGCTGCGCAGGTCTCCGTAGTAGCAGTAGAACGCGTCGCAGGTGGAGATGTAGTCCTTGTTCAACAGGTTGGTGGCGTTGACTGCCACCGAAGCGCCCTTGAGGCTGTTGTCCAGGCGGCCCAGGTCGTAGTGCACGGCCGCATCGAACACCGTGTAGGCGTCGGCTTTGCCCAGGTAGGTATTGGCCTGGTCGCCGTAGGTATTGCCGGTATAGCGTGCGCCGGCGCCGACACCGAAGCCGTCGAGCACACCCGTATGCCAGGTGTAGTCGGCCCACAACGAGGCTTGCTGGTTGGGCATCAGTTGCAGACGGTTGCCTTTGTACTGGCCGTCCTGCACTTCCGACTTGGCCAGGGTGTAGGCCGCGATCACCTTCAGGTTGTCGGTGACGTCGGACACGGCTTCAAGCTCCAGGCCGTGGACTTTCACTTCGCCGGTCTGGCTGGTGACGGTGACGTTGCCAACGTTGTTGGTGACCGAGACGTTTTTCTGCGTCAGGTCATAGATGGCAGCCGACAGCAAGGTGTTGGAGCCTGGCGGCTGGTACTTGATGCCCAGCTCCCACTGCTTGCCTTCGGTCGGTTTGAACGACTCTTGCGGGTCGACGCTGGCATTGCTGGCCGGCTGGAAGGACTCGGCATAGGACAGGTACGGCACGAAGCCGGAATCGAAGACGTAGCTGATCGCCGCGTTGCCGCTGAAATTGCTGTCGCGCTGGGTGTTGGTGGCATCGCCCTTGTTGAAGAACTTGGTGCCGGTGTGCACCCAGTCTTCACGCCCGCCCAGGGTCAGGCGCCAGTTGTCGAGGGCCATCTGGTCCTGGACGTAGAGGCCGGTCTGGTAGGTCTTCTGGTTGTAGTCGTAGAACGCATCGGAGCGGGGCGGGCGGGTGATCGGCAGGCCGTATTCCGGGTGGTTGACGTTGATGGGCGGCGCCGAGCCGAAGATGGCCAGGTAATTGGTGTTGCTGCGCTGGTGGTCCAGGCCGAGCAACAGGGTGTGGTTGACGGCGCCGGTGGCGAAATCAGCCTGGAAGTTGTTGTCGACCGCGAATTGGCTGATGTCTTCATCGACGTTGGTGGTGCCGCGACCGACATTGCCTTCGTCGTCCACCACCATGCCGAACTCTGGCAGGTAGCTGTTGACGGTGACCGTCTGGAACTCCAGATCCGACTTCGTGTAGCGCAGGTTCTGGCGGAACTGCCACACGTCGTTGATGCGGTGCTCGAACGCGTAGCCCAGCGCGTAGTAGGTGCGGTCGTAGAAATCGTAGTCGGGGTCACCGAGGTTCTTGTGGTGCGAGATGTCGCCGAACGGCATGTCGATCTTGGTGCCCTGGATCGGCCGGAACTGGCTGGTGACGCCGGTATCGTCGCGGGTGAACTGGGTCAGGAAGGTCAGCGAGGTGTCTTCGTCGATGTTCCAGGTCAGGCTCGGGGCGATGTTGTAGCGCTTGTCGTCGATGTGGTCGATCTGCGTGCCGCCATCACGGACCACGCCGCTGAGGCTGTACAGGAACCGGCCCTGCTCGTCGAGTTTGCCGGTGCTGGCGAAGTTGATCTGGCGGTGGTTGTCGCTGCCGTACTGCAGTTCGATTTCGTTGGCGCTTTCGGCCTGCGGGCGACGGCTGACCATGTCCAGCAGGCCGCCGGGCGGGGTCTGGC
>Ga0247821_10001214_pt1 | contig 14344 bp, 15 predicted proteins | sample 13C_Glycerol_Day_FD_192481 | JGI IMG/M metagenome (GOLD analysis project Ga0247821, IMG submission 192481) | Soil microbial communities from agricultural site in Penn Yan, New York, United States - 13C_Glycerol_Day14 | ecosystem: Environmental > Terrestrial > Soil > Agricultural land | place... | reverse complement strand
TCAAGGCGAGGACGAATAACCCGGCTACACTCGAAGATCAGGCACCGTAGAACGGTGCCGTCATCCTTGTCTGGAAGTCAGGAGTCGCCATGCCTTTTACCCCCGATCTGATCGCTGAACTGGAAGTCCTTTCGCTGTTCAAGCACGACAGCAGCCAGGAAGGCATCAAGATTCACAAGAACGCTTCCCCTGCCTTGGTGGCCGCCGCGCAACGCCTGCATGAAAAGGGGCTGACCGATCAACCTGATGGCGGCTACCTGACCAGCTTGGGTCATGACGCTGTCGAAAGTGTCCAGTTGCTGCAGAACATTCTCAAGGCGCCACAGCCGGCTTGAATGGCGGTCTTGCTCAAACTTTGAAACCCGCGCGGTCCCTGTGGGAGCGGCTTTAGCCGCGGACACCGGCGAAGCCGGTGCCATACACCGCGCCGCTTGCTTCGCGGGTAAGCCCGCGCCCACAGGGGGCCGCGCCAGCCTGTCAGGCGATCAGTTAGCCGTTGCCCTGCGCCTTTCCGCCAGGCGCGAACGCCCGTACAGGAACACGATGGCCAGCAAGGCCAGCGCCTGCGCTGACAGCGAGTAGGCATCGGCGTGGATCCCCAGCCAGTCGAATTCGAAGAACGCCACCGGCCGCGTGCCCAGCACCCCGGCCTCTTGCAGTGCCTTCACGCCATGCCCGGCGAACACCACCGACAAGGCACATAGCAGCGCGGCGTTGATGCTGAAGAACAGCGACAGCGGCAGCTTGGCCGAACCACGCAGAATTACCCAGGCCAACCCCACCAGCAGCACCAGCGCCGTGGCACCGCCCGCCAGTACCGCCTGGTGCCCGGCCGGGCCGGCCTGCAGCCACAGGGTTTCGTAGAACAGGATCACTTCGAACAGTTCGCGGTATACCGAGAAGAACGCCAGCACGGCAAAACCGAAGCGTCCGCCGCCACTGACCAGGCTGCTCTTGATGTAGTCCTTCCAGGCGGCGGCATGGCGGCGGTCGTGCATCCACACGCCAAGCCACAGCACCATCACCGCGGCGAAAAGCGCCGTGCAGCCTTCCAGCAGCTCGCGCTGGGCGCCACCGACGTCGATCACGTAGGCCGCCAGGGCCCAGGTGGCGAAACCGGCGACCAGCGCCAGGCCCCAGCCAATGTTGACGCTGCGCACTGCCGACTGCTGGCCGGTGTTGCGCAGGAAGGCCAGGATCGCCGCCAGCACCAGAATCGCCTCCAGGCCTTCGCGCAGCAAGATCAGCAAGCCGGATACAAAGCTCAGCGACCAGCTCAGACCATCGCTGCCCAGCAGCCTGGAAGCCTGCTCCAGCTTGGCCTTGGCTTCGCTCAGGCGTTGTTCGGCCTGGGCCACGGGCAAGCCGTCCTGCAGCGACTGACGGTAGGCCATCAGCGATTTTTCGGTGTCCTTGCGCGCCTGGGTATCGATGTTGTCCAGCGAGCTTTCCACCAGCTCGAAGCCTTCCAGGTAGGCCGCTACTGACAGGTCATAGGCCTGGTCGTGATCACCTGCGCGGTAGGCCGCCAGGCTCTTGTCCAGGGTGCTGGCGGTGTATTCGAGCAATTGTGCCGGGCCACGTTTGACCTGCGGCGGCTGGGCGCGCTGGGCGCGGAAAGCCTCCACGGCCGTGGCGCCTTCGCTGACGGCGACTTCGGCCGGGGTCTGCCGGGCCAGGTCGGCGATGTTCCAGGTCTTGTCGCCTTTGCCAGGCTGTGGATTGGCGGTGAAACCGGCAATGTATGCAGCCACGTCCCAACGCTGGCGGTCATCCAGCTGGTCGGCAAAGGACGGCATCTCGGTGCCATCGATGCCCAGGGCCAGGGTGTTGTAGAGGTCGAACAGGCTCAACTGGTCGAGGCGCGATACATCGCGCAAGTTGGCGGGTGCAGGCTCAAGGCCCACGCCGGCCGGGCCATCACCGGCACCGGTTTCACCATGGCAGATCGCGCAGTTTTGTGCGTACAGCGAAGCACCACGGGCCGGGTCCGGGGTGATTACCGGGGCCTGGCTGACCTCATAGGCCACTGCCAGGCGCGCGCCCAGTTGGCGGGCCTGCTTGGCCACCACCGGGCCGTCCTGGCGCTGGTCGATGGCCTGGCGCAGCGCTTGGATGCCCTGCTCCAGTGCCGCTTGCTCGGTATTGGCAGGCAGACCCTTCACCAGCTCAGCCAATACCGCGCTGAACTCTTGCTGCTCGCGGTATTCGCCATCGTCGATGACCTTGCCGTCTTGTACGGTCGGCGGGTAGTCGGCGCCAATGTAGTCGAGCAGGTGCAAAGCCTTGGTGGCCTCGGCGGGGGCTTCGGCCAGCGCCAGGGTACTGCACAGCGCCAGTACCGGGCCGAGCAATAAAGCCGGCAGCCAGGCAAGCAGACGGGAACGGGTTTTCATGGCCAGTCTCGAAGGGAATGCGAAAGAGAACATTGTTCACTTCCACTTAGCTTCGCTCAAGGGTGCTGGGCGGATTTCATGAAAAATCTTGGTACAAATCTGATGAAGTGGGATGTCCGCCGTTAGAGGTTCTTCGCCTGTGAGATCGAGCGCCGCCCGCGCGGCGCATCGCGAGCAAGCTCGCTCCTACATTTGTTTCGGGCCAGTGTCGCCTGTGCCAGCGCGCGATCGCCTTGTTTGTCCCACGCAATATCGAGGTGAATAAAAAGGGGCCGCGCGCCCCTGCCTCAGAAATAATTGGCCCGAAACAGATGTAGGAGCGAGCTTGCTCGCGATGCGCCGCGCGGGCGGCGCTCGATCTCACAGGCGAAGAACCTCTAACGGCGATCCCTTCCAGCCCTAACGCGGAGCCTCCTGAAGCGGCCCTAGGTTCCTGATGGCTATTGAAGAACCTTGTTCATCCCCCGCTCCATATCATCGATCAAGGCCTTGGCCATCTCGCTGAGTATCCGCGCAGCGCTACCGGCAATGCGGTCATTCTCCATCTCCGCCTCGGTGGTCAGGTGGCGGATACAGCCGAGTAACACCGATAACTGCGAAAAAGCATGGCTGAACGGTACGTTTGGCTGCAGGCGGAACAGGTCGAAGGTTTCCACCCCGGCGGTTGCAGAATCTCTGGGGTCATTGCTCATCGGGTCGCTCCTTGATCGCGGTGGGTTGCATGGGTGCGGTCGCACACGGCATTGATCAGGCGGCAGAGCAAACGAATGTTCATGCCCATGGCATTGCGCATGTCGCCGGGAGGGTTGTCGAGCAGGACTGTGGTGGTGTGGTCGATGGTCAGGGTGAGGGCGCTGATCAGCTCTTCGCCGTCTTTGGGGCTGAGTGGATCGATTAGTGAGAGCGCGGGAGGATCGAGCAGAAGCAGATTGGTAACTGGTGGATCGGGGACGAGCTTGTTCATGGCGGAACTCCGTATGGGGGATTGAACTGCTCTCCTCCTTGTCTCACGAAGTTGGGTGGCAGTCGTGTACGGTGTGAGACACGGGACATACGGTAACCCCGGCCAGGCCGAAGCCTGTCCGCACACGACCGCCATAAAGCGGTGCTACCGAATGAAATCCGGGTGTCTCACGCCCGATCGCCTTGCGAGGCGACCCCACGACAGTAGTCCGGGAACACTTCCCAGCCAAGACAGCACCTTCCGACAGGTGCTGTAGGATAATTCGACAGGGCATCCGAACTGAAGCATTTGGTTTCAGGTTCGGAAATGTCTTACGGACGCAAGGGAATCGCGTAGGGGCTGCGAGGTGCTTGTCTTAAGTCCTTCAGCGCTTATGAGATCGAGCGCCGCCCGCGCGGCGCTTCGCGGGGCAAGCCCGCTCCCACATCTGTTTCGGGACAATTACTCCTGCCACTTCCGCACTCGCACCCTGGGTGCATGACTGAAGATTGATGAAGAGCAGCGGCGCTGCCGATTTGGAAGGAAACAAACAAGGCGGGCAGAGGCGGCCTCACAGGAGTGACTGGCCCGAAACAAATGTGGGAGCGGGCTTGTCCCGCGAAGCGCCGCGCGGGCGGCGCTCGATCTCATAAGCGCTGAAGAGCTTAAGACAGGCACATGGCAGCCCTACCTCAATGCCTACCCGTATCCTTCCACCCCCCACCCAACGCCAGGAACACCCCAATCTGTCCCTGCGCCACCTGGCTATTGGCCGCCGCCAGCTGCGCGCGCATGTCGGTATAGGTCCGCGTCGCCTGCAGGTCGGCCAGGAACGACTCACGCCCAGCCTGGTAATAGCGGTGCGTCTGGTCCGCTGCTTCCTTGGCCGATTTCTCAGCCTCGGCCAGCGCGTCACGCCGATCCAGCAAGGCGCTGTACTGCGCCAGGCGGGTCTGGGTCTCGCGAATGGCGTTCAGCACTACCCCATCAAAATTCGCCAGGGCTGCCTGGGTCGAGGCTTCAGCCATGCGAATGCGGGCGCGGGTGCCGTTGGTGGGGATGGTCCAGCTGATCTGCGGGCCGAAACCCCAGCGGTTAGTCGACGGATCGCCGAGGTTCTCGAGAATACCGATGGTACCAACCTGGGCGCCGATGCTGATGTCCGGGTACAGGGCACCAGTCGCCACGCCAATGTAGGCGGTGGCAGCAGCCAGCTGGCGTTCGGCCTGGCGCACATCTGGGCGGCGTTTGAGCAGCGCAGCGCCATCACCCACCGGCACCAGCTGGTTCAGGTGCGGCAGCTCGGCACAATCGGCAGTGCCAGCAGGCAATTGGTCGACCGGCTTGGCCAACAAAGCGGCCAGGGTATACATGCCGGTCTCGCGCTCCGCCTTGAAGCGCGGCAGTTCGGCGCGCAAGGATTTGAACTGGGTCTGTGAGCGGGTGACCTGGGTTTCGTCGCCACGCCCGGCATCGCGCAGGCGCTGGTTGAGCTTCACGCTCTGCTCCTGCAGGTCGAGCGACTCGCGGGCAATGTGGTATTCCTCGTTGGCCGAGCATACCTGGGTGTAGGCCTTGACCACGTCCGCCACCAGGGTGATGCGGGCGGTGTCGGCGGCGGCCTGCACTGCGTCGGCATTGGCCTTGGCCGCCTCGGTGCCACGCTTGAAAGTGCCCCACAGGTCGAACTGGTACGAGGCACTGATGATGGCCTCACCGATGTTGGCCACCGGCACTTTCTCGGGCAGCAGGAAGGCTTCACCCGACTCCTGCAGGCGCTGGGCGCCCAGTTTGACACCGCCGTTGAAGCCACCTTGCGACTCGGCAACTTCGACCTGGGCGCGTGCCTTGGCAATGTTGGCGGCCGCCACACGCAGGTCGGTGTTGGCACTCAGGGCCTGGCGCACCAGCTCGTTCAGCCGTTGATCCTGGTACAGCTGCCACCAGTCCTCGGGCACTGGTGCCGATACCACGCTGTCGGCATCCTGGCGCAGCGGGCCGTTAAGGTCGCTGCGTTGCACCGCCGCGTCCTTCGGTACTTCGTAGTCGGGGCCAACCATCATGCAGGCCCCCAGCGAGAGGCACAGCCCTGCCAGGATCAGCTGTTTCATGGCCGCTGGCCCTCGATGATCGACACCGTGGCGGTTCGCCCGGCGATCATGCGGAAGTCCTGCGGCACTTCGTCAAATGCGATGCGCACCGGAATACGCTGGGCCAGGCGCACCCAGCTGAACGCCGGGTTGACGTTGGGCAGCAGGTTGGCGCCACTGCTGCGGTCGCGGTCTTCGATACCGGCGGCAAAGCTTTGCACATGACCACGCAGGCGGGTGTTGTCGCCCATGACGCGAATGTCCACGGCATCGCCAATGTGGATACCGCCAAGCTTGGTTTCCTCGAAGTAGCCATCGACGTGGTACGAGGCGCTGTCGACCACCGACAGCACCGGGCGGCCGGCAGTGACGAATTCGTGATTACGCGGTGCACGGTCGTTGAGGTAACCGTCCACCGGGCTGCGCACCACCGAGCGGTCCAGGTTGAGCTGGGCGGTATCGACAGCCACCTGCGCTTCGCTGACGGCGGAACGGGCACGGGCCTCGCGGGACTGGCTTTCTTCCAGCTGTTCGGCAGCTACCAGGTTGCCCAGCTTGCGGTTGCGCTGCGCTTCGCGGGCGGCCTGGGCCAGGGTTTCCTGGCGCTCACCCAGGGTCGCCCTGGCCTGGCGCAGGGCCAGGGTGAAGCGGTCCTGGTCGATGGTGAACAGCACATCGCCGCGCTTGACGGTCTGGTTGTCACGCACCTCGACCTTCTGGATCAGCCCGGACACGTCCGGGGCGATCTGGATCACGTCGGCGCGGATGTGGCCGTCGCGGGTCCAGGGGGCGAACATGTAGTAGACCACCATCTGCCACACGAGCACGGCGGCGAAGGTCACTACCAGCAAGGTCAGGACCACACGGCCCAGGGTCAGCAAAGGTTTTTTCATGGCAGCATCAGGTTTCGGCAAAAGTGGTCCACCGCACCAAGCAGCACGGCATACAGGGCAACGTTGAACAACGCCCGGTGCCAGACCAGGCGGTAGAAATGCAGGCGCACCAGCACCGCGTGCACCCCGAGGAACAGCAGGTAGGTGCCAAACATCATCACCAGCAGCGTGGGCAGGAATACCCCGCTGATATCCAGTTCACCAATCACAGGGGCGCTCCGTCGAGGCCGGGGGGCAGTTGCGGTTGTTCGGCTGGCTCGAGCATCACCTCCACGCCCGGCAGCAGCGCCAGGCGCAGGCCGCTCAGGGCGTGCAGCAGGTGGGTGCGGGCATCACCGCGCTCGTACAGCTCATCAAGGTTCAGCGCCAGGCGCGCGCGCTCCATGTTGCGCAGTAGCGCGGCCGGAGCGTGCAGACGCTCACCGGCGCGCAGGCAGGCGGCGTAGTGCGCGCCAACTTCCTCGATCACCGTGTTCAGGCGCTCGCGAGCCTGCTGGCCGGCACGCGGCATATAGGCCAGCAGGTCGAGCAGGTTCAGCCCCACGCGCAGGTCGCGCAGTGCCACGCCGCTGTCCTGGCCGGTTTGCGACAGGCGCGGCAGGTGCTGCATCAGGCGGTCTAGCATTTGCACACCGACCTGGCGGTGCTCGGCCAGGGTGGCCGGCTCGGTCATCTCGACAATGTCGCGCCAGGCGAAGCGGGTCATGCGCTTGGCCGCCAGCTCCACGCCAAACGGGCGCATCACCAGGGTCCAGATGAAGGCGAACAGCAGCCCCACGGGGCCAGCCAGGTTGGAGTTGAGGAAGGTGAAAAAGTCGGCGTCGTAGGCGCCCTGGATGCTGATGAAGGTCGAGGTGTTGACGATGGTCAGCAAAGTGCCGAGGTAAAAGCGCGGCTGCACGGTCAGGGTGCCGACGCAGATGAACGGCACAGCGAAGGCCAGCACCAGCATCGGGAAATCGTGCAGGTTGGGCAGCACCAGGAACAGGTACAGGCTGGAGAAGATGACCGACATCAGCGTCCAGAAGAAGAACCGGTAGATCTGCGGCGCCGGGTCATCCATGGCGGCGAAGAAGCTGCACGACACGGCGGCGAGGATCACTGCGCTGGCGCCGTCGTTCCAGCCCAGGCCGATCCACAGGCCGCAGGCGACGATGATCGCCAGCACGGTGGAGGCCACCGAGTACAGCATCAGGCCACGGTCGAAGAACGCCGTCAGGCGGCCCAGGCGCCAGTGGCGGTAGACCGCGCGCCAAGGTTTGGCATCGTCGCTGCGCAAGGCGTGTTGCAGGCTGCAGCAGTCCTGCCACAGGTCGGCCCATTCGGTCAGGCGATACAGGGCGTTGGACAGTAGCAGTTCGGCGCGCTGGTCGAGGGCAGCGGCACCGGGTTGCAGGCGCTCGATCTGTTCGTGCAGGGCGGTCCAGCGGGCGACCGAGGCGCTGTCGGCGGTGCCCTTGAGCCATTCGCGGGCGGCATCGAGCAGCGGTTGCAACTGGGCGAACTGAGCCGGGGCGCGGCCTTCGAGGGCTACCAGGGCGTCGTCGAGGGCGTCGATCACCGGCAGCAGATGGATCATGCGTCCGCGCAACTCGCGGGCGTTCTTCAGGGTGTGCGGACCGGCTCCTTCATGGCCGAGCTGGCCGATCATCAGTTCCAGCGAGTTGAAGGTGGCGACCATCGCCCCGCGCATGCCACCAACTTTGTCGGCGCTGACATCACGCGCCAGGTAGGTGTCGCTATAGCGGATCGCCTCGGTGAACCAGCTGCCGGTGGCACCGACTACAACCGGCGCCAGCCGGCGTGGCCAGAAGATCGCCCCGACCACCGCCGCGCAGACGATCCCCAGACAGATTTCCTGGGCGCGGGAAGACGCCACGTCGAACACTGCCAGCGGGTTGTCGACCACAGCCAGGGCGATCATCGGCAAGGTGTAGCCAGCCAGCATCAGCACGTAGTTGTTGGCGGTGCGAAGGTTCAGCGAAAGGAACAGCAAGGTGCCGGTCCACAGGGCGATGGCGATGCTCAGCAGCAACGGCGACTGCACCAGCGGTGGTACCAGGAAAATCGCCCCGCCGGCGCCGAGCAGCGTGCCCACGGCACGGTACAGGGCCTTGGAGCTGGTGGGGCCAAGGAACGGGCTGGAGACGATATACACCGTAGCCATGGCCCAATAGGGGCGCGGCAACTGCATGAGCAGGGCGATGTACAGGGCGATCATGGAGGCGGCAAAGGTACGCACGCCATAGAACCAGTCGCGGGCGGGGGGCACCGAGCTGAAGAAACCGTTCATGCCGCCCCGCCTGTGTTGCCCAGGCCGGCAGCTTCGAAGGCACGCAGCACGCGCAAGGCGGCTTCCAGGTCGGCCTGATCGATGCCATGCAGCACCTCGCGGCGCAGGCGCACCAGTTCGGCTTCGATGGATTCGGCCAGGGCGCGGCCTTCGGCGGTCAGGCTCAGGGCTTTGGCGCGGCGGTCCAGCGGGTCCTCGCTGCGGCATACCAGGCCAGCCTTGCACAGTTGGTCGAGCAGGCGGACCAGCGACGGGCTTTCCAGGCCGGCCGCCTGGGCCACGGCCACCTGATGCACGCCGTCGCCCAGGCGCACGATCATCAGCAACGGCGCGGCGCAGGCCTCGGAAATGCCGTAACCGGTCAGGGCGGTATGGCAGATACGCCGCCAATGGCGGGCGGCAACCACCATGCCACTGCTGACTTGCAGGCGCAGGAGATCAAGGGACATGACAGGAACCAAGGATATTCATAGTTTGCTAACTATCAATATACGCCTGTGCCTACCCCAGTCGTCAACCTGGGGTGACGGATAGCTTGGGTGAAATGTTGTTCATGCTTCTGTCTGTACTGGCCCTTTCGCGGGCTTGCCCGCTCCCACAGGGATCTCACAGGACCTGAAATTTGTGCGATCCCTGTGGGAGCGGGCGAGCCCGCGAAAGGGTCGGTACAGGCAACAGAAAATTCAGGGCTGTATCTGGTCTTCCAGCTTCATGGTCAAGGCCAGTGTGCTGCCCATCTGCACCGCCCGATCCCGCCACTCCTGGTACCGTACCTCGTCGCCGCTGCTGAAGTGCACCGCCAGCTCCTCGGCCGCCTGCACCACCCCCGCCGCTGCCGCCAGCTCCAGCCAGTACAACGCAGCCTTGAGATCAGCCTCCACGTACAACCCGTGCATCAACCGGTAACCCACCTCGAAACGGCAGCGTGCCTCGCCCCGCTCGGCCCCGCGCAGGAACCACTGGTAAGCCTGCACCAGGTCGACCTGCCACTGCTGGCCGCCGTTACACACCTCTTCCTCGTACAGGTCACCCAGCGCGGCAGCAGCATGCAGCATGCCCCGCTCGAACGCCTGCCGGTAGCACTCCGCCGCCTGCACGTAAGAGGGCTCGATGCCTTTGCCGAAGTAATGTTGCTGCCCAAGGTTGAACCACGCCGCCGCATTGCCCTGCAGGGCCGCCATGCGCAACAGGTGGCCGGCCAACACGGTGTCAGCACGCCAGTATTTGCCGTTGAGCCAGATCCAGCCAAGGTCGTTGAGCGCCGCCACGTTGCCTTGCAAGGCCTGGCGGCGCAGGTCGACATACACCGCCTGCAGGTCGCTGGCTTCGTCCAGGCGGCTGACCAGCAGCGAACGCTGACTGGGCATCCCTATCCCGACAAACAGTCGCTGTCGCCTCCCGACAGCGGCCGGTGGGGCAATGACCCGCTCGGGCAAAAGGCGGGCAAGCAGCGAATGGATATTGCTGGCAGCAAACATGTTCATCCTCATTGAACGACGCACAGCCCCAACCTTCGGCTGTGATGAGGCGTGATTCTGCGTGACGTAACGTCAAAACCTGTCGCGAACGATTCGGCACCAGGCAACCAAATGCGACTTCCTTGATCTGAGCAGGCTGTGGCCAATTGCCATGACCCACGCCTGCCGCCATCCTATTGCGGCAAGCCTAGACAAGGACGTTATCTTTTGCCGTTCGCCACCACTCGCGCCACCCTCAGCCGGCAGTGGGCGCTGCTGCGCCAGCTGCCCAGCCGTTCCCCAGGTATTACCAGCGCCGAGCTGGTATGGCGCCTGCGTGACGTGGGCTTCACTGTCAGCAAACGCACTGTCGAGCGCGACCTCAATGAGCTGTCGCTGATATTTCCACTGGAGCGCAATGACAAGAGCATTCCGTTTGGCTGGCACTGGTCGGCGAACGTTGCTGGCGAGTTGCGTGGGAATTTCGATCTGCAGGGCTTTTTGCGCGGTGGTTCGCTGCAGCCGGCGCAAGGTGAAGGGGTCGAGCTACAGGCCTGGGTCAGCGACCTGCTGGCCCGACAGCTGCGCGAAGCGCCGTTGAGTGTCGATATGCAACTGACAGCGCTGGAGCATGGCCATCGGCTGCGGGCCACCGTGGAAGATGGCTGGGGGTTGCGCTGGTGGGTGCTGAGCCAGGGAGCAGGCGTGGTGATCGAGCAGCCCAGCCAGCTACGCATGGAGATTGCCAGGACACTCGTTGAAGCGGCTGCACAGTATCAGGATGGCCATTGAGCTTAAGGCTCACCCACCAGCAAGTCTCGATTTCCCATGGCTAAGAACCTGGCCTGCAATTGCGAGATGAAAGTAGAGCACAAGCCGCTTATAGCAAAGTGGCACTTTACCCCTCCAATTAATAATAAATTAAGCCGACAGAATCAACTGGACAAGCTTAAAAGCTTCAGAACATTATGGGCAACAACAAAAATAACCGTAGAAGTCATTAGCCCTCCCCACGAAACTAGAATTTTAATTTTCAGATCCTTTGGAAAGCGCAATATTTCGGAAGCATCCGCAACACCTTTGCTAACAAAGACACCGGGCATCATAAGCATATTTGCGGCCAGACAGATGCGCAACACTCTACCTAGCAAACCCGCTGATGAGAAACTTAACCGATTATCTCGTACATAACTGCATCCCGACAGGTTCGATTCAACCAAATCAAGATATCGGCAGGCTAGGTAAATCATAATACCCACACTGATCATTATCCAGATCAACAACATGGACATTCCTATTACTTCAACTGTCGATTTCATTCAATCCTCTTTCCACACACTCGCCTCCCAAGCTGGTCAAACCAACAACCGTGTTGCTCCCATCTTCCCGGCAAGCTTCCTCAGGCAAGGCGAAATTGAGCACCGCGCATCACACTGTAGCCTGCGCGCTTCCTCCAAACACTTTCTTAAAAAGACCCGAGCGCGAGGAATGCGACTGAAGAAATACACATTGTGCACCACGTTACTATAAGCAGTCTTTTCATACGCGTCGGAAAGTTCTGCAGTTGCGCCTCGTCAACCAATCCCTTGCGAGCAAATAGGTATGGCGTGCTCAGAAGTGTTGATATGGTACAGATACGCATAATCTTACCGATGATGCCTGCGTGTAAATAAAGCTTCCTATTCCCCGATACAAAACCGCTTTTTGATAGTAGCCCTTCAATCTCATCAAGATATCTTATGGCGACATATATTTTCACTAAAAGCGCAACCATACCCAAGCAGAAAAAACAAATCGCGACCACATTCATCTCAAGACTGCTCACGCTTTATTACTCACCGTAAATTATTGCAAATCGCCGTAGGAGTGGTCGCCTGGCAATCAGTTTCGTAAAGCCCCTACCCATATGCAAAATGCTGACAACGACAAGGTTCGTGAGCCACAGCGAAATCAGTAGCCTTTCGATGTACTCAGTTACTGCTCGTACCTCTGGAGCATCAACCAGCCCTTTTCCCCTCACAAAGTCTCTCAGGCCCAAAGAGCTTACGACTGCCACTCAAGGCAATTCAAACATAATAAAGCCAAGCCTGAAACGCCAGCATAGCTAAGACTTCAATCGTCAACGCTAGCCATAGCCCAATTAACAAAAATCTCAGCGACCTCGGAAATCTCTTTATCTCGTCGGAGTTTGCTAGTCCACGCTGTACGTAGGGGCCTGGCATTGTCAAAAGAAAGGCAATACTGCACACACGTAAAACCTTACCCGGCATACCAGCATGAAAAAAGCCTTCCTTAACGCCCTGTATATATCTAGACTTCTCCAAAAGGGATTCAGCCCTATCTAAACATGCATAAGCAACATAAACCAGGACAAGCAGAGTTATTACTCCCAAGCCAAAGATCATCAAGACAATCAGGCCAGGCTCAAACATAGTCATTCTGAAACCTTGCGATATAGGAAATCACCTGCAATTTCACCCCATCCCCCAAAGATCTCGCCGCCGACTGCTCCCCCAACCGCCCCGCCGACCACTCCGCAAACCAAAGAGCCAGGACCTGTTGTAATTCCTAGCACAAACGCGCATGCCCCGGTGGCGATTGCACCGCCATAAGCGCCCCCAATACTACTTCCAGTCAAACCTAATAACAGAGAACCACCCTCTACGTACTTAGCTCTGGCACACTCCTCCTCCCGCCCCAGAGTACAAGCTTTTTTAATTTCCAGCCCAGTAGCGGCTACATCCAACGCAACCCCGATGTAAGCCCCTTTCTTGATCAGACTCGCAGCCTTCGCCACCCCCGTTACCTTCTCTGCATACCCGGATATCTCCCCAGCATTCAGATAACGCTTGGTGGAAAGCTGCAGCATCCGCTTGATCGATCCCTGATTTCGTAGACCCGAGCCATAGGCGGCGGTCCTCCCCAGCTGTTCGTCCAACGTCCTGAACAGCTCCACACGCTTGGCATAGAACTCTTCTCGCGCCCTGAACGCACCACCACTCATATGCTCGCGGTGCAGTTGCTCGATCTGTTCCAGCGTCTTCTTGATTGCATCCAGATACCTGGCCCAGCCATCGCTCGCTGCCCCTGCCCCCATCGATGCATGGGCCAGTAGACTTTGCAGCATCTCGAAGTTATCCAGCATGAAACCGTCAACACCGCCCCCGTTGAGCATGATGTCGCGGTGGATGCCAGCCGCCTTGCCCATGAGAAAGGCTTCATGGCTGGTGCAGGAAGAAGTATCGGGGTCACCGACGATCACCAGTTCGCCGGCCAAGACCACGGTGTTGACGATATGCCCATTGAGCACATCGAACTTGGCCTGCTGGTTGGCGTTCATCGGTGTACCGTTCTTCAGGGTCGCGTAATTCTGCGCCTTGGGATTTATAAAGCTGCGTGCCTCGGACATGGTCGGTCCTCACGCAAACTTCTTGTTGGCAATCCGGTCCCAGCCACCGGTCACATTGCCGCCGGCACTACCATCGACACGCTGCTGCCGGGTGTAGGTGGTCTTGATACGGCCGTAGTCGAGCTGAATGATTTCAGTCGGTACGCCGGCATGCGCGCTTTGTGCGTAGTCGGCGATGATCACTTCTTCGAGCACCACTTCGTAGTACTTGAGTTTATCGCCGCCAGCGCGGCAAACGACCAGCCTCACCTCTTTCAGGTGCTGCCCGGCGCAACTGGCTTCGAGCAGTTTGCAGCTGGCGTTGTCCAGGTTCTTGGTGAAGGTGAGGTTGCTCAGGGTGGTGCGCCCGGAAGTGGCGCCGCCTGCGGAACTGGCGGTGGCGGAGGCGCTTTGGCTGCTGCCGAACGTGTAGCCGAGGATTTCGATCCAGTTGCTGTACTGCTCGTCCTTTGCTTCGCCAGCGATTTCCGCGATTTGAATATAAGCGTCGAAAGCCATGGTTACTGTTCCTTGTAAACGATTGAGCGGAACAGGCTAGGCTCGGAGAAACTCCAACGCAATCGTTCTACGGAGATCGATGCTAAATTAGGAATTTTCTTACAAGTTATGCGACAAGTCGGCTTGAAGATATTTGAAAGTGTTTCAGAGTTACGCCATTTGGGCCGACAACATCAGCCCGATCACCGGCAAGCCGACGATCGGGCCAACCAAGCACATGCGCGTCAGCGCTGCATCCCCCAGCGGCGAACGGTCAACCGCTCCAGGGTATTGAACACCAGCCCTTCCACCAGCAAGCCGATCAGGATCACCACCGCCAACCCGGCAAACACCTTGTCGGTGTACAGCTCGTTGCGGTTCTGGAA
>Ga0247821_10001210_pt1 | contig 14355 bp, 16 predicted proteins | sample 13C_Glycerol_Day_FD_192481 | JGI IMG/M metagenome (GOLD analysis project Ga0247821, IMG submission 192481) | Soil microbial communities from agricultural site in Penn Yan, New York, United States - 13C_Glycerol_Day14 | ecosystem: Environmental > Terrestrial > Soil > Agricultural land | place... | reverse complement strand
CTATTAATTAATAAACCTACATTATCAATAGGACCTAAGCAATGGGATCCCAGCAAATTCTTCAGGCCGTAATGGCGCAAAACGGAGGACTGACACTCGTCGGTCCTGCAAACGGTGGACAAGGTCAAGTGATGTTGAGCTTTACCCGTAACAGTGAGAACGAACTCACTGCCATCATTGCATTCGGTGGCTCTAACCAAGCTTTGGTCACCTTTGACGCATTCGGCACTGCACCGGTGAGTTATTCGCTGTACAGCGCTGCTCCTAACCAGTTTATCGAGCAGTCGGTTCGCAATATCGTACAACAACTCAGTGGGTATATACCCCAAATGTAGAGAGAAGGCTATGGACAAGGCAGCAGTGATTGAACGTTATCGGGCTCTTCTGAACGAATTGGACGAGCCCGCCCGCAATGTGGTGCTTTCTTCGGGAAGCGCCTTGGTGCTCTTGGGTGTTCGTATGACGACCGCAGATCTGGATGCGGACATCCCTGAGAACCTTTTCCGGTTGTACGAACGGAGTGGGAAGTTCACTGTACTGGAGGCCACCGAGGGGTTGAGCAAACAACTCAAGTTCGAGCCAGACGTTGATCTCAGCGTTCTGGACACGGACCGTGGTGTTTGCTGTATCGGTGGCGTATGGGCGTACAGTCCGAGTGAATTGTTGGCGCAAAAGCGTTACCTGTCAACGTTCCCGGGTCGAAGTGAAGGAAAGCGTGCTGCTGATTTGCTTGATATCATTGCTTTGGAAACTTTAGTCAAAGAGCAGAAACACTCTGCTCGTGTAAACATGGCGTAGACCGTATGACACTTAACGCAGATACATTAGTTGCAGCATTGGGCATGGTAAGCATCAGAGAAGAAATTCCGGTGGAGCAATTCACTATCGGAAGCTCTTCTGCGCTGGTAGTACTGGGGTTACGTGAATCCTGCAATGTGTTGTCGGTATGGCTGGAGAAAGATCATTTCACCCAGCTGTGCGTGACACACAAAGTCACCAACCATCCGATGACGGACACGTTGGTAACGCTGGAACTGGGTCGTTGCGGGGCAAGTGAATCGATCCGGGTAGAAGTTCGCGAACGTAACCCTTACTTCGAGTCGTACGCTCTGGAAGGGTTTACCGAAGAGGTCAGTGTCTTCAACGACCTCACGCTGTTGATCCAGAAGCGTCACGAGTACGCGAAGTTGCGTGAGACGTCAGCCTCTGTGGAAGAGGTTCAGCAGGTTCAGCAGGACATCCGTGTTCTGAATGACCGTCACGCTGAAAAGAACAAGGTGAAGGAAGTCGCCTAAGAAGGTGTCAGGGGGCAACCCCTGACCCTTACCACTTATAGTGCATTGGAGAATTTTGTAATGGCTAAAAATTCACCTATTGAACGGATGCGTATCCTCGACGAGGCTCTGCGGCATCACAGTTGGCAATACCACGTTAACCAAACTCCAGAAATCGAGAACAGTCAGTACGACGAACTGGAGCGTGAATTCCGCGGGTTGTGTGACCAGTACCCTGAACTGGCCGTGCAGTTCGAGAGCCACAACCGTGCAGTTCCTATTGACCTGCCGAACGATGGACCTTTGGAGACTATTCGCTTTACTGAGCCGATGCTCAGTGCGAAGAAGATCCACAGTGAAGAAGAGCTCGAGAAGTTCTTCAAGGCATTCCCGGAAGACACCGAGTTCACTTACGAACTGAAGATCGACGGGATGTCACTCAAGTTGATCTACATCAAGGGTAAGCTGGCCAAGATTTATACCCGGGGTTCTGGTCTGGAGGGCGAGGATGTCACTCACGCACATCCATTGTTCGTCCAAGGGGTAATCCCTGTCCAGATCGACACTGATATCGAGGAACTGGAAGTTCGCGGAGAAGCATGGATCGGGATGAAAGATTATCTCGATTACAACGAATCGGTTACCGAGAAAAAGGCCGACCCTCGCAACGCAGTAAGCGGGTGGATTCGAGCGCATCCTGATCGCATGGACCACAAGGTACTCAATGCCCTGCAGTTCTCGGCGTACTGGTGCAACGAAACCTTTGGTGTGGAAACCTATCAACAACTGAAAGGCGCTCTGCGTGACATGGGCTTTGATACTCCAGCGGAAGTTACACTGGAGCACATCAAGAAGAACATGCGGACTGACCTGATTCCAAACGACGGGATCATGGTCAAGGTCAACAGCTTGAAGCTTCAGAAGGAAGCCGGGGTTACTAACCGTCATCCTCGTTGGAGCGTGGGTTACAAATTCCCCCCGGAAGAAGGTACTCCGACGTTAGAAACCGTAGAGTGGAGTACCTCTGGTTACGGGCGTGTGATCCCTGTGGCGATTTATACTCCTATTAAGCTGGGCGGGGTAATGTGCACACGGGCATCGCTGGATAACTACGGGGCGTTCATGGATTTAGGCTTGGGGGTAGGTGACGTTGTTTCTGTCACTCGTAACAACGATGTTATCCCTCGTCTGAATCGTATCGTTGAACCTGGCGAGAACGAGCCTCTGAAAGCTCCTACAGAGTGCCCTAGCTGCTCTGCAGTGCTTGAGGTGAGGATAGGGAAGACTGGATCTGAACTCGTCTGTAACAACGCCGCTGGCTGTCCTGCGCAGCTGGTAGGTCGCACTGTTACCATGGGTGATAAGTTTGGTCTGGACATTGATGGTTTGGGTCCGGTGATCGTACATGACCTGGTGGAACGCGGTTATATCAAGCAACCTGCTGATGTGTTCAATCTTGGTATTGTCGCGAATAACCTGATCTCGGATTCGTTGCGCGCGAATATCGAGAAGGCTCGTCATCAGCCACTGCACCGTTTCATCAAGGCGTTGGGTCTTCCAGATATCGGGACTGTGTTGGCGGGTCGTATTGCTAACGCTATTACCCGGGATCAATCAGGGTTCGCGTGGACAGTGGTTCAGTCTTATCTTGACAATGAGGACAAAGATGTATTCGTCTCGGGTTTTATCACGCTGTTATCCAAAGTAAGCTTCCTGAACAGCATCAAAGGGATCTCCAACGGGATCGCTATGAGCGTCGTTCGTTCAGTGGAGTCCCAGAATTTCGATGATAACCTGAGCGCATTGGCAAAAGCTATCGTTATCGATTTTACCCCTATGGGTGAAGTTGGCTTCAAGGTAGCAATTACTGGCTCGTTCGATCAAAGTCGGGAAGTGCTGATCGAACTGTTTGCAAGCGAAGGAATTGAGCTTAGTGAGAAACTTACACTTGATTGCAAGTATCTGATTACTGGTGAACGTCCGGGTAACAGTAAGCTGTTAAAAGCAACTGAGAACTCCATCACTATGCTGGATGTGAATAACTACCCGAGCATTCAACACCTCATTAACTACATCAAGGAAAACTGAGTATGACTGATAAAAAGGAAGTCAAGGTAGCTGACACGGCAGTTACGAATGCTGTTAAAACCGTTAAGAAACTTGCCGATACCTTGACGACGCTCGAGAAAGGTACACCTCCAGCAACCACCGATAAACCCGCCAAACGTCGTGACCCCATCCTCCAGGGTCGGATGAAGAAAGCCATCGAAGGCGCAGAGAAACTCGGGGCTACTGTTACACCGATAGAACCCGAGAAGGGTCCGGTAGTAATTGTGGGTGGGGTTCGTATCAGCCCCATCAAAACCGGAATCAAACCCAGCGGTGGATCAGGGGATATCTACGTTGTAGACGGAATGGAGTTCTGGCTCCCCCACCATGTCGTTTACAACCAACATACTCGCCGCAGTCGCAGCGACGAGCCATGGGAAGATAGCAGCACATTCCAAGGTCCTGAAATGTCGCTGTTTGCGTTTACCTACGACGGGAGCACGTTCTACCTGTTGATGGATGAACATTCGACCTTCACCCGGAATGACGATGCGTACTACAATCGTTCCAAGGGCGGTCATCTGATCATGCTCAACTCGTCGAGCCTCAACGACCAGTTCATTGGCGGGGCCACCTTGGTCAACGTGGAATCGGAGAACAACGTTCTGAACCGTAGTTCGATCGTTAACAACTCCGCTTCTGTGGGACGTGAACGTGGCTGGGGGGCTAGCCGTGAATTCCAGCTGGGTGACAAACGCCAAAAGTACGAAAAAGTGCGTCTGAGAAAGACCGACGTAATCGACTCGGACCTGAGCGGCGGCCGCTACATTGATTGTAACTTTACCAAGATCTCTTTGGTAGGTGGCGGTACAGCTGAAAACCTGGTCAGTGGTAGCTCGCTCAGTGAGAGCCGGATCTATGGTTCCAAGATCACCATCGAGAATGTTCGTGGTGAAACTTTGAACATCCATGCGGATGGCGAGATCCTAATCAAAGGTATTTCCCATCTCGTCAACCAGGACTGGAACTTCCCGAGCATTTATATCACTAACCGGTTTGCTTTCACTGAGATCGATTACGTTACCCGTGCTGACCGCGGGATCAGGTTGATTCGACTCAACAAGAAGGAAGTTGGTCTGAATCTCCTGTACTGGAAATCGAGCACTAAGTTGGCTATCGACGCTAACCGTCAGGTTATCGAAGAAACGCTGCGCGGTGAACTCGAGAAAGACAAGGAGAAGAAGGATACTCCACCGCCACTGAACGGACCATTTGGTTACATTCCAGCGTTCCCGCCTTCGCCGTTCAGTCCACCAAAGCCAGGTGAATCGATCAGGAACTTCGTCATGCAGTACCTGGTAGATCAGGTATTCTCTCGACTGGGCATGATCCAAATGCTCGACGAAGTGGAAGAAACTGCGAAAGAGTTGCACGGTGATAAGAGTGATTCCCTGTACAACTTATACGAATAAGTAACCTCTGTGCCTGAGTAACCCCTAGGGGTTACTCAGGCTTTATTAAGGAAAAGACGATGACTGCTAAGAAAACTGAAACCAAAGAAGTGACCGTTACCGCTCCCGCTCGCAAGATAGGGGACCCTGGGGTTATTGCTATTGGCGGTGTTATTCTAGACCCCGTTGCCCAGGTAGACAAAATTAACGGGAAAATCGTGTATAACGAGATTCTCCTTACCGATTACCATTTCAATTTCCATGGTGATAAAACAGGCAAGCTCAGTATCTATGCTTATTCGGTCAAGCCAGATGCTGACATGAAGAAGATCGATTTGTTTATTGTTGCCGATGAGCTGTCGAGTTTGGATCTTGAAGTACCGCACTACATGGCCCACCAAGATACGAACTTCACGGTCGTTACTTTGGTTAACTCTAGTAGTAAGAACGACTACCTCCGCGGCGGGGTCATCCTGGTTAACGTTGACAGTGATAATAACGTATTCGAAAACTCGAAGATTGAGTTGGGGTACGGACTCTATGTTCGCAGAGGGGGGTATTCGATCGATAACCCTCCTAAACGTAATAAGGTCGAAAACGTTTACGTCATCGACACGAAGTTTGAAGGTTTGGGGCTCCCCCCGGGGCACTATATTCGTTCGGAAATCATTGAAACCACTTTTGTGCGCAATGAACGAGATGAAAGTAAGAAGGTCTTTATCTCGGACAGTGATCTACGCTGGTGTAACTTCCGTGAAGGCGAAGTCGAGATCAACAGGGCATCGCTCAATCATTGCGGGTTCCATTTCACCGGTGATGTGAGACTGCACAAAGTCAAACTGGAACAAGAGTATTTCCGGGACCAGATCCCTAGCATTCAGTTGACCAGCAAGTTTGACTTGACACAGATTGACATGGCAGGTCGTTCCCCGGCCAAGATGATTCGTGTGGATGCTGACTACGTCCTCATCACGCTTCCCGGCCCTAAAGAAATGTTCAGTGACCGCGGTGCCGATGTCAAGCTACTGAAGATGTCGTTCCGTAATCCTAACTCCCGTCGCGCACTGCGTAATAAGGCTGCTGAATTGCTGTTTGGTGATACAGCGCCTAGCGAGATGGAAGAGAGCGTACTGGATTACTTTACCGATACAGTACTGTCGCGTTGCAGCATGATGAACCTGATGGACACCGCACAACGCTTGTTGTCCAATAATCTGATGATAGCCAAGGATCGCCCAATGAAGGACGTAAGTCCGTTCAGCGCAGGTACTCGGGGAACCGATATCTATGATCCAGGGTTCTCGGCAGCAAAAGAACACGACAGGACCATTTATATTGATGGTAATAATTTCGGGAATTCTTAAGAGGTTATAATGACCAAGCCTAAACAAGATCACTACATCATCTATACAGATGGTGCTTGTAAGGGCAACCCGGGGCCTGGTGGTTATGGGATCTATGCTCAGCTGGGCGATACCTTTACCGAGCTGAGCAAAGGTTACCACTATACCACCAACAACCGCATGGAAATGATGGCTGTAATCGCGGCACTAGAAGAGTTCGGTCCGGGGATTAAGGTCGATATCTATAGTGACTCCGATTACGTCATCAAATCCGCTACTAAGTGGATTAAGGGTTGGGCGCGTAATAATTGGGTTGCGTACAAAACAGGTCAGCCCGTTAAGAACAAGGATCTTCACATTGTTCTTAACGAGTTGCTTAAGCTGAACAAAGTGAAGTTTCATTGGGTTCGTGGTCACTCCAAGGTTCACGGTAACGAAGTGGCTGATAAATTGGCTTCGGATGCTTGCGCAAAACCGGAGCTACAAGACCTTGCGTATATGCGTTTGATCGGGGCTATCTAAGCCCCTTTTATTTGGACCAGGAGAGAAAGGAATGGATGGTACCGTTGTTGTCGAGAACAATACCAAAGTGCAGGAGCTTTACAACGAGATCATGAGTCTCGAGACGAAGCGTAAACATTTCAGTATCAACAACAAGTACGCTGTTGGTATTGTAAGGAAGTACCGAGAGGTCTCTATTTACGATTATGACCGCTCGCCCAGACCACTGGTCAGGATTAAGAACGCAGGACAGACAGTGCTCTTGCGCTTAGGGTTCAGTATACAGGAGACCATTCCTATACTGGAAAGCCTGCATCGTATCATTCAAGCGATCCTGGCACCTAAGGAAGAAATACCGGTAAAAGATCTACCGGTGCATTACCCGCAGTTGTTACCGCCACCTATTCCTGTTGACGACCTCCGTAGTCGGATCGGTCTTAACCAGGACGGCAAGATCGTGATGCAGAATACTACAACATACAAAAAGCGCTAACACTGAAACACACATGGACAATATGGAGATTACACAGTGACCGTTCCCGAATCCCTTCCGCTTTCCCTGCACCCTGTCGACGCTATCTGGGTTAATCAGCGCGCTAAAGAGCTGAGTGATGCCCGTGGGCTCAAACGTCCTGATGTCAAAGGGGCGTTGACTGAAGTAGTTGATCGGTTCGTTGATCAAGCTGGCGATAATCTGGACGAATCCCGTAACCTGGTCTTGTACCAGCCGTCTTCGGAAACCGATCCTTATATCGTCGCAGTGCCGGTGAAAGAAGCGGTAACAGTGGGGGAGGCTAGTCCCGCTCCTGCTGAGACCCAAAAGCCTGCGTCGTTTCACGAGAATCCTAACACCATTCAAGAAGAGTTCGAGAACATGCTCTTCGAGACGGAGGTTGGGGCTACTCCGAGTGAGTTGGAGAAAGACGCTAACGGTCGTTATATCAATAGTCGCATTCGTTTGTTGTGGTTCGGTTTCAACATGTACCACCAGAAGATGACGATGGCCCGTCGTGCTGATTTCCGGGAAGACTACCACAAGCCATTGGGTAGTTATGTTGTGTGTAAGGTTACTGAAACCGGCGCTACCATCTTCACCAAGGTACCGACTCGGTTCAAGACCAAAGCACAGGGCTACGAAGAAGCTCGCCGTCTCCAGGCCGAACAAGGCGAGGCGTGGGGTATCTGGCGTTGCATGGATATCATTGGGTTCCAGGACTTGAAAGACTCTGACGAAGAGTAAGGGATTTTATAGTTCCTTTACTTGGAGTGCCATAATGGCCAGTAATGCAGGTTACGTCCAAGTCCTGTTGCAAGAACCAGAGCGAAGCGAAATCCTAGGGTTGTTGGTACAGGCTCACATTGAAATGCCCAAGTATCCTCTGCACTGTACGGTGATGTACGACGAACGTCCTATGGACTATCCGTTGTGCACTGTGAACCCGCTCAAGGTTTACGAAGCCACCATTCAGAACGTTGAGGTATTGGGCGATGGACTGGTGTTCCATTTGATCTCACCTTCATTGGTAGAGGAACACCAGCGACTGAAAGACCGTGGTTATCAATCGTCCTACAGTGCTTATCTTCCCCATATGTCGATGACGTATAAGTTCGATAAGTACGACACCCTTAAAGCAGACTTCTTGTTTGCTAGCTGGGCTGGACGTAAATTGACTTTCAGTGAAGAACAGTTTGGTGACAAATAGACAGTACCTACCCATCCCCTAGGGGATGGGTAGGGATCTATTATGCATTTTAATTTTTAAGTTGCAGATTTATTTGAACCTGTATTACTCGGGTGAATAAACAACACAATGTTTTAACTCATTGTCTGTTAACTGTATTGGAGAATCGTTATGACCGCTACCAAGGCACCGATCGTTCTGGCTGATTCCCTGGCTACTGTAAAGGAACGCGTCAACACCCTGCAGCACGAAAAGAAATCTCGTACTGAGATCCTGATCGAACTGAAGGACCTGATCTTCGACACCACGCTGTTCTCCGTCAAACAGCGGGCGGTTGCGATCCGGGAAGTGAACAAAGATTTCAAACTGAACGTCACGATGAGCGAACTCAAACGGGCGATCAAGACCGTGAACACTGCGAAGCCTGAAAAGGCGACGCCGGTGGATGGTCTGGCTGGTACCGCCACGCTGGACCTCGGTGACCAAGAAGCAACGGCGGCAAACAAAGCCCCTGAAGCTACTCCGGCCCCTGCTGCACCTGTTGCTGAAAAACCTGCCCGTCAGCGTGAAGTATTCACTCTGAAAGGCGACCAACCATCCACCACTACCAAATCCACTACTCAGGAAGATACCACCATGGCCCCTATCAAAGAAACCCTGCAAGCCGTATCCGACCGCATCGCTACCGGCGCTCCTCAGACCCACGCCGAGAAAGTCGAAGCTCTGAACATCCTCCTGGCCGGCTCCGGCGCTACTACCGAAGAAGCGCGCCAAGAGCTGATCAAAGGCTTCATCGCTGCCAACCCAAGCCTGGCCGTCACCTGGAACCTGATGCAAGCCTACCCGCAAGGTGAACACGGTGTCAGCGGGCTGCTGGTAGCCTACCTGGAGATCGACCCGAACAACCGTGCGCTGTTCGAGAAGTACCTGGGACCTATCGCTGGTGTAGAGCGTCCTGCTGAACCTGTCGCACCGATCGCCGATCCAAGTGTGGTCGCGGCTGCTGCTCAACCTGCTGGCGCTGCCAAACCGGAAGTCGCTGTCGCTGTCGAAGTCGCTGCACCTGGCCTGAAGGAACGTGTCATGACCACCATCCGCGGTAATCGCGAAACTGGCTTCTCCAGCGGCGTGGTCGCAGCTGCTACCGCAGTCGTCGGCGGTGGTCTGGAAATGGTTTTCAAGGGCAGCGCCACTCTGGGCTCGGCTGTCGGTACTGGCCTGGGCGCTACCGGTGCCTACTTCCTCGGTGATGCTACCGAGAAAATGATGGACAGTGAAACCGGTCGTTACCTGCTGGCTGGCGCTATCGGCGTGGTTGCCGGTGGCCTGGGTAGCCGTGTGGGCCGTGGTGTACAGGACGAGTACGTCAATCCGTCGGCTGAAGTAGTCGGTGCTCTGGAGAATGTTCCAGGTGCTCCGGTTGCTCAACCTGGCGGTCTGGTGAACAACTCCGAGTCGCTGCTGTCGGCCTTCGGCCTGTAAGCTACAACTGCTAACCTACCTCGGGATTACCCGAGGTAGGTTAGCTAAGCTTTCTTTTTTGTTTCAGGTAATCTTGACCAGGTTAGTACTGGACTGTCCTGATGGAAGGTCATAACCACCGACAGCGTATATCGCATTCTGAGTAGCTACGCAAGCGCCCATGTAGTTAGGGACCCCGCCCGCTGGAAGCTCAGTCCAGTTACCTGTTTGGATGTTGTACCGCATCAGCTTGTTAATCGGTCCCGCTTCGTTACCTTGTCGCCCAGCGTACACGTAAACGAGATGATCAATGATAGACAAGTAGGCATGTGGTCTGCCGTATGAGTTTTGTTTCAAAGTAGCCCAAGTGTTGTTAGAGGGGTCATACGAAAGTGTATCGAGAACGGTAGATGAACCTATGGAACCGCCGAAGACGTAGAACTTACCACCGTACCCCACAGCCCGTTGACCATAACGAGCATACTGAGAATGGGTAATGGTTCGGTAGGTATTTGCTACTGGATCGTATTCATGGAATGGACTACTAGCCCCAGTTCCAGTAAACCCACCAAATAGATAGATTTTCCCGTTAACGGCCGCGGCTGATACTAATGCCAGCGACACAGGATAGTTGGCTAGCTTGGTCCAGATCTTGGTTGCGAAGTCATACGACCACGCTTCGTTCGTCATCGGACCCCAGTTGACCCCAGTAGATCCACCGAAGATATACAGTTTACCATCAAGGAAACAGTGCCCCGGGTTATGCCGAGGAGTAGGCGCGGAGTTAGCAGGAGCAACAGATGACCAAGTGTTGCTTGCGATGTCGTATCGCTCCATGGTGTTGTTCAAAGCACCATAGGAACCTCCCCAAACATAGATCCCGCCTTCGAACAGTGCAATAACTTCACCACTGCGCGCCGTGGGAGAAGGAGCCATGTTGGAATAGTTACCAGCGATCAGGTTCAGTGGTGGGGTAAGACTCGATAAAAGTAATTCGTTCATGACCTCGGAACCTTAGATAAATTTGGCATGATTTCTCCTTTAGAACGGGATGGGGGTGTAGTTACCCAGATACCGTGCAAAGTTGCTAATACGGATCCTCCCCATGTTCCCCAACCATGCTTGGTTAATACTGTTATAATAACCAATGTACAATTTAGCAATTAGCCCGAACGCTTGAGTCTTGGAGATGTAGTTCTGGTTATAGTTGGAAGTGGTACCAAAGGCGATCAACTGCAAGACACCATTATAGTAGATCCTGAGTTGAGCATTCTTGAACACCATCGCCCAACGGTTGTCCTTACTAACTACGCTGGATTTGGCAATAGGAGGTTGGCCAATCACTCCGTTAGACCAGTTGCCGATGTTGAATTGGAGACGGTTAGCGTAACCACCATCTCCCCACCGGCAACCAATTGGATAACCTTGGGTCACCGCGATATCAAGGAATAACTCGGTAAAGTAACTGGAACCAATAGAGGTGGGTCGAGACGTCCATTCCACGGTCCACTCACTCAGCGCTTCGAAGTTAATCGGAGTTGGTAGAGTGATAAGACCTTGTGAGGTTCCTTGGGCAAGCTTTAGAGTCGAATGTCCATCAATCTGGTTGATGGTATCGATCGCAGCATTGTTACTGAGGGCAATGCAAACCTGCCCAGAAATCAAATCTTTAGAGGTGGCAGGGTCGTAAAGAAACAATACGTCACCGGTAGGAGCTGGTGGATCCTCTTTAATGGCTAGCAGAAGTTCGTTCATAATAATACCTAAGGACAATCAGGCTGGGTAATAAGCGCATAAAATCTTACATGTTATCTTTTTTAAAACCTATATTACCATTGTGTATGTAAACTTAGTAACTGAGGATAGTACCATGGAAAAGAATGCTGAATTGAACCGTACTTTGGAAACCGCTGATAAACGCCCTTTGCCTGGGACCAATATCAACGATGTTCTGCGTTTCTTGAGTGGGGTATTGAGCAATATCCCGGTGTCGGTGTTGAATAAGGCTATGCCTTCGAAGCAGTACAAGATCGAAGATGCCATGGACGAACTCACTTGGGTGGCCGAACGTTGGAACGTCCTGGAACATGGTCTAATGCCTATTGTCCAGGGCCTGAACACTATTGAAGCGAGTGAAGTTTTGCTTGCTCGTCAGGAAGTCCTGTACTGGCTGTTCAGTGATAGCAAGCCTCAACCTAGCAATGCGGAGATTATCGCGCTCTGCAAGAACAGCAATAATCCCAAATTCACTCAGACCATTACTTTCCAGATTCCGCCGGGTTACAAGGGCGGCAACGCGGTCAAGTTGATGTACGAAGCAGCTCGGGCTATTGAGATCTACGAGCGTAATTACGGGCCATATGTCCCGGAGCCGGAATACCTCATCACCACAACTGAAGGTGAGAGGGTTCATCGTTTCGTCAACCCAGCATGGGTTGACTGGTGGTCTAACTACTCTGATCGCCGAGCTCATCCTGAGCATGAGATAGAACGTCGAATCATGGAGTCGTATAAGGATCGCCCTGAATTGACCAACATCGATGTTCGTGTCCGCAGGCTGAAAGAATCCACCCAGATTGGCGGTGCCGAAGTTACTGAAGAAGTCATCGTTTCCTATCAAGCCTTTCTGTAAGGGGGTTATATACTTGAAACCAAAAACATCTAACAGGAGCAAATCATGACTGAAGTTTTCGCACAAGACTGCAACAAATTCGATATCCTCGTCGAAGTACGAACCCTGTGTCGCCGTAGCAAGACCACCAACTGGGTCCAGCTCGTTGAGAACGGGTTTGAATTGAGCGATGATCAAAAATGGGACAAAGAAGACCTCGTTATAGAGAACTCCGGTGTCGGTCATGCTCGTATGGGACTGTTGATGTCTTACATGAGCAACACCAACCGTTACATGCATCCAGCTATCGCTAAAACTATCCTCCCCGAGCTGAACGGTCTGGCGAATGGGCTGGGTAAGATTGTCCTGGTAGGTTACGTCGAAGGTAACCCAACTCCAAACCCGTTGATCACTTCCCTCTTCGAGTTCTCTCAACAACCCGGTGAGCAGATCAAGGTTTCGAAGGATCTCAAGGACTACTACAAACGCGCTGATGAGATCAAGCAGGATACTTCGGTTCTCATGACCCGCGATTGTGAAGGGCACTCCACCACAGTTAACAACATCATCGACTAAGTTCCAACTCGGGGGATCATTATACTGGTCCCCTAACCCTTAACCTCTCAGTAGAGTACTACCGCAATGAAGCGGATGATTGTTTATCTCAAGCAACTCTTTTCTCTGTACGTCAAGTCTCACCCGAAAGAATGTTCTACGGTAAGTGGATTTAAAGGCATTCCTAATGTCCACTACTTGCCTGCTGCCGATGAGCCGTCGCTGTTTGGCAATGGTCCAGAAGGCATTAATCGTGATTGGCTGGCGTGGTATTTCAAGAAGAATACTAGCCACGGTTACGTAGCGGCGATTATAGAAGCCAATCGCATTAAGCTCGGATTGATGAGTGAACCAATCCGGCATTATAACCCACGATACCTTCCCCCTATTCTGATCGGGCCTTGCAAGTCCATTTCCTTTGAATGGGTTATCTGGTACAGCTACGAGTTCGATGTTGGATTCGAAGATGCCCACCAAATCGCAGTGAATATCACCGGTAAAGAATAAAACATAATAGACCCTACCTACCGCTCCCAAAGGAGCGGTAGGTAGCATGTCTGCTCTTTAGCCGGTGATCACACTGAACATGCGGTTGATCATATTGCTGATCTTGCGGATGTTCTCACAGGTGACACGCAACTGCTTGATAGCGTTGGTGGTCAGCTTCAGGATCAGCTGGCAGGCCTTCAGGTCTTTGTTGAACTTGTCGCGGTTGGCATCGCGCAGGTCTTTACGGTTGACCAGTTCTTGCAGCTTCTTGATCTGGTTGATCGCGTCAGCTTTGATACCACGGCTGATCGAAGCGGACTCACTTTCCAGGTTCTTGATGACCTTGGACAGTTGCTCTTGAGCACGACCAGCGTCGGCCAACGTACGCATGCCTTGCGGGATACGAACGAACTGTTCGATCTCTTGGCTGGCGTTGTGTTTCATAGCCGCGTGGTAGACGTTGTACATGTCGAGGAAAGCGGTACCGGCAAAGTGGGAACTGTTGTCGAAACGGACATCTTGCTGGTATTGCTTGTACTCATCCAACGCGCGCTGACACTGTTCGTCCAACGCGCGCTGCATGCGGCTGTTGACCTTAACGAAGCGTTCGACAACTTCCTTCACAACGCGCTGCTGTTCAGGCGCTGGCAGTGCTTTGGCTTCTTTGAGCTTGGCTTTGAGGTCTTGTGCTTCGTTCTTCTCGCTGGTGCTGACGTTCGGAGCACCCATGAAGGCGTCGAGGTCGGCTTGTGTTCGAATAACCTGTTTCATCAGGTCTTCGCCACGACCCAGGCGCTGACCGGTCAGAACTGCGATGTTCTGCTGGTTGGCTTTCAGGATCGCTTCGGTTTGTTCGGTGATGCTTGGCCCAGTCTTCTTCTCGCCCAGACCGAAGAAGTTCAGGATGGCGTTGAACATCTTCTTGATGTATTCCCATAC